>Ga0307373_10009248_pt1 | contig 14785 bp, 12 predicted proteins | sample OX2MG_FD_202534 | JGI IMG/M metagenome (GOLD analysis project Ga0307373, IMG submission 202534) | Soil microbial communities from Risofladan, Vaasa, Finland - OX-2 | ecosystem: Environmental > Terrestrial > Soil > Coastal area > Acid sulfate soil | place: Finland: Risofladan, Vaasa | collected... | reverse complement strand
GGGGTGGGAGCAGCGGTTCCGGTTCCGCGGCGACGACCCGATGGGTATGGGCGAGGGGACCGACGCCGCCGGCCGTCTGCGCGACCTCGACGAGCTCGAGGGCTACCTGCGGTCGGCCAACTCGCCGGCCTCGCTGTCCGAGGTCGATCTGGACAAGGTGCGCCGGAGCCTCGGCGACGACGCCGCCGACTCCCTCGACCGCTTGGCGAAGCTGGCCAAGCAGCTCGAGGAGGCCGGGCTCATCGACCAACGCGAGGGGCGCTACGAGCTGACGCCGAAGGGCACCCGCCGGATCGGCCAGCAGGCGCTGTCGGACCTGTTCTCCCAGCTGACCAAGGACCGGGTGGGGAACCACGCCACCACGTGGACCGGCACCGGCCACGACCGCGAGGAGACCACCAAGCCCTACGAGTACGGCGATCCGTTCAACCTCGACCTGTCGCGCACCGTCCACAACGCCGTGCGCCGGGCCGGCAGCGGCGTCCCGGTGCGGCTCCACCCCGACGACTTCGAGGTGATCGAGACCGAGGCGCTCACCCGGTCGGCCACCGTGCTCCTGCTCGACCTGTCGCTGTCGATGCCGATGCGCGACAACTTCGTACCCGCGAAGAAGATGGCCCTGGCCCTGCACACGCTCATCTCGTCGCGGTTCCCCCGGGACTACCTCGGGCTGGTCGGGTTCTCCGAGGTGGCCCGCGAGATCGAGCCCGAGGACCTGCCCACGGTCAGCTGGGACTACGTGTACGGGACCAACCTCCAGCACGGCCTGATCCTCGCCCGCAAGATGCTCGCCCACCAGCAGGGGACCAAGCAGATCATCCTGGTGACCGACGGGGAGCCGACGGCGCACATCATCCCCTACGACGGCGGACTCGGTTACGACGTCTTCTTCAACTACCCGCCCGTACCCGAGACGCTCGAGCTCACCCTGGCCGAGGTCCTGCGCTGCACCAAGGCGCAGATCACCATCAACACGTTCCTGCTCGACCCCGACCGGGGCCTGTGGGGCTTCGTCGACCAGCTGTCACGGATCAACAAGGGCCGCACGTTCGCCACCACGCCCGGGGAACTCGGCGACTACGTCCTCGTCGACTTCCTCAACCACAAGACGACCGTCCGGTCGCGGGGACGCCGGGCCGGCTGACCCGGTGGCCGGGCGCCGGGCCGTCAGGGCCGGGTGCTGGCCGGGCCCACGCCGTCGCGGATCTCGCGCTGCACCTTGCGCATCTGGGAGCGCAGCACCAGTCGCCGGACCTCGTCCACGTCGACATCGAGGTAGCGGCCGAGGGCCTCGAACTGCCCGGGCTCCGGTGCCAGCCGGTCCGCCGCCCACCGCCCGACGGCCGCGGCGGTCGCGCCGACCGCCAGCGCCACGTCCTCACACGTCTCGTCTCGCTCCCACATCAGCTCGTCGAGGCGGTCGCCCAGTGTCGGCGGTCTCGTCGCGATGTGCTCCATGCTCCTGCCCCTGTTCTCCGGCCCGGATCCCGACGGAATTGCCACAGGTTCCCGGACGGGCCTGCCCCGGCCCGCTCCTAACGATAGAACCGGCAAATGGGGCGTGCAGGTCGGGGTCGATGAGCGGCCCGGAATTGCCGGTCGGTTGCCGGTCGGTTGCTTCCCGGGTGCAGTGGCCGGAGCGCCCGTCGACCGGACCCGGACGTGCCCGGCCTGCGGCGACGGGGCGGCCAGGGGACTGCCTGGGCCGATACCGCACGGCACCCACGGCCCCCCGACCGGAGGCGCCGGGCGCGCGCCCACATTTTTCTTGCGTTTCCGCCGGTTATGGGGAAGGATTACATACCTGTAGTTACATCCGTGCTATGCGGCTTCTCGCGAAACCGCATGGATGAGTGGGAGGGAGGTCTGGCGATGGACATGGTGTCTTTGATGTACGGGCCCCAAGAACGGACATGGCAGACCAGGGCGAATTGCATGGGGGTCGATCCCGATCTCTTCTTCCCCGAGCGGGGTGCGTCCACCCGCGAGGCGAAGGAGGTCTGCCGCGGGTGCGTGGTGCGCGAGGACTGCCTCGAGTATGCGTTGGCCAACGGCGAGAAGTTCGGGATCTGGGGCGGTCTGTCGGAACGCGAGCGTCGGCGCCTGCGTCGGCAACGCGCCATGCAGCGGCGGGCGGCGACCGCCTCGTAACCGGCGCGCACGGGGCGGGGCCGGGCGGCCGTCAGCCCCGCTGGGCGTCCAGGCGGAATTCGATGGTGTCCTCGGCGCGTAGGCCGAGTTCGGCCCGTCGTCGCCCCGGCACCGCCGACAGTGCGGCGTGGGGCAGCAGCCCGACGAGTTCGCCGCGGCACACCTCGTACCCCTGTGCCGCCGCTCCCCGCGCCACGGTGTCGTACACCTCGGTCAACGTCACCCGTTCCGGGTCGACCACGTTGCAGCTGACCTGGGCGCCGCCTCCTACGGCGAGCCCGAGGGTCCGCAACCCGGGTCGGCGCATGCCCGAAGCCAGGCCCCGGGCCACCGCCACCACGTCCTCCCGGTGTGCCCCGTCGCTCCCGGCCGCCGAGATCCACACGTTGTAGGCGATCAGCACCGTCCGGGCGCCGACGGCGGTGGCTCCGGCCGTGGGATGCGCCACCGGTGGGCCGGTGTCCGGTGCGAGTGCGACGAACGCGTCCCGTCGGACGTCGGGGAGGCTGCGCTCGGGCCCGTAGAGGAAGCAGGGGACTCCGAGCTCGTCGCCCGACCAGCGGGCGTAGGCGTTCCGGGCCCCCAGCACCGAATCCCACGGCGTCGTCGATCCGTCCGGTGCCCGCAGCGGTACGAACGGGACGACGTCGACCGATCCCCGCCGGGGGTGTACGCCGGCATGCCGGCGGAGGTCGATGCGCTCGACGGCGACGGCCGCCACGCTGCGGGTCGCCGCCTCGACGTCGGCCAGCGGGCCGGCGAGGGTCAGGACCGAACGGTGGTGCTCGGCATCGGTGTGGACGTCGAGCACCAGCGGCCCGCCCGCGGCCGCGACGGCCGCGACGACCCCGGCGTCACGCCCCTCGCTGATGTTGACGACGCACTCAGCCGGCGCGTTGCCGGGACCGCCGCCCGGCGTCACCGCCGGGTCAGGAGCGTGCGCCGACGACGCTCAGTCCGACCCGGCGCCGGCGCAGGATCCTGCGCCGCTCCCGCTCGGACTTCCCACCCCACACGCCGTGGTCGACGCGCTCGGCAAGGGCGTACTCCAGGCACTGCTCGGCGACGGGGCACTCGGCGCAGATGCGCTGGGCCTCCTGCACGCCGACGCCGTCACTCGGGAAGAAGATGGACGGCGACAGCTCCTTGCACTTCCCTACTTCCATCCAGTCCGTGTCCATGGATCCTCCGTGATCCTCGGGGATGTCCCGCCGCCGCCGTGGGCCAGTCCGGCCGCTGGTGCGCTGGCATCCGTTACCTGGCCAGTGTCGCGCCCCGGGTCGGGCGACGGTGCGGAATCGGGGGGTTCTGCGGCTTTCCTCACCGGATTCTTATGTGTCACCTGGGGCTTCTTATGTTTGCCGCCGGGGTCGGCCCGGGCGCGGCCTCCGGCCGCGAGGGGACGGCGTCCCGTCCGTGCGGCGGTAGGATCGGCGCACTGACGTCCCAGGAGGAACCACTGCCATGACCCCGGTCACCGATGATCCGACCCTCCCCGAGGAGGACGCCGAGCCGCAGCCGCCGGTGGGCCACGTGCGGATCGTCTACCTCGGCCCGGTCGCGCCCCACTGGGACGTCCGGTCCGACTTCGGCGACCCGGCGCTGATCGAGGAGTTCCGTCGCCGGACCAACGCCCGCCTCGTCCTGCTCCCGCCGCACGACCCGCAGTACCGCCGCAACCGTGAACGGGTCATCCGCGACGCCGAGCGCGAGAACATCCTGCTCGAATGGGACCTCGGCATCCCCGAGGAGGAACCGGCCACGGCCGCAGCGGAGCCGCCGGCGGACACCCCGGCCTGAGACCCCGGCCGGGCCGCGCCCGGCGCCGGTTCCCACGGCCCCGCTCAGCTCCCGTCCGGAGCGTCGAGTTCGGGGAGGTCGATCCGCTCGAGCCACAGGCCGGGTGCGTCGACCTCGGCCGGCGTGGGCAGGTTGCGGGCCGAGCTCCAGAGCCGGCCCAGGCTCTCCTCGCCCGCCCGTTCGACCACCCCGGCCACGAAGGCACGGCCCCGGTCGACCTGGCCCTGGTCCAGGTCGAGACCGAACAGCGCCCCGGCCGCCTCCTCGCCCTTGCCGCGCTCGGTGCGGCGCCGGTACCAGGCCTCCGCCAGCTGGGTGTGGGCACCGACGAGCCTGGCCCCGACCGAGGTCGCGATGTGGTCGGCGTAGGCGTCGATCACGACGGCCAGGGCGGTCAGCTGGACCGAGGTCCGTCGGGTCTCGGGGGTGAGGAGGTCGCCGAGGAGCGCCTCGGGGTCGCCGAACATCCCCTGGAGCGCCTCGAGGTCCATGCCCGCACCGGAGGCGTCGCCACCGGTGATGCCGCGGAGCCGGCCGGCAAGGTCCTGCTGCGCGGCGGCCTGGGACTCGGCATAGCCGTGGAGCAGCTCCTCCATCCGGGCCCGAACGACGGGGCGGGTGAGCACCGAGTTCGTGGCGATCTCCCGGGCGCACACCCACAGCAGGGCCTCCTCCTCGGGGAGGCTCCAATCGCGGGCGAACTCGGCGATGTTGGGGGTCACCAGCAACAGCTCGTCCGACGGCGCCCAGGGGAGCGCGAGCGGGTACTGCCCGAGCGTCCGCTGCGAAAGGTGGCCGACCACGGAGCCCACCTGGAGCCCGAAGAACATGGGGCCGATGGCGGACGCCCACTGCCCGAGCATGGCGGCCATCCCGCCGGACGGGTCGAGCGCGGGATCGAGCTCGCCTGCACCGGTGACCGGGACCGCCGTGTCCGCGGGTGGCGGCGCGGCCATCTCGGCCAGCACCGGACGCCACGACTCGAGGGCGCGCACGGTCCAGTCGCCCCGTCCGACCGGGACGCACGTGAGCCGGCGGCCGTCGGGGGTCACGGGCATCCCGGTGGCCTCGGCCACATTCAGTTCCGCCACGCGGGACAGCTGCTCCACCTGGATGCGCTGCAGCGGCTCGACGTTCGCCTCGGGCGTGCCGCCGGTGGCCACGTTGAGGGCGAAGGCCCGGGTCATCTCCCACGAGTCCGGGCCGTTCGACCCGAGCATGTTCATGAGGTCGCCGAGGAGCGACTGGAAGGGGTTCCCCGGGTCGGTCGGGTCGGACGGTGCCATGCCTGCATGCTACGGCCACGGTCCCGCCACCGGTGCGTCGCCCGGTCGCCGAAAGGCGACGCCGGCCGGACGCCGGCTACGAGTCGGCGAGGACGGCGGTGGTGTTGACGGTGGTGCCGTCGCGCACGAAGGTGACCGGGAGCTCGGTGCCGGGCGGGTCGGCGTAGATCCGGGTGGTGAGCTCGGCCACCGAGCGGACCTCGGCGCCGTCCACGGACACGATCCGGTCCCCGCGCACGAGGCCGGCCTGGGCCGCCGAACCACCGGCGGCGACGTCGGTGACCAGGGCCCCGGTTCCCGTCCCCGGCGTGCCGGTCCCGGGCGGGTCCACCACGTCCGCCCCCAGCACGCCGTGGTCGACCGAGCCGTGCGACACGATCTGCTCGGCCACGTCGCGGACGAGCTCCGCCGGGAGGAACACCGCGGTGCGGGATCCGCCAGCCCCCGAGACCGAGTCGAGCACCCCGGCGACGGCCCCGGACGGCTCGACGAGCGGGCTTCCGATGTCGTCAGCGGTCAGGGGGGCGGCGATCGCCGTCCCGCAGAAGTCGCCCGTCCCGCCCACGCCCGTGGCGATCCCGGCGTAGAGGACGGTCCCGGCGTAGAGGCGTGCCGTGGGCACGCCGCCGCCCGCCGGGGCCTCCTCGGCCATCGCCACGGCCAGCGACCCGGTCTTCGGGTCGCTGGTGGTGAAGGCGGCGGCGGGCAGGTCGTCGGCGATGCGGAGCACGACGATGCCCGTCGTCGGGTCACTCCCCACTTCGACGGCCGGTTGCCGGGTTCCGTCGGTCTCGATCGCGGTGATGGTGCGGGCTCCGTCGACCGTAGGACGGAGGGCGACCACGATCCCGCCGGCCTCGGCCACGAGGCCGGTCCCGACCCGGGTGCCGTGGCCGGTGGTGACGACCAGGGCGACGGTGGAGTCCCGCACCGAGGAGGCCAGCGTCACCATCCGGTGGGGCGTCGTGAGGCGGCTCAGGTCGGCCTCGGTCGTGGGGACGCCGGCGAACACGACGCCGGTCGACGCCGGCCGCGCACCGTCGCCGACGACGACGACCATGCCGGTCAGGACGAGCGCGACCACAACGCAGGCGGCGAGCCCCCCGACGGCCCACGGACCGCGTTGGCCGGGACGGGCGGACCCGGTCCGCGTGAGGGGGACGGTCCCCGCCGCCGACCGCTCGGAAGGATGGAGCCAGAGCCGGTCGTCCGGTGGGACCCAGCCGCGCATGGGGCCGTCGTCACCCCCGTCGTCCTCGTCGCCCGACGTGCCGAAGCCGTCGTGGTCCTCGTCGCGCACGTGTCGAAGGTTACCGACACCGGGGTCCGAAGGGACGGCGCCACCGCGTGCGCGGGCGCCGTCCCTTCGGACGTCCGGGGGGCGGGTCCGCTCCTGCACCCGACCACCTACGATGGTCCGGTGGCCCGGGACCTCGCAATCGACCTCGGGACCTCCACGACCCAGGTCTTCGCCCGGGGCCGGGGGGTCATCCTCGAGGAGCCGACGGTGATCGCCCTCAACACCCGCACCCACGAGGTGCTGGCCGTCGGTGACGAGGCCTGGCAGCTCATCGGGCGCACGCCCGGGTACATCGTCGCCGTGCGCCCGCTGCGCGAAGGGGCCATCACCGACTTCGACATCACCGAGCGCACGATCCGCCTGCTGCTGAAGCGGGCCGGGGTGACCAAGCTCAACCGGCCCCGCCTGCTGATCTGCGTTCCGTCCGCCATCACCTCGGTCGAGCGCCGCGCCGTCAAGGAGGCGGCCCGGCGGGCGGGCGCGTCGGCCGCCCACCTGATCGAGCAGCCCATGGCGGCCGCCATCGGCGCCGGCCTCGACGTCCACGAGCCGGTGGGGAGCATGGTCGTCGACGTGGGCGGCGGCACGACCGAGACGGCGGTCATCTCACTGGGCGGGATCGTCGCCTATCGGGCCGTCCGATGCGGGGGCTTCGACATGGACGCGGCCATCCAGGAGTACGTGCGCCAGAAGTACGGCGTCGCCATCAGCGAACGGACCGGCGAGGAGCTGAAGCTCGCCATCGGCTCGGCGCTCCCGTACGAAGGGGAGATGCAGGCCGAAGCCCGGGGGCGCGAGGTCACGACCGGCCGACCCCGGACGGTCGTCCTCACGCCGGACGAGATCCGCTACGCCGTGCGCGACCAGGTGGACCTGATCGTCGACACGGTGCTCGGCTGCCTCTCCGACTCGCCCCCCGAACTGGCCCAGGACATCATCTACGAGGGGATCCACCTGTTGGGCGGGGGATCGCGGCTCCGCGGCCTGGCCGAGCTCCTGGCCCAGGAGACCGAGGTGCCGGTCCACATCGTCGACGACCCGGTCGAGTGCGTCGTGCGAGGGGCGGGACTGTGCCTCGACTCCTTCGACAGCCTCCGGCCGATCTTCGCGGCAGCCGAGACCTGAGTCCGTCGTCGGCGAGGTCGCGGGCGACGCCGACGCGGCCCACCCGACGGGCCCGTGCGTCAGTCGACGGCCAGCAGGTCCTCGGCCACCTGGCGGACCTGCCAGTCCCGGTCGTCCAGGCACCGGCGCAGCGCCGCCTCGACCTCGGGCCCCTCGAACGCGGCGAGTGCGACGGCGGCCCGGCGCCGGATGGCCGGCTTGTCGTCCAGTGCGGCCAGCACGGCGTGCAGGCCGGACGGGTCGCCGATGGCACCGAGCGCGGCCACGGCCGCCTCGCGGCACAGTGGATCGTCGTGCCCGTCGGCGGCGTCCGACAGATGGGACAGCGGTTGCACCGCGTCGGTCTCCGCCCGCTCGCCCATCGCATAGGCCGCCATCTCGACCACCGACGGGTCGGGGTCGTCGAGCGCGGGCAGGAGGTCGACCTCGGGGCGGGTCGCGGCCAGCTCCGCCGCCCGGCGGCGCACCGCCGGATCCGGGTCGGACAGGCCGTCCGCGAGTTCGGCGTCGGCGAGGTCACCCAGCCGGTCGAGGGCGCCGAGGGCGGTCGACCGCACAGCCGGAGCGGGATCCGACAGTCCGGCTCGTGCCCGGCCGACATCGCCGACGTGCCCGGCCCGGGCCACGTCGCGTCGCCTGGCGGTGACGGCGGCGGCACCGTGTTCCGTGGCAGGCTGCACCTCACCACTATGACCGACGACGAGCAGCCGACCACGCCGGGTGTCCCCTCGGACCGGGACCCGATGGCGCCGGACGGTGTCCCGGGCCCGGCGGCGATCCCGACGGTTCCGCCCCCCACGGTCCCGCCCCCCACGGTCCCGCCGCCGCTGTCGACGCCGGCACCGCCGCCTCCTCCGCCGGGTCCGCCCGACGGCTTCCGGCCGGTGGCGATGCGCCCGCCGCGCGCCGCCCGACGACGCCGCAAGGTGTGGGTCTGGATCTGGGGGATCCTGGGCGTCCTGGCCCTGGCCGCCCTCGTGGCCAGCCGGATCAATCTGGACTACTACGCGATCCAGCCGGGAACGGCACAGTCGGTGCAGACCTTCATCACCGTCCCGCCGGCCAAGAACCACCCGGTGACCCATCCGGTCCTCCTGACCGATGTGCGTGAGGCGCGGGTGAACGCGCTGACCTACCTCTTCTTCAAGCTGGAGCCCGACACCGCGCTGTACTCCCTCCCTTCGGTCACCGGCGGCACACCGCCGGACGAGCTCGACGCCCAGGGGGCGCTCCAGATGGACCAGGCGGAGGCGGCGGCCAAGACCTCGGCGCTCCGTCACCTCGGCTACTCCGTGCCCGCCACCCCGGCCGGTGCCGTGATCGCCGGCACGTTCGCCGGGACGCCCGCGTACGGGGTGCTCGACGTCGGCGACGTGGTGACCGCCCTCGACGGCACGCCGACCCTGACGGCCGAAGCACTCTCGCAGGCGATCGCCGCGCACCACTCGGGGGAGACGGTCACCTTCACGGTCCGGAGGCACGGGACCGGTGCGCCCGGCCCGGTTGCGCTGACCCTGAAGCGCACCAAGGTCGAGCTGGGTGGCCAGACCGTCTACGTCACCGTCGGGATCGAGCCCCAGGACCAGGTCGACTACACCTACCCGTTCCCGATCTCGATCAACGTGACGGACATCGGTGGTCCCTCGGCCGGTCTGGCGATGACCCTCGGTGTCATCGACGCCCTCAGCAGCGGTTCGGTCACCGGCGGGCACACGGTCGCCGCCACCGGCACCATGGACGCGTCCGGCAACGTCGGCGACGTCGGCGGCGTGCCCCAGAAGACGGTCGCCGTCGAGAACGCCGGCGCCAGCATCTTCCTGGTGCCACCCCAGGAGTACCGGGCGGCCCTGTCCAAGGACCGGCCCGGGCTCAAGATCTACGCGGTGTCCACCCTGGACCAGGCGCTCCGCGTCCTGGAGGCGAACGGTGGTCACGCCACGGCCACCACGCTCGACGCCGGGCCCAGTCGTTCCGCAGGATGAGCCGTTCGGACGACGCGCAGTCGTAGGCTCTCCGGCATGCCCGAGGAACGCCGGATGACCATCACCTCGTCCCCCCACCTGACCCCCGACGACGTGGCCCGGCACACGTTCGCCTCGGTCCGTCGGGGGTTCGACCCCGCCGAGGTCCGGGACTACCTCGAGTCGATCGCCACCGGGTTGCGGGGCATGGCCGAGCGCGAGCAGGAGCTGCTGGCCGCACTGGCCGATGCCGAGCACCGGGCCGCGAACCCGGTCATCGACGAGTCGACGCTGACGGCGGCGGTGGGCAAGGAGACGGCCCGTGTCCTGCAGAGCGCCCACGACGCGGCATCGGAGATGGTCGCCAACGCCGAGGCCGAGGCGTCCCGGATGCTGGCCGAGGCCACCGAGACCTCGGAGCGCCTGGTCACCGAGGCGACCGAGGTGTCCGAGCAGGCCCAGACCCGGGCCGACGCGTTGCTGGCCGAGCGCCTGGCCGAGGCCGAGGCGGCGTCGACGGCCCTGCAGGTCCGGACCGAGCAGCAGGTGTCCGCCGCACTCGACAAGGTGCGGACGGATGCAGAGCAATTGACCGAGCGGGCCCGTGCCGAGGGGCGCGTCATGGTGGAGGAGGCCCAGGCACTCCGGGCCCGGGTCCTGGCCGACCTGTCGCGTCGGCGCAAGGTGCTCCACGCTCAGATCGACCAGCTCCGCGCCGGACGGGAGCGCCTCGCCGAGACGGTCAACGACGTGCGGCGTGCCGTCGAGGCCATCGCCGAGGACGTGTTCCACGCGGAGAACGAGGCCCGGCTGGCCGCCGAGGTCGCCGGGCGCGAGGCGGCGGCCAGGCCCGACGAGGGGACGCCGGAGGAGCTCGCCGCCCTGCTGCTGGCCGAGGAGGCAGAGGCCGGGGGCCACGCCGAGGCGACCGGGGAGGGGGCCGAGACCGGGGAGGGGGCCGAGCCCGGGGCCGGGGCCGAGCCCGGGCCCGGGGCGGAAGCGCCGGCCGCACCGGATGCGGGGGCCGACGGCGACGACGTTGCGGCGGACACCGCAGTGGTGGACGAGGACGACTCGACGGCCGCCCCGCCGCCCGTCGAGCAGGTGGACGCGCTCTTCGCCCGGTTGCGGGCAGCCCAGGACGGCGGGTCCGGCGACGTGCACGAGGGCCCGGAGGCCCCCGACGCGGATGCATCCGGTGCCGCGGCGGAGGGCGAACCGGCCGGCAGCGAGGAGAGCGGACAGGGACCGGCCGGCGGTGGGGCCACGGACGCCGGAGGGGACGACGGTCCCCCCGTGGCCCGCGAACCCCGGGCGGTCCGCCGGGACGAGCTGCTGGCGCCGATCGTCACCGGACTGGCCCGCCGGCTGAAGCGCTCGCTCCAGGACGATCAGAACGACCTGCTCGACCGCCTGCGGGACAAGGGGACCACCTGGTCGACCGATCTGCTCCCCGAGGAGACCGAGCAGGTGGACGCCATCGCCACCGCCGCACTGCCGCTCCTCGAGGAGGCGGCCGACGCCGGGGTCACGTTCCTCGAGTCCTCCGGCCCGCGCCCCGAAGGCGACGCGCTCGTCGCCATCGCCCACGACCTGGCCGAAGCGGTCGTCGGGCCGCTGCGCAAGCGCCTGTCCGGAGGCGAGGGCCTGGAGTCGGCGGAGGAGTCGGTCGTCACCGAGCACGTGGGCTCCGCGTTCCGCGAGTGGAAGGGCGAGCGTGTCGAGCGCCTGGCCGGCGACCACGTGGTGGCAGCCTTCTCGCTGGGATCCCTGGCCGCGGCCGGCTCCGCCGGCACCCCCCTCGAGTGGGTCGCCGTCGCCGCCCCCGACGAGGCGCCGTGCCCGGACTGCGAGGACAACGGGCTGAACGGCGCCCAGGCCGCCGGCGAGGAGTTCCCGACGGGGCACGCTCATCCGCCCGCCCACCCGGGCTGTCGCTGCCTGCTCGTGCCCGGCACCACCTAGGCTGCTGCCGTGCGAACTCCGAGCGACCTCCCGTCGGCCACGAAGCCGACGAGCCACCGTGGCCGCCGGTGGGTCATCATCGGCGCGATCTTGCTGGTGCTGGTGGTGGTGTTCCTCCATACGTTCGCCGTCTTCTATACGGACGCACTGTGGTTCTCGTCGGTGCAGCTGCACTCGGTCTGGGCGAAGCTGCTCGAGATCAAGATCGGCCTGATGCTGGTGTTCAGCGCGATCTTCGCCGTCATGCTCCTGGTGAGCCTGGTCGTCGCCGAGCGCCTGGCCCCCAAGGGCCCGTCCGTGGACGTCGAGGACGAGTTCGTCAAGCGCTACCGCGAGGTCGTCGGTCCCTACGCCCGCTGGCTTCGGGCCGGCGTCGTCGTCGTGCTGTCGCTCATCGTCGGCTCGCAGGCGATCGGCCAGTGGCAGAACTGGATCCTGTTCCGCAACAGCACGCCGTTCGCGGCCACGGACCCGCAGTTCCACCGCAACGTCGCCTACTTCGTGTTCACCCTGCCGTTCCAGCAGTTCGTGATCCACTGGACCCTGGTCGCCCTGATCATGGTGCTCCTGGTCACCACGCTCAGCCACTACCTCAACGGCGGCATCCGCATGCAGGGTCCACGGCCCCGGGTGCGCCCGGCGGTCAAGGCCCACCTGTCGGTCATCCTCGGCCTGATCGCGCTGACCAAGGCGGTGGGCTACTTCCTGGCCCGGTTCAACCTCGACCTCTCGTCGAACGGGTACGTGCAGGGCGCCGGATACACCGACGTCCACGCCCGGATCCCCGCCCTCGAGCTGCTGATGCTCGTGTCGGTGGCCGCGGCGGCCCTTCTCATCTACAACATCCGACGGCAGGGATGGGCCCTGCCGATCCTCGGGGTCGGGTTGTGGTTCCTCGTCGCCCTCACCGCCGGGACCATCTACCCGGCCGCGGTGCAGGCACTCAAGGTCAACCCGGCGCAGAACACGCTCGAGCGCCCCTACATCCAGCGGAACATCGACGCCACGCGTGCCGCCATGGGGATCACCCATGTGGTCTCCACCCCGTACCCGGCCTCGAACTCGGTGACGGCCAACGAACTGTCGGCCAACGCCGACACGCTGGGCAACGTCCGCCTGTGGGATCCGCTGCAGACCCAGCCCACCTTCGACAAGCTCCAGGACATCCGGTCCTACTACCAGTTCAACACGCTGGCGGTCGACCGGTACCCGGTCAACGGCCGCGAGACGCCGACGATCGTGGGCGTGCGCGAGGTCAACGACCAGGACCTGCCGTCGTCCTCGTGGGTGAACACCACGCTCCAGTACACGCACGGCTACGGGATGATCGTGTCGCCGGCCAACGTGGCCACCTCCAACGGCGATCCCGAGTTCGCGGTGGGCGCCCTACCGCCGGTGTCGAACAGCGGCCTACCCAACGTCACCCAGCCGTCGGTCTACTTCGGCCTCAACAACACCGGCTACGTGGTGGCCAACACCAAGCAGCCCGAGATCGACTACCAGCTGGCCAACGGCCAGAACGTCGAGACGCACTACAAGGGCGACGGCGGGGTCCAGCTGTCGTCCTTCTTCGACCAGGTGATGTTCGCCGTCCGGTTCAACGACATCAACCTGCTGATCTCGAATCAGATCACCAACGACTCGCGCCTCATGTTCGACCGCGGTGTCCAGGCACGGGTGTCCAAGGCGGCGCCGTTCCTCAACCTGGACGCCGACCCGTACCCGGTGCTCCTCAACGGGCACATCGACTGGGTCCAGGACGCGTACACGACGACCGACAACTACCCGTACGCCCAGAACGCCGACACGGGGGCGGTGGCCTCGGGCAGCGGACTGTCCGGCACATTCAACTACGTGCGCAACTCGGTCAAGGTCGTCATCGACGCCTACACGGGCAAGATGACCTTCTACGTGATGGACCCGAGCGACCCGATCATCCGGACCTACGAGAAGGCGTTCCCCGGCATGTTCACCCCGGCCTCCAAGATGAGCGCCGAGCTGCGGTCCCACCTGCGGTATCCCGAGGACATCTTCACGGTCCAGGCGACCATGTACGGCAAGTACCACATCACCAAGGCACAGAGCTTCTACAGCGCAGCCGACGCGTGGACGCTGTCGCCCGACCCGGGCGCCGGCCAGCCGGCACAGGCGCTCGCCACCACCCAGACCGTCAACGCCCAGGGCCAGGTGGTCTCGACCGGCCAGCTGGTGCGGATGTCGCCGATCTACCAGGTCATGCGCATCCCGGGCGAGTCGGGACAGTCGTTCAACCTCATCGACGCGTTCGTCCCGGTGTCGGCCGGCAGTCAGATCCAGACGCTGTCCGGGTTCATGTTGGCGGGATCCGACCCGGGTCATTACGGGCAGCTCAAGATGTTCGTCACACCACGCGACAACCCGGTCAACGGACCGGCGATCGTGGCCGCCAAGATCGACGCAACCCCTGCGGTGTCCGGGCAGATCTCGCTGCTGAACCAGAACGGCTCGTCGGTGCTGCTCGGGAACGTGCTCATGATCCCGGTGGCCAACGCGTTGCTCTACATCCAGCCGCTGTACGTCGAGTCGTCGCGCAACGCCTTCCCCGAGTTCCAGCGGATCATCGCCGTCTACGGCAACCAGCCGGCCTCCATCGGGACCTCGCTGTCCGACGCGCTGACGAAGCTGTTCTCCGCCCCGGTGTCGACGGCGTCCGGCGGGGGACCGGTCGGGACCGGCACGTCGGCGTCCTTGTCGCCGCAGGCCAAGGCATTGCTGGCCCAGGCCCAACAGGCCTACGACCAGGCGCAGACGGACCTGAAGAGCGGCAATCTCGGCGCCTACCAGACCGACATCAACAACATGGAGTCGGCCCTCCAGCAGGTGCAGTCGCTGACGGGCGGCCCGGTGGCCAGCACGACCACGACCACCACCACCAACCCGGCATCCGCGGCGATCGCCGGACTCGGCAGCTGAGCGGACACGGCAGTGGAGCCGGGCCACGGGCCGCCTCCGGGTGTCGGCCTGCCGGGGCCGGGTAGGACGCGGGCGACGTGCAGCGCGTTGGACGAGGCCCGGGAAGGAAGTGGTAACCTCGTGTTCCACCGACGCGGGGTGGAGCAGTCTGGTAGCTCGTCGGGCTCATAACCCGAAGGTCGCAGGTTCAAATCCTGCCCCCGCCACCAAAGAAAGTGCAGGTCTGGGCCGGTCCGCAAGGACCG
>Ga0307373_10009246_pt1 | contig 14788 bp, 15 predicted proteins | sample OX2MG_FD_202534 | JGI IMG/M metagenome (GOLD analysis project Ga0307373, IMG submission 202534) | Soil microbial communities from Risofladan, Vaasa, Finland - OX-2 | ecosystem: Environmental > Terrestrial > Soil > Coastal area > Acid sulfate soil | place: Finland: Risofladan, Vaasa | collected... | reverse complement strand
TTCAGCGAGTACGACAAGTCGCGACGCGAGGGGTTCATCGCCATCAACCTCCGGGAGGGCGATGAACTGGTTCGGGTCGTGGAGACCGCTGGGGATGACGATCTGTTCTTGGTGACCAGCTCGGGGATGACTATCCGTTTCTCCGAGCATGACGTGCGGCCGATGGGACGGGACGCGTCCGGGGTGCGCGGGGTCCGCTTGAAGGAGGGGGACCAGGTGGTCTCGTGCGACGTGGCTCGGGACGACACCGACATCCTGATTGTCACCGACGCCGGCTTCGGCAAGCGGACCAAACTCGAGCGCTTCAACCGCCAGGCCCGTGGCGGCCAGGGAGTCCGGGGGATCAAGCTCACCGCCAAGCGGGGCCGAGTGGTGGCCGCGTTCATGGCCGCGCTCGACGACGAGATCCTGTTGGTGTCGACGGGTGGGGTGGTGATCAGGATGCCGGTGCGGGAGATCGCGTCGCAGGGTCGCGACGCCACCGGGGTGCGGGTCATGAACCTCGACGAGGGCGACGCGGTCGGTGCCGTCGCCCCGGTGGAGTCGGAATCGGCTATCGAAGAGTAAGTCACGTTGCACCGGACGGCCGTGTCGGCAGCGACAGGCGTTGGTGTAGCGTCGCGATTCTGTTTGCGGGGCTATAGCTCAGTCGGTTAGAGCGCAGCACTGATAATGCTGAGGTCGGAAGTTCGATTCTTCCTAGCCCCACCAGGTCAAACGTACCTTCCAGTCGGATCGCTTTGGCGAAAAGGGCGGGATCAGGGCGCGGCTCACCAAGTAGTTGCGAAAGCAGCCGCCGATCGCGTCTGCCGCCTTGCGATCAGCCTCGGGGAGTGGCGCGTAGACGTCGAGGGTCGTGATGATTTTGTATGCCCCTGTCGTGATTGTGTGGTCTTGGGGTCTACGCCCAGAGCGATAAGCGTTGTAGCGTTGAGGATTCGCAGATCGTGATAGCGCAGACCCGGCAGTGCTGACCGTTATGCCCTGTTCTCCCAGGCAGTCGGACAGGATGCCGAATTGATCAACCTCGTCATCGAGCATCAGCACTCTGACCCGGGGAATGCTGCTAGGGGAGGGCCTTCTCCCGCGCGCCCCCGCTGGTGCGAACACGAACCGTGAACCAGAAGGTGCTCCCCCTGGCGAGCTGGCTCGTAACCCCGCAGTCTCCTCCCATGAGGCTGACAAGTTCCCTGCTGATGGACAAACCCAGGCCACTACCCCCGTATTTCCGAGACGTTGTCATGTCAGCCTGAATAAACGGGTTAAAGATGGTATCCAGCTTGTCGGGATCGATCCCGATACCCGTGTCTGCGACCTCGAACCGAAGTACCAGGTCTGCACCTACGGATTCGAACTCGGTGACGCGGACGGCAACTTCACCCTCTGGTGTGAATTTGATGGCGTTGCCGACCAAATTGGCCAGGACTTGACCCACCCGAAATTCGTCGCCGCCGACCATCGCCGGGACGGAGTCGCCGATCTCCTCAACCAGCCTGAGCCCTTTGGTCTCCGCCAGAGGTGACAACAGGTGAAGGACATCGTGCACCACAGTCTGGACGCTGAATCCGACGTCCTCAACGTTCACCCCTCCCGCTTCGATCTTCGTGTAGTCGAGGATGCCGTTGATAATGGTCATGAGCGCAGAGCCTGAAGCGCGTACGGTCTCCGCGTAGTCGCGCTGCACCTCGTCGAGGTCGGTTTCGAGGAGGAGCTCGGACATTCCCATGATGCCGTTCATCGGCGTACGGATCTCATGGCTCATGTTGGCCATAAAATTCGACTTGATCTGTGATGCCTCGTTCGCCTGGATGGTCGAACGCTCAAGCTGGCGCTCGAAGTTCTTCCGATCTGTAATGTCGAGAATACCGCCCAGGAAATAGTCGTCGTCTCCGTCGGTTCCATGGATCCGAACGATACGCACGGCACCCCAGACGATATTCCCGTCGGCCTTGATGAAACAGCCCGTGTAATTCAGTTCCGGGATATTCCTTTCCAACAGCGCCGCGACGCCTTCGCCAATCATCTTTGCATCGTTGGGATGGCTGACTTCTGCCACCGTCATTGATTTCATCTGATCGGCCGAATAGCCGAAAATGTCGCACACTGCCGGATTGACCCGAATGAACTTGCCGTCCATCGACACCTGGACGAGGCCGACCGGGGCTAGATCAAATACCGTCTTCCACCGCTTCTCAGACGAGGCCAGCGCGTGTTCGACTTGCTTCTGATCTGTGATGTCGCTCAGGCATCCGACGGCCCCGTTGACGGTGCCAGCGCTATCTGTCAGGGCCCGCAAACTCAGCAGACACACTCGCTCGGTATCGACTCGCTGCCTCGGCTCCGCTACCGGCGGACGGAATCGGATCTCGAGGTCGTCGACTTGCTCGTTGGCAAGGACGGCGCCCATCGCCGTTTCGAAGAGAGGCCGATCCTCGGCGACCACCGATGACATCTGGGCGTCGATCGTGGCCATGGGAGGCACGCCCACGATCTCGTGCAGGCGGTGGTTGGTCAAACTGACGTTTTCGGTTAGGTCGACCTGGAACACTCCGACTGGCAGTGCCTCCGACAGCCGCGTTAGCAACTGCTCGTGACCGAGACGCTCGCCCTCGACTCGGGCCTGCTCCACCGAGACCCGTGTCATCGAGCTGACCACGATCGGGTTGGTCGGCCCCTCGAACCGGTTGACCGAATCGATCCACGTCCAGGACCCCTCGGCGTTCTGGTATCGGCCCCGCCAGACGCCGACCTCGCCCGGCGAGGTGATCATCTCCATCCAGGCGGCGACTGCGCTCGGCTGATCCTCGGGATGGATGAACTGGGTCGAAGGCTGCCCGATAAGGTGCTCGGGACGCCAGCCGAGCAGGTCGAAGATGGGCTCGTCCACCGACGTGATGACGCCCGCGGAGTCGCGCGTTACATGGACGGTGACCCCCGCCTGGTCTTCAGTCCTTTTGGGCAAGGCGCTCCCCAACCGCTTCTTGTGGCTTCGGCGCAGGTCCTACAGCCTCGTGAGGCATATCCGCCTCCTCTGCAAACCATCAAAATGCTACTAGTACCTGTATTCAAGTTCGACGCGTGGCCCGATGTCTATCGGAACTCGCAGTGCAGCCAAGCGTGAGACCCTCGACCGCGTGTCACCAGGGGCCTACGTCCCATCTGCCCTCGACGGCAGAGCTGGATTGCCGGGTACCGAACGGAACTTCATTGGCTCCCCAGGACTTATCCGTATCGCAGTAGGTGACATTCCAACAACAAGCGCGAATCGGTCAGTCGAAGCGTGCCCAATGGGCGGGTCGCACCGCTGAAGGACAGGTCGCTCGCGCGTCCATCGCGCGAGCGCTGCAATTCGTGGGTGTGCGGATTCTTCCTAGCCCCACCCCATTCTGTTCCGGCCTGACACGCGGCCGGCCAGTGTGGGGTTCCGGCGCAAGGTTGGCCGGACCCGGGCGTTACACACATGTGAATATCGACCTGAAACTCGAAGACCTCGACCGGCTGGCCCAGGCCGGGGGGTCGCTGGCAGATCGGCTGTTCGAGTTAGACGTGGAGATCCAGCGCGAGCTCGGCGTCGCCGATTGGCGGGAGCTGGACATCAAGCTCGACCTGGACCCACTCGGCCGGGTCCAAGAGCGGATCGTCGTCGAGCGGGCACTCGCCAACATGGGGGTCGGAAGGCCAACCCAACTCCACTGATTTCGAGCGATTCGCTAGATATTCAGTAGATATCGATGGCGCCGCCGGCGATCCGCCGGCGTGGGTCATGGCACCGTCCTCTGGATGGCGAACGCCCAAGGCCATCGCCGATCACGGCATGCTACGAATCCAGAAGGCCGCGACCGGGGCAGGTCGACCGATCCCGCCCGTCATCGCCGGGCTCCCTGTAGCCGCACACGACGATGTCGACGAGGCGAAAGAAGCGGCTGCCGAGCAGTTTTCGGCTCAGGGCACCCGTGCTCCCGGCGAGGCTGGAGGGGAGCAAGGACAGCGCGAGGGGCGGTCCCTCGAGGAGGGCCATGGCCAGAATGATCGCGATCGTCATGCCGACGACGCCCGAAACGCCCCGCACCAGACTCGCAGCGAGGGCCACAGAACTGACCACCATCGCGCGTCTATAGCCCGTGGGCCGCGATATTCCCCTGGGTCCGCTGAGGACGCGGGCGGCGCCTGGGTATCGAAGCCGTGATGGATGAGATCCAGGCCTCAGGTGAGCGCTATTCGGCTCATCTGCGCGACCGCTCTTCTATGTGGATGGCTTCGCCGCCACGCGATCCTGTCTGCAGGCAGCATTAAGCACTTACCGACCCGTCGAATGGCCCGACGCGGATCCGGATCAGATCCTGTGACGTTGGGCCCTGTCGCTTCCAAGCCAGCTGTGGCATTCTCACTCTGGTGGAGGACGGAAAGGCATCCCGATGAACGATACGACTGGGAGCAAGCCGCGTGCGAGCAGTACCGCCTGTAAGGGCGGGGCTGGGGGCATCTGGTTTCTCGGGTTCATCGGAGCGTTCTTCTACTACCTGCACACTCACTCTGGGACGTTCTGGCTTGTGCTCTTGGCAGTGATGAAGTCCGTCGTCTGGCCCGCGTTCGTCGTGTACCACGTCATGTCTTTGAAGTAGCCGGACCGTCTCCGGAGCGTCAAATTGCCTTGACCCGAGCCAAGATGTAAGTCTACACTTACCGTTAGTGGTTGCTTACCAATATCTCGACGGGCTGGGCGCCCTGGGTGATCCCACCAGGCGCGCCGTCTTCGCTTCCCTGGCCGAGCGCCCGAAAGCGGTGGGCGAGTTGGCCGACGGACTGCCCGTCAGCCGGCCGGCGGTGTCCCAGCATCTCAAAGTTCTGAAGGATGCCGGTCTGGTCACTGAACGTGTCGCCGGCGCCCGCCGGATCTACCGGCTGAATCCGGTCGCCGTCGGCGCGCTACGGGATCAGCTCGACACGCTTTGGAATCGAGCGCTGGCGAGTTACAAGGAAGTCGTCGAACAACCAACAGAGGAGGGGACATGACCCAAACCGCGGCCGCAGTAGTCCGTAAGCAGATTGTCGTCGAGGCGCCGGTCGAGCGGGCCTTCACCGTGTTCACCGAGCGGTTCGGCGATTTCAAGCCACCGGAACACAACCTCCTCGGCGCGCCGATCGCCGAAACCGTGTTCGAGGCCCGGGTCGGGGGTCACATCTACGACCGTGGCGTCGACGGCAGCGAATGCCACTGGGCACGGGTCCTCGCCTATGAACCCCCGGACCGGGTGGTGTTCAGCTGGGACATCAGCCCGCAGTGGCAGATCGAGACCGATCCGGACAACACCAGTGAAGTCGAGGTTCGATTCGTCGCCGAGACCCCACAGCGCACCCGGGTGGAACTGGAGCACCGCAACATCGATCGGCATGGCCCGGGGTGGGAGGCCGTCACCGACGGCGTCGACAGCGACGCCGGGTGGCCGCTGTACCTCGACCGGTACGCTGTGCTGGTCGCCGAGGGCAGCTGAATGCCACCGATCACCACCAGCATCGAGGTGAATCGCTCGCCGGAGGATGTCTTCGCCTACGCGACGGATCCGACCCGTTTCTCCGAATGGCAGAAGGGCGTCGTCGATGGCAGCAACGACGATCCCGGTCCCCCGAGCGTCGGCGCACGGTGCTCGACCACCCGGCGAATCGGTTTCGTCAAGCGGCCGAGCGTCTCGGAGGTCGTGTCAGTCGATCCTCCCAAGGCGTGGAGCGTGCGGGGTATCGACGGACCCATCCGGGCCGTCGTCGACGTGACCGTCGCTCGTCTTGCCGACGCCCAGGCCCGCCTCACCATCTCGGTCGACTTCGATGGCCACGGCATCGGCAGAGTCCTCGTACCGCTGGTCGTGCGCAGCCAGGCACGGAAGGAGATGCCCACGAACCTGGCGACCTTGAAACAGCGACTGGAAAGCGAACCGCCGTTCCGGGGTCGTTCATCCGAGACGGGCGGATCACCGAGCGACGCCATCTGAAGACGACGCGAATCTGCCCGGAGGGCCTCATTCGTCGGCAGGCCCCGCACCGCAGGTACAGGGCGGAGACACGCCCGGGAAAGGGGGTATCAGCACGACATCGCCAGGCGGTTGGCACCAAGCCCGAGGCCCTCGGGTGCACTACTACGGATCGTCGGCGCCGACTCCGACAACCCCGGACACCCGCGCAGGTCGATTCGGTCCGGGTGGTAGTGGTCAAGGGAGCCGACGCCTTGACCTGGTACAACAACTACAAAGCTTCGCCCGCTGTCCATGCCCAGCCGGTTACCGGCTACGGCGACCAGGCCTCCTACGACGGCTACGCCTCGCTGAGCGTGATGAAGGGCGCTTATTACCTCAGGGTGGCCGTCTCTCGCAGCGGTGCCCCACCGAGCCTCGTTGCCGAAGAGTCGCTGGCCACCGCCATCCTTCCCAAGCTGACATAGAAGCGAAGGAGGCGATTCAGGTCGGAGAGGCGGCCGCCGACGACAGCGGCACCGGCCGGGCCAGGCTCCAGCTGAAGGTCTTGGGGATGTCGTCCAGCGAGACGGTGGTGGCCAGATCCGCCACTGTGGGCCCGACCCGGTCGGCGACCGCTTGGAGTTGGGCAACATCGAAGCCGTAGACCCCGGCCGCGTTCAGGCCGAGCATCCTTCGCACGTCCTCCTCGGGCATCCCGCCGAAGACGTGGCGCAAGATCAGCCGATGGACCGGCGCCGCCCCTTCCAGGTGGGGATAGTCCGCCCCCCACATCAAGCGCCCGATGCCGATCTCCTCTCGCATCTCGGCTTCGTAGCGCTTCATCAGCGACGCGCCCAGGAACACATGCCGGTCGAAGTATTCCCCCGGGCGGAGCTCGAGGTAGGAGCGGACCGGGGCGGCACCATGGGTGTCGAAGAAGTTCTCCATGTCCCGGATCAGTGAGGGCAGCCACTGCGCGCCGTTCTCGGTGACGGCCACCTTGAGGTTCGGGTGACGGTCGAACACCCCGCCGAAGATCATGAACCACAGCGGGCGCCGGGTGAACACGAACACCTCATAGAGTCCCAGGAAGCCTCCATGCTTTGCGTCGTAGAGTTGCTTGGCGTCAGTAGCCATCCCCGATGCGCCGGTGTGGAGGTTGACCACCAGCCCGTTGTCCTCGCAGGCGCTCCAGAACGGCTCGTAGTACTCGTCGGCGTAGCCCGGGAGCCCGGACTTGATCGACATGGCCGGAAGCATCACCCCGCCGAATAATCCGGCGCCCCGGGCCCAGGCAACTTCTTCCACCGCTCGGTCCATGTCGTGGAAGTCGATGGGGATGCATCCAGCCCGCCGGCCGGGGGCGGCGGCACAGAACTCGGCAAGCCATCGGTTGTAGGCATGAAGAGCCGGCCACACCGGCTCCAGGCCTTTGCTGGTCTGGGAGCCCAGGTACATCGCCGGCGACAGTCCACCGGCGAGCACCGGACCGGGAAAGGCCACCTCGGCATGGATCCCTTGCTCCTCAAGTACGGCCAGCCGCCGGCCGCCGGCGTCGGAGGCATACACCCAATCGGTGCTGTAGTTCTCGAGCCATTCCGCGGCGGCGTCGATGTCGACCCCCATGCCCGCGAGCCTGCGGCTGGCCACCGCCCGGACCGGATCCGCTTCGTCGATCTCCCCGGGATCGATACCTCCCAACATGGGGATGGCGACCGAGGAAAGATCGCCGAACGCCGCCACCGCCTTGCGGTGGTTGGGGTCGACGTAGGACAGGAACTGATCCAAATCGTCCGGCGCCGCATGAGCGTCGGCCGTCACCACCACGTAGTTCTTCCCGGTTCGGAGCTCCTCACTTGTGTGATCGGTCAACCGACTCGCCTCCCCCAACGTCGATATGCAGGCACCCGCGTTGTAGGCAGGCTACTGCGGGTCAGTTCGAACCGGCGGGGCGCCGGATGCCAGCCGAGATCTCAAGGGCCAGCCGTTCGGTCAGATCCCGTCACCGTCGTAAATAAGGATGGTAATGAGGTCCGCGCCGGTTTCCTCGATCACCAGGGATGGCCGTAGCGGTCCCGGTAGGCGCGCTCGCTCAGCGGCAGACGCCGAGGCCTCCCCGGGGGCTGACTCGGCCAGCCGATGGGGACGACGGCCATCGGCCTCGCGCTGGCCGGGAGTTCGAGCAGGTCCCGCAATTCGTCGCTGAAGAGGGTGGCCAGGGTGGTCATCGCCGACCCGAGACCGAGCGCGGTGGCCGACAACAGGAGATTCTGGGTGGCCAGGTACACCGACGACGGAAGAGTCGCCTCGAGGCCGATGCTGGCGTCGCCGCACACCACCACGATCACCGGGGCGGACCCGACCCCGAGCTCCGCCCCGTGTTCGACGTCGCGCATGAGGGTCTCGGACAAACGGCCCTCCGAGTGCTGACGGCCGCCGTGCCGCCAGGCCCGGCGGGTCAGGTCCCCGATGCCGGCTCGGAGACCCGCGTCGCGGACCACGACGAACAACCACGGCTGGAGGTTCTCGGCACTGGGCGCGTGGGTGGCCGCCCGAAGGCAGAGATCGATCAACTCATCGCTCACCGGCTGATCGGTGAACTGCCGGGTGGCCCGTTGGCGGAGCACCACATCGAAGTACGCCGCCAGCGTGGTCGGTCCGTCTGCATCGGTCATCACGCCGAACCTAGTCGGGCGCATCTCGGAGCTGCCGGCCTAACGCCGGCCGTGCGCGCTCGGTAGAGTCGCCACCACCGATCCATATGCCCACGGCGAAGGCTCGGCGAAACGCCGGTACCGACCCGGGCCCCAGACCGGCCCGCATCCAGGAGCACCCCATGGCCACCGATGTCTGGACCAGATTGATCTCCAGAGGCGCCGCGGACCGCATCTTCGGAAGGGCCCCTCATGGCTGACCGGCTACCCGACCAACTTCGCCTGATGGCATCGGCGTACCCGGACGAGGTCGCCTATCGCAATCTGGGCGACGGTTCCTCGATCACCTTCGTCCAATGGGAACGCGAATCGAATCGCCTGGCCCGGGGACTCCAGGCCAGGGGAGTCGGGAAGGGCGACCTGGTGGCCATCCTGCTCGAGTCCGAGCGGATCCTCGATTTCATCGTCGCCTACAGCGCGGTGCACAAACTCGGTGCCGTCGCGGTCCCGATGAACAACCGCCTGTCCCCACCCGAGGTGCGCGCCATCCTCGAGCACGCCGAGGTCACTGCCATGGTGACCAGCGGTGCCTACGACGACGCCGTCGCCCCAGTGGTTCACTCACTCCGGTCTCTGACCACGGTGGCGACGGTCAGCCCGTCGCAGATCGAGAGTCTCGTGGACATCGAGGAGGTGAAGAGCTCGGACGACGGAGCCATCCAGGTACCCATCGACGAGGAGGATCTCGCCGACGTCATGTACACGTCAGGGACCACTGGGAGGCCGAAGGGCGTCGCGGTCCGGCACAGCAGCGTCGCCCTGCTGCCCAACGCCCGGCCGGACTGGCAGGGGACCACCTGGCTCTCCGCCACACCCGTGTTCACGTTTGCCGGGCTCGGCTTCATCTACAACCCGATGACGGCGGGAATGACCCTGCTCTTTCTCCCGAAGTTCGATGCCGGCCGGTGGTTCGAGATCGTCGAGGCCGAGCGGCCGGCGATGGCCTTTGTGGTGCCGGCGATGGCCCAGCTTCTCATCCACCATCCCCGATTCGAGTCGGCCGATCTGTCCAGTATCCGGGGCCTGATTCTGGGGAGTGCCCCGTTGGCTCCCGACACGCTGCTGCGGCTCCAGGCCCGGTTGCCCGGTGCCGCGGTGCTGAACAGTTACGGCATGACCGAAGGCGGCCACGCCACCTTCTCGATGGATCCGGAAGGTTCCCGGACCCGACCGGGAGCGGTTGGTCGGGCCCGACCACCGACCGAGGTCAGGATCGTGGATGAGGAAGGAGCACCGAGGCCGACCGGTGATGTCGGCGAGGTCATCACCCGGAACCCGAACGGTCACCGGGAGTACTACAAGGATCCGGAGGCCACCGCCCGGATGTGGGAAGGCGGGTGGCTGCACACCGGTGACCTCGGTTACCTGGATGCCGATGGCTATCTCTACATCGTCGGCCGCAAGAAGGAAATGATCGTTCGAGGTGGGATGAATGTCTACGCCGACGACGTGGAAGCGGCGATCCAGGCCCATCCGGCGGTGGTCGAAGCCGCGGTCGTGGGCGTTCCCCACGATGTGCTCGGGGAAGACGTCGCGGCCTATGTGGTGATCCGATCTGGGGACGCGGTATCGAGCGACGAGCTCCAGCGGTTCGTGGGGGAGCGCCTCGCCGACTACAAAGTGCCGCGCCAGATCCACTTCCTGGCCCAGTTGCCGAGGAATGCCGGCGGCAAGGTGGTGAAGGCGCAACTCGCCGAGGCGGCGGGGGCGCCGACTCGGCAGAGTTGAGGACGCGACGGCTAGAACGAACGACACAAGAGTCAGACGAGGGAGGGATCATGCAGGATCACCGGTTCGACTTCGTGGTGGACGGGACACCCGAAGAGGTGTGGGACGTGATCTGGGCGCGTACCCGGGTGGGCATCGAGACCGACGCGGTGAAGATCGAGATCTACCACCCGGGCGACGAGGAGGGGAACGGCCTGGTTCGACACTGTCACTTCCCAGTGCCCAAGTACCTCCTCTCGGGAGGCAAAGCGCAATCATGGGAGTGGATCACCGAGGCGAAGCGACCGGTGTCGTGGAAGTATGACGCCATCGGCAAGCCACTCTGGTCGAAAGCGTCGGGATGGACCCGCCTCGAGGATCTCGGTGCGGGGAAGACCCGGGTGTACTTCCGGGAGACCTATCACGTCTTCAATCCCCTCATTCGGGCCCTGCTGGAGAAGCGGGTGCACCACTTCATCTCCAAGGACAATGACCAACTGATCGAATCCTCGCTGGTCAGGTCCCTCCAAAAGCTCCACGAGCGAAAGGGCAATGTGGCCTGAGACGTTCGCCACAGAACCCGGTTCCGTTGGTCAACACCTACGGCGACGGCATGTCCGTCATGTCCGAGATGGGGGACGGCGAGCCGGAGGCCCGCAGCGGCCGACCGCGCGGCTTCGTGCCATTGCCATCCCCTACGGTCTGAGCGCGGGCTCGCAAACGCCTCAGGTTCGGCCGGCGCGCCCGGTCAGTGTGACAGGACCGAGCCGGCCGGTGGCATTCTGGCCGGCCGGGCTCCATCTGGCTGCCGACCACTCCGGCGGCCAGCGCCCTGGCCCCGGCGGACAGGAATCGGCGCCGGGTCAGCGGCTTGCGGGTGTCCGGATCCACGGCGTCCGGCTCCGGCTGGGAGGGGCTGGACTCGGGCCGGTGGCGGCCGCTGCGGTGTTCGCTCACGGTGCCAAGGGTGACGCGTCCGCCCAGATTCGTTTAGCCACGCCGCCGCCGGCTCACATCGCCGTCGCGGTGCTCCGAAAGGTAGCCTCAGGGGCCGGTCAACTTCGGAAGGGTTCGGCTTGCCAAGAACACGGATCAGTGCCGCGGTGATCATGGTGGTGTCGATGGTGGTGATGTCGCTGGGGAGGACGGCCAGCCCCGCCTCGGCGGCATCGTCTCCCCCCATCGGGGGTTCGCTTCCCGCCCAGGTGATCGCGGCCAGCGCGGCGGCGGGGACCGGTTGGAAGCCGGAGCCGGCGACCTACGGAATCGGCCAACGCACCGACGTTCCGGTCACCGCCGCCGACGGCACCGTCCTGAGCGCCAACGTGTACTACCCGACCAACGCCAGCGGCCAGCCGGCGGCCGGCCGGTTCCCGGTGCTGCTGACCCAGACGCCGTACGGGAAGGGCACCCTCGGCTCCCTCCCCGGTTCCGACGGCGCCCAAACCGGCCCCGACGACTATCTGGTCCAGCGGGGCTACATCGATGTGGTCGCCGACGTGCGCGGCACCGGGTCCTCGGAGGGCACTTTCGGGTTGTTCGACCCGGCCCAGGTCGCTGACGGGGTCACCCTGGTGAACTGGGCATCCAGGCTCCCCGGTTCCGACGGCAAGGTGGGTCTCTACGGCGCCTCCTACCTCGGGATCAACCAGCTGCTGACCGCCGCCGCGGTCGGAAAGAACAGTCCGCTCAAAGCCATCTTCCCGGTGGTGGCGGCCAACGACATCTACAAGGACACCGCCACCATGGGCGGCCTGATCGACATCGAGTTCGATCTCTTCTACCTGGGGCTGACCGGCGGCCTCAATGCCGAGGGCCCGCTGCTCGACGCCCTCGAGAACCCGACGAACCTGGTCGCCGACCTGAGCGTGACCGAGCTGCAACACCTCGCTGACCTGGGCAGCTTCGACGCGCCGTTCGCCGCCCAGACCCTGGAGGGCATGGCCTCCGCCTACGACGGGGCCTACTGGCAGGCGCGCAATCCGGTCAACGTGCTCCAACGGATCGTCGCCAACGGCATCCCCGCCTATCTGGTCGGTGGCGAGTACGACCTGTTCCAGCGGGGCGAGCCGCTCAACTATGCCGGGCTCCAGAACGCCTACGTGGGTCGCCCGGTCACCGCGCCGATGCTCCCCGATCAGCCAACCACCGGCCGCTACCAGTTGCTCGACGGCCCCTTCACCCACCTGAGCGGGGCCACCGTTGACTACGGGGCACTGCAGCTCGAGTGGTTCGACACCTGGTTGAAGGGTGAGAACACCGGTATGGGGCAAACGCCGACCCCGCTCCACTACTACGACCTCGGCACCTCCAGCTACCGCGAGCAAGCCCGGTACCCGTTCCCGGCGGCCACCCCCACCCGGTTCTATTTCAGCGGCACCCGCAGCAGCTCGCCCGCTCTCTCCTTCAACAACGGAACCCTGACCACCGCCGCGCCGACGACGACCGGCGCCGACACCATGCTGTGGTCCCCGGTCGGGAACCCGTGCGGGCGACCCACCGACCAATGGGCCGCCGGCGCCCTCAGCCTGGTGACCTCCTTCTTCGCCGCCAACGCCGCATGTGTGAACAACGACCTGCCCGGCGAGCTCGGCCCCGACCGCCTCACCTACACCACCGGCCCACTGGCCCACGCCGAGTCCATCGAGGGCCCGATCGACGCCACCATCTTTGCGTCGGCCACCACCAAGGACACCGAATGGGTGGCCGAGGTCGAGGATGTGGCCCCCGACGGGACCTCGACCCCGCTCACCGAGGGCGCACTGCTCGGATCATTGCGAGCCCTCGATCCGGCAACCACCTGGACGGCTTCGAACGGCCAGATCCTCCAGGCCGGGCACACCTACACCCAAACCAGCGCCCGGCCGGTGGTCCCCGGGCAACTCACCCGGTACGACGTCGAGGTCTTCCCCACCTACGACACCGTCGCCGCCGGGCACCGGATCCGGGTCACCCTCGCCACGTCTGACACCCCGCATCTGGTCCCCACCGTCCCGGAGCTGGCCGACCTGCTCGGCGGTATCTACACCGTCCAGCACAGCCCGGGCGCGGCCTCGGCCATCGAGCTCCCGCTGGCCCCGGCCGGATCCTGAGCCGGGCTCGACACCCCACCCCGTCAACTCGGCGTGGGCGGCCTCGATGTCGGAGACCACCAGCTGGAGGCGCTGGACCGATCCCGGCGCAGCGTCGGACAGGCCCCGGCCGGTGGCCATCGAGCCGGCCGAACCCGGTGAGGTGAGTCGGAGAGGGTGAAGCCGGTCAGATCCCGGTGTCGCGGGCCAATGCCTGACTCGGGATCACCTGGATGACCGCCCCGGTGCCGACGTCGTAGCGCCAGCCCTCGACCCGAATGCCGACGGGCAGTGCCGGGCAGGTGCGCACCGCGTTGACATCGGCGGCCAGCGCGGCGTCGGGGTCCGGCATGGCCAGGAACTCCCACCCCCGTACTCCCTCCAGCTGCTCCGGGTTGAGCCCGGACCTGACCTCGTCATCGTCGCGACCGGCCAACGCGCAGTCGGTGTGATGCATGACCGCCACGTACTCGACGCCCAGGAAGGTGGTGGCCAACACCAGCGAGCGGAGGACGTCGGCGGTGACCCGCCCCCCGGCGTTGCGGAGGATCTTGGCGTCGCCTTGGGAGAGGCCGAGCATCACCAGCGGCTCGATCCGGCTGTCCATGCAGGTCACCAGGCCGAATCGCTTGGCCGCGGTGCCGGGGATGCCCTGCAGACCGAACCCAGAGGTGTACCGCCGGTTGGCGGCCAACAGATCGTCGAACACCGGGACAGTGTTGCAGACGCGCCAGGTCCGGACCGCGCTCCGGAGCCACGGCACTACGATGCCTCACCGTCCCGACGGGCGAAACCGCCGATCACTCTGGAGGATCTCGTGGCGACTCAGCCGGTGGATGTCCCCTTCGAGGTGTTCACCCGGGCCCAGTGGACCGCACTCGGGCGACCGGCTGAGAGCGGCCTGTCGCCGACTGACGTCGCCGCCCTGGCCGCCACCGGCGAGCCGGCGTCGGTCGACGAGGTGGCGGAGGTCTATGCCCCGCTCGCCCAATTGCTGGCCGTCTACTCGTCGTCGGTACGTGAGGCCCGCCGTCGGGTCGAGGCCTATGTGGGGAGGCCGACCCGGGACGCGCCTTTCGTGATCGGGGTGGCCGGCAGCGTGGCCGTGGGCAAGAGCACCACCGCCCGCCTCCTCCAGGCGGTGCTCAAAGACGGCCCTGGTCACCCAGCGGTCGAATTGATCACCACCGACGGATTCCTCTACCCCAACGCCGAGCTCGCGGCTCGGAGCCTCATGGACCGGAAGGGATTTCCCGAGAGCTACGACCGGCGCCGGATGATCGAGGTGCTGTCGGCCGTCAAAGCCGGCGCCTTCCAGGTGAAGATCCCGGTCTACTCACACGTGACC
>Ga0307373_10009245_pt1 | contig 14789 bp, 14 predicted proteins | sample OX2MG_FD_202534 | JGI IMG/M metagenome (GOLD analysis project Ga0307373, IMG submission 202534) | Soil microbial communities from Risofladan, Vaasa, Finland - OX-2 | ecosystem: Environmental > Terrestrial > Soil > Coastal area > Acid sulfate soil | place: Finland: Risofladan, Vaasa | collected... | reverse complement strand
GCGTCGCTTCAGGGGAAGGCTCATGTCAATCCGAGATACCGTGGTCACCACGTTCACCGACGTCGCGCGCGAGCAGGGCAGGCAGCTCACGCCGCTCACCGATGAGCTGCCGCTGCTGAATTCCGGCATCGATTCGCTGTGCCTTGCGATCATCGTGGCGAATCTCGAGGCGCAACTGGGCAATGATCCGTTCAGCGCGTCGGATGAGGTCGATATCCCGGCAACATTCGGCGAGTTCGTGGCGCTCTACGAAAACGCGATGAATGTCGTCCACTGAGCCCCCCACGCTCTGGGAGCTGACGGCAGCGGCGGGCCCGGTCGCACGGCGCTTCCTGCTCGATGAACACGCAAGCGTGCCGCTCGATGTCCTGGCCGGGGCGACGGCGCTCGGGCCGCAGCGCGCGGCGTTGCGTGGGCAGAACGTCGTGCTGATCGTCGGCACGCAGCGCGCCGCCACGCTCGCCCTGCTGGAACTGGACGGCCTCGCGCGGCGGATCGTGCTGTGCCCGCCCGACCTCAAGCACCAGCAACTGCCGCATGTCATGGCGATGGCGGAGGCGCGGATCGTGGTGTCCGACCGGCCGCTCCCGGAGCTGGAGAGCGCCGGGGCCGTCTGCGTCGTCACCGGCGCGCCGACACAGGTGGCCGGGGCGCCGGAGCCGGCGGCCGACCGGCCGACCGAATGGGTCCTGTTCACCTCCGGCACGACCGGCCCGCCAAAGCTGGCGGTCCATTCGCTGCGCAGCCTCACCGGCGCCATCGCGCGCGTGACCAACACGGCGGGCGACCAGGTCTGGAGCACGTTCTATGACATCCGCCGCTATGGTGGCCTGCAGATCCTGCTGCGCGCGCTGATCGGCGGCGGCTCCATGGTGCTGTCCGGCGCCGAGGAGCCGGTGAGCGATTTCCTGGCACGCGCCGGCGCGGCCGGGGTGGCGTTCATCTCGGGCACGCCGACCCATTGGCGGCGCGCCCTGCTCAGCCCGGCGGCGACCGCGATCGCACCGGCGAATGTCCGGCTGTCGGGCGAGGTGGCCGACCAGGCGATTCTCGACAAGCTGCGCGGCGCCTATCCCGCCGCCCGGGTCGCCCATGCCTTCGCCTCGACCGAGGCCGGCGTCGCCTTCGAGGTCGCGGACGGTCTCGCGGGCTTCTCCACCGCGCTGATCGGCCCCGAGCGCCCCGGCGGCATCACGCTGCGCGTGCAGGACGACACGCTGCGCATCCGCTCGCCGCGGGCGGCGAGCCGCTATCTCGGCGACCAGCCGGAGCCGATCGCGGATGCCGAGGGGTTCGTCGATACCAAGGACCTCGTCGTGCTGCGCGACGACCGCTACCACTTCGCCGGCCGCAAGGACGGCGTGATCAATGTCGGCGGGCTGAAGGTCCACCCGCTGGAGGTCGAGGCCGTCATCAACCGCCATCCGCGCGTCGAGATGTCGCTGGTGAAGGCGCGGCGCAGCCCGATCATCGGCGCGATCGTGGTGGCCGACGTCGTGCTGGCCGCCACCGGCGATGCCACCGGCGATGCCGGCGGCGAGGGCGCGGACACGAAGCGGCTGGAGACCGAGATCCTCGACCTGTGCCGCGGCACGCTCGCCGCATACAAGGTGCCGGCGACACTACGCTTCGTGCCGGCGCTCGATGTCACGCCGTCCGGCAAGCTGCGGCGCGTCCATGCCTAACGTCATCGTCACCGGCGGCAGCCGCGGCCTCGGCCTCGCGATGACCCGCGTCATCGCCGCGTCCGGCCACTCCGTCATCGCGGTCGCGCGGCGGGAGAGCGAGGAGCTTGCGGCGGCCATGCGGCAGGCCGCCGACGCCGGCCACGGCGCAATCCATTTCCGCGCCGGCGACCTGAGCGACCTCGCGGCGATCCCGGCTCTCGTCAAAGGGCTGCACACGGAGTTCGGCGCGTTCCACGGGCTGGTCAACAATGCCGGCATCGGCACCAGCGGCATTCTTGCCACGATGCACGACACGCAGATCGAGCGGCTCGTGCAGCTCAACCTGCTGTCGCCGATCCTGCTGACGAAATACGTCGTGCGCGCCATGATGACCTCGGGCGGCAGCCGCATCGTCAATGTCAGCTCGATCGTCGGCAGCACCGGCTACAGCGGATTGTCGGTGTACAGCGCGACGAAGGCGGCGCTGATCGGCTTCACCCGGTCGCTCGCGCGCGAGGTCGGCGCGCTCGGCATCACGGTGAACGCCGTGGCGCCCGGCTTCGTCGAGACCGAGATGACGCACGACCTCAATCCTGGCCACCGGGCGCAGATCGCCCGCCGCAGCGCGCTGCGGCGGATGGCCGAGCCGGACGACATCGCCCACGCCGTCGCCTATTTCCTCGGCGAGACGGCGCGCAACGTCACCGGCACCGTGCTGACGGTGGACGCGGGCAATACCGCCTAGGGCCGCGCCCGCTCATCCGTACTGCCGCCACCGTGGTGTACGCTAAGCACCGTGGAATGCTGCGGGTCGGAGAGCATCGGGACGTGCGGGGTGCCGCAGGCTGCGGTGGCATGCGCGGCGGCCGGGACGTTGGTGTTGGCGAGGCCCGGATACCGGCGTTCGAAGAGCGGCCGAAGCGCGCCATGGCGCCACGGAGGAGATCAAGCACATGCACGTCTTCGTCACGGGTGCGGGCGGCTATATTGGCGGGTCGGTCGCGGTTCGTCTGGTGCAGTCCGGGCACCGCGTCACCGGCCTCGCGCGCAATGAGGAAACCGCCGCGCAGCTGCGCCGGCGCGGCATCGCGCCGGTCGTGGGCACGCTGGACGATGCCGATCTGCTGCTGCGCGAGGCGCGCCGCGCCGAGGCGGTGGTCAATGCCGCCAGCAGCGATCATCGCGGGGCGGTGGAGGCGCTGGTCGCCGGCCTGTCCGGCTCCGGCAAGCCGCTGCTGCACACCAGCGGCACGAGCATCGTCGCCGACACCGCGGGGGGCGAGTACAGCGATCGGGTCTATGATGAGGAAACCCTGCCCGAGCCGGTGCCGGAGAAGGCGGCGCGGGTGGCCATCGACCGGCTGGTGCTTGGCGGCGCGGCGCGGGGCGTGCGCGGCGTCGTCATCTGCAACGCCCTGATCTATGGCCGCGGCCTCGGGCTGCGCGCCGACAGCGTGCAGATCCCCGCCCTCGTCAGCCAGGCGCGCAAGAGCGGGATCGTCCGTCACGTCGGGCGCGGGCTGAACGTGTGGTCGACCGTCCACGTCGCGGACGTGGCGGCGCTCTATCTGCTCGCCCTCGACAAGGCCGCGCCCGGAACCTTCTGCTTCGCGGAAAGCGGCGAGGCTGCGTTCGGGGATATTGCCGCCGCCATCGCCGCGGCGCTCGGTCTCGGCCGGCCGGAACCGTGGCCTGTCGAGGACGCCATTCGCGAATGGGGATATCAGCGGGCGGTGTTCTCGCTGGGCTCGAACAGCCGGGTCCGCGCCAGGCGCGCGCGGGACGTTCTCGGCTGGCGGCCGCAGCCTGGTTCCGTCATCGACTGGATCGCGCAGGACCTCCGCGCGGCCGCCGGCTGACCGGCCGGGCAGCCAGTGGGCACCGTCAGTGGGCGGTGGTCGGGGCGGCCGGCGGTGCCGCCACCCGGCGCATCAGCGGCACCAGCAGCGTGGCCACGATGAAGGCGAGCATGATGGCGCGGAACGCATCGGCGAAAGCGAGCGTCGATGCCTCGCGATACGCCAGATGCCAGAGCTGGCGCAGCGCCGCCGCGGCGGGCGTTCCGGCCAGGCCGGGTTGCGCGGCGTAGAGGCCGGTGACGCCCTGGACATAGCGGTCCATCGCGCCGTTCGCCGGCGTGAGATGCGCCGCGATCATCTGGAAATGCAGGTTGGTCCGGTCGTTGATGATGGCGGCGCTGACCGCGATGCCGACCGCGCCGCCGAGGTTGCGCATCATGTTGAACAGTCCGCTCGCGTATTTCAGCCGCTCCGGCGGCAGGCTGCCGAGGCCGAGGGTGACGCTCGGCGCCACCGCGAACACCTGCGGGAAGCCGCGCAGCAGTTGCGGCACCAGCAGCTCCGCGGCACCCCAGTCATGGGTGATGAAGCTGAAGCTCCACATCGAAAGGCCGAAGCAGGCGAGGCCGAACATCATCAGCCAGCGGCCGTCGAAGCGGCGTGCCAGCACGATGTACACCGGCGTGCCGACCAGCGAGGCCGCGCCGAGCGAGAAGATGGCAACCCCGGTCTGCCACGCGCTGTAGCCGCGCACATAGCCGAGGAACAGCGGCGTCAGGTAGATCGTGGTGAAGATGCCGATGCCGGTGACGAAGGACAGCACGCAGCCCAGCGCGAAGTTGCGGTTGCCGAGCGCGCGCAGATCGACCACCGGATTGCGGTAGGTCAGGCTGCGCGCGACGAACAGCGCGAGCGAGGCGGCGGCGATCCAGGCGCACAGCCGGATCGTCGCATCGTCGAACCAGTTCCACCGCGTGCCTTCCTCCAGCACGTATTCCAGCGTGCCGAGGCCGACCGCCATCAGCGCGATGCCGGGATAGTCGGCGCCGCGCAGCAGCGACAGATCGGCCGTGTCGATGCGCACCAGCAGCGGCACCAGCACGGTGATGGCAAGTCCGGGGACGAGGTTGACGTAGAACAGCCAGTGCCAGTTCAGCGTGTCGGTGATCCAGCCGCCGACGATCGGTCCCAGCGTCGGCGCGATCGAGGCGATGGTGCCGATCACCGCCGCCGAATAGACCCGCCGCGGCCCCTGGAAGAAATGGAACGAGGAGGTGAACACGGTCGGGATCATCGACGCGCCGAGCAATCCCTGCAGCGCGCGGAACACGATCATGCTCTCGATGTTCCAGGCCAGCCCGCACAGCATGCTGGCCAGCGTGAATCCCGCCGCCGAGATCGTGAACAGCCAGCGCGTCGAGAACACCCGCGTCAGCCAGCCGGACAGCGGGATCATGATGATCTCGGCGATCAGATAGGCGGTCTGCACCCAGCTGATCTCGTCCTGCGCGGCCGACAATCCGCCACCGATCTCCTGCAGGGAGGAGGCGACGATCTGGATGTCGAGCAGGGCCGCGAACATGCCGGCGCACATCACCACGAACGGCAGGATCGACGGCGGACGCGCCACCGGGCCGCTCATGGCGAGGCGGACTCCGCCGCGCGCGTGTCGATGCCGATCGTGGTGGACAGGCCCGGCCGCAGCAGCCGCAGCTTCGGGTCCGCGGCGTCGAGCGCGACGCGCACCGGCACGCGCTGCACGATCTTGGTGAAGTTGCCGGTGGCGTTCTCCGCCGGGATGATGCTGAACACGGCGCCGGTGCCGTGCGCGAGACTGACCAGATGGCCGTGGAACACATGGCCCGGCAGGATGTCGGCGATGACGGTCGCGGGCTCGCCCGGCGCCATGCGGGCAAGCTGGTCCTCCTTGAAATTGCCGTCCACCCAGAGGCCGCTGGCCGGGATCACCGACAGCAGATAGCTGCCGGCGGAGACATAGGCGCCGACCTGCGCCGCACGGTTGCCGACATAGCCGTCGATCGGCGCGCGGATCTCGGTGTAGCCGAGGTTGAGCCGCGCGGTGTCGAGATCCGCGCCGGCCTGCGCGACCGCCGCCGCGGCCTCGGCGATGCGGGCGGCGAGCACCGCAAGCTGTTCCCGCGCCGCCGCCAGCGCGGCATCGGCCGCGGTGACGGCGGCCCGCGCCTGTGCGTCCAGCGCCTCGCTGCGCTGCGCATCCTGGCGCGAGCCGGCGCTCGCGCTGGCCAGCACCCGGTAGCGCGCCGCATCGACGGCGGCGAACCGCGCCTGCGCGGATTTTGCGGCGAGGTCCGCGGCCTGCGCGCGAATCGCCGCCTCCTGCTCGGCGTATTCGGCGCGCAGCCCGGCCAGCGCCGCCGTCCGCCCGACCCGCACCGCCTGCGCGTGGGCGAGGGCGGCGCGATAGTCCCGCGCGTCCAGGCGGATCAGCAACTGACCGGCCCGCACGCGCTGGTTGTCCGCCACCAGGACGTCCGTCACGAAGCCGCCGACATGCGGGGCGACGGCGGTGACGTTGCCGCCGACATAGGCGTCGTCGGTGCTCTCGATGAAGCGTCCGACCGTCCACCACCGGTAGCCGAACCAGCCGCCGCCGGCGACGATCGCCAGCGCCGCGCCGGCCAGAACGAGCCGGCGCAGACCGCCGCGGGCACGCGCACGGGCGGGCGCGATCAGCGTGTCGCGGCCGGCGAGGCTGCTACCGGACATCGGTGCCTCCCGCCGGCGCGTCCGGCGCGACGCGGGCAGCGCCGTGCCGCCGGCGCGTTCCTTCGTCGGCGGCCGGGCCGGCCGCGGTGCGGAAGCGGGCCGGCGTCATCGGCTGGCCGCTCACCCGGTCCACCAGCACCGGCTCGGCCGGCGTTCCCGTCGCGCGGTCCACCAGGACGACGCTCGGCCCTTCCGGCGCGAAATGCTTGTTGCCCCAGGCGAGCAGCGCCCACAGCACGGGACGGAAGTCGCGGCCGCGCTCGGTCAGCAGGTATTCGTCACGCGGCGGATGCTCGCTGTAGCGCCGCCGTTCCAGCAGCCCCGCCTCGACCAGCGCCGCGAGCCGCCGCGTCAGCATGTTGGGGGCGATGTCCAGGTTCTTCTGGAACTGCTCGAACCGCGTGGCGCCCTGGAACGCGTCGCGCAGGATCAGGATGCTCCACCACTCGCCGACCCGCTCCAGGCTGCGGGCGATCGGACATTGCAGGCTTTCGAAGCTCTTGCGCCGCATGGCCGCGCTCCATCGCTATCATGATGATAGCAATGCGCCTGTCACTTGCATAACGCAAGTCACGAGACCCCGCCGGATCGGCAGGCCAGCCCGGCGGCGGATGTATGGCAAGGGCGGGGGGCGGTCAGGGGGTCGGTTGAGGATACGTGCAAAAATCCTCACGCGGCTGTTTCGAACGGCAGCGGTTGCGGGTCGAGCGGCGGGGGCAGGTCGCCCATGTCGAGGACGTACTGCCCGAAGCGTCGGATGTGCTCGCGCGTGTAGGGGCTGAGGCAGCCGACCAGAGCGGGGGTGACGGCGTGCCCGTCGTGGTTCATCGCGCCGAGCGTGGCGGTCAAATCGGCGACGTTGGACAGCATCACCGCGTTGGCGACGAGGCTCGCGTATTTGAGCTGCTTCTCCTGCTCGACGGGATCGCCGCTCTTGATGACGGGGCCGCCGAACGAGACCCAGTCGAGGAAGTCGTTGAAGGCTTCGATCTTGGTGGTCTCGGCGCGGATCGTCCGGCGGATTTCCGTGTCGGCGATGAACCGCAGCAGGAACAGCGTGCGCTCGACGCGGCCGATCTCGCGGAACGCCCGGTAAAGCCGGCTGCGGCGGTTGTACGTGCCGAGTTTGCGCAGCAGCATCGACGGCGTGACCCACCCCGCCTGGATCGACAGAACCACCTGGAACACGTCGCGGGCGTGTGTCGCGATCAGGTCCCAATCGATCTCGGCCCTGAACAGCGCGTCGATGTGGCGGTAGCGGATCGACGCCGCGGGCCGGTAGAACGTGACGTCGCCGATGCTGCGCATGCGGGGCATCAGCTTGATGCCGAGGAGCCGGCACAGGCCGAAGACGGGTTCGCTCTGACCCTGGGTGTCGGCATGCAGCGTGTCGGGCTGGATCACGGAGCGGTTCTTCATCAGCCCGTCAAGGATGTGGACCGCCTCCCAGACGCCGCACGGGATGAAGCTCGTGAACAGCGCGATGTAGCTGTCGGCGATGTGGTGGTAGGCGATCCCGCCATACCCGCCATAGCGGATGTGCCGCGAGCCGATCAGGTTGTTCTCGCGGAGTTTGACGTGGGTGCCGTCGGCGATCGCCGCGCGGCCGCCGCCCCAGTGCCGGGGCAGCGGGAAGCGGGCGTACTGGTCGATGACGTCTACCATCGCGGCTTCCAGCTTGTCGGCGTTGATGTGCTGCGCGTTGATCCGGCGCAGCGCCTGCGCGGTCGCGATGCCGGGCGCATGGCGCGCGGTCTGGTTCGGGCCGAGGTTGCAGCCGTAGCCGAAGACGGTGAACAGGTAGCGCTGGACGGCCTGCGCGAGCTTGGGGTCGGCGCCGGACGGCGGCCCAAAATGCCGCGTGTAGCGGGACCAATGTTCGGCATGCTTGAGGATGTCGAGGAGGTGCCGCTCGGGCATGCGCGCACGAACCTCCTGCTCGAAATCCGCCAGCCCGGCGGGCGGCGGCGTGGCTGGCATCTGTCTGAGATGCGGCGTCCCGTCCTCGCCGATGCTCAGCGCGGTGTTGTCGGGCAGGCCGGCGTCGACCTCGGTGGCGGCTTGGGTCAGTTCGGCCTTCAGCATCGCCGCGAAGTCCTCGCCCCGCTCAGGGATGCCGAGGGCCGCGCAGTAGGCCGGCAGCCGGCGTTCGCACTCGGACCAGGGCAGGAGTTGCGCCCGGTAGTCTGCGAAATTTTCGGCGCCGACGACGTAGAGGTCGCCGGTCTGCAGCGCGTCCACCAGATGGATGAAGACGCAGACTTCCAGCGCGCGCCGGTCGAAGACGATATCAGGGCGGCGCCTCACCACGAAGCTCCGCCAGCGCTGCGACGAGAACCCAAGGTCGATGTCTGCCTGCACGTCGGGCCGGCGCGCGTGCCGGTGCGCGCTCACCACGGCCCACGCGTCCAGCAGGCTGCGATCCTGCGTCGCCGACCGGATGTCGAGCAGATCGACCAGGCGGAACAGCAGGGCGCGGTGACGGGCGTGGATCGGCCAGAGCAGCGGCAGGTCGTTGTCGCGGTGCCAGGCGGACACGGTCTCGCACTGCGCCGCCAGCGCATCGACGCCGCCCTGCTCGGACAGCAGCGCCCGCACGCGAGAACCAAACGCGTCGTCGGCCTCCTGCGCCTGCGCCGTCTCGAGCACCTGGCCGAAGACGCCGATCAAGGCCTCCTCGATATCCCGGTGCTGGTCGCGCAGCGTTTCGAGCTGTTCCTTGGCGAGCGCCTGCGTGCGCCGGATGCGGCGCAACATCATCTCGACCAGCTCGTCGCGGCACCGCATCCGCGCCTGGCGCAGGAGGGCGAGCAGGAGCGTGTGGCGTCTGCCCGGCTGCGTGACGTCCGTCAGATCGCTCACCTCCATCACCGCCGCCTCGGCCGCGAACTGGCGCAGCTTGGTGTGGGCGATGCCCTGCAAGGCCAGGTCGGGGTCGATCATTCCGCCCAGCCATTCCAGCCGCTCCACCCAAAGCCTGATCGTCGTGGGCGTGGCCGGGCCGGGCGCCTGCTTGAGGCGATTGAACGGGGTCGTCGCGCTGTCGGGCGGCCTGGTCAGCAACGCGTCCAACGCCGTCGCGTCGTCGCCGGCAAGGCGTTCCGCCACCCGGCCGAACATGCGTCCGTGAACCTCGGCCCGCAGCCTGCCCGCGAGCCGGTCCAGGGTGCTGAACGCGGGCAGGTCGATGGACGCGGACTGCAGCGCCTCGATGGCCCGGTTGATGAGGTCGGCCGGATCGCTCATCGTTTCGGCGGCCTTGAGAAGGGTCTCGGTCAGCAGCCGTTCGGCCGCTTCGCCATAGGGCGTGACGCGCAGATGCGCCCGGACCGCGGCATGGTGGCGATAGAGCGTGCTTGTGAGGCGCAGATGGTCGCCCGGCGCGTCCGGAGTCGCCCGTTCGAGTTGCGCGCCGACATGGGCGACGATGCCGGCATGCACGTCGCCGGGCGCCGGGAAAAACCCGAAGGCGCGCCGCGTCTTGAGCGACACCGCGAGCAGCAGGCGGCTTGTGTCCGTGCGGGCGCTCGCGCGGACGAAGGCGATCTCCGCCTCGGTCAGGTCGTAGCGTGCTCCCATCTCCTCGCGGCTCAGCCGGGCACCCGGACGCGGGTAGGCGGTGCGGTCGATGGCTGTCATGGTGTGTCCGGAAAAGGGTACGCCGCAGGGGTCGTATGAAGCGTGCGGTTTGAAGGCGTTGGGAGGTAACCTACCGGTGTCCGGCAAGGAACACCTTTCTGGACGCGGGCGCGCCGTCCCTACCCGGCACGGCACCCGCACCGCTCTTTACCTGCGGGTCTCGACCGCTGACCAGAAACCGGACCTGCAGCATGACGGGTTGCGCGCTTATGCCGCGCGGGCCGGCCTCGACATCGTGCAGGACTACTGCGACGTGGCCGTCTCAGGCCGCCGCGAGGGTCGGCCTCAGCTCAACGCTTTGATGACGGCCGCCCGTCGCCGCGACCTCGACTGCGTGTTGGTCTGGAAATTCGACCGTTTCGCCCGCAGCACCCGTCACCTGCTGATGGCGCTGGAAGAGTTCGACCATCTCGGGATCCGGTTCGTCAGCGTCCAGGATCAGGTCGATACCGACAGCCCGATGGGACGGGCAATGTTCACCATCATCGGCGCGATGGCCGAACTGGAGTCTTCGCTCATCAGCGAGCGCGTTACTGCCGGCATGCGGGCGGCCGAGGCGCGCGGAAAACATCTGGGACGGCCTGCGATCCCGAAGCGTGTCGTCAGCGAGATCGAGGCCCTCGCGACCTCGACCGACCTCAGCGTTCGTCAGATCCAGGCCAGGATCGCGGGCCAGGCTAGCCGCGGCATCGTTGGCCAGATCACCAAACGTGCCCGTGCGCCCTCGCCGCCAAGCTCGTGAGGATTTTTGCACGTATCCTCAACCGACCCCGTCAGCGCCGGCAGTAGCTGCCGTGGCGGGCATAGGCGCGCAGGATGCCTTCGGTGAACACGAGGGTCGTCGTGCACTCGAAGACGGCGCTGCCGCGCAGGCCGAGCGGGCCGCTGTAGCCCTGGGAATAGCCGAACGGTTCCGGCGTGCCGGTGGTACGCCAGGCGTCGAAGTTGTGGTAGATGAGGAACGTCTGCACGCCGTTGTACTGCGTCGCGTCGGGCAGGCCGAATTGCCGTTCGACGGCCGCCTGGTCCTTGCCGATCAGGCTGCGCAGCAGCGTCTCCGTGGCATCCGTCGCGGCCGGCGCGGGGCCGCTCGCGAACATGAGTGCCGCCAGCGCGGCCAGGGTGATCCGCCGATGCATCGTGACCCGCTCTCCTCCCGCCCCGGTCCGCCGCCGCGCCCTCTGACCCCGCAGATGGCGCCGTGCTAGGCTTCGCGCCATGACCGAAGCGGCCCGCCTGCGCATGACATCCGACGAGTTCATCGCCTGGGCGATGGACCGGCCGCGTGACGAGCGGTACGAGCTTGTCGCCGGCGAGATCGTCGCGATGGCGCCGGAGCGTTCCGGGCACGCGCTGACCAAGGGGCAGGTGTTCCGCCGCCTCGCCGAGGCCATCGAGACCGCGGGCCTGTCCTGCACCGCCTATCCGGACGGCATGGCCGTCGCGATCGACGACACGACGACCTACGAGCCCGACGCACTGGTGCGCTGCGGCCCGCCGCTGCCGGACGACGCGGTGAAGGTGACCGACCCGGTCATCGTGGTCGAGGTGCTCTCGCCCTCCACCCGCGCGCGCGATGCCGGCGCCAAGCTCGAGGACTATTTCCGGCTGCCCTCGGTGCGCCACTACCTCATCATCAAGACCGAGAACCGCAGCGTGATCCACCACGCACGCGACGCCGCCGGGGCGATCGCGACCCGCATCATCCGCGGCGGCCCGGTCGTTCTCGACCCGCCGGGGATCACGCTGGGCCCGCTGTTCGCCGCCGGGAGGTAGGTAGCGGGCGGCTCCCCCGGTCGGCGGCAGCGCCGCCGCGCGGCGGTCAGCCCTTCGGCGGCGTCACCTGGCCACGGATCTCGCCGGCCGGATGGTCCTTGCTGTGCACGTTGATATACCACTGGCCGGCGGTGAACTGCTCGGCCTCCGCCGGCGTCAGGGTGGCCTCGCCGGTGATCGGGCTGGCCGGCGGACTGCCCTGCTTGCTGATCCAGATCGCCACGGGTGCGTTCTTGCCCGCGGGCGCGGGGCCGTGGAAATGGGCCATCGTGACGGCACTGGAGAGCCCGCTATAGGTCACCGACCAGGTCACCTGCCGCGTGCCCGGGTCGTAGGTGAGCGCCGCCGTGCCGTGGCCGGAGCTGTGCACGGGGGGCACCTCTTGCGCGCCCGCCAACGGCACATCGAACGACATCGGTGCCGCCAGCGCGACGGCCGCCGATCCCGTCCAGGCAAGCGACGCCAGAACCAGCACCGTGCGCCGAGAGACTGCCGCGTTCATCTGCCCGTCCTTTCCTGCTGAACACCGGGGGACATGGCCCTGGGCGCATCGAGCGCAACCGAATGCCGCAGGGGTACCTGTGGTCGGCTCGCGCAACCGTGCTCGGGTCGCCCCCGACGTCACTCGGCCTGGGCCAGCAGGTCGAGCTGCGCGGCGAGGCAGGTGCGAATCCCGGTGGCGGCGGCGTGCCAGAGCGGGCGGCTGGGGACCGGGCCCTGGCGCAGCAGCGGAAGAGCGGCGGCCATCATGTCCTGCAGTCCGCCGGCCAGCCGGGCCAGCTGGAAGGCGGCCCAGCGGGCGGCCTGGCTGGGCGGGCCGGCGGGCAGCGCGCGCAGCGCGGCGGCGAGGCAGCGGGGGTCGGTGGCTGCCGTGGCGAGCGCCACCATCTCGGCGGCGATCTGGCCGTGCAGGGCGGCGACCAGGGCCTGCGGCGTGTCCGGGAAGCTGCCGTGCCAAGGGCCGTTCCAGGGCTCCGGCAGCGCGGCGAGAATCGGCGGGGACGGGTGCTCGAGATAGCTCAGCAGGGCGTGGCCCAGCTGCAATGCGGGCCGCATGCGTCCGCGCGTGCGGTGGATGCGCATCACGTTGTGCAGCAGCTGGATCCGGTGGATCTGCAGGAAGCCGTAGCCGGGCAGGGATTCGAGCGCGACATCGTCCCGGCAGGCGGCGGCGAGCAGGATCTGGGCCTGCGCGTCATCGTCGCTGCGGTAGCAGAGATAGGCGTGCTGGGCGCAAATCAGCGTGTGGGCCAGGCGGTGGGTTTCCGGGCGCAGTCCCGCGCTGCCGAGCAGCGCGCGGGCGTGGTGGATGTGGTCCCATGCCTGGACGGTACGGCCGGCGCGCGCGGCGAGAAGCGCCTGGCCGCCTGCTGCGGTGATGCGGGCCAGCACGGCGTGCTGGTCCGCCAGGCGGGCGGCGGCCTGGTGTGCCAGCAGCTCGTTGAACCAATCGCGCGGCTCGGCGTCGGCGGGCCCGGGATCGCACGCGGAGCAGGCCCGGGCGAGGTCGGAGAGAAGGCCGAGGGGAAGCGGGGCCGCGTTCAAGGCCGCTCGGTCCCGCACAGGCGCAGTGCGCCCTGCGCGAGGAGGTGCTCGGCCAGGGCCAGGCGGTGGCTGTCGCTGCCGGCCGGGATGCTGTCCACCCGGACGCGGCGGTTGCGCTGGATGAATTCCAGCGCGGGGAGCAGCGCGGCGTCGGTCTGCAGCTCGGCGCCGTTGAACAGCACGCGGCAGGTGCCGTTATGCGGCTGCAGGACCGCCGGGGCGTCGTCCGGAATCTCGATGGTGGAAGCGAGGGTGACGGCGGCGCCGGCGGCGAATTGCGTGAGCATGCCGCGCGTGCCGCCGCGACGGGTGCGGAGGAATTCCTCGGACAGCCCGGCAAGGGCGGTGCGCATGATGGCGGGGTCGAGGAATTTCTCGGCGAGCGGCGCGAACTGCGCGGCACATTGCCCGACATCGAACCCGGCGCCGTGGATCACTGGCAGGGCGGCGCGGCACGCGCTGTCGTTCTGCATGACGGTTTCGAACATGGCGGCAAAGACATCGGCCCATGTGCGCACCAGAACGCCCAGGGCGATGTGGACCGAGTACTCGGTGGCGACCGGATCGTGCGCGAGGCCGCGCGGGACATAGGCGATGTCGCCGGCGTGCAGGGTGAATTCGCCGGTCTGCTCGCCGATCGGATGGCGGTCCCGGTTGAACTGGTAGGTGTAGAGCGGCTGCTGCATCGGCGCCTCGTGCAGGCGCCAGACCTTGCTGCCGGCGATCTGGATCACGAAAATGTCGTGCGCGTCCCAGTGCGGGAAGGAACTCTGCGTGCCGGCCGGGGTGATGTAGACATTCGCCTGCGCGTTGCAGTGAAAGAACGATTCGGCGGAGCGGCAGAGTTCGCCCAGCCGGTGCAGGAACAGGTGCATGGTGCGCAGGATGATGGTGTTGCCCTGGCGGTGCAGGCGCATCACGTCGGCCGGGTTGATGTACATGCCGTCGCCCTGGTCGCCGAAGGCGGTGTAGCGCTCGGGCGGGATGCCGGCGGCATCGCGGCCCATGTTGACGCGGGCGACCGGCAGCGGCGTGGTGGTGATCAGCGTGTCGAGATCGTCGAGGGTGAGAACATCGTCGAAGTGGTGCGCATCGCCGCGGTTGATGACGATGTGGCGGCGCTGCCAGTACTCGTCGAGGAAGGTTTCCAGCGGAAGGGGATGGAGGAGTTTCTGCACGGCGCTGGCGCCGGCGGGAAGGTTGGAGATCATGCCGTGAGTGCCTTTTCCCGGACCGCGTGGAGGAGGGGGATCGCGTCGTCGTGCAGCCGGTCGCGGTAGGGCGCGAGGGCGGTATCCGGCTGCAGGGCGCGGAAGCCCTGGCGGATGGTGGCGCGGCGCGTACCGGCCTCGGCGCGGGTATCGCTGTCCTCCTGGTCGAGCCGGGCCCAGAAGCCTGACAGGGCGAACCAGACGAGGCAGGCGTGCAGGAAGGCGTGGACCGGCAGGCTGGCGCCGGTCCAGGGCGAGGCGATGCAGCATCGTGCCAGGCCGGGCGTGTCGGTGACCAGCGGCGCCTCGAGTTCCACCGTGCTGATGGCGGTGTGGGTGGCTTCGTGGATCAGCACCTCGGCCAGCAGCGCCGTGCTGTTGTCCGGCGCGTGTGCATTGACCAG
>Ga0307373_10009242_pt1 | contig 14796 bp, 20 predicted proteins | sample OX2MG_FD_202534 | JGI IMG/M metagenome (GOLD analysis project Ga0307373, IMG submission 202534) | Soil microbial communities from Risofladan, Vaasa, Finland - OX-2 | ecosystem: Environmental > Terrestrial > Soil > Coastal area > Acid sulfate soil | place: Finland: Risofladan, Vaasa | collected... | reverse complement strand
TTTTCTCTGACAGCACACCGCGCACACGACCCGAGTGCGGGAGTGTTCCGAGCAACACGTAGGCAGTCCCGCCCCAAGGGGCGTTTCGTCGCTCGAACCAGTCCCATTGGATCTCTTCGCCTGAGGGATGCTCGATCTCGATCGTGTCGCGGCCCTTCACGCCTCGACACGCCTCACAGTGTGGGCGGAGCCCGGCTGTGCGGAGCTGACGGACAAAGCTCGGATAGCTGAGTGAGTAGCCGAGACGACGGACCTCGTCGTGCAACGCAGAGGCCCAGACGTGCGGGTCGTCACAAAAGCGCGCCGTCAGGTAATCGACGAACGGGTTGAGCGGGTCGGGTCGCGACCTCGCCCGGACACCGGGCTGTCTCGTGCCGTTCAGATAGCCACGGACCGTCTTGCGATCCCGGTCGAGATGGCGGGCGATCGCGGAGATCGTCCAGCCACGTTGGAACAATGCATGTGCTTCCACGTCTTCTCCATATGTGAGCATGCGGGGTGGGACTCCTTCGGGTCGGCAGCTTGGTCGCAGCCAGCTTCGGAGGAGTCCCACTTCCGCGGGTGGATGGTTCAGCTCACCGGCGCGGGGTGGGGAATTTCACTGATCGAGAGTGGGGATATTCAAAAATCGCGGACAGAGGATCCTCTGGCGATCCTCGCAGGTGCAATGCCCTTGCTCTTTCGGACCAAAGGTGTCGCCCAACAAGAAAAGTGAGCCGACACAACTCGGCCGTGAGTTCCAACCGAAAGTGGGACGAGGAATGAGCATTTCAAAATACCTGTGGAGTACGAGGCGCGCCCGCTATGGCATGGCTGCGTCAGCGACAGGACTTATCACGATGACGTTGATGTTGACCGTTGTTCCTGTCGCCGTACAGGCTGCAACAGACCCAGTTCTCGGACAGGCGATTACCTTCGGAATCCTCTCGAGTACCTACTCGAATACCGCTATCGGAACCACGATCACCGGAGATCTTGGATACACCACCGGTCCAGCAGTGACTCCAACGGTCAACGGCACGACCCACGTGGCCGACTCCACATACAATCAGGCGGGAATTGATCAGGGCTCTGCCTTGGCCAATCTCAACAGTCAGGCGTGTACATTCACCTTCCCGGCAGGTGCAGTCGATCTCGCCACAGACACCTCGCATGGCACGATCGGTATCTACGCCCCCGGTGTGTACTGCACCGCCGCGAGCAGTGCCGCATCCATCGGTACTGCAGGAATCACCCTGACAGGAAGTGGCACCTTCATCTTCCGCGTAGAGGGCGCGCTGACCACGGTTGCAAACTCCGCGGTCAGGCTCGCAAGCGGAGCATCATCCTGTGATGTCTTTTGGACTCCTACGGCAGCCACCACACTTGGAGCGACATCAACGTTCCTCGGCACCAACATTGATGCCTCGGGAATAACTATCGGTACCACTATTAGCTGGACTGGCAGGGCGTTGGCCTTCGGCGGAACGGTTTCGACCACAACCGACACGATCACTGTTCCGACCTGTAGTACTCCCAGCACAACGACAACGACCACCCAAGGTGCCACGACAACGACCACCCAAGGTGCCACGACAACGACCGTCCCAGGTGCCACGACAACGACCACCCAAGGTGCCACGACAACGACCACCCAAGGTGCCACGACAACGACCACCCAAGGTGCCACGACAACGACCACCCAAGGTGCCACACCTGTGGCCCAGCCCTTAACGTCAAAGGTGACGGTGCCTACCGCGCCGACGAGTCCAATCGTGCCAGGACAAGTCTCCGTAACCGGCTGATATGGCCCTGCTGCATCCCCGTGTCGCCGGAGTCTCGTTTGATGCGGGTACCGAGGCGCTAGGTGGTCAACACGGGCGAAACCACTCGCGATATTCTCCCGAATCATGCAGACAAAAGTTCGGAAATCCACCTATGCACGTCGACATTTTTGAGCACTTTCCGCCATCCACTATGGAATTTGTGAGGGGACGAGAATGATGCTCGCCCTGCGAAATCGTGGAACACTCCGATATGACAAACAGTGACTGACAAGATGTCCTTCGGTTGGACGAAATACACGAAGAAGATGATGTTCATTGGCATCATGCTGGCGAGCCTCGCGGCAGGCGGGTCACTTATCGGGTTCAATCTCTCCCACCCCTCTTCGGTAACGCGTTCACGCACAGCTCCAGCGCAGCCGAATTCGGTACCTGCGATTCCGACCACCCTTGTCGCGGCACTCGTCGTGAAGACCTCTGCATTCCTTTTCCCAGGTGGCCCGGCGGCTGTTCCGATTGCGGCCTCGTGGCACGGATCTCCCCTCCACCTCCCGATCATTGCGTCGGACCACGGGTACCTCGAAGTCCGGCTGCCCTCGAGGCCGAATGGTTCAACAACCTGGATACGGCAAAACGCGGTCCACCTCTATGCCACGACCTACAGGATCAGGATCGACCTTCGCACCCAACATCTCCTCCTCTACCATGCCAACAAGCTCATCCTCGACGCACCGGCCGGAATCGGTACCGTCGCCGATCCAACACCGACCGGACACTTTTTCGTTGCGTTCTTTGCGAAGGCGCCCTCGCCCGCATGGGGACCATTCGTCCTCGTCACCTCCGCGCACTCGAACACGATCAGCGATTGGGAGGAATCCGGAGATGCGATGGTGGCCATCCATGGACCACTTGGCGCGGACGCGAAGATCGGTTCGACCGGAGCACGCGTCTCCCATGGCTGCGTGCGCCTGCACGACGCGGATCTCGCCCTGCTTCGAGAAGTACCCGATGGATCACCAATCGACATCGTCGGATGACTTCCCAGGTGATTTCCTCTGAGGCGTCTACCAGCGAGTCAACGGGTAGTCCACCTAAAACACTTTTGAGACGTACAGAAACACCGGATGCACAAAAGTTCACTGCCGATGATGCGACATTCCCGGTGCACACGACAGGACTCAACGATGATCTCTTGCACAGCGGATAGCCGACGGCGGTTGGGGAAGACTTCGAAATTTCCGTGCGCTACCAGCGAACCTGTAGAGGAACGCGAGAGGTGACGCCCCCGAATCTCATCCACCCAAACCCCCAAAGCCAAAGATATTTACAGCTTCAAGAGTTTCTCTGCATTCGCATGAGCGATCTTCTCTCTATCACTTGGGCTAAGCGGTGCGTCACGGAGAAATGCCACCGCCTCCATGCTGTCGGAAAAAGGGTGGTCGACCGAGAACAGGATCCGGTCGGCACCGAAAACCATCAGCGCGCACAAGAGTGGGGGATCTGTGAAGTAGGCGGCGGTCGTGATGTGCACTTGCTCGACAATGGTCTCGGCTACCGTTCTCTCCAATCCCGTCAGGCGACTTAGTCGTTCATCCGCGCGCGCGAGGGAGAACGGAAGGTTCTCACCCATATGGCCAACAATGACCCGAAGGCGCGGATGGCGTTCAAAGGTTCCATTCACGGCCATCCGCAGTATGTGAAGACCACATTCCGCGTGCCATCCCCAGCCTGCCGTCGCAAGCATCTGCGCGACCGCCGGCGCAAGTCCAGAAAAATAGGCCCTTCGAACCTCGAGAGGTGGTTCAGCAGGATGCAGGTAGATCGGAACATCGAGATCTTCGGCAGCCTCCAACACGGGTGAGACGGATGGGTCGTCAAGAAATACCCCATTGGTCTGACCAAAAATCATCGCACCGACAAAACCGAGTTCGTGAACAGTCCTCTGCAACTCCGCGGCCGCCGCATCTGGGTCTGACATCGGAAGCGTTGCAAACGCGCGAAAACGGTCGGGATTGGTGCGAATTGCTCCCGCCATTCGGTCATTCGCCACTCGCGCGAGGGCGATCGATTCAGTCGATTCCAGTTCTTGCAACTCATGAGCGACAAGCGAAAGGACCTGAAGGTCGATCCCCGCAGCATCCATCAGATCAATTCTCTCCTGACCCATATCGTCGAGCGCGTCGGCAAGCGAGGGAGGCAGTCCCTCTTTCCCCGCGGCAATTGCGATGTCTCGCGGTAGCACGTGCTCCTCTAACGCGATCGTTCTCACGAAATCCCCCTTGATCTTTGACATACCTGTTCTCTATCGAGCGAACGCTCCCGAAGAAGGTTACGTCCGATGGTCTTTTGATGTCGATGTCCCCTCCAACATTCAAGAAACTCAACGCAACGACCCACTCGCAATGAGCCGGAATCAATGCGTGCGAACAGACACTTGAAACCTTCTCCAAAGCTATTTACCTGGATCAGTCGTCTGATGGGTCCGCTCCCAGATTCACATGATCGGAAGTAGCCTGAGTGAATGCCATTCGATTCAACTGAGCTCGCTTGGGCCGTAAGCGTCGTCGCGCAGCACATGGATCCCACTCCCCAATACAGCTGGCCCTTGCTGTGCGAATTGGTGGATGCCGAAGTATGGGTAAAACACGAAAACCACACTCCGATCGCGTCGTTCAAGGTTCGAGGTGGTCTCGTCTATTTCGAGCGATTACGTCACCAACGACCCGAGATCAGGGGGATCATCACTGCTACTCGAGGCAACCACGGTCAGAGTCTCGCGTTTGCCGGTCGCGCGGTAGGTATTGATGTCACCATCGTCGTTCCAAAAGGCAACAATCCTGACAAGAATGCCTCCATGCGCAGCCTCGGCGCTGAACTGATCGAACACGGGCACGACTTTCAGGAATCTCTGGAGTTTGCCGAGGGGCTCGGTATCGAACGCGGACTTGAGGTGGTGAATCCCTACCATCCCGATCTCGTACTTGGCGTTGCAACATACGCAAAAGAGCTGTTCGACGCTGTAGGGGAACTTGACGCGGTTTACGTGCCAGTAGGAATGGGATCTGGGATCTGCGGAGCCATCAACGTGCGCGACCTGCTCGGACTGAAAACCGAGATCATCGGTGTGGTGGCGAAAGAAGCCCCAGCCACAGCTCTCTCTTTTGCCGCTGGCCATCTCGTCTCCACCCCTACCGCCGAAACGTTCATCGATGGAGTTGCGACTCGAACTCCGGACCCGAATGCAATTTCGCTTATTCTGGCGGGGGCGTCGCGCGTACTTACCGTCAGTGAAGACGAAGCAGCAGAGGCGATGCGGGTAATGTATCGATCCACACACAATGTTGCTGAACCCGCTGGAGCGCTTGCACTCGCGGGACTGCTCTCCGAGCGTGGACTCGTTCGCGGAAGACGCATCGCGGTCATCCACAGTGGCGCCAACGCCGATACCAAACAGCTCATAGAGGTACTTTCGGGAGGCACTCCAGCCCCCTGAAGTTTCGGGAAACTCACATCCCGAGACCAACAAATAGCGGTGATCCACCTTTCGGGTCCAAAGCGACATCTGAGCCAACCGCTTGAGCGACGAGGTCAGACCTTTCAAGGGTTCGCCACCGCAATGCGTCAACGACCCATGCATGGATCGCGAGGTTCCTTCACCCTCATCGAACGCGCAGGGATCTTTTACCTCGTTGACGAATTCGGACTCGAATGTCAGAAAGGGCGCGCAAAATTGGCGTCGTCAATCAGCCTCCGTCCATCTCTTGTCAATCGGCCTGAACAACTTCTTCCCTCTCTCGTCCACGGAGCCATTCAGAACACGCGCCCGGGTTCTTGACATCAGCTCTCCCACTTGATCTCCATGCAAAATCGCGGCATCGAACGGACCGTCGTCTCATTGGAGGCAAGAATCAAAATCATTGCCGTAATATGAGCTCCGGTCCTGTTGCCTATGCCATTGCTCGAACAATTTGCAATCCGCTGGCGAGCTCGCACATCCCGCACGGAACATGCATGCCAACATGATGGAATGGAATCATCCGGTACTGGTTTTGATGGTCGGGCGTACCAGGCGAGGATTGAGGAGCTCATCGACCAGGGAATCGATATCCATGGCGAGGCAAAATTGATCCTCTCGTACTCCCCAACATCGATTCTTGATGCCGGCTGTGGCACGGGTAGAATAGCCATCGAACTCGCGCGCCACGGCGTCGAAGTCGTCGGTGTCGACAAAGATGAATCAATGATCAGCGAGGCGAGGCGGATCTCTCCAAAACTTTGCTGGATCGAAGCGGATCTCTCCTCCCTTGACCTGGATCAAATTTTTGACATCGTCGTTCTGGCGGGGAATGTACCGCTGTTCTGTCCTGAACCAGATCGCTCAGCTCTGATCGCGCATTGCGCAGCGCACCTCGTCGACAACGGATTGCTGATTGCGGGATTTCAATTAAACCGCGGGTACAGTGTCAGTGAATTTGACAACGCGTGTCGGGTGGCGAATCTTCTTCTCGTCGAGCGCTGGGCAACCTGGAACCGCGAGCCATTTCTTCTCGGCAGTGACTACGTGGTTTCCGTCCTCAGGTTCAGCCGAAGCCGCGAGATCCCCTGATCCTTCACGCGACCACGCTTCAGATACGTCGGCGAAATCTCGGGTAGCTGTTCTAGATACCTCCAAGTTTCTTCGCGGACCACAAACTGTGGCGACGAGAAGCACCTTGAAGGTGAGCAGATTGCACACAAACGGCGACGTTCTGGTCCGCGGATCAACTGGCGGACTACTCAGCCTCGATAACTTCTACCATACGAGGCGCCACAGACTGGGAAAGGCCCTGATAGCCGAGGTCAAACCTCCAAATTGAGTGTGACCGCACTATCAGCAAAATCGGTGTTCGCCGGACACATATTGATTTATTTCGTGGGCAGCCGGTTCACCGGAGCTTTAGTTCCTATATTGCGCGATCTCCTTTTCAAGTTCGCGCACCCGCCCCTCGAGGACCATGAGACGTTTGATCCCAGCGAGGGTCAAACCTTCACCGGCGAGATCCATAACCCTTTGAATTTGAAGCACTTCGAGCCTCGAATACCGGCGTTGTCCGCCCTCTGACCGGGCGGGCTGAACCACCGCCTCAGAGTCCAAACGGCGAAGAAACGCAGGCTGAACATCGAGCATGCCTGACACCTGACCGACTGTAAATAGGGGTGCACTCTCGTCGTCGAACGAAAATGGTGACATCATCTCGACTCCCGTCTTTCCTCAGAGATCGAGCGGGGGCCCGAGAGGTGTCGAGCCCCCAGATCGATCGAACTACGCATTGATCGGGGTAGGCACTCTTCCATGAGTACTGATCGAGACTTTGCGAGGCTTGGCACTTTCGGCAACCGGCAGCCTCAATGTCAGCACGCCATCGACGTAGTCTGCCTCGATATGGTCAGTGTCGAGAGTCTCTCCGAGAAAGAGCTGGCGACTGAAAGCACCTTGTGGGCGCTCGGTCAATAGCATCTCGACGCCGTCGGTCTCAGGCCGGGAGCGTTCTGCTCGAACCGTGAGTACGTTCTTTTCTACTGTGAGGTCTATTGAATCGGCCTTCACACCGGGCAGGTCAAATTGGACCAGAAACGTGTCCTCCTTGCGATAGGCATCTATCGGCATGGCCGAAGGGCGGCCTGCGCCAAGTAGATCGGCCAAACGATCAAACTCCCTGAATGGGTCGGTTCTCATCAACATCGTCAGTTCCTCCTCCCGTGATGTTTCCTTTAGATATAGCTCTATATAGAGCATATATATAATTATACTAATAGGTTTAAGGATCGTCAAGTTGTAGGTCGATGTGATCAATCTGGTCTGCCGAGCTCGTCGCGGTCGTACTGCGGCGCCAATGACCCTGTCACAAGCGCCACGAGACTCGAACAACGAAACGGAACCCGCAAAGAGCTACAAACCACGAAATAATTCCTGCCAACACGAGATCTCGGTAAATCTGGCGAGGAGCAGGGGTTGGTGGCCCGACGACGCCGAATTCCACATTGCGAACTCGTCCGGAGCACTTTTTTACCTACTCCATTTCATAAAAAACCTGCCAAGAAATGCAGGGGGTCTCGATAAGTCGCGCTTTTCGGCTCTCAGTTCCAAGGAGATCGCGCACGTCGAGCGTTTTTGACCGTCGAAAAGGGATAATTATCAAATTCTAAAAATAGTTGCATATGTACAAAGTTCTCCGCTCAGTTACCAGACATTGGTTGGCGTCAAGACAAACAACGCGAATTGGCCGACTGTTTGGTGCGCGCATTCAATATTCGCGACCGTCCATGAACGGCAATTTGGCCCCCAGTGTCCAGCCGCCCTCGATCTGGCGGTGTCGCTGAACGCATCCTCAAAAACCACGCGCGCGATCCGGCAACCGCCTCCTACCGTCCTTGGGTTACCCGGCGGGAAGAGAGACGTTGGCGGATCAACTCACGCCGATCATGACCGCGTCACACTCGTCAGCGCTCATGGGAGGCCCGATTGGCCTGAGGTCATGGGACCCAGCGATGCGCATCAATTCGTCCATCGGCGGGAAGGTTGGGTTGCTCGGCACGACACGCGTCGCCGCTGGAGTGCCGAGGTCGCGGATGAGGTCACGAAAGCTGGCGTTGTCATGCACGAGCAGGATCCGCGCCTCGCGCTCACCGACTACTCGGAACGTGTGCGGCACGCCGCGGGGCATCGAGACCCAGTGCCCGGCTCCGACGACCATATCGTCGTCGCCGCAACGCACGACCATCTGGCCATCAAGGATGTACCAGGTGTCGTCAAGGTCGTCGTGGACATGCAGCGGGGGTGCCGAGTCCACTGGCAAGATCATCTCGAGAACAACGGTGTCCATTTCGGGCGAACAACGATGCTCAACAACCAAGGTATCGAGGAACCACCAAGCTTGCGTTTCTTCGTTTTCAGGGGAGTCAACTACTGCTGTCGTCACTTCGCCAACCTCCTAGTTAGAGAGCTATCCGGGATCAAATAGTCAGGCCTCCTTACGATTAATATCGTATGGTAGCCTTACGACTATGTCAAGCGGTTCCCATGCCAGAGACCATCCGAACGACGAGCGAAGTCGGTACATCGGCGCCATGCTTCGTGTCGTTTGGCAGTGGGTCCGCGATCAGCTGTATGCGGGCGTCGTTGCTTCGGGATACGACGATCTGAACGCCGCACACATCGGGCTCTGGCGCTATCCGGGCCTCGACGGACTACGTCCAAGCCAGCTTGCGGAACAGTTGGGGATCACGAAACAGTCGGTCAACGACCTCCTTGGGCACCTGGAGCGACACGGGTATCTAGAACGCGTCTCCGATTCGGCCGACGGAAGAGTGCGCGTGATCCGACTCACTTCTCGGGGAAGGCAGCTCGAGCAAACAATCTACGCCGAGGCGCAGGCGGCCCAGATGCGGATCGCAAATATCCTAGGACCGAGGCGCTTCGCCCAGCTCCACGGCTCCCTTGAGCTGCTCACCGAGCTGCTCAGCTAGCGGATTCGCTGGTCCTCCCCTAGTGCTTCGCACACGTGTGATTCACCGTGTGTCACCACTGGTGGCCGCGACATCTCGGTGTCCAAGTGCGAACCGGTCTCAACCAGCTCCGGTGCTGTGCTATCGACAGCAGCGTGAGGGTGAGGGGTACGTACCCACGCAACAGCAATCAACACCAGGTTGATCCACAAATCAAGTCCGACACATCTTTTCGCGCTCGGAAAGCGCCCACGACTACGGCTCATTCCGCCTCTACGGTTGTGGAGTTAACAGGGGTTGAGTCCACTCCCCATTGGTATGTCAACGGTCGCCATTCAGCAAGCACACAGGTTGATATTGGAAGATGGCATCATGACCACACCGGTCGATGGGCAAGAACGATCTCAGTTGTGCGATCTCCTCACTGAACTTGGTCCTGATGCGCCAACGCTCTGCGAAGGCTGGACCACTGCTGACCTCGCGGCCCACCTCGTTCTCCGAGAGCACTTTAAGAAGTGGCCCAAGGAGCGGCTCGCCGCCGAAAAAGCCAAGGGCTTCACCATGCTCGTCGGTCGAATTCGTGATGGTGCACCGCTGATCCCGTGGAGAGTTCCTGGCATCCGGGTCTTGCTTAACGGTCTGGAGTACTTCATCCACCATGAAGACGTACGTCGAGCAAATGGATTGCAACCCAGAGCCGATACCACCGAACTCCACGACCTGTGCTGGCGCATGACGGGGTTCGTGGGGCGGCGCGTCGCCCGTGGTTTTCGTCCTTTCGAGCTCGAACTCAAGAGCACAGATGGCCGCGTCCGCTCGTTTGGCTCAGGCAAGCTGGCGATCTTGAGTGGACCGCCAACCGAACTCGTTCTGTACCTTTCAGGGAGACGCTCCGCTGCACAGGTCGAGCTTGGCGGCTCGCCCGAGGCGATTCAAGCAATCGAGAGTAACCGGTCTGGGTTGTAGTGCCCAGTCAACATTTCTCCTCGTCGTGTCGATGACTTCTGGTTAACGCGTCGGCGACAAGACCGAACCCGATCGCGAGCATCCAGGAGTCCTTGCTTACAGCGATTCCTTGGCTAGAGGGCCAGACGCTTCCCGATCTGCGCATGGCTGGGGTGCGCGCATACATACCGAGAAGCGCTCCAGAGAATCCCGAGAGAGCTGCGCCGGCGAGGACGGTGGGAACACTCGGTAGTAGCAAGCTTGCGCCGACAGCCATCTCGCCTGCTGCCAGCATGCGGAGAAATTTCTTCGGCTCCACCGATTTGAAGATCGGGTACGCGTTTGCTGCCATGCCGTGAACAGCCTTGGCCGTCGATTCTTCTCCGCTCCACTTCTCAATCCCGGTATGCAGAACGTACGCACCGACAATCAATCGCCCCGGCAGTTCACGAAACTTCATCGGCTAACTCCTCTAAGAACTCTTGAGCACTTCCGTATCAACCTATTGACAGACGCCGCTCATCCCGATCACCCGCCACTTGGCGTCCACAACAGCGAGTGGCTCCAGACTCCTGAGAAGATCGTATGGAGTCCATGAGTGAGAGCGTTTCTACTGAGCCTAACGAAGGGAAGATCAGCATCTGACAGACGGCCGTAGACGAGCCGGCATTCGTTACGTTGACAACGCCCGACCATCGCATGCGAGATCAGTGTGCCATTACACGGACGGCGGTCGCGAAGCAAAATGCGCGCCCCGGACATCAAGGTGCCTCGACCGAGCCCTAGCGCCAATCAGACGGTTACTTCGCGCTACTCGGATTCGATCCGCTGATCACCTGGGCCATCACAATCCTCGTGCACACGCGGGGGTCATATCCGAAGTGCCTCCTATTCGAGATCGACGGGGCGATCAAGATAGTCTCAAAGAAAAATTGCGGACAACACACCGCAAGCTTGAAGCTGACCCCAACTAGGCCATGGGCGTCATTGGCGAAATGGCTTTCGAGTGCACCTTTCTCCTCGGCTGGGGCCGATACGCGTCAGGGCAATCGCGCGACCTCAACTCCAAGTGCTCGTGAACGAACTCATTTTGCGGCTCGCACCCAAAACCGTTGGCCGCACCTGAGGAGTTGTGCGAGCGATATCTGCGCGGGCCGCTGTCACCGATGCGCCCGGTCGATCTTCGTACCGCGGCGTCAGTGTCGCGAACCAACGCCATCGCGTCGAACCCTGTGAATACCGTCACCGCTCTGCGAGGTGCGCAGCGCTCATTTGCAGATCAAGGGTTTGACTGGTACTGGAACGGGAGCAAATTTTTGGTACTCAATTCGGCCCCTCTCGTCGCGCCCGCGGAGTGCCCGAGATTCACTGCGGCGACCTACTGAGGCATCGTCGTTTCTATCATCGGCTCCGGTTCAGGTATGTCTGGTGTGGGTGAGGGCTGAGGAAGCCTCGGTTCGTCTGGCGGCATGGTCATTCCTTGAGGATACCGGGTGCCAAGCGGTCGCCTGATGACAACATGAACCCGATGAGTTGAGCAGACCTAAATGCTCTACGCGGGTATTTCGATGGCAACATAGTTGTCAGGCCAGCGATGAGATCCGCCAGCTGAATTACCGCAATTTCCGGTAAAATTTCTCCATGGCGCACATCGAGAACGGGGCCAAAAAATCCGATGAGGAACTCGACGAAGAGGCCGAGAAACGATGGAATGACGAGAGCGTGGACAGGCGCGCAGGATCCGACGAGCGCGAGGCGGAATCGCCCGATGAGCCGTCTGGCGAGGGTGCTGATCAGGATCAGCCGGGTGCAGTTGTTCCGCATGCAGTCCCGAGCGATTCTCCCGGCGGCTAGTCCCTGACCAGAAAGGTTCGCGCTCCTTGGTCGATGCTGAAATGGCTACCCGTCGCGTGCCCAGCTTGCTCGACAGTGCCACGCGGTGACCAGCGCCGGATCTTCCCAATCTCAGGCACATCGGAGGGAATCGGTTTCTCCGAGCCGGCGTTGATATCCTCCGGGCGGCGCGTGCGACTGAACGACCCTACCGGCGCTGACGTTCGAAGCGGAGGCGAGCCGGTTCCTTTCGCTGTGTAGCGATGTCGTCGGGGTGCTTCGCGTCGACGTTGCGCCGCCATTTGAACTGAAACGGCAGCAAATATTCTGGTGCACAGTTTGGCTTATTTCGAAGCGCCCGGTGTGCAACGGACGGTGAGGACTTTCAGAGACTCACCGTCTTTGACGCGTGGATCCACATGACTTCAAGTGTCAGGAAGTTGGACCACGGATCAATTCAGACACGTCCGTCCCCGCTCGCAGAGCGCCCGTAGAACTGGAAATCTAATCCGCTAGCTGGGACAACCGAATCTGAGACGCGCAATGCCTTGAAGAGGAGTCCGCGACGTCTGAATGGAGAAACCACTGCTGTTTCGATGCTGTGCTCTTGAATTCGCCCGGTTGGAGGAGAAACCGCAGACTGACCGATGCCGTCGTTGACATTGCAGACTCAGATGCGAAGATACGGCACATGTCGATTAAACAACCGGGATCAGTTCGTGTAGAAGTGGTGAATTTCTTAGGCGCGGCCGGTGTTGGCCGTCCGACACGTAACACCCAGAACACCGGGACCAAGACGGCGCAGAACGTTCAGGGGATCCACCTCGCAGACCAATCCGGACGCCCCCTCGAGCCGAAGATCTACTTGGGCCGTGCGATGGGGAGCGGTTCCACGCACCCCACGGGAGTCACTTCCGAAGTGCCACCAAAACGGCCCATAGCCCAATGACCACTGATTGATGCCAAGTTACGCGTCTCCACTGAGGAGCAGATTAGTTCCCATCTCCCGAAACGTCGGATGACCGAGGCGGATGTCGCGACGTTAATCGTCGGACTACGAGCGCTCTCGCTCATCTTCGATCTCACGAATCATGAGCTTTCTGGCCTCAACGAGGGCGCGGTCGAGATCAGGATCATCGAAATGCACAACAAGCGAAGGCCAGTGCGGTAGCCAGATTTCAAACGTGACGCGCTGCTCGAGACTCTCCCGGTGTTTGATCGACAATCGGATGTCGACCTGCTCGGGGTTCCAGCGGGCCAAGTGTCGGTCGAGAGCGGTCAAGGCGGAAAAGACTCGCTCCCGATCCGCGTCCTGAAAACCGGGCCCAAGGCGTAGTCGTTGTTCAAGCGTCCCAGGGTCTTGGTCGCTGCTTCTCACTCTTGCTCCTATCGTCTCTGAGTCGAACTCGGCAAAGCGGAATTGAAGGAAAGCTCGATTCGGACCTAATCTAACCGCTCATTATTTTTTGTTCGCTGGCTCGACGTTGGCTTTCATCCTCAAGGGCCAAACACATAGAAGTTTCAAATAATCTCCGCATTCTTGTTGTCATCTTGACCAATACTGACGCAAGAGTTCGGAATCGGCATGGTAAAGCGCGGTCCTTAATTGGCTATCACCTTTTCCAAGAAAATCACCCACGCTTTCAACGAAAATGTAAATCCGAGCCCAAGTGAACTGTTACGAACTAATTCAACTCGCGCTCTGTTTACAGCCCTCCACTACTCCTCTTTAGCGGACAGAGCTTCGGGGTCATCTAGCAATACACCGGCCTCGGTTGCCTCAATTACATCGATCGGAAGTTGGCCCTCTTCGTGCTCGTCATCAAAATCGATCTCACTGTCGCGCGGAGCTACTTGCGCAGCGTCCTCTGGCTCTAACGGTTCTGGTTGCCCGACAACCGACATATCGCCGTAGGGTTCAGTCATTGTGCTCCTTCTCTCCACCCCTGTTTATCGCATCCAGACTTCGACGACCACACCCCCAACCGTCCAACGAAATTCGCAGTGCTCATCTATTAGGGCTGCCATGGAATTGGACCTAGGCGCACGACCTCAAAGGTGTTATGAGGCATTCAATTTTGTGCTGCTCGTGCGACCCTCACGCTTCATCCTCAGGACACCACGTTTCGAAGTACTTCAGTGTGCCACCTGAAGCAACAGGTGAGACTGCCATCCTGTCCTACCCAATTCCGTAAACCACGGCGAGCACCGCCGATTCTGAATCGGTCTGGACAGAGATCACCACTCCACTGGTTAGGAACACTGATCCCAATTCACCAGTCGTACCTTCTACTTTGACGCAGGTGTCTATCGACCGGGTCGCGAGGGCTTCCCGGCGCACTCTCGGGCTCACCAAATCAATTTACGAGTTCGACGAGTATGCAGTCTCACCGTGATGGCTGAGGTCCAATCCGCGGAATTCGTCCTCAGGGGTGACGCGAAGACCAACAAACCGGTCGACAAGTTTCGCGATCGCATAGGAGACCCCAAAGGAATACGCGACCGTTACGACGACTGCCAGAAGCTCTAGACCAAAGAGTCGACCTCCACCGAAAAAGAGACCATTGCTCGCCGAAGCATTGACAGAGTGTTCGGCGAAACACCCGAGCAGCACCATTCCTGCCACTCCACCAATTCCGTGGATTGCAAGCACGTCGAGCGAATCGTCATATCCGTACCGGAATTTCCATCGTACGGCCATCGCGCAGACAATTCCGGCGACAACGCCAATCAACAGCGCGGGCATCGGGCCGACAAAACCCGCGCACGG
>Ga0307373_10009238_pt1 | contig 14798 bp, 13 predicted proteins | sample OX2MG_FD_202534 | JGI IMG/M metagenome (GOLD analysis project Ga0307373, IMG submission 202534) | Soil microbial communities from Risofladan, Vaasa, Finland - OX-2 | ecosystem: Environmental > Terrestrial > Soil > Coastal area > Acid sulfate soil | place: Finland: Risofladan, Vaasa | collected... | reverse complement strand
CCGCGATGGTGGTCTCGACACCCTGGGGCAAGAGCGTGACGCGCTGGCCGACTTCAAGGGCCTCGCCGTTGACCATGCCGGCGTAGGTGCGCCCGCCGCCGGGCTGGCGCAGTACCCACTGCACGGGCAAGCGGGCGCCGCTGGCCGCCGTCGTCCAGGTCTCGGCCTCGCTGGCCTCGAGCGCCTCGAGGACGCTCGGGCCCTCGTACCACTTCGTGCGTGACGAACGTTCGACCACGTTGTCGCCGAGCAGCGCCGAAACGGGAATCGCGAGCGCGGTGGCGAAGCCGAGGTCCCCGGCGAGCGTGTCGATCTCGTCCACGACGCGGGTGAAGGCCAGTTCGGACCACGCCACGGTGTCCATCTTGTTCACCGCGACGATCACCGTTCGCACGCCGAGCAGCGCCGCGATGCACAGGTGACGCCGGGTCTGCTCCTTGAGCCCCGTCGCGACGTCCAAGACCACGAGGGCCAGGTCCGCGCTCGAGGCGCCCGTGGCCATGTTGCGCGTGTACTGTTCGTGGCCCGGGCAGTCCGCGATGATGAACTTTCGCGTGGGCGTTGACGCGTAGCGATACGCGACGTCGATGGTGATGCCCTGCTCGCGCTCGGCGCGAAGGCCGTCGGTCACGAAACTGAGGTCCAGGTCCCCGACGCCGCGCTTCTCCGAAGCGGCCATGACGGCGTCGAACTGATCGTCGAAGAGCTGGCGCGTGTCCACCAGGAGCCGCCCGATCAGCGTGGACTTGCCGTCGTCGACCGAGCCGATGGTGGCCAAGCGCAGGAGGTCCTTGGTCGCGAGTTCCATTAGAAGTAGCCCTCGCGCTTGCGGTCTTCCATCGCGGTTTCGGAGAACTTGTCGTCGGCGCGCGTGGCGCCGCGCTCCGAAACGTTCGCCACCGCGACTTCGGCGATGACCGCCTCGAGCGTGTCGGCGCTCGAGAGCACCGCGCCGGTGCAGTTGGCGTCGCCGACCGTGCGAAAGCGCACGACTCGTCGCTCAATCGCCTCATTGGCGCGCGGCTCGACGAATTCACCGACCGCGAGCCACATGCCGTCTCGCTCGATCACTTCACGTTCGTGGGCGAAGTAGATCGACGGGAGGTCCATCGCTTCGCGCGCGATGTACTGCCAGACGTCGAGTTCCGTCCAGTCCGAGAGGGGGAAGGCCCTCACGTGCTCGCCGGGATTGACCTTGCCCTGGTAGAGCTGCCAGAGTTCGGGGCGCTGCGCGCGGGGGTCCCACTGACCAAAGGCGTCACGAAAGCTCAAGACGCGCTCTTTCGCACGCGCCTTGTCTTCGTCGCGTCGCGCTCCGCCAAAGGCGGCGTCGAAGCCGTTCGCGTTGATCGCGTCGAGCAGGGTCACGCTCTGGAGGCGGTTGCGCGCGCCCAGAGGTCCCGGGTCTCGAACGCGGCCCTGGTCGATGGAGTCCTGGACCGAAGCGACGATGAGCCGCGCGTCGAGGCGCTCGACGGTGCGGTCTCGAAACGCCAAGACCTCTTCGAAGTTCTGCCCGGTGTCCACGTGCATGACGGCAAAGGGAAGTTTCTGGGGCGCGAACGCCTTGGTGGCTAGGTGCAAGAGCACCGCCGAGTCCTTGCCACCCGAGAACAACAGCACCGGCCGTTCGCACTCGGCGACGACTTCGCGAAAGATGAAGAGGGCGTGTGACTCGAGGACGTCGAGATGGTTCGTGGCCTGGGGGGACGGAATCGAGAGTGCCATAGAGGTCAGACTCAGTATATCCTATTAAATCACTAGAGAATGTTAGGCTTTACTCCCATGACGACGACGTCCCCTTCAAATGACCTGGCGAACGAGCTCGACGAGGTGAACGCGCGCTTCGAACACGCGGCGCCGATGGAGATCCTCGAGTGGACCTTTTCGCGATTTGACGATGACGTGGCGATGGCCTGTTCATTCGAGGATCTGGCGCTGTTGCACATGGTGTGGACACTTCGACCCTCGAGCGAAATCATCTTCCTTGATACGAACGGCCATTTTCCCGAGACCCTCGACTTCGTCGCGCGAACGACCAAGGCGTGGAACCTTCGACTCACGACGACCACGCCGAGCGCGGTCGCTGAGGAGTGGCCCTGTGGCACGAAGCGCTGTTGTGAGTGGCGAAAGGTCGAACCGTTGTCGCGAGCTCTGGCCGGTCGAGCGGCGTGGATCAGCAGCGTCAAGCGCGTCGACGCGGCGACCAGGGCAGGTATGAAAATCCTGATGTGGGATGAGAAATTTGGCCTCGTGAAGGTGAACCCGCTGGCCACCTGGAGTGACGACGACGTCGCGTACTATCTGCGCTCCCACGCCCTCGAGCAGCACCCACTGTGGGCCGCGGGTTACGCGTCCATCGGCTGTGCCGCGATGACGGTGAAACCACTCGATCCCACGGACCGTCGATCCGGTCGCTGGGTCGGGCTCGACAAAGACGAGTGTGGCCTGCACGAGGCCTAACTATCCACCAAAAAAACCGGGGTGAACTGTAAGTTTGTCGCGATGTCACCTCGACGTTCACCGAAGAGAGTCGGATGCTGCTAATCATTCTTGCGCTCTTCTGGGTGGCCCTTTTGGCGCCCGTCGCGATCCGTCGTCTCCGCGACCGGGGGACCGAGCGATCGATCGAATCCTTCCACGCCGAACACGAGGTTCTGAGCCGCCAGCCCCACACGGTGGAGCCCGCGCATCGATTGGGCGAAGCCGACGCCAGCGCCCTGCACGTCGAGCGACGCCCGCGTTTGACCGTGGTTCACGCGGACGACACGTACGGCACTCTGGAATCACGTTCCACCTGGGACGAGTGGAGTCAGGACTACGAGTACGACGACGAGCCGCGACAACTCGCCAAGCGTGCCAATCACTACGCGGCCGCCTACTCCTCGATGGCTCGCGAGACCACGCGTGACTACGAATCTCACCGACCCCGTCGCACGATGAAGGCCCAGCGAAGGATGATCTTCACGAGACTCCTCCTCGGGGCCGTTGTGCTCTCCTTGCTGGGTTTCGTCAGTGGGTTCGCGCCGCTGATCTACCTTTCGCTGCTCGCGTGGGGGGCGTTCGTCGCGTACCTGGGACTGGCCTATTACGCGGTGCGCGAGGGCCTGCTCGAAGCCTCGTCCCTGTCGCAGAGACTGGCTTCGCGTGACACGCTGGCGACCGTGCAGCCGCTCTATCAGCCCTCGCGCTACGAGCACCGAGACGAGTACGAGGAAGAGTCAGAGTTTTATCAGGCGGACCAATCCCAGCCCTGGCAACGCTCAGCAACACCGCGGCGCGCCTTGGGCTAAAATAAAGACTCCTTCGGGGGTGTAGCTCAATTGGTAGAGCGCTACGTTCGCAATGTAGAGGCAGTGGGTTCGAATCCCATCACCTCCACTCCGACGCAGAAAAAGAACCGGGGCTGATGACGTGGGTCATCGGCGCGATGTTCATTATGAAGTTCTATCTCCACGAAGTCCGGAGCTTCGTGGAGACGCACGTCTCTCAGACTGCAATAACGTGAATTAGTTCTTCGAGGCCGACGAAGTCGTCCGGGTTGCGCGTATAGAGTTCTAGGCCATTGGCGTGAGCGATTGCCGCGATGAATAGATCCGCGATGCGCGATCGGTGCGTGCGACCGGCACTCGCAACGGCCGCAACAATCTGGCCAAAACTTCGCGCGGCAGCAGCATCGAAAGGGATTGGCTCAAAGGTTGCCTCGGTCTGCTGCAGGCGCGCCTGACGAATTGATTGTTCGGTGACGGTGGATGCCAGAATTGGGCCGGCGGCCAATTCTGCAAGCGTGATCGCGCTGACCGCGATCTCCTCAGGCAAGGCTCCTTGTACCGAAGGATCATCCCAGTCGATTACTACCGAAGTGTCAAGTAGTCCCGTGGTCATCTAGAGATCCTGATTGATGAGGTTGTCGAGGTCGGCCTGAAAGAGCTTCGCGTCAATACGGGGTCCAGTATTGATGAAATTTGCGATGCTGGATTTCGGCACCACGGTGCGTCTTAGCGCACGGAGTGGGAGTAATTCGGCTACTGGGACTCCATTGCGGGTCACAACGAAACTCTCGCCAGCAACTACTTCATCGATCACTTTGGCGTTGTCATTGCGCAGTTCACGTTGAGCGATGGTCTTTGACATGCAGAAAGTGTAGCACATTGTGCGACGAACTGCTACGGTCTGGACGACTACGTTTGCTCGCGACACAGATCCATTAATTCAAGTTGGCGTACTACTCACCAACAAGCGAGGAGTCTTCTATTTGGGGTCCTTTCGGTTCTTATTGTGTCCCTCAAGGTCCACTCGAAATTAAAATTAGAACCGGGTCTCGGCGAGAAGTCTCGATGCTTTTACTCTTGTGGCCGTAACGCGTTCGAAGAATCCTCCATCAAGCTTGTCAGCACAGGGCGAACTGCGCTGGTTCTGCGAGCGTGGTGTCGATCAAAGAACTCGGCTTTGGCTTCACTCTCTCAATCGTGGTCGAAAGAAAGTGCGAGAACCAGGGGAGCAACGTTGTCCTAGAGGTTGCTCACTTATTCGCCTCGCCGGTCGTTTCATTGCTCGCTTCGGTCGGCTTTGATTCAGGCGAATGTTCCTGACGCAGAAAGATCGTGAGCACGACGTAGAGCGCGATCACCAGATATTCGGCCTGCCAGGTATCTAGGGTTATCGACCAGAAATTGGCTGAAATCAGGAACGCCATGGTGGAAATCGGTGGCTGGCCCGCAAGCACTCGCGTTGCGTTGTAGGCGCTCGCACCGGAGAAGAGATGCAGTGAAAAAGAAAGTAGGAAAAGAACGAGAAACGTGACGGACAATGAATGGCGGCGCATCCAATTGAAGTGCCAGGCTTCCTGTCTGCGCCCATTCTCATTTTTCGGTTTGCGCGGGTCGAGGGAATGTGGCGCGCCTCGTTGATAGAGAAAGCTGCTGAACACGATCAGCGATCCAAGTTGCAGCACCGCCGCCTGCCAATTGGAAGCAAGTCCTTCCCAAAAGGTGCCAGAGGACAAATAGTGCCAATACCCGACCGCTGCCTGGCGATGCAGCGCCAAACTTTCATTCTGCACTCGCCACCCAGCAAGGCTTTGCCCGACGATGCAGATGGCGAAAAGCGCGAACAAGGCGGTGGAGAGTGAATTATCCCTGATCGCGCCGAGCAACTTTCGCACCAGACAACTCCAATCATGGGCCATAAACGTGACGCCGGACTTGAGACCTCACCTCTTCCACCTCAATTCGTCGAGCCTACGCGTCCGTTAAGTCCTCGAACGTTCTCGACTGGTCAATGGGAGCCACTGGTCCTACTGCGCCTCCTCCATGAGGATTCGCGGGCACGTTTCGATGGCCACATTTCTCGACTGACCCCTCAACTTTGTGCGTGTGCGGGCCGTAGGGGTTTACGAGCAGACATCTCTCGTCACGCGGTAGCTCCCTCACGCCTCCGTTTCGAGGTGGAAGCTCGACAGCAGTCGGCGTCATCGAACGCATGGCGATCGCGGCGTTGGTCGCGTTCTCTTTGCGGCGATCGAGTTGGTCACCGGCCACCAGACCGAGTGACCTCCTTTGATTCCGGGGTGACTCGTTGGCTGAAGGTCGGCATTCTAAGGAGGACGTGGTGAAGATCGTCGTTGAAGGCAATCTCTCCTCTGACGGTAGCTACGGGATCGTGAACGCCAACCTCGGACGAGTGCTGGCCCGACGTGGTCACCAGGTGGCTTTCGTTGGCCTTGACCTGGGTGACCATGACCTCTCCACAATTTTGAGGGGCCCCGACTACGAGGGGCTGCGGGTATCGGTGGGCGAGCCCGGTTGGAGTCCCGACGTCAGGATTCGTCAGATTTGGCCACCCGTGTGGGACCGACGACGGCCCGAAGAGCGTTTGGTGGTGATCCAACCCTGGGAGTTCGGATCCGTGCCGCGCTCATGGATCGAGGGAATTAACAACGTCGATGCCGTTTGGGTGCCGAGCGAGTACTGCAAACGAGGGTATATCCAATCAGGCATTGATCTCGCGAAGGTGTGGGTGGTGCCCAATGGCTGCGACGTCGATTCGCGAGTCGCGAACTCGCGAACGAGGCGAGAGCGAACCAGACTGCTCTTCCTTGGCGGGGCCATTTTCCGCAAGGGCATCGACGTCTTAGTCAATGCGCTGGATCAACTGGGTGACGCGACGCTGAACAGGTTGGATCTGGTGGTCAAAGAAGTCGGTCACGACTCGTACTATCGCAACCAGTCGCTGCTCGAAGGCTCGCTGAGCGCCCATCCGAGGGTTCGCGCGAGGACCACCGTCGAGAGCCGTCACCTCGAAAGGGCCCAGCTGCTCGACGTGATTGCCGACGCTGACGTCCTCGTCCACCCGTATCGCGCCGAGGGGTTCGCCATGCCGATCCTCGAGGCGATGGCGCTGGGAACGCCAGTGATCCATACCCAAGGCGGTGCTTCCAATGAATTCTGCGGGCCGGGTGAGTCCCTCCTCATCCCTTCGGCTCTCGCCACGAGTGATTCGTCAAACATCGGTGACCTCGTGCTCGCGGACCAGTGCTACTGGCTCGAACCCTCCGTCGAGCAGTTGAGCGATCTGATCGCTCGCTTCGTTGACGGGCACACGGACGTCGAGTCACTGGTGCGCGCGGCGAGAAGCCGAGCCGCGAGCCTGAGTTGGGATCATGTGGGAGAGACCGCCTACCGCGCCCTTGAGCAACTGCTGGATGAGGGCTCGCCGGCTGACTCTCTGTCCCAGCTCGCCACTGACCTGGCCCTTCAACTCGAAGCGCTGACCCCACGACCCGCACCCCTACTGTCGCGACTCGTCGCCATTGGAGACTTCACGACGGCACGGCAATTGGCCACCATCTGCGAAGAGAAGGTCGACGCGAGCGTCGGCGCCGAACTCGTCCGGGTGCGTGGGCTCCTGGCTTCGATCACGCGCACGGCGCCAGACGTGTGGTCGGCCGGTCCATACCGGAGACTGCTCGGTGAGGCGTCATTCGAGAAGGCCGGACGCGTCGCGCCGGAGCGTCGTTCCGCGGATGGCGAGCAGTCGACTTTTACGAGGCCGCCGAGAAGCCTCGTCGAACATGAGATGTTCTAAGGCGCGGTGCTCGTGGACATTCAAACCGTCGTCGACGCATGGGTGACGCGGATCGCGACGCTTCGTTTCGATTCGCCAAAGCAAGACGGGCACTGAAAGGGTAACGATGCCGCTCACCTGCAGAATGTTGATCCATGAACGAGGCGTCCTCACCGGAGCCCTGGGGACTTCATTTCGATCACGCTGGCCGCATCTTCGACTCACGCTGCTGGTTCCCGAACTTAACGATGAGAAGGCCACGCTTCCGCTGCACCTTCAATCAATCGTTGACATGAACGACCTATCAGATGCGACGTTGGCCCCCTATGGGGTGCTCACCTCAAGTGAGGAGTTGACGAAGTCGCTCTTTCCACAAGTGCACCCGAGTCGGATTGCCACGTGGGACTCCATCGACGATTTCTACCGCAATTGGATGTTGGGGGTCTATCTGCCGCTGCACCGTTCGGTGGGGCTCTACACGCCAGACGGGCTCTTTCCCGTTGACTGGCGCCACACGGGACTTCGGATCGAATTCGTCGGCAGTTGCCAGTCGCAGTTCGTCGAGCAAGTGGTGCTCAACAATCCAACCTATTTTGACACGCCCTTGTCAACGCAGCTCGTCTTGCGCAACTTTCCGATTGCCTCGAACGTCGAGAACCTCAAGGAACCTGATTTTCGAGTCGTGATACCGCCGCTACGTTACGCGCATCCCGATGGCCTCTACGACTTGGTGTCACGACCAGACTTGGAGTCGACTCTTCGTGAGACGATTGAGCACCTTCGAAAGTATCTCGACGTCACGCTTCGAGAGCGAATGAACGTCGAGACGTACGTGTCGGGATTCATCATCCCCCCATTTCACGAAGACGGGTTGGCGTACGAGCGCCGGGGACCCGAGCGAATTCAGCATTTCGTCCAAATGCTCAACGAGGCGATGCGCGAGTGGTGCGAAGCGACGTCCGTGGCCGTCTACGTGGACGCAGACGAAATCGCCAGCTTGGTCGGCAAAGGTCGAGTGGACGAGAGCCTCATGACGGTACTAGGGCATCGAGTTCCCATGAGCACGTACGACGACGGTTACGAGGGCGATGGGGTCGAGTTTCCATCGGGCACACAGTCCTTCGACATGCAGTCGAGCCAGTACTACGTCACGTTTGTTCGACACCTGATCTCTCGTCATCTCACCGCGGCCGGAAGCCATCAAGTCAAACTCGTGGTCTTCGATTTGGACAACACAATCTGGCGTGGTCTGGCGAGTGACGGCCGGGTGAAGTCGTGGGGTGGGCGCCCGGAGGGGATTGTCGAAGCGATCCATCTTCTTCGTCGTCGGGGCATCTTTGTCGCGATTGCCTCTAAGAATGATCGCCAGTACATCGAAGAGCATTGGGATCGTCTTCAAAAGATTGATACCGACGAGCCACTGGAAATGACCTTCCACCTGTCCGACTTTGATGCGGTCGCCATTAATTTCAAGCCCAAGTCGAGGAACGTCGCGGACATCATGGCCGGCCTTCGCGTTCTTCCGGAGAACACGGTGTTCGTCGATGACAACTATCTTGAACGCGAAGAGGTCCAGGCGGCGTTTCCGTCAATACGAGTCCTCGGTAGCGAATTGAACCACGTGCGACGCGAACTCCTCTTCAGCCCATTTTCCCAGAGGCCCTTTCGAACCATGGAGGACGAGACCCGTTCACGTTCAATGATCACCCTGAACGCGGCCTCCGCGCTAGGCGCGCGCGATCGTTCGGATTTTTTGACTGACGTCGGTCTTAAGGTGGCGATCGTGGACGTGGAGAACGCGTCCTCGCCGGAGAGTGAGCGTGCCTGGCAGCTCTTGAACAAGACCAATCAGTGGAACCTCAACGGCGGAAGGTTGTCAAAGTCGCAGTGGGTGGAACTCTTTGACGGCGGCAAAGCGGTGGTGGTCGCACAAGCGGGTGATCGCCTCAATAACTACGGCATCGTCGCGGTCGCGGTCGTTGACATCGCCTCAGAGACTCTGACGCACGCGGCCGTAAGTTGTCGTGTCATCGGGATGGATATTGACGTCGCCCTTACCTCGAATCTTGCCCATCGCTTCGGCACGCTTCGACTCAATTGGGTCTCGACTGACAACAATCGCGCGGCGGAAAGCTTCGTGAGGGAGCGATGCGCCGACAGCGCACGTCCCTGGCTTGATCCCTCAAAATTGGGCTGGCCAGAGCACTTGCAGCAGTGGCGTGAAGTCGAGGTGTGCCCGTAGGTCACTGGGGCAACGAGCGCTCCATCCTCTCGAGGGGCCGTGGTGTTTCTTACGCCGCGCCATGCCCATCAACGCCGCGTCTCTCGAATCATCGTGGCGCGCGAACTCTCCTCGCCCCAGCTCTGGGGCTGGTGCCACCCGCAAGTCGTTGGCTCGAGAGAGCGTGAGATCCATTGAACGGGCTCGTCCAGGGGTCTTGGTGGGCGTTCGAATCTGTGGAAAAGATGGCAAAAAACGGTGCACAGAATCTTCTCCGTAGAACTTGACGGTGGATAACCCTCTTCAATCTGGGCAAAAGTCTGTGATTTTCAAAGTTCCCCTTGGAGCGAGCAGGAATCTCTGGCACAGTACAAGTCGTAGTTCACGCAGTACCTGCTGACGATCCTGCGAGCCGAAAGGTGAGAGGGACGAGGGGGAGAGGGGCCTCGCAAGAGGAACAGAACCTCCTGGCGGGCAACGGAGTTCGGTCCGTTGTTCGTACGGCGAATGGCGTGAAATACCTGCCGTTAACTGGTGGTCTGTCCGACACGGACCAGTAGTTAGTGTGCCTCGGAAACCCCGAGGGGCGGGTGGGCCTCGGCCCACTGGTCACTCGGGGTTTTCGGCCGTTCGGACCCTAATTCACTCGATGTAGTAGCGGCGCATGTGACCGGGCCACTCACTCGTCAGACCGGTAGAATTTAGGACCCCTTCGTGACGTTCGATCACCCTGGCGGAACCCTGGTTGTCGTTGAAGCAGGTCATCACGACCCGGCCCACTCCTTCGGCGCGCGCGACCACGAGGGCTTGGCGCAAGATCTCGCTGGCGAAACCCTGGCGGCGATAGGCGTGGAGAACGGCGTGCCCGACGTGACCTCCCCAAGCCGCGAGCCACTCGTTGAGCGAAAAGCGCACCGAAGCGCGCCCGACGAGTTCGTCGCCCATCGCCGCGGCCAAAAACACGCCGCGAACGCGACCCTCTTCTAGATGCTCGCCGCGATGTTCACGCCGCATCTGGTCGAGGTACGAGGCCCACGGCGTCTCCGGTGTCCAGTTCAGAAGAAACTGCGAGTCCTCGGGGAGGATCGCCTCGTGCGCTTCGCGCGCCCTCGCCTGATCTCCGACGCGAAGCGGCCTCAACCAGAGCGACTCCGCGGGTGGCGCCAAGACGTAGCGGCGCATGTCGGCCACGCCGCGTCCAACGTCCACCATCGCTTCGAGTTCGCCGCCGCAGCGCTCGATGACGGTGGCGGAGGCCACGTTGTCGTCGTGACAGGCAACCAAGACCCGAGTAACTCCTTCCGCGCGAAGAATGATGAGTGCTTGGCGAAGCATCTCAGTGGCGTAGCCGCGCCGTCGATACGAGGCGAACACCGCGTAGCCCACGTGGCCCGCCAGGGGCAGCCGCGATTCGTCAGCGACGAGACGCACCCCGAGCGTGCCCACGAACGCGCCGTCCACTTCGGCGGCGAGCATCATCATCGGCACGTCCCCGGCGCGTAGGCCCACGCCCAAGCGTCCGCGTGCGTAGTAGCTCACGTAGTGCGACCAGTCCTCGAACTCCTCGAAACGAGGCACGAGGTCAAAGCCGTCGGCCAAGAGCTCGTCGCGGCGCCGCTGAACCGCGGGCCAGTCCGAGATTCGAAAGGGACGAAGTCGCAACATCACCTCACGAACTTAGAGCGACGTCGCGGCGTAGCCCGAGCGTGCGGGGGCGAGCGCGGAACGCACCGGGTGCTCGGAGGCTAGAACAGCGACTGAGTTTCGAGCGGATCAATCAGTTCGGGGCCGTCATTTTTTATCGAGCCCACGGCGCTCGCGACGCCGTGGTGCTTGAGCGTCCCCACCGGGGCCGGACGCAGCAACGAAAGTCGCTCGTCACCGCTCACCTCGAGCACGTCGAGCCAGGTCGAGACTTCATCGCGCTCGAGCACGACGGGCATGCGGTCGTGGATCTCGTCCATGTCGGCGCTCGGTGTGGTCGTGATGATGGTGCAGGTCGCCACGACCGGGGAGTCTGGAGTCTGGGGGTCGCGCCAGTGCTCAAAGAGTCCCGCGAAAATCATCGGCTCTCCGTCAGCGCGCGTGAAGTAATACGGCTGGCGACTTTTTCCAGGGCGGTGGTCCCACTCGTAGAAACCATCGACCGGAATGGCGCAGGGCCGCTTGGCGAAGGCGCTGCGAAAGGAGGGCTTTTCGGCGACCGTTTCGCCACGCGCGTTAAAGAGCCGATTCGCGAGTGCGGGGTCCTTCGCCCAACTCGGCAGCAGCCCCCAGCGGTAGCGATCGAGGACGCGTTGACCATCGAGCTCGGCGACCGCGAAGAGGCGCCGTTGCGGTCCGACGTTCCAACTGGGATGGCCCTCGGGTTCGACGCCGGCCGCGAGCGCGGCGTCGAGCAGTTTGGCCAGTCGAACGGGGGGAGTAAAGAGCGCTACGCGACCACACACGAGAGATCCTTTCTGAGCTGAGGTTAGGCGAGAGAGCTCTTCCGTCGCGCCCCCGAGCCGTGCCCTCCTGGCTCAGTTCTCCTCGTCAGCAGGGCCAATGGCGCGTGTGACGAGGGCTCGCTACTCTTACGAACGTATGTTCGCTTTTTCAACTCCTCGTCCTTCGCTGCCTAAGAACCTCGCGACCGCGCTGCGGCCGATCTCGATGGCGAATAGTCGGACCCTGCCCCTCGGTGAGCCTTGGCGTGATCTGGTGCCCGGCGCGGGACTGCGCCGAGGCTCGAGCGTGGTCGTGGAGGCGCCTCCCGGACTTGGCGGTCTCAGCGTGGCCCTCAGCCTCTTGAGTGAGGCGAGCGCGCGTGGCCACTGGTCGGCCGTCGTTGGCGTTGATGACCCGGGTGTCGTTGCGATGGTGGAACTCGGTGTCGATCTTCGTCGGGTGCTCTTCGTGCCGCGTCCCCACGGCGCGTGGGCCGAGGCGACGGCCGATCTGCTCGACGGCGTTGACCTGGTCCTGGTGCGTCCACCCGGGCGCGCGGCCACGGGTATCGCGCGACGACTGAGCAATCGGGTGCGCGAGCGCGGCACGGTACTGATTGTCTTGAGTGAACCGCGTGCACCCTGGCCGCTCGCGCCCGATCTCTCACTACGGATCACTCAGGCCGAGTGGAGCGTCTCGTCGAGACTTGATGCGCGCTATCTCACGGTGCACGTGAGCGGCCGTGGCGAGGCGGTGCGCGCTGAGCGTCACGTCGTCGTCGCGCCCGGCCGGCGCGGACGCGTCGAGGCGAGCTAGGTGGAACGTCTCCTCGTACTGTGGATCGAGCCACTCTCGATCGAAGCACCCGATGGCTCCACGCTGCGTGTCACCCAGGCGCTGTTAGACGCGCTGAATCTCCTCTGCCCCTTTAGCGAAGCAGTGCGCTTAGGGCTTTTCGCGTTGCCGATGCGCGCCCCGAGTCGCTTTTACGGTGGTGACGACGTGGTACTCGACGCGGTACGGCGTTGCGTGCGTGACGTCGCCCAGACGAGCGTCAAGCTCGGCGTCGGCGAGGGGCTCTTCAGCGCTGAGCTCGCCGCGCGCCACGAGTTAGTACTGCCGACGGGCGCGAGCGCGGCCTTTCGGCGCGCGCAGCCTCTCGAGGTACTCGCTCGTCGCGACCTCACGACGACGTGTCAGCGCCTCGGGTTGCGCACCGTGGGAGCCTTCGCCGACCTCGACGCGGCACGGGTGGCCGAACGTTTCGACCTTGACGCGCTGACGCGCCAGCGCGTCGCGCGCGGTGAGCTTCCCGAACTCGAAGGTCAGCGCGACGCGCGCCTCGCGCGTCGCCTCGCGCAACTGCGCGGTGAGGACGGGGACTTCGATGAGCAACTCGGCTTCTTTGGCCAACGTGGGGCCGGTGATCTGCGCGCGGACGCGGCGGCGCTGCGGGTGCGCCAGCGTTTGGGGGACGAGGCCGTGGCGGTAGCCACGCTGCGCGGGGGACGAACGCCCGATGAGCGCGGCGCCTTGATGCCATGGGGCGCGCCCGTGTCCGCGCACCTCGAAGCCGCGCCCTGGCCGGGCCAGCTCGGCGCGCCGTCGCCCGCGACCACGCTCACGCACCCCGTCGAGGTTCAGTTGCGTGACGCGCGGGGCGCACCCATCGTCTTGGGTGTGCGCGGACTCTTGAGCGCCCCGCCGGCGACGCTCGCTTTTTCGAACACGCTGCGCCGTGAGATCACGTGGTTCGCGGGACCCTGGCCGCTCGTGGAACGCTGGTGGTCGCTTCATCGACGCCGTGCTCTGGTGCAGTTGGTGTTGACCTCGGGCGAAGCGTTCCTGCTCTCGTGCGAAGAGCGTCGCTGGTGGTTAGTAGGGATCTACGACTGATGGCGATCTACGGAGAACTCCACGCCCACTCGGGCTTTAGTTTTCTCGACGGCGCGAGCGACCCCGAGGAGTTGGTGGGCGAGGCCGTACGTCTGGGCCTCTCGGGTTTGGCGCTGACGGATCACCACGGGCTCTACGGCGTGGTGCGGTTTTCCGAAGCGGCGCGCGCGCTCGGTCTCGCGACGGTCTTCGGAGCCGAGATCACGCTGGACGCGCGCGACGACCGCGTGGGCGTGAGCGATCCTTCGGGTACGCACCTGGTGGTGCTGGCACGTTCGGCCACGGGGTACCGCGAGCTCTCGCGCACGCTGGCTCTGGCGCATCTCGCTCGTGGCGAAAAGGGGGTGCCGCGGCTCAGTCTCGAACAGGTGGGTGAACACGCGAGGGATTGGCTGGTCTTGACGGGATGTCGCAAGGGCGCCATGACGCGCGCTTTGCTGGAGGAGGGACCGCGCGCCGCGGCGCGCGAACTCGATCGTCTCGTCGCGTGCTTTGGCGCGGAGAACGTGGCCGTTGAGATCTGGGATCACGGCGCACCTGACGACGTCGCGCGCAACGACGTGCTGGGCGAACTGGGCGTGCGCGCCGGTCTTTCGGTGGTGGCGACCAACAACGTGCACTACGCCACCCCCCAGGACGTGGCCCGCTCACAGCTCCTGGCCGCGATCCGCGCGCGTCGTTCGCTCTCGGAGCTCGAGGGGTGGCTGAACGCCTCGCCGCTCGCGCACCTACGCAGCGACGCCGAACAGCGCCGTCGTTTCGCACGCTGGCCTGGCGTGGTCGATCGAGCGGGCGAACTCGTTGGCGAGCTCGCCTTCGACCTACGCCTGGTGGCCCCGAACCTCCCCTCGTTTCCCACGCCGCCGGGGCTCAACGAGCAGGACTACTTAGCGCTACTCGTGACGCAGCGCGCCACTCTTCGCTACGGGCCGCGCGAGGCCGAGCGCGTGAGCGGCGCGTGGCGTCAGATCGATCACGAGCTGGACGTGATCGGTCAGCTGGGCTTCGCTGGTTACTTCCTCACCGTCTGGGACATCACGGAGTTCTGCCGCGCGAAAGACATCTTCTGCCAGGGGCGCGGCTCGGCGGCCAACTCGGCGGTGTGTTACTCACTCGGCATCACCAACGCCGACGCGGTCGCGCTCAATCTCTTCTTCGAACGCTTTCTCTCGCCGGCGCGCGACGG
>Ga0307373_10009237_pt1 | contig 14799 bp, 20 predicted proteins | sample OX2MG_FD_202534 | JGI IMG/M metagenome (GOLD analysis project Ga0307373, IMG submission 202534) | Soil microbial communities from Risofladan, Vaasa, Finland - OX-2 | ecosystem: Environmental > Terrestrial > Soil > Coastal area > Acid sulfate soil | place: Finland: Risofladan, Vaasa | collected... | reverse complement strand
CACCCTTCTCAAGCAGGCACCTTGGGGCAGGGGCAACGGTAAACAAAAACCGGATCTTGCTTGTTACCTGAACTCTGGTGACCCCAGGGTGTCACGTAGTCCGCTCCAGGAGGAGTGGACGGCCGAACGGGATGAGGGAGGATTGCTGTGAGCGTCACCGTCATTGCTCGATGTTCGGTTTCTGATGTCCGCAAGGCTGCCGAGTGGGTGAGGGCCCACGCAGAGGTGCCCGAGGACATCACGGCCTATGGCAAGAGCTTGGGTCAAATAGGACACAGGGTCGTCACCGACGGCAAGGACCTGGTCGTGATTGACGAGTGGCCGGACGCAGACACGTTCAATACATTCTTCGCTGGTGCCACAAGAATGGGCGAGTTCCTCAGCGGCGCAGGCATCATCGGAGAACCAGAGGTGACGATCCTCGAAGCGCTGGACGTGCCCGGCACGTTCTGATTTCCGGGGCCGCATGTGCCCCTATCTCCGACCGGACCGCCTGACCCATGCTGGGACGATGCGATGGTTATCTATGGCCCCTGCGCTGGGCGTCAGGTCGTGAGACACTCGAAGAGTGAAGCAAAACGGGTTGGACTAACAGGACTCAGAACGGGGTCTTATTCAGCGAAGGGGTCTCTCGTCGAGTCGCTCTGCCACTCCAGCTCGATGTCGTGGGCGATTTGGAGCGCCAGCGGTTCACCGTGCAGGCGGGCGATGATGGCGAGCGCCATGTCCATCCCGGCGGCGTAACCCGATGAGGTCCACCGATTTCGGTCCTCGACCCAACGCGCTGCGGGCACCCATTCGACGTCGTCGCCATGTCCGGCAGCCCACGAAAATAATCGCTTGTTCGAAGTAGCACGGTGGCCCTTCAAGAGTCCGGCACAGGCAAGCATGACTGAACCGGTACACACTGATGCAATCAGCTCCGCCGCAGAGGCCCATTCGGCGAGCCACGCGAGAAAGGTCCTGTCGCCAAGAAGGCTTCGGTTACCAATCCCGCCCGGGACGAGCACCACATCTGCGGGCGGCGCATCGTGATAGGAACAGTCCGCAATGGCCTGGGGGCCCTGTGCGCTCCGGACCGATCCCGCTGCCGGACCGATAAGGCTCATGGTGAAGCGATCGGGGATGATCCCGAAAATCTCGAGGGGTCCGAATACGTCGAGCAGCTCGAATCCATCGAATAGGACGGTTGCGATATGTCGCGGACGATCTGAATCGCTTGATCGCATGGGGCGAATACTCATCGAATCAAATGTCACAGCTCAGTTGCACGCAGCATCGGCCCAGATTTCTTTCTCGTCGATAACTTCAAGTGCAGGTTACGCCAAACGTACGGGGGTGATGATGGCGCCAGTCTCAACCGAGGGATTCCGAATATAGCCTCGCCATCACGGTCTATTACCACCGCACCCCTCGACGCCGATAGTGCGACCTGTCCCCACGCCGGACCGATGAGGGCACTTCGGCACGTATGGGCTACCCCGCGATTGGGTTATCCGGCGGTCAGCGAGGGAGGAGTGAGCCGACGTCCTCGCCGCTCATGAGTTTGCCGACAAGCCCCATATCGAAGTAGTCGCGCCATTCAACGATTCGACCGTCCTTCACTTCGAACGTGCCCATGACCGGCACCGGAGCCATAATCCCGTTAGCGGTCACCTCGTCCACACGCTCCGTCAGAACCGTGCTCCCGTTCTCGGCAAGGTTCGTGATACGGAACGAGATCGGGTCGAACATGTCGAACTGGAACTTCACCGCTGCCAGCGCAGCGTCGCGGCCTACCGCTGGCTCCGAACCGATGTTGTGGTACACCACGCTCTCGTCGAGGAGGGATTCCACCCCGGCCAGATCCTTACCGTCGATCGCCCCGCAGAACTCCCTCACTACATCACCTGCCGATGCCATCGCGTGCTCCTCCTCTCCAAACCTACAGACTGTATGTTTAACTAACCTACAAGACGTATGTCAAGGTCCGATGGTTCTCCCACCAAACGGGCGTCCCGTGGCGAATCCACCAAATCGGCTCTCATCAGTGCCGCCCGCGAACTTTTCGTCTCCAAGGGTTACTTCGCTACCGGAACCGAAGAGATCGTCGCCAAGGCTGGCGTTGGGACTCGCGGTGCCCTCTACCATCACTTCGCCGACAAAGAGGACCTGTTTCGAGCCGTGTTCGATCAGGTGCAGGCTGACCTCGCCGCCGCCACAATCGTCAACGAACGCGACGATGCGCTCGATCTCCTTGCTGCCGCACTCCAACAGTTCCTCGATGCCTCTGCCGACAACACCGACGTGCAACAGATCCTGCTGATCGACGGACCGGCCGTCCTCGGGTGGGAGCAGTGGCGCAGCCTCGAAGCTCAATACGGTCTTGGAGTAATCACGGCGATGCTCGACGCGGCTGTTGCGCAGAGGGTCATTCCGCGCCAGCCGACGATTCCGTTAGCGCACATGCTTCTAGCGGCCGTGGATGAAGCCGCTCTCTATATCGCCAATGCCACGGACCGTCGAAAGGCTCACACTCAAGCGCGCCAGTCGCTTAGGCGCCTGTTGGGCGGACTCAGAGAATCGGGATAGGCAAAGCCTTCCCCCGTACCCGCCGGCTTGAAGCGCATCTGATTTACGCGGAGTGTCGGGCTGCCGTCATTGATGGTGACGAGCCACCAGCAGCCCGACCCTCGGGTGGGGCGCCCCGGCCGGAATCGAACGCGGTGCACCCTCGTAGTCAGTGAGAGGCAGTCATCCAGACCCAGGGCGCTACGGGAGAACGGTCCTGCGGCCAATGCGATATTGACTGGTATCCTGGCGCCAGTCAGTGAAAGGCGGTCGTGCGAAGGGGCCTTCGGGCCCCGGCGCGCTTGAGAAAGAGAGCCATCGCAAACCCTGAAGTCCAAAGTCGTGGTCGCTCCGTACGCCGGGAGGGTGGGCCTTCGGAAACTTTGAATACGTTGTAAATCACGCAGTCATGCGATGCGCCGAAGCTCCGCAGAAAGGTGGTGAGTAAGCGGCTGCCCGACGGCTGACATTCGGAGTGAGTATCGAAGAGTGTCGCCATCGATGAAGAGATCACGTTCGATCACCCTGACTTCCTTGGCCGATCCAGTGCAAGCAACAATGATCGATCGGAGCTCCATGGTTGAGCCGACGAAGGTTCCTTCAGAGACTTCTGCGATGCCGGTCGGGTGCGACACAACCAGTTCCACCCAGCCAGGACGTGCCATGCGCCAGTAGCCCGCTTCTGCGTGAAGAGGGCGACCATCGACTGCATGCTTGGTCCGCTGGCTGTAGGCGAGGAATGGCTTCCCTACATGCGAGAAGCCGACGGTCTCCTCGTAGTCGAACGACTCGATCGTCGGATACTCGCCATGTCCGTGCCCCGACCAGGTGCCGAGTAAGACAGCGAGAGGTTCAACATCTGGGTGCAGGGGAGTCATCACACACCGAGCCTTCCATCCCCGCGACTCCGGCGCTTGACAATCCCCGTAAGGCCGGGAGTGGGTGTGGACGACCGCAGGCCATGTCGTCCACCCACCCGGCAGCCTCCTGACTCGGCGACCCCCTCACCATATGTCCCCGGCGCCTATACGGGTCCGAACTTCTGGTTGCTGTCCAATTGGAGGGGCGCGCCGAGCACTATTGTCCCCCAAGGCGCAGCCGTTCAGTCGCATCTCGCCGCAAATGGCTGCATCAGGTTCGTGAGCATCAACCAGGGGATGGATGTTGAAGCAGGCTGTGTGCAGGGTCGGGAATGGCCCAATTCTTCCTACTGCAGGAAGCAGGATCTCAAGTAACCGTCAGGCAGTTGACACATGTCGCTGATGTGCCGTCAGGATTTGTGACCACCACGTTGTAGGTGCCTGGCGCCACACTGGGGTCGGCTGAGGCCGTCACGCCGAGTCCGGTCGCACTGAGCCAGGTTGTCGTGCTGAGGCTGATGCCGCTGACGGTCGTGACTGTCGCACCGAAGACGAAACCGGTGCCCGAGACAGTGATGCTGGCACCGCTCTGCCCCGGCGCCAGGGACGGAGGGCTGACCGACGTGACAGTGGGTGAAGTGGGCGGCGCACCGATGGTGATGCAACTGTGACAGGTGTCGGCAATGGGATTGGGGGAACCAGGCTCGATGACCGAAATGTCACCGTATCCCGTGCCCGCCGTGAGGGTCGCCGCCACTTGGACGGTGAGTGAAGTCGGCGAAACCACTTTCACGGAGGTCGCCGTCACGCCTGTTCCGGAGACGAACACCTGCGGCGTGCCCGAGAAGCCGCTTCCCGTCAGGGTCACAGTGCGCGACTTTCCGAGAGGGACGGGGGTTGGGCTGACGCTGGTGATCTTCGGACCAGGTGCGGTGACTCCGTAGGCCTCCAACGCCGGGGTCGAGCCGTTCACCTCGACCATCACATCGTTCCCCGTGAATATGGGTTGTGCGAACGAGTACGAGTTCGGAAGGGTGATCCTCCCGATGACACTGCCAGTAGCTGCATTCAGGAAGTAGTAGCCCCAGTCAGCCGGCTGATCAGCAAGGTACAGCGGCACAGCAAGCACACCTGAGCCGTCCTCGGTCGGTGTTCCCACGACGCTTCCCGGGAGCCCCGTTTGCCATAGAGGAGCTCCTGTGGCGGGGTTCAACGCCCGGACGGATCCGAGATAGGAATTGCCATTGATCGTTGTCTGGTCGCCACCGGAGACGATGAGGGAGGTGCCGTTCCAGACCGCCCCCGCAATGCACTCCTGGTTTCCGGTGATATATGGCCTCGTCAACCGGGTTTGCCAAACCGGGCCTGCGTTCAAATGATTGGCGGCGAGCGCATAGAAGATCCCGTTCTTGTTGCACGCTCCGACCATGGTTGTCGATACACCGTTGATGACTGCGGTGAAGATCGCCGGAGAAGCGCCGAAGTCGGCGTCGGTAACCACCTGCGACGTCGGGAGTTGCCACGAGTCGAGCAATTGCAGGTTGGTGCCACCGAGCCGCACGATCGATTCGTTGTGGGGAGGTTGGGTAGCTGTATTCGCATTGCCTGTCGTGGCAATGACGGCTCCATTCGAGAGTGCGGCCGCGCTGCTCCAAATGCTGCCGCCGAGGGCGCCCGCGGGAACGGAGTTCCACGTGGCCAGCAGCGCCCCAGTGGACTGGTTGAACGCGTCGAGTCCTCCGGGAACGAGCGGCGCGTCACACTCGGATGAAATACCGATATAGACCTTGCCGTTCACAACGAGTGGTGATCCCCATGCGTAGTAGTCGTTGACAAGTGTCGACGGCGTGTCGACCACCGACTTCCACACGATCTTCCCCGTGGCGGCATTGAGGGCATAGAGATTCCCGTCCGGCCCATTGACGTAGACGGTGAGCTTGCCTGTAGTCGGATCCGTCACCACCGCAGCGGTCGAGATGATGCCGGCTGTCCCAGTACCACAGCTCCCGTTCGGCTTGCCGGTATCGATGCCTATGAACTGCGACCAGAGCACCGATCGGGAGCTCTCGGATACAGCGTAGAAGTACCCGTCATTGGCCCCGATGTAGATCACCCCGTTCACGATCGCCGGACTGGCCAGCATGCTGGAATGGCCGCTGTTGGGCGATGCCGGGACTGACCATCGCCAGAGAGGTTGAAGGTTCCCCGCGGCAATCGCCTGTGGCGTGATCGAGGTTGCGGATGGGTAGTACGAGCTATGGCTCGGCCCGTTCAGGTATTGCGACGAAGCAGAAGAGGTACCAGCCGCACTGGCGAGAGAGTCAGTGGAAAGAACAGATACCCCGGATCCGATGGCCGTCGAGACAACTATGAACACCGAGAGTAGCCGTACCTTCACTTTATGCCCACTTCTTCGGCACCGGTTGCTTTCCCACACAGGGCATGCATAGCGCCCCTCTGTTCCTAATTCAAGACGATACGCTGCCTGCCATTCTTTTCTACAATCTCACATCGGGTCGCATTGTGCCATTGACAACTGGCGGGACCTCGGACGGTGACTCACCTCTTGTGGCCTTGGCTGCTCGGTGCAGACGGTGTGGCCGAAAGCTGGCTGGTTCTCCTGGCCACCTCCCTACAGGGGTGTAGTTGGTCGATTGACCGATTCGTTTGACGAGTGAAGGCCCGGTAATCTGAAGGCATTCGGTAGTCAAGAGGCGCCCTCCTGCCGGCTCGCCGATAAGGCCTGGGAATTTGACGCGGCTTGGAAGACCGCTCACAGACCGCAAGTTTGCGCCCCCGAGCGCGACAAAACGTGATTCTCGAACCCGAACGATATGGTGATCGATCCGCCGAGTTCTGGTCCGCGAGTAACGGAGTGCGCCGAGCATTGGAAGAGGTCCTTGTGTCGGTGGTCGACGCTCGGCAAATGGAACAGAGGCAGCTGGATCTGGGAGATTTCCTTATACGCTTTCGCGAACGAAGAGTTCTCTTGTTGGGCGACTTCGCCAATGACAGAGAACGACTTAGGTCGCTCGCCTGCTGCTTCGTCATAGTCGAAGACGCTCCGGCGCACTGATTCGCATTCCTCTTGGATGACTGAAGGCGTGTCCGCAACCTCGAACGTCATCCTGGAGCGAGAATACGACGATGGCAACGCTAGTCAGGTGCTCGGCGAGGGGGCGGCGTAGGCTGAAGAGCAGATCGAACGCCTAGGACGGCATTTTGACGATCGACTGCCGTGGAGAGCGCAGTCGTAATGGTGTGGCTGGAGACCTCGATGCGGTGGTTCCCCCCCCCTACGCCGGGAATGAGCTACAAGAATGGGCCTCAGGTACCTCGCTCGGACAGGGGTGGTGGTCGTGCCGGATCACACAGCGCTCGTATGGCGGAAACCACAGCGTCCTCTTGGAGCCAGTTGCCCTCGAAGTGACGGTTCGGGTCGATCATCTGGTTGTAATACCACCAGAAGAGATAGATGCCAAACGAAAAGACCGTGGCCACGATCCGTCCGACGTAGTTGTTCTCGCCCTTTATCCGAGTCTGATCAGGTTCGGGCACCACTTGGCCGAAGCGACGGAAGATCAGTGACAGCTCGTACTCCACGCCCACCTCGGCGCAATCGTGTCTTACCAGATCTTTGTCCAACAACACGAAGGCGATGATTTCTACGATGCCGCGTGCGATTACGGCCAACACCAGCCAGATGACGGGATCGCGGAAGTCCCCGGTCATGCGCCTGAGAACGTCCATGTGGGCGCCGGCCCGTTGGAAGGATGGCGTCAGCTCTTCCTGGAGTCCCCGCCGGCCCGCTTCCTCCCACGCGAAGACAAGGGTGGCATCAAGAAATTCGACTCTGCGCGAATTATGGTCGCGCATGCGCCGGACCAACTGGTAGAAGACGTACAAGCCGTAGATTCCGAGCGTAAGGATGGTCCAGCCGAGCGCCGTCCAGTAACTGAAGATGTAGTCCGTTTCGCTTCGGCGCGCCCAAGTGCTGTACGCGCGATCAGAGGACGGCATCGGGGGTGGTCCAGGCATCGGACCCGCACCAGGAGCGGCAGTCGGTGGGGCGTACTGGGGCGGCTGCTGAGCACCGGTCGGCTCACCAACGCTCCCCCCAGAAGCGGGGACCGGGTCGTTCTGCTCGCCCTCAGCCATGGCGCCTCCTCGAACCTTGATATGGGAACCGATCCTAACGAAGTGGTCGATCCCTCGCGACCGAAGATACCGCCCGAACCTGGATGGTTTTCGCTGACCGTGACAGAGCCCGAGATACCGAGCGACGCCTTACTTAGGACTCAGGTCGTCTAACGGGCCAAAGAATCCCCGGAACGCCGGGAGTAGGGCAACGCTCGACGAGGTCCCCGAGCGCCGCGCAATGTCCGGCAATACCATGTCTCATGGATTTTGACCTGATGCGACAGAGGGGTCTCGCCGTGCTCCGAGAGGGCATTCCCCCTCTTCCGAAAGAGCTAAAGCACTCGGATTCAGTCCCCATTTCATATTGGACATCCGACCTGGGTGGTGCGGTTCACTCCATCTTCTTCACTGAGGATTCCGAAGGGATCTTCTGTCCAGCGGATGTGACCTTTCAGTACGGCCGCAGTGAAGATGGGTTGCATCCGATCAACACCAACTTGTTCCGGAATGCCAACCGGACCGATGCCATCGGGGATCCCAACTTATGCGGCTCCAGCCTCACAACGTCATCGAGACGTCTTGCCGCTATTTAGAGGACCTACCAAAGCCCGGCAGACTCGCCATCGTGATGTCTGGGCTTCACGCTCCCGAGGTCGCAGAGATTTGGCTCGTCCAAGGAGAAAGAATCGACAAGCGTCCGGCGTCCGGACACTTCGGATCGTGGACGATCTGCACCGAATCGTTCGCACGGCTTCGCGTGGAAGCACACGACGCCGCAGGTGAACTGCTCGGTGTGGCAGATGAACCACACCCGCTTCTGCTGCTCCAGTGACGGGTGACCCCGTACGACGGTTATACAGGTGATCCACCCTCTGCGATTGCTCGAAATGAATATATGAATCCTTGCGAGGGAGCGCACACTAAGTTGCGCTCTCATGGCAAAACTGAACGACACCCGTGTCCTCGTTACCGGTGGGACGAGCGGCCTGGGGCGGGCGATGGCGCACGCACTCACACAGGCTGGCGCCCGAGTGGTGGTTACCAGCCGCCACCTGGAACGAGCGCAGTCCACCGCTGCGGAGCTGGGCGGTGGAGCGCTGGGAATCGAACTCGACGTCCGCGATGCCACGTCGGTTTCGACGGCCGTGGACATCGCCTACGGGGTCCTCGACGGCCTGGACGTACTGGTGAACAATGCCGGGATCGGGATGCGGAGCGTCAACCCACGGTTCATGACCGAGCCGCAGCCATTTTGGGAGGTGCTGCCGGCGGGCTTTCGCGACGTGTTCGAGACGAAGGCGACCGGGACGTTTCTTGTCGCCCGGGCGGTGGTGCCGCGAATGCTGGGCGCCGGCGGCGGTCGGGTGGTCACGATCTCGATGAGTGAGCAGACGATGACTCGTCGCGGCTTCATCCCCTACGGACCCTCCGGTGCCGCCGTGGAGGCCATTGCCCGAGTGATGGCGGCCGACCTGGCCGACACGCCTGTCACCGCCAACATCCTTCTGCCCGGCGGGGCGACCGACACCGGGATGGTTCCCGACGAGATGCGAGATGAGCTGCGCTCCCACTTGCTTGACCCGGCAATTATGGGACCCCCAATCGTCTGGCTGGCCTCTCCAAATGCTGCCGGAGTCCACGACGAGCGGATCGTCGCCCGAGACTTCGACGACTGGCTGAAAGGCCGCGAGAAGGAGAAGGGGTGATGGCGCCGTCTAGGCAAGCCAAGAGGGTGAGGTCACTGACCCTTTATCGCCGGGTCGGTGGGACTCCAAAGCGGTACGGCGGTGTTCGGAGTACCGCCTACTTCTCGATGTAGATCGTCAGCGGCGGGACCACCCCGTGTCGCTCCATAGCCGCACCTGGCTCAGCAGGCGGTGAGGCAAGGGCAGTCAGCACGGCTGCCGGATCCTCAACGTCACCGATGATAGCAACGGCATTACTCCCGTCTTGTGCCACTAGATCGACCGCATTCAAGCCACCCATACCAGCAATGGCCTGGGCACGCTCGGCCTTGAAGCTCAGCCACTTCTCAACGTCAACGACGCCGTGCGTGATTACCATCCTTGGCATTCCACCTCCTCCCGAGGAGCGTCGACTTTGCGGTGCTGGGGCCCCCTGTATAGCGGAAGCGAGACCACTTGCGCCTTCCATATCCCCGATCGCCGGCTGGGAGCGCCCGTGGCGACGAACCGCCTGCCACGAATATCGCCTATGGATGAGACATGTTCCAGGTCCCAAGCGTCGGCTCGGTGGCACCGACTCATTCTCTAGTGGATAAGAACCTTGAGCGCGTCATGTTCCGCTGCGTGTCCGAAGACGTCGTAAGCCTCAAGCATCTGGTCGAATGAGAACTCGTGCGTGACGAACTTCTCGGCAGGAAGCTTGTGCTCGGCAACGAGCTTCAGCAGCATCCCGAGGGTGTTCGTATTGACCAGGCCCATGGAGATGTCGATGTTCTTGATCCAGAGCTCGTTGAGGGCGAGGTCGACCGATTTGCCGTGCACACCGATGTTGGCCACGTTGCCGCCTGGGCGCACGATGACCGTTGCCATCGTGAACGTCTCTGGAACTCCGACTGCCTCGATGGCGACATCGACGCCCAAGCCGTCCGTGAGCGCGAGGACCTGGTCCTTCCAGTCCGGATCACCCGAGTTGACCGTGTCGGTCGCACCGAAGTCAGCGGCCCGGGCGAGCCGAGCGTTGTCCAGATCGATGGCGATGACCTTCGACGGCCCGTAGAGTCGGGCCGTCATAACGGCGGAGAGACCCACGGGCCCGGAACCGATCACCGCGACTACATCTCCCGGGGACACCCGTCCGTACTGCACGCCGATCTCGAAGCCCGTCGGCAGGATGTCCGAGAGCAGGATGCCCTCGGCATCGGTCATGCCTTCAGGGACCTTGTATACCGAGTTCTCGGCGAACGGGACCCGAACGTATTCGGCCTGCGTCCCGTCGATCATGTAGCCAAAGATCCATCCGATTCCCGCCATACCCTCAGGGTCGAGGCAATGGCTGTAGAGGCCCTTGCGACAATTCGAGCATTTCCCACATGAAGTGACGCATGCGACGATTACTCGATCGCCGACGGCTAGTTGGGTGACTCCTTCGCCCACTTCGGTGATCACACCGATCCCCTCGTGCCCCAGGATGCGTCCGATTTCCACCTCGGGCACGTCACCTTTGAGGATGTGGAGGTCGGTGCCGCAGATAGTCGTGGCGACCATCTTCACGATCACGTCGGTCGGAAGTTCGATCTTCGGATTGGGCATCTCCTCCCAGGCCTTCTGGCCTGGACCCTTGTAGACCAAAGCCTTCATGGCGGACCTCCTGCGGTGACTAGGCCGAGCGGCGCTTTGCGACTCGCGAGACAGGCACTCCGCGTGATAGCGAACCGCGAGTCTCCGGGTCCGAGGTTACGGACTACCAGATTCGCCCACTAGGGCCGAATGGCCCTTCGGCCGTTCCGCCGGGTTCGTCCCAGAGCGTGAGCACGGCTGGAGCTTCCCGCCGTGGAGGTGACCCTGCCCCGATCGCCGGTTCAGCGCAACACCTGCGGTCAGCTCCTCCAGGACTCAGGACGCTCGATCCAGCTCCAACATAGGTTCGGCCCTTCGTTCCAGAGGACTTCCCAACCGGCCCCCAGCTTCGCCTGAACTCGCAATGCTAACTGTTGAGCCTCCAGAAAGAAGGTGGCCTCCGCATCCTGGTCGTGGTCATCTGGCTGGACGCGCCCGCCAAACAACTCGTCGGCCGAGTCGTTCCAGACCTTCAGATCCATCGTCAACTGCTCACCGAGTAGATCAGTCAACTTCCTTCGGGACGTCTCGGCTCGAATTGAAATGAGCCAGATGCCACTCGCCTCGATGTCAGCGGCTACGAGGACGCGATTGGGACCCTCCACCGTTGCCGACGATAGTGCCCCCAGTTCGCAGGAGAAGGAATGACTGGCGGAGACGCATATTCGAATTGATGCGTTTTTACCCCGGATCTGCGGGCCCGCGCGTAGCGACGACGTCATGTTGGCAGTTACAGGAGATACTTGGGCGTGGCTGGCAGCGCGAAGACCCCTCAGTTGGACCCGGTGGTCCAAGAGGCGCTGAAGGACGTCACCTCGCGGACCCACCCGCGTACACAGTTTCTCCCTCGTCGAGCGTTACTCGCTCTGCGCAAGCTCCTCGCGCCTTATCTCACGAGGCGGGGCATTTTTCAAGGTGGACCGGCGCCCATGGAGCCTGAACGGAGCCTGAACGACCCAAGCGCCAGGACGGCGGCAAGCCATATCACTCGGCCCCGGATCCGATTGGAAGGCAGGCGATCGACCGATGGAGGCCGCAAGCAGAATCTGTCCGAGCCTGACTCACGGTGCGCACCATGACCTCGGCTGAGGGCAAGCGTCGCCTCTGTCCCACAACGCCGGACTGAGCGCTGCTGGTCGAATCCTCGGAGGCAGATCTACACGAGAGACCTCCGGCACTATCGGTTAGTGCGAGTGGTCTCGCCGGTAGCGTCGAGGTCTCAGAGGAAACCGATGGAGGTGGCGATGAGGGTCGTGTTCGTGCATGGAGCATGCGTGCGGGATGGTGCATGGTGGTGGCACCGCACGGCCGAGCTGTTGCTGGAGCGTGGGGTCCCGAGCGTGGCACCGCTGCTGCCGAGCTGCGGCGAGGGTGGGCGGCCGGGTGGCGCCGGCGGTCCGGGGCTGCCCGAGGACGTCGCGGCAGTCCGGCAGGTGCTGCAGGACGGCGAAGAGCCGACCGTCGTGGTCGCTCACAGCTACGGGGGGATCGTCACCGCCGAGGCAGCCGCCGAGGTCAGCTCAGTGCGCCACCTGGTGCTGGTGTCCAGCTACCTCCCCGAGGTCGGGCAGAGCCTCTCCGACTTCGGCGACGGCACACCCGCCCCGTTCCTCGACGTCGACCCGGACAGCGGCACGTTCGGTGTCCGCCCGGAGCTCCTCGTGGAGACGTTCCTGCAAGACTGCGACCCCGACACCCAGGCCCAGGCTGCAGACAAGCTCGCGCGGCAAAGCGTGCACGTGACGGCACAGCCCGTAGGTGCGGCGGCCTGGCAGCAGGTGCCCTTGACCTATCTCGTCTGCGCCCAGGACAAGGGCACGCCAGCGTGGCTGCAGCGCGAATTCGCCCGCAAGGCCGGCACCATCGTCGAGCTCGACACTGGCCACCACCCGTTCTTGTCCCAGCCAGCCGCCGTTCAGAACCTGCTGCTAAGCCTGTGACCGCACCGGGTCCCTGTGTCGTTGGCGCCCACTCGCCCCTGAAGCTCTCTCATAGGTTGGACCGGACGCCCCTTTCCACGGTGTCCCTGGACAACGCCGGGTGGGTGCGAGGTCTCTTGCGCGAGGATGGCAGCCCATGGATACGCAATCGAACCGCCTGAAAGTCCATCGCAGGGACCTCGTTCTAGGCGGCTCGCGGTACACGATTCTGTCGCCACGGCCAGGCACTGAGTCTCGATTCGCAACAAATCGTTTCCACGATACGTGGCACGTGTTGACTGACCTTGAAGGCGCTCATCTGTTGGCACGCCTGTGCTGGGCGATGGCGTATCAGCGACACGACCGGACGGTGGCAGTCATCGATCCGCCTTTCATGGTGCCCAATCCCTTCGATGCCGATGCATCGTCGCCGATCGTGATCGTCAACACCGACTTGGGCCCGTTTCCTCGAGACTGCGCCAGTTCGCTGCGCCAGGCGCTTCCTTTCCGGACACCATCGAGTGGAACAGTCGTCCTCCAAACGAGAGGGCTCGATCTTGCTCTCGAAAACCCCGGCGCTTTCGCACAGGGACCCGATCAGGCCAGATGGCGCGACCCGCACCGAAAGCGACGCTGGATCGAGGGATCCGCCGGCCTCGTGATCCTGGCAGCGCCGGGGCCGGTGCTAAAGACCTGGGGGGTCGAACTCAGCCAACTCGGCGACTGGATGTATGAGGGATATGATTATTCCGAGCTGGACTATTCCAAGAACGATGGCGAGGTCAAGGTGTTAGACGACTTCGACAGTCATGTCGAGCGAGCCATCACTCTCAGAACCCGATTGTTTCCCAATGCTGCTAGCCGACATCTCTCGGAAGAGGAGAAGCAGGTGATGTGGGTTGCTCATCACCCGTGAACCAGAAGATCAAAGGTATCCCCATTCGCCTGCTTGAGGCGATGGCCAGGAGGAACTGACATTTTCCGCACCCAGCTAACCACTCCCATAGCCTTGACCTGTGTTTGAGCGCTTCACCGATCGATCACGCAGGGTGTTGGTCCTGGCTCAGGAAGAAGCGCGGTTGCTCAACCACAGCTTTATTGGGACCGAACACATCCTGCTCGGCCTCATTCTTGAGAGAGAGGGCGTGGCCGCCAAGGCCCTTGAATCCCTCGACATTTCGCTCGAGGCCGTCCACCACAAGGTCGAGGAGACCATCGGCATGGCGGGCACGGCCCCCAGCGGCTCCCCTCCGTTCACGCCACGAGCCAAGAAGGTCCTCGAGCTTGCACTCCGCGAGGCGTTGCAGCTGGGCCACAGCTACATCGGCACCGAGCACCTGTTGCTGGGTCTGCTGAGCGAAGGTGAGGGAGTTGCTGCCACGGTATTGGTCAGCCTGGGCACCGACTCGAACCGGGTGCGCCAGCGGGTGATGCAGTTCATGTCCGGCACGGCAGGCGAGGTGTATGTCGAGGGCACGGCAACGGCAAGAGGGGTCGCCTTACGCTTCGGCGACGAACATCCGATGAAGCGGGGGCCACTCTGCCCGCAATGTCGGGCCAATCTCAGCGAAGAAGCGCGCCATCGCACTATGTCTGTTGCTTCAGAGAACGATAGCGACGATCCGATATCCCTTGATGTGGTGTTTTGCCAACGATGCGGAGTGATCATCGAGGTGTTCAAGTCGGAGGGGTGAGTGCCTCCGTACGATGCCGGTTCAGGTCTGCGGTGAGTTGCTGAGCTGCATTGGCGTCCCCACACATCATCTCGCAGATGTGAATCGGAGCTTCTGCACCATTGGTCGCACACATTCCCAGCTTGCCGACTCCGAAGGTGATTGACGCCCCAGTGGCCCGCCACGAAGAGATGGATGCCAAGGCAATACGTCCGTTTCTCCTTCGGATCCAACATGGTATTACGGCCTCCAAAACCAGTTCCGTTCCGTCGCTCCGACACTGCAAAAATAGGATTGTGGACCAGTCCTTTGAGTCGCTGATCGCAGAGGCGGAGACGGCTCCAATCGTGGGATG
>Ga0307373_10009235_pt1 | contig 14801 bp, 16 predicted proteins | sample OX2MG_FD_202534 | JGI IMG/M metagenome (GOLD analysis project Ga0307373, IMG submission 202534) | Soil microbial communities from Risofladan, Vaasa, Finland - OX-2 | ecosystem: Environmental > Terrestrial > Soil > Coastal area > Acid sulfate soil | place: Finland: Risofladan, Vaasa | collected... | reverse complement strand
CCGTAACTCAATGGGAGCGGGAAGGCGCCTCCGGTAGCATCCGGCGTCCATGTTGCAGCGACTCGACCTGCGCGGCCGGGGCGACCGCCTGACGGCGTCCCTGCCCCGCCCGGCCGCCGCCGAGAACCCGCCGTTGGAGGCGGTCAGGCAGATCATCGCCGAGGTGCGCCAGGGCGGGGACCGAGCGCTGCGGGAGTTGACGGCCCGCTTCGACAAGGTTGAGGTGGAGTCGCTCCGGGTGCCCGCCGAGGCGATGAAAGAGGCGCTGGAGTCGATCCCGGCCGAGTTGCGCAGGGCCATGGAGGCGGCCCGCGACAACGTGGAGGCCTTCCACCGCTCGCAGCCCCTGGAGGACGGCCGGTTCGAATCCGGGGGAGTGCTGGTCCGGGAGTTGATGGTCCCCGTCGACCGGGCCGGCCTGTACGTGCCCGGCGGGCGGGCCGTGTACCCGTCGACGGTGCTGATGACGGCGGTGCCGGCCCGGGTGGCCGGGGTGCCCGAACTCGTCCTCTGTGTTCCCCCCGGTCCCGACGGACGGGTGCCGACCTCGGCCCTGGCGGCAGCGGCTCTGGCCGGAGTGGACGAGGTCTATGCCGTCGGCGGGGCCCAGGCCATAGCCGCCATGGCCTATGGCACCGAGTCCATCCGCCCGGTGGACGTGATCGTGGGGCCGGGCAACATCTACGTGTCGGTGGCCAAGGCCGAGGTGGCGGGGCGGGTGGGGATACCCAATGGCTTCGCCGGGCCGTCCGAGGTGGTGGTGGTGGCCGATGAGACGGCGCCCGTCGACTGGGCCGCCATCGACGTAATAGTCCAGGCCGAGCACGGCCCCGATGGGCTGGCCTGGCTGATCACGTGGTCGGAAGCCACCGCCGACGCGGTCAGCGCGGCGGTGGAGCGACTGGTGGCCGAGTCACCCCGCCGGGCGGAGATCGAGTCCACCCTGCGCGACGGCGGCTACGCGGTGGTGGTGGACGGGCCGGAAGAGGCGATGGCCGTGTCCAATGCCATCGCCCCCGAGCACCTGGAGATCATGACGGCCGACCCCGAAGCGCTGGTTCCCCTGGTCCGTTGCGCCGGGGCCGTGTTCCTCGGCGCCAATGCCCCGGCCAGCCTGGGCGACTACGCCGCCGGGCCGAGTCATGTTCTGCCCACCTATGGAACAGGACGCTTCGCGGGCGGGCTGAGGGTGGACGACTTCGTCAAGAAGATCCACTTCGTCTCCGTCGATGATGACGGGCTGGCCCGGTTGACTCCGACGGTGGCCGCCATGGCCGACGCCGAGGGACTGGCCGCCCACGCCGCCTCGGTGCGCATGCGGGCGCCCAAGGGACCGGCGTGAACGGCGGCTCCGGAGTGAGCGTCTCCTCCGGCGCAGGTGGTCTGCCCGTGGCACCGCGGGACGACCTGGCCCTGGTCGAGGGGTACCACAGCCCGCAGGTGGATGTGGAGGTGCGGCTCAACACCAACGAGGCACCCTGGCCGCCGCCGGCAGGGTTCGTGGACGCCCTAGCCGATGAGGTCAGGGGCATCGCCTTCAACCGCTACCCGGACCGGTCGGCTCGGGAGTTGCGGGCGGCCCTGGCCGAGTTGCACGGGGTCAGCGCGGAGCAGATCTTTGCCGCCAACGGATCCAACGAGGTCATCCAGTGCCTGCTGCTGGCCTTCGGCGGGCCAGGCCGGGTGGCGGCGGTGTTCGAGCCGACCTATCTCCTGCACACCCACATCGCCAAGATCACGGGCACGGAGGTGGTCACCGGCCGGCGGGCCGAGGATCTGTCGCTGGACCTGGACGAGTTCGAGCGCATCAACTCCGCCCGCCGGCCGGCGGTGACGTTCCTGTGCTCACCCAACAATCCGACCGGGCGCTCCGAGTCGCGTGAGGTGATCGAGGCGGTGGCGGCCAGCGCGGCCGGACTGGTGGTGGTGGATGAGGCCTACGGACAGTTCGCCCGTTGGTCGGCGCTGCCACTCGTCTCAGAGGAAAATCGGGTGGTGGTGGTCCGTACCTTCTCCAAGACCTGGTCGATGGCCGCCAACCGGCTGGGCTACGTCGTGGCACCGGCTGGGGTGGTCTCGGTGCTGGAGCAGGTGGCTCTGCCCTACCACCTCGATGCCGTCAAGCAGGCGGCCGGCCGGGTGGCGCTGTGGTTCCGATCCGAGATGGAGGCGCGCATCGCCGGTGTGGTGGAAGAGCGGGGCCGCATAGCCGCCCGGTTGTCCGAACTGGATGTGCAGACGTGGCCATCGGACGCCAACTTCATCCTGTTCCGGCCGGTGCACCACGGGCCGAAGGAAGTCTGGTCCGGCCTGGTCGAGCGATCGGTGCTGGTGCGGGACTGCAGCGGGTGGCCGGGACTGGATGGTTGCCTGCGGGTGACGGTCGGCACCCCCGAGGAGAACGGACGCTTTCTGGCTGCACTGACGGAGGTATTGGCATGACCCGACGGGCGACGCGCACCCGGCAGACCAAAGAGACCCGCATCGAGGTGGAGTTGGACCTGGAGGGAGGTGGGGAGAGCGAGGTCTCCACCGGCATCCCGTTCTTCGACCACATGATCGCCCAACTCGGCCGGCACGGCGGCTTCGGACTGCGGGTGGCTGCGGAAGGCGATCTCGAGGTTGATACCCACCACACCATCGAGGACGTCGGCATCAGCCTGGGGGAGGCGTTGCGGGAGGCGTTGGGGGAGAAGGTGGGAGTCAGGCGGTTCGCATCGGTTTCGCTTCCGCTGGATGAGGCGCTGGTCGATGTCGCCCTCGACCTGTCCGGCCGGGCCTACCTGGTCTACGAGGTGGAGCTCCCCATCGATGCGGTGGCGCTCGGCGTACCCGCCTTCGAGCCTCAACTGGCCGAGGAGTTCTGGCGGGCCTTCGTGACCGCCGCCGCCCTCACTCTTCACATCCGCATGCGGGCGGGACGCAACACGCATCACATCCTGGAGGCGTCGTTCAAAGGGGTGGCCCGCGCTCTGCGGGACGCGGTGCGGGTGGAGGGGACGGCCGTGCCGTCGACCAAGGGTGCCCTGTAACGGTGATAGCCGTACTGGACTACGGGATCGGAAACCTGCGCTCGGCCGAGAAGGCCCTGCAACGCGCCGGCGGTGACGCCCGTCTGACCTCCGACCCGGATGAAGCCGCCGCCGCCGACGGGGTGGTGCTTCCGGGCGTGGGCGCCTTCGGCCGGTGCCTGGAGGCGCTGCGGGCTTCGGGGCTGGACCGGGCGGCGCTGGCGGCGGTGGAGAGCGGCCGGCCCTTCATGGGCATTTGCGTCGGCATGCAGATGATGTACGAGTCCTCGGACGAGGACCCCGACGCACTGGGGCTGGCTGTGCTTCCGGGCCGGGTGGTGCGGCTGGCCGCCGGTGAAAAACACCCTCAGATGCAGTGGAATCAGGTCCACGCCGTGCGGGATGGCAGCCGGCTCCTGAACGGTTGCGGGCCGGCCCCGTGGTTCTACTTCGTGCACTCCTACGCCCCGGAAATCTCCGAGGCGGTGGTGGCCACCTGCGACTACGGAGGCCCGGTGACGGCGGCGGTGGAGACCGGGAACATCTGGGCCACCCAGTTCCACCCCGAGAAGTCGGGGCCGGCGGGGCTGACCCTGCTGGGCAACTTCGCCGCTGCCTGCGCGGCCGCCTGAATGGACCTGTATCCCGCCATCGATCTGCGCGCCGGGTGCTGCGTGCAGCTGTCCCAGGGTGATTTCGAGCGCGAGCGCGTCTACGGGGACGACCCGGTGGCCGTGGCCAAGTCATTCGTGGCCGCCGGGGCCAGGTGGATCCACATGGTCGATCTGGATGCGGCCCGGACCGGTGAGCCGCTCAACCGCCATCTGATCGCGGCGGTGGCCGCGGCCGTGGAAGTGCCCGTGCAGGCCGGCGGCGGAGTGCGCAGCCCGGAGGCGGTCGCCGCGCTGCTGGACGCCGGGGTGACCCGGGTGGTCATCGGCACGGCCGCCTTCAGCCGGCCGGGGCTGGTGGAGGAGGTGGCCGGACGCCACCCCGGAGCGGTGGCGGTGGGTCTGGATCACCGGCCCCAGGCCGGCGGGCGGCGCGAGGTCGCCCTGGCTGGTTGGCAGCAGGGATCGGGAGTGGAACTGATGGAGGCAGTGGCGGCCATGACCCGGGCCGGAGCCTCGGCCCTGGTGGTGACGGACATTTCCCGGGACGGGATGCTGGGCGGGCCGGACCTCAAAGGAATTGCCGAGGTGCTGGCCGCCGCCCCCGACGTAGACGTGATCGCCTCGGGTGGGGTGTCCCGGGCCGATGACATCACCGAACTGGCCGGCCTGGAGGTCGATGGGCGCCGGCTGGCCGGCGTGATAGTCGGCACCGCTATCTATGAAGGTCGTCTGACGGTGGAGGAGGGAGTGGCCCGATGCGCACGGTGAGGGTGATCCCCTGTCTCGACGTGGATGCCGGCCGGGTGGTGAAGGGGGTTCAGTTCGAGAACCTGCGCGACGCCGGCGATCCGGTGGAGCTGGCGTCGCTCTACGCCGACCAGGGCGCCGATGAGGTGGTCTTCCTCGACATCACCGCCTCCTCCGAAGGCCGGGACACGATGGTCGAGGTGGTCCGGGAGACGGCCGAGCAGGTCTTCATTCCCCTGACCGTCGGCGGCGGGGTGCGCAGCGTGGACGACGCCCGGGCCCTGCTCCGGGCCGGGGCGGAGAAGGTGGGGGTCAATTCGGCGGCGGTGGCCGACCCGGCTCTCATCCGGCGCATGGCGGATGAATTCGGCTCCCAATGTGTGGTCGTCTCCCTCGACGCCCGGCGGGTGGGGGCCAAGGGTTCGGGCCGCTACGAGGTGTACACCCACGGTGGGCGGAACCCGACCGGCATCGACGCCGTGTCCTGGGCCCGCATCTGCGAGCGCCTGGGGGCAGGGGAGCTTCTCCTCACCAGCATGGACGCCGATGGCGGCCAGGAGGGTTTCGATCTGGAGCTGACCCGGTTGGTGGCCGACGCCTGCCGGATCCCGGTAGTGGCCAGCGGGGGAGTGGGCAGCCTGCAGGACCTGGTGGACGGGGCGCTGGAGGGCGGCGCCGATGCCGTGCTGGCGGCGTCGATCTTCCACTACGGCCGTCATACGGTGGCCGAGGCCAAGGCCTACATGGCCGAGCGGGGGGTGCTGGTCCGCCCGGTGGAGTGAGAGGTCAGGCCAAGGTGCGCAGCCAGGGAACAACGATCTCGGCCACCCGGTCGGTCCGCCCGATGAAGAAGTGATCCGCTCCCTCCACCACGTGCATCTCCACATTGGCCCAGCCGGCCAGGATGGGCCGGGCCGCCTCCGGCGTGCGGAACTGGTCGTTGCTGGCGATGACGAAGCACTTGGGCCGGGGATCGGCGGCCGCCCCCATGGTGTCGGGATCGAGAATGCGAAGAGGCGGGGCCACCGGGGCCCAGCCGGCGAGTCGATCATCCACCACGGCCAGGGACGTGTCGGCGCCGAAGGACCAGCCCGACAGGGCCAGGGGCAGGCCTTCGGTGATGCCGGCCAGGGCGTCGATGCCGGCCACGATGTCCCTCTGCTCCCCGACGCCGCCGTCGTGGGTGCCCGTCGAAGCCTCCACCCCCCGGAAGTTGAAGCGGAGGGTGGCCACCCCGGCGGCGGGAAGAGCGACGAACAACGCCCCCGTCACCAGCGACCGCATGTTGCCCCCGCGGGTCGGATGGGGATGGGCCAGGACCACGGCGGCCCACGGGTCGGTGGGCACCGACAACTCGGCCTCCAGGACCGGGCCGTCCTCGACCCGCAGTTCTAAGGTTTCGATGGCCACGGGCGGGCACGGTACCGTGCAGGGGTGGCCAAGGGACAGAAGCAGCCCATCACCATGCTGGCCGACCGGGTGCTGGTACAGGTGCCGGGGGCGGAGGGTGAGCGCAAGTCCCGGGCCGGGATCCTGATCCCGGCCACCGCCCAGGTGTCCAAGCGTCTGGCCTGGGCCGAGGTGGTGGCCGTCGGGCCCCACGTCCGCACCATCAAGCCCGGTGACCTGGTGCTGTTCAACCCCGAGGACCGCTACGAGGTGGAGGTTCAGGGCGAGGAGTATCTCCTCATGCGCGAGCGCGACCTGCACGCTGTCGCCTCCGATCGCCTCGACGCCCAGACGGGTCTGTACCTGTGAGCGACACTGCTGCCGACACGGCTGCGGACATGGCGCCCCCCGCCCCGGCGGGTGCCGACGCCGGGCGTGCCACGCCCATCCCGGTCATCGAAGAGGAGCTGGCCGGCATCGCCTTCAACGCCGAGGGACTGGTGCCGGCGGTGGTTCAGGAGGCCGGGACGGGCCGGGTGTTGATGATGGCGTGGGTGAACGCGGAGTCCCTTCGTCGGAGTCTGGAGACGGGACGGACGTGGTTCTGGAGCCGGAGTCGCCAGGAGTACTGGTGCAAGGGCGAGTCGTCGGGTGATCGCCAGTGGCTGCGGGAGGCCTACTACGACTGCGACGGGGACACGCTGTTGTTCGTGGTCGAGCAGGACGGAGCCGGGGCCTGCCACACCGGTAACTACAGCTGCTTCTACCGTTCCTTCGGTGGCAGCGCTGAAGCCCGATAGGGAGGCCTTCCGCTCGCTGGCCGCCCACCACACGGTGGTGCCGGTGTGGAGCGAGTTGGTGGCCGATCTGCAGACGCCGGTAGCCGCCTTCATGCGCCTGGCCGGGGACGGACCAGGCTTCCTCCTGGAGTCGGTGGAGCACGGGGAGCGCTGGGCCCGCTTCTCCTTCGTGGGCAGGGGCCACCGGGCCCGGCTGGTGGTACGGGGCACCCGGGTCGAGGTGGAGGGCTCGCTGCCGGCGTCGGTGCCGACCGACCAGGGGGCGTTGGGCGCCCTGGAGGCGCTGCTCGGGGAGTACCGCTCCCCGGCCATGCCCGAGCTGCCGCCGTTCTATGGCGGGGTGGTCGGCTACCTCGGTTACGACGTGGTGCGCGAGGTCGAGCACCTCCCGGGCGTCCCCGCCGATGACAACGGCCTGCCCGACGCGGTTCTGGTGGTGACCGGTTCGGTGGCCGCCTTCGACCACTGGCGCCAGCGGGCCTTTCTGATCGAGAACGTGGTGGTCGAGCCGGGCTCGACGGCCGCACAACTCGACGCCGCCTACGACCGGGCCGCTATCGCCATCGACCAGATGGCGGCCGACCTGGCCGCGCCCCTGGCCGAGGGCCCGGCTGAGCCGCCTGATCCCGAGGACGGCCGGCCCGATGTCCGGCGCAACCTCACCTCGGACGATTATGCCGCGGCGGTGGGAGTGGCCAAGGATCACATAGTCGAGGGCGACATCTTCCAGGTGGTGCTGTCCCAGCGCTTCGATCTCGAACTCGGGGCCACCGACATCGACCTGTACCGCTCGCTGCGCCAGGTCAATCCCAGCCCCTACATGTACCTGCTGCGCCACCCGGAACTGAGCGTGGTGGGCTCATCTCCCGAGCCCATGGTGCAGCTGCTCGACGGACGGGTCATCTCCCGGCCGATAGCGGGTACCCGCCGGCGGGGCCGCACCGAGGAGCACGACCGGCGCATGGCCGCCGAGTTGATCGAGCACCCCAAGGAGGTGGCCGAGCACATCATGCTGGTCGACCTGGCTCGCAACGACGTGGGCCGGGTGGTCGACTTCGGTACCGAGCATGTCGATGAGCTCATGACCCTGGAGCGCTACAGCCACGTGATGCATCTGACTTCCCAGGTGTCGGGCCGGCTTCGAAGTGGGCTCGGTCCGATTGACGTGCTCCGGGCCACTTTGCCGGCCGGCACGGTCTCGGGAGCGCCCAAGGTGAGGGCCATGGAGATCATCGATGCCCTGGAGCCGACCAAGCGGGGTCCGTATGCGGGAGTGGTCGGCTATGTCGACTTCTCCGGGAACCTTGACACCGCCATCGCCATCCGCACCATGATCGTGATGCCCGACGGTCGGGCCATGATCCAGGCCGGCGCCGGCATCGTGGCCGACAGCGACCCCGCCGATGAGGACCTGGAGTGCCAGAACAAGGCGGCCGCCCTGCTGGCGGCGGTGCCGGCAGCCCGACGTATGGCTGCATCGCGGGCGGGGGTGCGATCGTGACGCCGACAGAGTCGGAGACGCTGGCGGAGGACTACCGGGTGTTGCGCCATGACGTCGGGGTCGTAAATCTGTCCCGCGACTTCATCCGGGTGTCGGGTCCCCAGGCCCTCGAGTATCTGCAGGGCCAGCTGAGCCAGGACCTGGAGAAGCTGGCGGTGGGGGACTCGGCTCTGTCCCTCATCCTGGAGCCCCAGGGCAAGGTGTCGGCCTTCGTGCGGGTCACCCGGTCGGCCACGGACGAGATGGTGCTGGACTTCGATGCCGGCTTCGGGGAGGCGGTGCTGGCCCGGCTGCGGCGCTTCAAGTTGCGAACCAAGGCTGACATCGAGCTGTTGGCGGACTGGCGCTGCCTGGCGGGACGCGGCCCCCGGGCGGCCGAGGCGCTGGCGGGGGCGGGCGGGGCGCCGGCCGGGAATGAAGGCGGCGGGCTGCGCTCGGCCTTCTCCTGGCCCGGGCTGGAGGGGATCGACCTCCTGGGTCCGGCTCCGGCGGCGCCGGAAGGGCTACGCCATTGCGGCCTGGCCGCCTATGAAGCCCTTCGCATCGAAGCGGGCCTGCCCGGGATGGGGGCGGAGTTGGATGACCGGACCATCCCGGAGGAGTCCGGGGCGGTGGAGGCGACCGTGTCGTTCACCAAGGGATGCTTCACCGGCCAGGAACTGGTGGCCCGCATCGACTCCCGGGGCGGCAACGTCCCCCGCCGCCTGCGGGGCGTGGTGCCGGCCGGCGCCGGGGCCGGTGGCGCCCCGGTGACGGGCGACGGCTTCGCCCTCGGATCAGCGGTGATGGTCGACGGCGCCGAGGTCGGGCGTGTCACCAGCGCCGCCGTGTCTCCCGAGCTGGGCCCGGTGGGCCTGGCGTACATCAAGCGCGGTCACGAGGTCCCATTCCGGGCCGAGCTGGCGTCGGGGACGGCCGTCGAGGTCCGGGCCCTTCCCCTCGGAGGGGGTCGGTGAGGGACCGGCTCGTGGGCGTCGTCGTGGCCGCGGCGCTGGCCCTGGCCGGCTGCGCCTCCTCCTCGGTGCCGGAGCTGCCGGCGGCGCCGACCACGGTTCCGCCGGTGCCGACCACCGGCTCGATCGACTCCGGCGGGGTCGTCCTGCAGTCGGTGGCGGGAGTGACCACCAGCACCTCGGTGGCCCTGGGCCCGGGCACATCCGGGCTCAACGGCGTGGTGACCGGACCCAGCGGCCCGGTGGGCGGGGCCGTGGTGGAGGTGGACCGGGTGACCAAGCCCGGGGTCACCCCGGCCACCGATCGCATCACCACCGCCGCCGACGGATCCTGGTCCCTGACCGGAATCCTGGGCGGGGCCTACATCCTCCGGGCCTGGCGGGCGCCGGACCTGGCCATCACCCAACCGGTCAGCATCTTCCTCTCCCAGGGTGAGTCCCGGCCCGTGCAGATGCAGATGCAGCAGTACAGCGGAATGGTGGTGTCGTCCTCCATGGCCCCCGACCCGCCGCTGGTGGGTGAGCCGTCCGACCTGGTCGTCCTGGTCACCAACACCACCGTGGACGCCAACGGGGTGGTGCGATCCGTTCCGGTGCCGGGCACCGAGGTGGAACTGACCGGCTCGAACGCCTGGCAGGTCAACACCGCCAATCCGACCACCACCGACAACAACGGCCGGGCCGCCTGGCAACTGACCTGCACCGCCACCGGGAGCCAGCCCCTGTCGGTCACGGTGAACAGCGCCACCACCGAGACCCTGGACCACGTGGGGGCCTGTCAGCTACCGCCGACCACCACCACGACCACGCCCGCGACGTCGACCACCTCGAGCGGCGGGTCGGGATCTTCCACCACCACCACCACCACCACCACCACCACCACCCCCCACCACTAAGCCCCGAACGGCGGGGGCCGGGCCCGCCGAAGATCAGGCCCAGTCGGGGGCGGGAGGCCCGTCCGGCAGGGTCACGACCACCCGGGTGCCTCCGTCCCGGCCGGTGGGGGACTCGACCCGGACCTGGCCGTTCATGGCCGTGGTCAGCTCCTTGACGATGGTGAGGCCCAGGCCCGATCCGGCCTGCCGGGCCGGGCTGTGCTCCACCTGGTACAGGCGCTCGAAGACATGGTCCAGGTCGGCGGCGGGGATGCCTGGTCCGTCGTCCTCCACCGCCACCACGGCGGCCTCGGGGGAGGAGGCCACCCAGACCCGCAGGTCCCGCCGGGCGTACTTGTAGGCGTTCTCGATGAGGTTGGCCACCACCTGGGAGAGTCGGTCAGGGTCGGCCAGAGCCGGCACGGGTCCCTCGGGGAGGTCGAGGGCCAGATGCAGGCCGGCTTCATCGGTGGAGGGCCGGAAACTCTCGGCGGTGGCGGCCACCAGCGGCACCAGATCGACGGCCACGGGATGCAGGGAGAAGCTGCGGGCGTCCAGCTTGGCCAGGTCCAACAGGTCCTGGACCAGGCGCTGAAGGCGAGCTGCCTCGGAGCCGATGATGGCGGCGGCCCGGGTGTCCTCGGCGGCCCCGTCGGCAATGGCCTCGGCCCAACCCCGGATGCTGGTCAGCGGGGTGCGCAGATCATGGGACACGGACATGAGGAACTGGCGCTCCAGGCCCTTGGCCCGGGCCAGCCCCTCGGTCATGGTGTTGATGGAATGGCCGAGGGAGGCCAACTCGGGATAGTCGTCATGGCCGATGTCGATGCGGCTGTCCAGGTCCCCGTCGGCAATCCGGCGCGCCGCCTCCTCCATGCCGGCCAGGGGGCGGGTGATGCGCCGGCCCAGCCGGTCGGCCACCAGAGCGGCCACGATGAGCGCCACTGCCGCAGCCACGGCGAAGTACGCCCCTCCCCCCGCCGGCCCCGGCACCTGCCGGGTGACCACCACCACGAAGACGACCCCCAGGGCCGACTCGCGGGCAAGACTCTTGGCGCCCCGCTGGGTGGAGGACTGGGCCCGGGCCAGGTCGGCCGGGCTGAGCTGGATGGGGGCGGCGGCGTAAGCCAGGGAACCCCGCACGGCGGAGACGGTCTGCTGCTGGAGTAGGGCCGGCGCCTCCAGGTCGGCGGCGGTCACCCCGGCGGGCAGGGCGGCCGAGTCGAGCACGACGCCGTCGGGACGGATGCCGACCAGGCCGGCGCTGTAGAGACGGGCCGCCGTCTTGAGCAGGCTCAGGGTGGCCGGCCGCACCGCCTCATCGGCCTGGGCGGCAATGGCCTCGGCCTGGGTCACCAGCTGGGTGCGGGTCTGGCCCGCGCTGGCCCGGCGCACCAGCAGCAAGCTTCCCAGCCCGGCAAAGATCAGGGCCCCGGCCACCACACCCACGATGGTGAAGGTCAACCTACGCCGCACGGCGCCTCATCCGAGCCGGTACCCGACGCCCCAGATGGTGGCCAGGGGGAGGTCTTCACCCAGCTTCTTGCGCAGCTGGCGGATGTGGACGTCGACGGTCCGTTCGTCCCCGTACCAGTCGGCCCCCCAGACCGAATCGAGGAGCTGGCGGCGGGACAGGACCAGGCCGGCGTTCTCGGCCAGGTGGGAGAGCAGGTCGAACTCCCGGGTGGCCAGGGCCACCGCCTCCCCGTCCCGGCGGACCTCCCGCCGGCCTCGGTCCACCTCCAGGGGGCCGATGGAGACGATCTCCACCTCCCGGGCCGGCCCCTCCGCCCGGCGCAGGATGGCCTTGACCCGGGCCACCAGCTCCCGGGGGGAGAAGGGTTTGGTGACGTAGTCGTCCGCCCCCATCTCGAGGCCCAGCACCCGGTCGACCTCGGCGTCCCGGGCCGTGAGCATGAGCACGGGCACGTCCCCGGCCTGGCGCAGGCGCCGGCAGACCTCGATCCCGTCCATGCCCCCGGGCAGACCCACGTCCAGGATCACCAATCGGGGCCGTTCCCGGGCCACGGCGGCCAGGCCGGCCTCCCCGTCGGCGGCCTGGATGACCCGGAAGCCGTCCCGGCGCAGGTACAGGTCGACCAGATCTGAGATGTTGTGGTCGTCCTCGACCACCACGATGGTGGCGGCCTCGCCCGGCATGCCTAAAGCGTGGCACCGAAGTTTGAGGAAAGTGTGAATGCCCGCCCCGTATCCTGGGGACCCTGATGGCCACCTACCTCGACGCCATCCTGGCTGCCCACCGAGCGGCGGGGGAGAAGGATGGGAGGGAGGCGGAGGTGATCTTCGCCGAGGCGGGGGCCAGGGCCGAGCCGGTCCGGGACTTCGAGGCTGCCCTCCGGGCGCCCGGGCTGTCGGTCATAGCCGAGGTGAAGCGGCGCAGCCCGTCCAAGGGCGACCTCGCCCCGGACCTGGACCCGGCCGGGCTGGCCCGCGCCTACGCCGCCGGCGGGGCGGCCTGCCTGTCGGTGCTGACCGATGTGGAGTTCTTCGGGGGCTCGGCCGCCGATCTGGCCGCGGCCCGGGCGGCCACCGAACTGCCGGTGCTGCGCAAGGACTTCACCGTGAGCGCCCTGGATGTGGCCGACGCCCGCCTGATGGGGGCCGACGCCATCCTGCTCATAGCCGCCGCCCTGTCCGATGCGGAGCTGGCCGAGCTGGCGGCCCGGGCGGCCGGGCTGGGCCTGACCGTCCTGCACGAGGTCCACGATGAGGCCGAACTGGAGCGGGTGCTGGACGTGGGCGCCACCCTGGTCGGGGTCAACCAGCGGGACCTGTTCAGCTTCGAGGTCGACACCGACCGGGCCGTGCGGGTGGGCCGGTCCATGCCCGATGGCGTGGTGAGAGTGGCCGAGTCGGGGATATCAGGGCCCGAGGACGCCGTCCGCCTGACTGACGCCGGCTTCGACGCCGTGCTGGTGGGCGAGTCCCTGGTCCGCTCGCCCGACCCGGCGGCGGCGGTGGCCGCCCTGAGGGCCGCCGCCAAGACCCCGGCCTCGCGCATCGCCCCGGCCCACGTCCCGGCCCGCCGGTAACGGGCGGGGCGGACAGCCGGAATGTTCATCAAGATCTGCGGCACCACCAGTGAGGAGGACGCCCTCCTGGCCGTGGCCCTGGGGGCCGACTCGGTCGGATTCATCTTCGCCCCTTCCCCCCGCCAGATCGCCCCGGCCGTGGCCGGGGACATCACCAAGCGCCTGCCCCCCGAGATCATCACCGTGGGCGTGTTCCGGGACGAGAGCAAGGAACGGGTGGTGGAGGCGGTCAACCGCAACGGCCTCAAGGCGGCCCAGCTGAGTGGCCGGGAGAACCCCGAGACGGTGGCCTGGGTGGCCGAGAGGGTGCCGATGACCATCAAGGCCTTCCCGGCCGGGGACCCCGCCGTGGGCCGGGCCGATGAGTACGGGGCCGACGTGGTGATGCTGGATGCGGCTTCGCCCGGGTCGGGGCAGGTCTTCGACTGGGCCCTGGCCGGGGAGGTGCCCGACGGCGTCCGCGTGCTGCTGGCCGGGGGCCTGGACCCGGACAACGTGGCCTCGGCCATCGCCCGGGTCAAGCCTTGGGGCGTGGACGTGGCCACCGGGGTGGAGCGCTCGCCCGGGCACAAGGACCCGGCCAAGCTCCGGGCCTTCATCCTGGCCGCCCGAGCCGCCGAGCCGCCGACCTACGAAGGCGATGAAGACGACGCCCCCTACGACTGGCAGGAGGAGACCTGATGGCGGCGGTGATGGGCGAGCCCGGCCCGAAAGGTCGCTTCGGGGACTTCGGGGGCCGCTACGTGCCCGAGTCCCTGGTGGAGGCCTGCGATGAACTGGACCGGGAGTTCCGCTCCGCCTGGGTCGACCCCTCGTTTCGGGAGGAGTACGGGCGGATCCTGGCCGACTTTGCCGGGCGGCCCACTCCGGTCACCGAGTGCGCCCGGCTCTCGGAGGAACTGGGCGTCCGGGTACTGCTCAAGCGGGAGGACCTGGCCCACACCGGCTCGCACAAGATCAACAACGTGGTGGGCCAGGCCCTCCTGACCCGGCGCATGGGCAAGCATCGGGTCATAGCCGAGACCGGCGCCGGCCAGCACGGGGTGGCCACCGCCACCGCCACCGCCCTGTTCGGACTGGAGTGCGTCGTCTACATGGGCGAGGTGGACGTCGAGCGCCAGGCCCTCAATGTCTTCCGGATGCGTCTGCTCGGGGCCGAGGTGCGCCCGGTCGGCTCGGGCAGCCGCACCCTGAAGGACGCCGTCAACGAGGCGCTGCGGGAGTGGGTCGCCACCGTCGAGACGACCCACTACTGCCTGGGCTCGGTGATGGGCCCCCATCCGTTCCCCTGGATGGTCCGGGAGCTGCAGCGGGTGGTGGGCACCGAGGCCCGGGAGCAGTGCGGGCGCCTGCTCGACGGAGGCGTTCCGGACGTGGTGGTGGCCTGCGTGGGCGGGGGGTCGAATGCGGCCGGCATCTTCAGCGGCTTTGCCGACACCGACGCCCAGCTGGTCGGGGTGGAGGCGGCCGGGGGAGCGGCCATCGGCCACGGCGTGCCGGGGGTCGTCCACGGCATGAAGTCCTACCTGCTCCAGGACGAGGCCGGACAGGTGGCCGAGGCCCATTCCATCTCCGCCGGCCTCGACTATCCCGGGGTGGGTCCCGAACATGCCCACCTGGCTGCCATCGGCCGGGCCCGCTACGAGCCGGTGGGCGACGCCGCCGTCCTGGACGCCTTCCAGCTGCTGTCCCGGACGGAGGGCATCATCCCCGCCTTCGAGTCGGCCCATGCGGTGGCCTGGTTGATGCGGGAGGCGGGCGGCTCCGTGCCCAAGGGCTCGACCGTCCTCATCAACCTGTCCGGCCGGGGGGACAAGGACGCCGCCCAGGCCATGGATCTGCTGGGCGACCGCCTGTG
>Ga0307373_10009232_pt1 | contig 14806 bp, 13 predicted proteins | sample OX2MG_FD_202534 | JGI IMG/M metagenome (GOLD analysis project Ga0307373, IMG submission 202534) | Soil microbial communities from Risofladan, Vaasa, Finland - OX-2 | ecosystem: Environmental > Terrestrial > Soil > Coastal area > Acid sulfate soil | place: Finland: Risofladan, Vaasa | collected... | reverse complement strand
CGGATCCTGCACACCGCCGGGCGGATCGTCAACGGCCAGCGCCGCCGCTACCTGCGGATACCCGCCCAGTGGGCCCCGGGCACGCGACATCGCCGAAGCCTTCACCCAGATCATGACCCTGCCCCCGGCCATGACCAGCGCTCCTGAGCGCGCCGGGATCAGGGAGCCGCTGAGGCGACGCGGGGATGATCGCGCCACGCGGGCATGGTGATCATGTAATCAGGGCCCGGCGCTCGATCTTCTCGCGCGGCGTGCCAGCGCTGCGCCGCGCCTGCGGGCGACAGTAAGGGTGCACACGACAGCTTCACTTGCCAGACAGTTGTTGCTACAATGTAGTACATGGTAGCACCGACAAACGTGCGCTTCCCTGACGCGGTCGACCAGGGTCTGGCTGACTACGCACGCCAGGCAGGCGCAAAGAAATCAACGGTCGTCGTGAATGCAGTGCGCGAGTGGCTGCGGATGCAGACGCATGCGGGCATCATCTTCGTGCCGACCATCACCGGCGAGCGGCGGGCTGCGCTGGTTGTGGGACCGCAGGTATGGACCGTGGCCGAAGCTTGGCTGCAGCACGACAAGGCTGAACGAACCCCCGCAGTGCTCGCCGAAACCCTCGGCCTGAGCACGGCTGACATCGAGGCGGCCCTGGCGTACTGGGCCGACTACAAAGACGAGATCGATGAGCTGATCGGCCGCCATCGCGCCAGCCAGGACGAGGCACTGGCCGCGTGGGAGCGCCGGAGGCATCTCGATGGCGTCTGACTTCACTCGGGTCCGGTTCCTGCTGGACGAGCACTATCCTGGCTGGCTCGCCGAGGACCTGACCGCCGACGGCTACGACACCGTCGCCTTGACAGCCCACCGCCCTGAACTACGCGGGGCCGACGACGGGCGCGTCCTGGCCGCGGCCGTCGCGGAGGGGCGGGTCGTCGTGACCGAAGACGTCAGCACCTTCAGCGCGGCGATCGCGCTCGTGCCCGACCATCTCGGCGTCGTCTACTGCCATCACTCCCGCTACCAGCGCACACGCGCCGGCCTGGAAAGGCTCCGCAAGGCCCTCGGCGCCCTCGCCGCAGAGCCCCCCGCCGGCCTCGGAGAGCACCCGGTCATATGGTGGCTCTCCGGCGGACCCGACTGACAGCACATCATGAGCTACGGCTCAGCGGCATGTGCGGCGTGCTGATCAACATGATGACGGCCGACGGGCCGGGAACACCTGGGGGAGACTCGATCTGGCCACACATGATCTCCATCCTGAGGTCGCCTGGCTAAACAGCTCTTGCCAGACATCGCGTCCAGCACTCTGCGTTACCAGGGCTAGCTCATGACCACCGACTGCGTACCTGCAGCTCGTTCCACGAATCGTTCCACGGCGATTGGCAAGTCGTTGAAATTTAAATCGATAAACGTTTCTGAACAGCAACAAAGAGAGCCGCCTGTCGGAATCGAACCGACGACCTGTTCATTACGAGTGAACCGCTCTGCCGACTGAGCTAAGGCGGCGCGCCGGCCAGAAGGCGGCGGCGCAGAGAGTCTACCGGTCGCCGGGCAGTTCTCGCTTCCGGCCATGGGTAGCTTCGTAAGCTTGCCTCGACCCGCAGACGCTGGCTCGCGGGCAGGCGCACTTGGAGCCGGTCTCGGCGACCTTCACGATCACCTGATCGGCCGGAACGCTGTACCCGACGACCACCCCGGCACCTTCCGGCGACTCGACTGCCGCGCCCAGCTTCGGCGCGCGCTGCCTGAAGTCGACGTACAGCGGATGCTCGTACTTCAGGCAGCACATCAGCCGCCCGCACGCACCGGCGATCCGCATCGGGTTGACCGGAAGATCCTGGTCCTTGGCCATCCTGATCGTGACCGGCTCGAAGTCCTTGAGGAACGTAGCGCAGCACAGATCCCGCCCGCAGGGCCCGATTCCGCCCTGCAGCCTGGCCTCGTCCCTCGGCCCGACCTGGCGCAGCTCGGCCTTCGCGCGCAGGCGCCCGGACAGATCGCGGACCAGCGCCCGGAAGTCGACCCGCCGCGGCGCGCTGAAGTAGATGATCAGCTGCTGCGCGGCGGAGATGTAGTCCACCGCGATGACCTTCATCGGCAGGTCGTGCTCGCGCACCAGCCGCCGCGCGACTACCTTGGCCTCGGCGCGCCTGGCCCGGTTCCCCCCGTCCCGCACCAGGTGAGCCTCGGTCGCCAGACCCTCGCAGACCGGCAGCCCGCCGATGTCGTCGTCGATCCACTGCGGTGCCCAGATGCACTCGGCGACCTCCGGCCCGGTGTCGGTCGGGACGAGCACCTTGTCGCCGACGGCCGGCCGGTGCGACCCGGGATCCAGGTAATGGAGCCGGCCGCGACGCTCGAAGCTCACCGCCATCATCATCGGCACCGTCTAAGGTTACGGCCAGATCACGGCAATCCGTTAGACAGGGAACCCGATCTTTTTCTGTTAATGGTCGTACACGCAACTCCCGGCAGGCTGGGTAGCCAGGCGCGGCCTGACCGATGCGGCGCGACGCTTACCAGGCCGACGACCACAACTGGAAGCCGCCGCTCTTCATCGGAACAAGTCGGCCAGATCCTGAGCTTCGGCATCCCGCACTTGTCGGCGGTCACGGGCGCCCTCCTGGCCGGTCCTGCGCCCGAGATGCGGGCGATCGGTACGAATGTCACATCTCTAGCACGTTTGGTTGCCCGAAGCGGGTCGCCGATTTCGTGATCCTGGTCGTCTGTCAGAACGCGGACGATTCTCAGCGCGTGCGACTGACAGGCGTCCACGATCTGAGAATGGTCCACGATCATGGTCCCGGGACGGGTGGGGCGGTCCGCGCGGGACGGGCGGGACGCCGATTCCGCTACGGAACGCTGTCAGGCGAGGACGGAGGGGCGTTCGGCCAGGGCCAGCGTCAGCTCTTCGACTGCGAGCAGTGGCGCGACGCTGGCAGCCAGCCGCTCCCGGCAGCGCATGATGGCCTCGATCCGCCGCACCGTCATCCGCGGCGCCGAGGATTCGGCGATCCTGCGCAGGTCAGGCTCCCTGGACGCGTTCGCCAGCTCCACCTCGGCGCCCAGCTGGACGGCGAGCACATCCCGGTAGAACGCGGCCAGGTCGAGCAGCGCCAGGTCGAGCGCATCCCGCTTGATCCGGGTCGCGCGGGATTTCTGCCGGTCGTCGAGTTCCTTCAGCGCGCCGGCCGCGCCCCGGACAGCGGTCGCGACGCCCTTGCCGGTCGATCCCTCGCCGAAGGCGCGCTTGAGCGCGTCGCGCTCGGGCGCGTCGAGTTCCTCCGTCGTCGCGTTCGCCTCGGCCTCGGCGGCCTTCACCAGCGCCGCGGCGGCGGCGAACGCCTCCGCGAGGCCGGTGACGCGGACCGGCACCGCGAGCACGTCCTGGCGCCGCTGCGCCGTCTGCTGGTCGGTGGCCAGCCGGCGGGCGCGTCCGATGTGACCGAGCGAGGCCCGCGCGGCATCGAGCGCGTCCTCGTGGCTGACGCCCTCCCGCTCGAGGATCGCGGCGACGGCCGCCGTCGGCGGCGTCCGCAGCGTGATCAGCCTGCACCTGGACCTGATCGTGGTAGGCAGGTCAGCCGCCGACGGCGCGCAGAGCAGCCAGATGGTACGCGGCGGCGGCTCCTCGATGGCCTTGAGCAGGGCGTTCGCCGCCTGCTCTGTCGCCCGGTCCGCGTCTTCGAACAGCACGATCCGCCAGCCGCCGTACACCGGAGAGGCCGACGCCTTGAGCACGAGCTCCCTCGTCTGCCTGACTCCGTAGGAGAGTCCGTCCGGGCGGATCAGCAGCAGGTCGGCATGGGTGCCAGCGGCGACCTGATGGCAGCTTGGGCACTCGCCGCAGCCCTGGTCGTGGCAGAGCAGTGCGGCCGCGAACGCCCGCGCGGCGACCGATCGCCCCGAGCCAGGCGGCCCGGTGAAGAGCCAGGCATGCGTCAGGCCGCCCGGTCCTTCCGCTGCCGCCCGCAACTGCTCGACGACAGTTTCCTGCCCGGCTAGCTGGCCGAATACGGCCCAGGCCGTCATTCGCGTATCACCGGGATCGAGCCGGTGATCTCCTCGGCCCGCTCGGGCACGGGGTCGGGCAGGCGGTCTCGCACCGCGGCCTGGACGGCCCTGCTGATCTGCGAGGGCTCCATGGTGGCATCGAGCACGATGTACCGGTCGGGGTCGTCCTTGGCCAGGGCCAGGAACGCATCCCTGACCCGGTCGTGAAACTCCTCGGGCTCCGCCTCGAGCCGGTCGGCTGAGCTGGCCCGGCGGCCGAGCCCGGCAGACGGCGGCAGGTCGAGCAGGAAGGTCAGGTCGGGAACCAGGCCGCCGGTGGCAAGTTCGTTAACCCGGCGGATGGCATTAAAGGGGAGCCGGCGCCCGCCGCCCTGGTAGGCCAGCGTCGAATCGACGTATCTGTCGGTCACCACGATCGTCCCCCGGGCCAGAGCCGGGCTGATCACGCTCGCCACGTGCTCCGCCCTGTCCGCCGCGTACATCATCACCTCGGCCCAGGGTGACAGGCCGGTGTGAGCCGTGTCGAGCAGCAGCGCGCGGAGCCGCATGCCGATCTTGGTGGCGCCCGGCTCGTGGGTCGCGAGCACGTCGTAGCCGTTCTCGCGCAGCCAGATCGCGAGCAGCCTGGCCTGGGTTGACTTGCCGGCCCCCTCGCCGCCCTCGAACGCCAGAAGCAGGCCGCGACCCCGCGGACGCCCGCCCGTCTCGCCATCGGCCAGACCGCCGGCGGCGTAACGTCCGGCGCGGCCATGACCGCCGCCCGCATCTGGCGCGTACGGCACCGACTTCCCGCGGAAGGCAGCTGCGAGGTCCGCGAGCAGCGGCACCCCGGGCCGGTCATCCATCTGCCGGTAGGACGTGAAGCCGAGCACCATCGCCACGGCGGCCGCGAGCAGCAGCACGACGTTGTTGCCGACCGCCACGTACTTAACCGTGCCGATCGACAGGTTGTTCGACCCGGACAGCGAACCGACCATCGAGGTGATGCCGCCGGCGAGCACGCTGGAGGCCGCGATCACCGCGAACATCACGACCCGCAGGGCCGACTGCAGGAAGGCGAAGGTCCGGCCGCGGGTGTCGTCGTCGACCTCGCGGCCGATGATCGTGTAGCCGGTCACGTAGGCCATTCCGGCAAGAACTCCGAGCACGACGACGAGGAACACGACGACCGGCAGGTTGGGGATCAGCCCGATCAGGGCCAGCGGTATGCCGGCGACGGCGATGGCCAGGCCGAACAGCCGGCGTCTGCTGAAGTGGCCCAGCACCCGGACGCCCGCCGACATGCCGACGGCCAGCCCGACGAAGATGGCCGCGAACACGAGGCCCCAGCCAGCCGAGCCGCCGTTCAGCGTGCCTTTCACGTAGACGTAGCCGAGGCCGACGACCACGCCGGCCCCGGCGAACGCGCCGATCATGCCGATCGTGATACCGCGGACGACCCGGTTCTTGCCGACGAACCGCCACCCCTCCCAGATCGACTTGGCCACCGAGGGGACCGAGATCGCCTCGCCCGTCCGGCGGCGGGGCAGTTCCCTGAGCGAGTAGCAGGTCACCGCGGAGATCACGAACGTGACCACGTTGACGTACAGCGCCAGGCTGACCTGGCCGGTCGCCGGGCTGCCGAAGTAGCTGAGCCTGCTCTCGGCCAGGCCGCTGCTGATCGCCGCAAGAACAACGAACAGCAGCGAGGCGACCGGCGCCGTCCCGTACGTGGTCAGCAGGCTGTACTGGTTAGCCTGCTCGAGCTTGTCCGGCGGCACCAGGTTCGGTATCGACGCGTCCTTGGCCGGGGTCCAGAACAGCGAGGCGCAGCAGGCCAGGAACTGAGCGACGTAAAGCCAGGTCAGCTTGCTGGCGAAGCCGAAGATCAGGTTCAGCGGGATGGACAGGTAAAGGACCGCCCTGACCACGTCGCCGATCACCAGGTTCATCCGGCGGTCAAGCCGGTCGGCGACCGCGCCGGCCAGCGGGCCGAAGAGCAGGTAGGGCAGCAGCGAGGTGATCCAGACACCGCCGACGGCGATGGCGCCGGCCGTCGCCTGGACGCGCGTGCCAGTCAGCGAGTACGCCAGCGCGGACAGCGCCAGCAGGCTCAGCCAGTCCCCCAGGCTGGACAGTGACGTGGCGATCCACAGCCGCCTGAAGGGCCTGATCGACAGCACGCCATCGTGGTGCTGCCCGAATGCGGACCTAAGGCTCATTGTGCAAGGCTACCGAGACTGGGGCCGGCGCGCCGCTGGCCGACGGAACGTGGTAGTTCAGCTCGCTTCCGAGCTGCCCGTTCCGGACCGTGAGGTGCCCGACCGCGACGTGGTTTTCCTGGCTGCCGTCGTCTTCTTAGCCGCCGTCGTCTCCTTAGCCGCCGCTGGCTTCCTGGCGGTCGCCGCGCGCCGCTTCGGCGCCGGGGCGGAGGCCCGCCGCTCCGCCAGCAGCTCGATGGCCCGCTGCAAGGTGATCGACTCGGGCGCGTCTCCCTTGCGCAGCGACGCGTTGGTCTCGCCGTCGGTCACGTACGGCCCGAACCGGCCCTCCCGCAGCACGATCGGCTTGCCGCTCGCGGTGTCGTCGCCTAGCTCGCGCAGCGGCGGCGCGGCCGCCGCCCTCGCGGCCCGGCCGCGCTGCTTGGGCTGGGCAAACAGCTCCCTGGCCTGGTCGAGCGTCAGCGTGAACAGCTGCTCGTCCGACTCGAGCGACCGGCTGTCCGTGCCCTTCTTGACGTACGGCCCGTACCGGCCGTTCTGCACGGTCACCTGCTCGTCGTCGATCTCTCCGATCGTCCTCGGCAGGGTGAGCAGCCGCACTGCGTCGTCCAGCGTCACGCTGTCCAGGTCCATCGCCTTCAGCAGCGAGGCCGTCCTCGGCTTGGCCGAGGACGGCGCATCCTCGGCGAGCACCTCGGTGACATACGGGCCGAACCGGCCGGCCCGGGCGACGATCGTCAGGCCGCTACCGGGGTCCGTGCCGAGGATCTTGTCACCGCTCGGCCGCTCGAACAGCTCGCTGGCGAACTCGGGCGTCAGCTCGTCGGGCGCCGTCCCCTCGGGGACGTTCACGCGCTCGCCGTCGCGCTCCAGGTAAGGCCCGTACCTGCCGACCCTGATCACGATGTCGGTGCCCGCCAGCGGGAACGAGCTCACGTCCCTGGCGTCGATGTCGCCGAGGTCGCTGACCAGGTCCTTGAGTCCTTCTTCCCGCTGGCCGTCGCCGCCGTCGGGCGCGTCGGCGCCGAAGTAGAACCGGCGCAGCCACGGCACCCGGCCAGCCTCGCCTCTGGCGATCTCGTCGAGCGCTTCTTCCATGCTGGCCGTGAACTCGTAGTCGACGAGGTGGGTGAAGTGCTTCTCGAGCAGGTTCACCACCGCGAAGGCGACGAACGAGGGCACCAGCGCCGTGCCCTTCTTGAACACGTACCCCCGGTCCAGGATCGTGCCGATGATCGACGCGTACGTGGACGGCCGCCCGATCTCGCGGTCTTCTAGCTCCTTGATCAGCGAAGCTTCCGTATACCTGGCCGGCGGCCTGGTCGCGTGGTCGGCCGGGTGCAGGTTCCGGTGGGCCAGCGGATCGTTCTCGGCCAGCGGCGGCAGCCTGCGCTCCCGGTCATCCCGGTCGGTCCCGTCGCCCTCCTCGACCTCCTCGACATAGGCCTTGAGGAAACCGTAGAAGGTGATGACCTTGCCGGAGGCGCCGAACTCGGCCTCCTCGCCCGCCGTGGAACGCCCGGCCACCCGGACCGAGACGGACTCCCCGACCGCGTCCTTCATCTGGGAGGCGACCGTGCGCTTCCAGACCAGCTCGTACAGCCGCAGCTCGTCACCTGAGAGGCGGGCGCTCGCCGGGGTACGGAACCTGTCGCCTGCCGGCCTGATGGCCTCGTGCGCCTCCTGCGCGCTCTTCACCTTGCTGACGTAGGTCCGCGGGGTGTCCGGGATGTACTCGGGGCCGTAGAGCTCGCGTGCCTGTGCCCTGGCCGCGGTGATCGCCGTCTGGGACAGCGTCACCGAGTCGGTCCGCATATAAGTGATGTGACCGTTCTCGTACAGGCGCTGCGCCACCTGCATCGTGTACTTGGCCGAGAAGCCGAGCTTGCGCGACGCCTCCTGCTGCAGCGTCGTCGTACGGAACGGCGCGTAGGGTGACCGCCGGTAGGGCTTGCGTTCAACCGACTTCACAGAGAACGAGGCGCCGTTGAGCCGGTCGGCCAGGCTAGCCGCGGCCGCCTCGTCCAGATGCAGGACCGGCGGCGCCTGCTTGCCCTCGGTGCCCGGGGCAGCCGCGGCGGACCGGAGCTCTCCGGTCGGGGCGAAGTCACGGCCCTGGGCGATCCGCCGTCCGTCGAGGGCCACCAGGGTAGCGCCGAACCAGGTGGCGTCCTGGCCGGCGGGCTGCGGCGCGAACTCGGCCTCGAGGTCCCAGTAGCGGGCCGGGCGGAAGGCGATCCGCTCCTTCTCCCTGTCGACCACGAGCCTGACCGCCACCGACTGGACGCGGCCGGCCGAGAGCTGCGGCATGACCTTCTTCCACAGAACGGGCGAGACCTCGTAGCCGTAGAGCCGGTCGAGCACCCGGCGGGTCTGGTACGCCTCAACGAGGCCGTTGTCCATTTCGCGCGGGCTCGCGACGGCGGCGGCGATCGCTTCAGGCGTAATCTCGTGGAACACCATCCGCCTCGTGGGCACCTTGGGCTTGAGCTCCTGAACCAGGTGCCAGGCGATCGCCTCGCCCTCGCGGTCCTCGTCAGTGGCGAGCAGGAGCTCGTCGGCGTCCTTCAGCAGCTTCTTGAGCTTGCTGACCTGCTGGCGCTTGTCGGCATTCACCACGTAGAGCGGCTCGAAGTCGGCGTCGATATTCACGCCGAGCCTGGCCCATGGCTCTTTGCGCAGGTTGTCCGGAATGTCAGCGGCGCTACCTGGCATATCGCGGATGTGACCGATGCTCGACTCGACGACATAGCCCTTGCCGAGGTAGCCGGCGATCGTGCGGGCCTTGTTGGGCGACTCGACGATGACCAGCCTGCGGGCACCGTTATCCGCGGCGTCAGCGCTCGCCTTGCCGTTCCGTTTTGCCGGGCTCGTCCTTGCTGCCACGCTTTCTCTACCTCACATCTCGCAGACGCCAGGAGGCTACCCTAGGTCGCCGACTGACTCCGCGCGTCCGATCACATCGCTCATCTGACCCACCAAACGCATTTCGCGGTGACTGATTCCCGCGCACCTGATTGAATCACTGCCGCGGACGCGCAGAATAAGTGGTGATGGCGGAGTACTCCTACCTCGTGCTCAATCTGCCGCGCGGAACGTCCAGGGACGTCGCGCGGCGGATCCTGACGGACCATGCCGAGTACGGGCACTGGGAACTCGCCAGGCTTCGCCTCGCGGCCGACGGCAGCCGGACGGCCACCCTGCGCCGCAAGATTATCCGGCCAGGGCAAGCAAGCGGGCAGACGGGGCCGGCCAGCGGCCAGTTCTGGCGGACCTGACCGGGTATCGCCTGACCGGGTGCTGGTGGTCAGCCGTCGGCGTGAGCGGCTGACCGGCTGGTCAGCCTGCGGCTGGTCAGGCTGCGGCTGATGGTGGCACCGAAGCTGGCGGGCGGTGCCGCGTGCCGGGGGCCGGTCCGGCGGCTCTCCTGGGGCCCGGCGTTCCTGGCCGGCGCGCACAGGCGGTGCCTGCTGCGGTAGCCGCTGGTCGGCGCCGCACCGTCGGACTCGCCCGGGCCCCAGAAACCCTCGTCGGACTTGCGCTCGCCGGGCCCGGGGGCCGCGGCCGCGGGCCGCTCCTCGCCATCCGCCGCGTCCCTGCCGTGCCCGGCCGACTGAGGCGCCGTCGTCCAGTCCGCGACGTCGACATCGAACTCGGCCCCGGCGAGCTCCGTCTCAGCGTCCGCCGCAACTGGCGCCGGCATCATCTGCTCAGCGGCCAGATCGGGCCGCGCCGCCTCAGCCGGCGTCTCCCGTTCTGCCGCATCGCTCTGCCAGGTCGCCGGAACCGGTGTCATCCGGTCCGAGTCGTCACTGAGCATCCCGGTGAGCAGTCCGTCCACCCGCTGCCTGACCCTGGCGAGCCGCCTGCCCGCCGGCCGACTCGTCTGTACCTGGCCGGCGCGCTCGGACATGATCGGCGGGAGCTGGCAGCTCTGCGCTCGCCGCGGGGAATTAAGGACCGCGAACCCTACTCCGGCCAGCAGCGCCCCCACCGCGACGCCGTCCAGCGAGTCCCACCCCATCGCCGGGATGGCGCCGAGTCCGATACCCGAGGTGGCGTGCTTCGCCGCCAGTGTCGCCCAGGTCTGCATGTGCGCTCCTCGCTCCATCACTAAGTCGCTGTCGTCGAACCCCGTTCCCCCGTTGGCCGTGCTATGCATCAATTTGTATCTAAGCAACTACATTCCGTTACTGACATAGTGCATGCCACCGCATCGTTCTTCGTCGCGCCGCGCCGTTCTACGTTCGGGTTCCGGCGGCCACGACCGGATGCGGCGCCGCACCAGCCGTGGCCGCCGGAGCGGAACCCGTTCCGCTGCCGGGCACAAGGATCAAGCAGCCGGACTGCCAGGACGCCGCACAAGGCGCAACGCCACCCGCCCCCATGACAGCGCGGGCGGATGACGGCCCACCGGTGCCCTGGAGCTGATCCGGCAGCACAGGCAACCCTCCTCGTCACAACCGGCTACGCATGGGATTGCTGACAGGACGTAGCGGAAGGGGTACGCCCTGGAGTCAGCCCCCATACGAAGTGTCACCGTAGCACTACTCAGGGTTGGCGTAGGGCAAACGCCGAAACTACGCAACGGTTACTGACTAATGCGTAGTGATCATGGTGTGCTCGGGCTGCTGACCATTTAACTGGTTACCTGCGCAAACATCGGCCAGCACAGATCGATGAATCAGCACAGATCGATGAAGTGGTCGAGCACCTCGGTGCCGAACTCGAGCGCCGCGACCGGCACCCGCTCGTCGACTCCGTGGAACAGGCCGGCGAAGTCCAGGTCCGGTGGCAGCCGCAGCGGCGTGAACCCGAAGCAGCGGATGCCCAGCCTGCTGAAGGACTTCGCGTCGGTGCCGCCGGACAGGCAGTACGGCACGACCTTGCCGTCCGGATCGGCTCGCAGCAGCGCCTCGGTCATCGCGTCGCAGAGCGCGCCGTCGAAGGTCGTCTGCATGGCGATCGCGTTGTTCACGAACTCGCGCCGGACTCCCGGACCGAGCAGCTCGTCAAACTCGGCGAAGAACTCCTCCTCGTGGCCGGGCAGGAACCGGCCGTCGACCTGAGCCGACGCGGTCTGCGGAACGACGTTCACCTTGTAGCCAGCGCGCAGCATGCTGGGGTTCGCCGTGTTCGTCAGCGTCGCGCCGATCATGCGGGCGATCGGCCCGATCTTCGCCAGTACCGCTGCCGGGTCGTTCCGCGGGAAGCTGATTCCGAGCGCCTCGCAGGCTGCCTCGAGGAAGGCGGTCACCGACGGGGTCAGCCGGACCGGCCACTCGTGCCGGCCGATCCGGGCGACCGCCTCGGCCAGCTCGGTGACCGCGTTGTCGGGCTGGAGCATCGATCCGTGCCCGGCGGTGCCGCGGGCGGTCAGCCGCAGCCACGCGATCCCCTTCTCGGCCGTCTGGAGCAGGTAGAGCCGCTGGCCGCCGATGATCGTGCTGAAGCCCCCGACCTCGCCGATCGCCTCGGTAACCCCGTCGAAGAGCTCGGGATGGTTGTCGACCAGCCAGCCGGCCCCGTGATGACCGCCGGCCTCCTCGTCAGCCAGGAAGGCCAGCACGATGTCACGCGGCGGCTTGCGGCTTTCGCGCAGCCGCTGCCGGACCACGGCCAGCATCATCGCGTCCATGTCCTTCATGTCGACCGCGCCCCGGCCCCAGACGCAGTCACCGGAGATCTCGCCCGACAGCGGGTGCACCCGCCAGTCGTCCGGGTCCGCGGGCACGACGTCGAGGTGGCCGTGGATCAGCAGCGCGGGCCTGGCCGGGTCTTCGCCTTCGATCCTGGTCACCACGCTGGCCCGGTTCGGGCGCGACTCGAGTAGGGTCGGCTCAAGACCGACCTCGGCTAGGAGCCCGGCAACATGCTCGGCAGCCCGGCGCTCGCCCGGCCCTGAGTCGTCTCCCGTGTTCGTCGTGTCGATCCTGATCAGGTCGCTGGCGAGGCCGGCGACTTCCTGCTGCGCTGTGATGGTCATCATCCGGCCATAGTGCCACCGCGGGATATCAGGGCCACCGCGAGATGTCCGGTCTGGTCCGCACCTCGCACGCTGGTGACCTGATTTGCTATCGTGATGCGGCTGGAGTGGTTGACAACCGTGTCCAGGTGAGTCCGGGTGGCGGAATAGGCAGACGCGCTAGCTTGAGGTGCTAGTGCCCGTAAAGGGCATGGGGGTTCAAGTCCCCCCTCGGACACAAAACTCGGTGCGATTTCCCCACAACGAACAACGCTTGAACACGCGTGCGGGCTGCCTGGCGGCTGCCCGCCCTCTGGTCCCTGGTCCCGTCCTCCTGCCCGGGAGGCGACCGTGACTACCTCTCTGATAGCGCCTGTGATTCCCCCTCCTGTCCGGGCGGCCGGCCGTGGCCGCGGCGGGGCAGGTCCGGCACGCGGGCTGCCGCTGGCGGCGCCTCCCGCGCCCCCGCTGGACGTGGTCTATGGGATCGGCCGGATCGACGCCTCCGGGCGGGTCGCCGACCGCGTGATCACGGCGGCGCTGGGCTGGCGGAATGGTGACCGGCTGACAATGACCGCGACCGCTGAGGTGATCGTGGCCTGCCGTGATCCGGGCGGCCTGGTCACGATGCCGGCCCGGCCGTATATCGCGATCCCGGCGGCGCTGCGCCGCCGCTGCGGGCTGCGCGCCGGGGACCGGGTGCTGCTCGCCGCGCTGACTGGACAAGACGCGCTGGCGGCCTATCCGATGGCGGTGGTCGATCAGGCGATCCGGGCGCAGGGGCGGCTCCCGCAGGGCGACGGGAGCCGGCCATGACCGCGGTGCCCGGTGCAGGGGCCTCGCAGCAGGCGGCCGTGGAGGCGGCGCTGCTGGTGCTGGAGCGGATGGGCCTGTCTCCGGCGGACCTGACCGCCGTCCCGGCCGGGCAGGTGCAGGTGCCGACGTTCGCCGGGTACGTGCCGGTCGTGGCCGGGGCGGTGTCGGCGGGGACGCGACGGGCGTACGGGTCGTACTGGAACCGGGTCGTCGAGCAGTGGGGGGAGCGGCGGCTGGACGAGGTCACGCCGTCGGAGATCCGGCAGCTGATGCGGTACACGCGCGAGCACGTGGTGCCGCGCCGTAACGCCAGGGGCGGGCGCAGCGCGCAGGAGCACCTGGTGGCGGCGCTGCGGTGCCTGTACCGGCGGGCGGTCGATGACGGGCTGATCACCGAGGCCAGCAACCCGGCCCGCAAGGTGGACAAGCCGCGACGGCTGCCGTCGACCCGGCGGGCCGTGCCCGGCTGGCGCAGATCAACGAGACAGCCGCCACCACAGGCGATGACCCGGACCTGGACACGCTGCTGCTGCACACCGAGACCGCATGCCGGCGCGGCGGCGCGCTTAGCCTGCGGCCGGCTGACCTTGACCCGGAGCAGTGCCTGGTGCTGCTGCGGGAGAAGGGCGAGACGGTCCGCTGGCAGCCAGTCTCCCACCCTCATGGCCCGGCTCAGCCAGCACGCCGAGGAACGGCACGCGCCGAGGGACGGTCAGCTGCTGCGCTACACCGACGGACGGCCGATTACCTACCGCCGGTATGACCACCTGTGGACCCGGATCGGCGGGCAGCTGCCGTGGGTGGCCACCCAGCAGGTCTCCACCCACTGGATCCGGCATACCACGCTGACGTGGGTGGAGCGGAACTTCGGCTATGCCACCGCCCGCGCCTACGCCGGCCACAACGGCACTGGCGGCGAGGCCGGGGTGACCTCGACCTACGTCCGGGCCAGCGTGCACGAAGTAGCCGCGGCGCTCGCAGCGCTCACCGGCGAGCCGCACCCGCTCGCGGTGCCAGAGGAAGGTGATCTCGATGGCTGAGCGCTACCAGGTGACAGGCGCGGCGGCGGGCCGGGCCGGGCCGGGCCTGCCCGCTGGCTGTGACCAGATGCCGGTCCTGGCCCGGCGGGTCGGCCAGTCGCTGGTGGATGCGGGCTTCAGCCTGCACCGCTGCAGCCCGCGCGACCCGCTGGGCGGGTCTGCCTGACCCCCGTGCCCGGGTCTGGGGGCGAGGACCTCGCGGGGATCTGCGTGTCGTGGACGACGCACGACCGGCTGCTCTCCGGCGAGGGCCGGTGGGCCGCCCATTCAGTGATCATCGTCATGAACACGGCGCTGGGCACGGTCCTGCGCAGCCTCGGCTGGGACGCCCGGCCATTCGGGGATGGCGGGGCCTGGATCATCCCGCTGGCGGGAGCGCACGGCACGGACGGAGCAGCGTCATGATCACCACCGGGCCGCGTGCAGGCGGGAAGCAAAGCGGGCCAGGCCAGGTCCGGAGCCGGGCCGTCGCGCACGACGCCGCGAGCCTGCCGGGCCGGGTACCGGAACGGCCTCGCCGTTCCCGGCCGGCCGGCCGCCGGGGTTTCCGGGCGCCGGGGTCCTGGCCGCTGGTCCTGCTGGCTGTGCCGGCGACGGTGGCGGTGTGGTCAGGGTGGGTTCAGCTCGGGCGGATGACCGGGTTCGGGCTGGTCCGGCCGCTGCCGGGGCTGTGGGACTCGCTGAGGATCAACACGGCGATCACGCTGCCGGTCGGGGTGGAGGCGTACGGGGCGTACGCGCTAGGCACCTGGCTGTCGTCCGGGACCCGGATC
>Ga0307373_10009231_pt1 | contig 14806 bp, 24 predicted proteins | sample OX2MG_FD_202534 | JGI IMG/M metagenome (GOLD analysis project Ga0307373, IMG submission 202534) | Soil microbial communities from Risofladan, Vaasa, Finland - OX-2 | ecosystem: Environmental > Terrestrial > Soil > Coastal area > Acid sulfate soil | place: Finland: Risofladan, Vaasa | collected... | reverse complement strand
GGACCGGCTGCGTGACATCGCCCTCGAGCACGGCCGGCGACCAAGAGCCGCCGGCACCGTCCGAGACCCCGTCCGCGCCCGGGGCCCCCTTCGGGCCGAACGGCGATAGCCAGAGCTCGGGCCGGCCCGCGGTTCGGTTCGACGAGGCATCGGTGCGTTTGGGGGGCCGGGTGATCTGGTCGAACGTCACCCTCGACGTGGCCCCGGGCGAGTTCGTGTCCATCCTCGGGCCCAACGGCGTCGGGAAGTCCACCCTCGTCAAGGCGGCGCTCGGCCTCCTGCCCCTTGCCTCGGGCTCGGCCACCGTGCTCGGGCGCCCCCCGGGCAGGGCCGGACGCGACATCGGCTATCTGCCTCAGCGGCGGAGCTTCGACGCCGGGCTCCGGGTTCGGGGCATCGACGTGGTCAGGCTCGGTAGCGACGGCGAGCGGTGGGGCGTTCCGGTCCCCGGGGCCGCTCGTTTCTCCGCCTCACGCCGGCGCGCCGACGAGCGGGTGGACGAGGTGATCGAGCTGGTCGGCGCGACCGACTTCGCCAGGCGTCCGATCGGGCACGTCTCGGGGGGCGAACAGCAACGCCTCCTCATCGCCCAGGCCCTGGTCCGCCGACCCCAGCTGCTCGTGCTCGACGAACCGCTGGACAGCCTCGACCTCCCCAACCAGGCGGCGGTAGCGGCGCTCGTCTCGCGCATCTGCCGGGACCACGCCGTCACCGTCCTGCTGGTGGCGCACGACGTGAACCCGATCCTCCCGTACCTCGATCGGGTTGTCTACATCGCCCGAGGCGGTGCGGTGTCGGGCACGCCTTCGGAGGTGATCACCTCCGAGAAGCTGAGCTCCCTTTACGGCACCCCGATCGAGGTCTTGCAGACTTCCGACGGCCGGCTCGTGGTGGTCGGCCAGCCGGAGGCGCCGGCCCATCACGCCGACCGGCACGCCGACCGGCACGCCGACCGGCACGCCGACCAACCGTGGTGACCGCGATCGGGATGGCTCCAGCCGCGGCGAGCGGGTTGACCTGGAACCTCGGGGACGACCTCCGCCGGCTCTTCGCCGAGCACTTCATGGTCAACGCCTTCCGGGCGGGAACGATCGTGGCGGTGACGGCCGGGGCCATCGGCTGGTTCATGGTGTTGCGCCGCCAGAGCTTCGCCGGGCACACCCTGGCCGTCGTCTCGTTTCCCGGGGCGGCAGGGGCGATCCTGCTCGGGGTCAGCGCCACCGCGGGCTACTTCGCCGCTGCCATCGCCACCGCGCTCGTCATCGCCCTCGTCCCTCGTTCGCCGGGTGGGCAGGCCTACAGCCACGAGTCGGCGGTCATCGGCACCGTCCAGGCCTTCGCCCTGGCGTGCGGTGCCCTCTTCGTCAGCCTTTACGGAGGATTCCTGAACAGCCTGACCGCGCTCCTCTTCGGCACGTTCCTCGGCATCTCCGACGCCCAGGTCACCACCCTGCTCCTGGTGGCGCTCGCCGCGCTGGGCGTCCTGGCGGTCATCGGCCGACCGCTCTTCTTCGCCACCGTCGATCCCGACGTGGCCCGCGCTCGTGGAGTCTCGGTGCGCATGGTGTCGACGGTGTTCCTGGTCCTCCTCGGATGCGCCGCCGCCGAGGTCAGCCAGATGACCGGGGCGCTCCTGGTGTTCGCGCTGTTGGTGATGCCGGCCGCATCGGCCCAGCACCTCACAGCACGCCCGGCGCTCAGCTTCGGGCTCACCATCATCTTCGGCCTGGCCATCGTCTGGCTCGGGCTCGGCGTCGCCTACTTCTCCGTCTACCCGGTCGGCTTCTTCGTCACCACCTTCGGCTTCGGCGTCTACCTGCTCGCCGCGGCGGCCCGGGCCTCGGTCACACGGCTGGCGCGCGGTTCCCGGCTTCGCCGGGTGATGGCCGGATGACGCTGCTGGCGGCCAACCCGCTCGTCGGCCTCGCCCACATGGCCGAGCACCCTTTCCTGCGCTACGCGTTCCTCGCCGGCACCGCGATCGCCCTCGCCTCGGGGCTGGTCGGCTACTTCGTCGTGCTGAGAGGACAGGTCTTCACCGGCGACGCCCTGAGCCACGTGGCCTTCACCGGCGCCCTGGCCGCACTGGCCGCCGGCGCCAACCTGCTCCTCGGCCTTTACGGGTCGTGCGTCGCCGTCGCCCTCGCCATGGCGGCTCTCGGATCCCGTGGCCGGGCAGACGACACGGTGATCGGCAGCGTGTTCGCCTGGGTCCTCGGCCTGGGCGCCCTGTTCCTCACCGTCTACACCACCTCGTCGGGCGGCACGAACGCCACCTCTGGGGTGAACGTGCTCTTCGGTTCGATCTTCGGGTTGTCGAGCTCGCAGGCGATCACCGACGCCGTGATCTCGCTCGGCGTCGCGGTCACCCTCGCCGGCATCGGACGCCCCCTCCTCTTCGCCAGCATCGACCAGGCAGTGGCGGGCGCCCGCGGCATACCCGTCCGCGGCCTCGGGTTCGTGTTCCTCGCACTGGTGGGAACGACCGCGGCGGCTGCCACCCAAGCGGTCGGGGCACTGCTGCTGCTCGGCCTGCTGGCCGCTCCCGCCGGCACCGCGCAACGGCTCACCGCCAGGCCGTTCCGCGCCATGTGGTTGTCGGCCGGGATCGCTGTCGCCTCGGTGTGGGTCGGGCTGTCGATCGCCTACGCCGCTCCCTCGGTGCCGCCGAGCTTCGGCATCCTCGCGGTCGCCACCGGCTGCTACCTCGTCGCCTTCCTCGCGACCGCCGCGCGGCATCGCCTCCGACCGGCATCCGGAGCCCGGCCGTGTGTCTTGCCGCTCACGGAACCGGCCGCCGGGACCACCTGAACCCTCCCCGGACGGGCACCGCGACCGGCCGTCTGCGCTCCGGCGCACCTCTCGCCGACGGCCCGGGCGTTCCGGCCGGTACGATGCGAGCACCGCCCAGAGCGCCCAGGTTGCGGGGAAGACGAGGAGCGATGAGGGAAGACGGGAGACCGACGGGCACCGAGCCGGGGGGCAGCGGACCGCTCGCCCCGATCGGCGACGCCGAGCTCGCCGCGCTGGCGCTCGCCGCCGATCCTGATCGACCCATCGACGCGGACGCCGTGCCGTTCGACCTCTACCTCGGACAGACGGTGAATCTTCTGCCGGAGTGGTACATGTCCCCGGTGACGGCCAGGCGGGGCCGGCGGGCAAGGCGGAGCCGGCGGGTCGTCATCCTGGCCATCGTCGGAGCGTTCCTGGTCATCGAAGGTGCCGGACTGTGCAGCACCTACGGGCAGCTGCCGTTCCACTGAGCACTGCCGTTCCGCTGAGCAGCCGACACCCGGGGTGGTTCCCCGACCACGCCCGTCGATCGGTCGGCCATCGTCCACGGCAGCACCAGCCCTCCGTGCCCGGGTGGGCGGTTTGGCCGCAGTTGCGACCTCGGGCAGACTTGGCGTGCCGACGCGACATCGACGCCGGCCGAAGCACTCGAGGAGGCTCGGACATGGCCCTGCCGGACGGTTGCGAGGTGACCCCGACCCACCTGGTCTTCTGGGAGCTGGCAAGCGAGCCCCAGTTGGCCGACACCGACAAGCTCTACGAGTTCTGCTGCACGGCGGCCTGCACCAATGCTTTCCGCCCGCTCGGTCCGGTCGAGGTAGTGCGGCACCCCTACCCCGACCTGGGCGACGGCGAGGTCCTGCTCTGGGGCGATCGTCAGCTGACCGCCGAAGCCGGCCGCACGTACATGGCATCGGGCCATGTCCTGTGCGAGCTGCGGCTCCCTGTCCAGCCGATGGGCGCGCCGGTTCCCCCGGGTGTCTCTGTCGGCCGCCCTGCCGGACGCTGAGGTCGGATTGTCGCCGGCGGCCCCTCCCTTGCGGTCGCCGTCACCCCGCGTAACTGCGCCCGAGGCCTTACGAGCACGGCTTCGGACAATGGCTCGGCCACGAACGTTCACGACGCCGGACCCCCGACCGGGCAACCAGGGCGGTGATGCTCAGTGCCGTCGACGACGGCCCCACATTCGGGGCAGAGCAGCCCGGCCCAGCACGCCGGATCCCCACCCTCCTGCGCTGACTCAGCACGTGTCTCCGTGACTCCTCCGGTGCGGTCGACAACGAAGAAATCGATCGAGACGCGAACGGCACCTATCGGCTCTACCCGGTGATCGATCTCGGGTGGGATGGCCTGCGTCGAGCCGGCCTCCAACCCGACGTCGATCGCCGGTACGGTGACAGCGACAAAACGCAGCCGCCCGTCGTGCACGACGATCCGTCCCCAGTTGCCCTCGGCCAGGCGGTGAGTACGGCGCAGAGCGGCCGGTACAGTTCGCTCGTCCCAGACCGCGGTGGTGCGCACCCAGCGCGCCGTCCCAGGCAGCTCAGCCCGATCGCACAGCGGACAGTCCAGCGTCGTCCGCAGCCGCGACTCGCGACCCTCGGCCGTCAGGATCCAATCCCGCAATTGAAACGGGGGCCGGTGACGGACGTGCTGGTCATGCCCGCACGCCAGCTCAGCTACCCAATCCCCATCCTCGTCGCGGTGGTAGGCGATGATCCCACGCTCCACGCCATCAGCGTACCGGTGCGGATGCTACGGCCTCCTCCGTTCGCTTCTACTCGTCGTCCTGGCGCCGAGCGGCGTCGAACCAGGCGAGAAAGTTCCTTCCGGCTCGCGGCCCGCCGCCGCCGTAGTAGTGATCATCGTTCTCGACCAGTGGAGCGAGCGCCGAGACCCAGTCCTCGAGCAGCATCCCGCGCCCTGCTGGCGCCGCCACCCTGGCGCCCTCCACGGCAGCGAACGACACGATGGCGGCGAGGAACCTGCCGAGCGGCACTGTGGTCCGTCGCGACCTGCCGGTCATGGATCAACCGCTCCGATCGCTCGCCATCACGTCTTCATTCGCACCGAAGCGATCCTTGTGTAGCTTTGTGTAGCTTTGTGTAGCACGTAATGCTACACTGTAACCATGCCAAAGACGATCGCACAACGAGAGCTCCGCAACGACAACGCCAGAGTGATAATGGCGGTCGCGGCAGGCGAGACCTTCGTCATTACTCGCAACGGCATCCCCGTCGCCGAGCTACGGCCAACCCGAACAATCCGCCGCCCAACCGTCCCCAAGGCGGAACTTTTGGCCCTTGCCTCTTCCGGTCCGCGTGTGGATCTCCGCCAGTTTCGGGCCGACCTCGATCGCCTCGTCGACCAAGGCCTGTAGATGTCAGCAGGACTGCTCGACACCTCCGTGGTGATCGACTGGGACAAACCGAGCGTGGCCGCCGCTCTGCCCGAGGAGTCCTCGGTTTGCGCGATCACCCTTGCCGAGCTCGCGGCCGGCCCCCATCTGGCCTCGACCGCGGCCGAGGGTGCTCGTCGTCAGGCCCGCTTACAACAAGTCGAGGCCACCTTCGAGCCCCTTGCCTTCGACGCCGCCGCAGCCCGCAGCTACGGACAGATAATCGCTGCGGTTGCGGAGTCCGATCGCTCGCACCGGCGTCGCATCGCAGACCTGCTGATCGCCGCCACCGCCCACGCCAACGGACTCGCTCTCTACACCCGAAATCCCGACGACTTCGTGGGCCTCGAGGACCTCCTCCCCGTCATCGGCCTCTGAGCCGCGACGGGCGATCCACTATCGCTTCTCGGACGGCGAGGCCGGCCGAAGAGGCGGCTTCTGGCCCTTCTCGATGTAGCCGATGAGATCCCTGTTCGGCCGGAAAGGAGGCGGCTCGGGCCGGCTCTTCGCTGGCTGCGGGGCTGGCGCGCTCTGGGGCGCCTTCTCGTCAGGCATGCAACCGACCTCCCATCGCCATCAGTATACCGGCGACGACCAGGGCGGCAGCGGTGGCCAGACAGCCGACGGCCGCCCGAACTCGCCATCCCCTCTGCCTCACCAGCGTCGCGGCCTCCTTCACCATCTCGATCTGGGTGTCCAGCAACTCCAGGCGCGTCTCCGCCTCGGACGCGGTGAGGTTGGCCTGCCGGAGTCGCTCTACCTCCAGCACCGGGTAGCGACGAGGGAGGAACGCCCACGCCGCGAGGATGGCGGCGACAACGGCGACGGCGGGTCCAACCTGGAAGATCACCCTGCCCGAGACGGCAACCTGCGCCGTGGCACCGAGCCCCACCAGTTCGAATACGACGATGTGGTGGTCCGTGGTCCTGGTGCGAGGTAGGGACGAACCGGATACTCGACATCCCGTCCGTGTGTCAGTCCACAACGAGGTTGTCGACGGTCTTGAACTGCCCCCCTCCGCCACCTGTACGACGAAATAGAAGACGATGGAGGTGAAGGATGAGGCCCACGGAGATGTGGCCAGGGTCGTCCTGGAACAGGTAGTCGAGGGCATCGCGGTACCCAGCCAACTCCTTCTCACTGCGGACGCGGAGCCGTTGGTCGGCACCGCGGACGATGCGTTCAGCCCGGGCCTGCTCGACAACGATCCCCTCGATCGCTGACGAGGCGATCACCGATTCGACCCTCGCGGCGTCGGCCAGTTCTTTCAGTAGACCCGGGAGCTGGTCGGCATACAGCGCGTCAGAGCCACGTCCCGCGTCGACAACGCTAAGCCGGGTGACGACACCCGCCGGCACCGTGCCGATGAGCCCATCGACGTCTGCGAAGCCCTGGTCGTCGCCTCTCTCGAAGGAGCGACTCCATCCCAGCGTAGGCGGCCACCTCACCTGTTATCCGAATGTCGGGCCACTCACGCAGTACCGTGCCTGCCATGGCGCAGTCCCTCGCCCAGCTCATCGATGAGATCACCGTCGACGCGCATGACACCGACGAGCAGCTGTCAGGGTTCCTGCAGGTCTTCCAAGATGAGATCGTCACCCCTACCGCTACGACCGTGCTCGGCATGGCCGTAGAGGTCATCGGCTTCGACCTGGAGGGGGACGAGCGGCGTGGCCTGGTCGCCCGCTGCCGCCATCAACGGGCCTCGGGCACAATCGCGCTCGCCGACGTTCACTTCGAGCGGGACTCCGTCGCCGGATGGCTCCACGCCGCCTACCGGACCTGGCTCTGTCTGCCCCCATTCCCCGCCCGCCGGCCGGCGGGGTGGGCCTGGCCCGAACAATGAGCAGAGCTCGCCGCCGACCCACTCCCTCCCTCGACCAGCTCACGACAGCCGAGCGGGGGGAGCTGCTCGGCGCGCTGCTCACAGCCCACCCCGAATTGACGGGTGAGACCGAACGTCTTGCCCTCGCCCGACTGGCTGCAGTTGACGCCGACGAGGTCGCCGAAACTATCGAATGGGAACTTCGGGAGGCCGACGCCGACCAACTCGCATACCGCGCCGGACGGGTCAGCGGGCGGGGGTACGTGCACGAGAACGAAGCCGCCAGCGAGATGCTCGAAGAGCTACTCCAACCGGAGCTCGACAACCTCGCCCGGAGAGCCGCGCTGGGCCTTCACGACGCGGCACGGCAGATCGCAATCGGACTCCTCCGCGGTCTGGCCAACTGTGGAGAAGGTGTCGCAGAGGGCACCGTGCTCGCCTACGCAGGTCCTGACGTGACCGACGACCTCGCTTGGACCGTACGCGACGCCCTTGCCAAAGCCGACCTCGATCTGCCGGACGACATACTCAGGGAGATGTCAACCGACCGACACGACGCCTGACACCGAACGCAAACTCCCACATGGCGCCCTTCGGTTCGTATGGCGTGAACGACGTTCGGCATCCTTGCTGCTCAGGGTCAGGGAAGCGAGTGGGCACTGCACGGAACGAACTGGCATCGCCATCCTCCCGGAGCAACCAAACTTCCTAGTCCCGAGGCTGCGGTCGCAGCTTCACGGGCAACTTCACACCCTGCCATCCGGTCTGCCGAGCTTCAACCGAGCTTGGCGAAGGCCTTATCAGGAATAATGGCACACCCACGTGACAACAGATTGCGGCCCTTCGGCGGCCGATGACGGCAACCGCCGTCTACGCCCTTCAAGGGACGCGAGCGAGAGCCTCGGGAACGGCTTAAGCCGCGCCGCCATCAACGCCGTCGAGTACGTCACGGTCTCGGCGCAGGAGTCCGGCGACGACACGGCCCACTCCGCGGCGATGGCGCAGCTCTCACTCCACTGAGGACCGATCATGCCCGAGTCCCCTCACGCACCTCGGGCAAACCGAATGAGGTCGGCGTAGTCGTCGGTGTCGGCAGCTTTGATCACCGCCGCTAGATAGGCGGCTCGAACGGAGCCATCGACATCGACATCGAGGTCGGAGCTTCCCCAAGCGAAGGGCACCGCACCGATCGCGACCATGTAGAGATCGGCCATCATGCGAGTGCAGCGGCCATTGCCGTTCGGGAAAGGGTGGATACTTACCAGACGGGAGTGAATCCGGGCAGCCCGTTCGTCCGGCCCGAATACGCCGTGGTCGTGCCAGTAAATCGCGTCATCGAAGAACAGCCGACACTGGGTTGCGATGAGGGATGGATCAACGCCGATGTTGGTCTCGCGTCGTCGCGGAGTACCCGCCCATCTCCAGACGTCGCCGAACATTCTCTTGTGAAGCGTCGTCAGAAACCCTGCGGTCAGGATGCCATGCGGGTCGAGCGATCGAACACGCCGTTCGGCCCAAGGGACTGCCTTGGCAATGTTCTCAAACTCGACTTGGTTGAGATCGGCACGCGTCGCGACGAAGTCCGGGATGAGGCCTTCCAGGTCCTCTTCTTCGAGGGGCGTCGCACCGGCGGGCTCTGGTCCGATGGTGCGAAGGTTGAAAACCGGCAGGCGTTCGCCTCCGGATGGGTTGTCGGTCACCCGCGACCTGGCCCCGGTCTCATACGCCAGAGGCTGCCCTTCGCCACCAGCTCCTGGGCATAGCGGTCGATCGCCTCTTGTTTCCTGTCGTCCTCGACGGCCTGGGCTTCGAGGGCCATCGTCCGGCCGGTGTAGCCGAGCACGTTGGCGGCAATCCTGCGGGCCTCTCCCAGTACGGTCTGCTCCAGCGTGGTGCGCGGGACGAGCGCGTAGACGAGTGTGCAGTCGAGGGCGGCGGCGACTTCGGCCAGCTTCGCCGTCGTGATCCCACCCTGGACTTCGGCGTGTTCCAGCTTGTTGACCGCCGGAGCCGAGACCCCGAGGCGTTCAGCGAGCACGGCCTGGCTCATCCCGAGCGCCCCTCGGATTGCGCGTATCCAGCCCGACCGCGGACGCGCTTGGATGGGTTCGAGGGTTGACGCGGCAAACTTTCGGTCGAGCTCTCGCCGGGCTTGGGCCGCTCGTTCGGATGGTCGCATACGTATAGGTTAGCAGTTTCTCCTGATATGACAACCTATAGGTTCCTATATTTTCCTAGGGCACCTACGTATTGGTTACGCCCTGGCCTCATTCCCCAAGGTGGGTGGGCCCTCAAGTCCCGATGCCCGGACCCGCTGCGCGCTCGAACGACAAAATCGCTGCCATCACGGCCAGACCTCAAACACGATCGCCACCCCCCCGCAGATGAGTGCCGCAGCAAAGATCCACATGGACCAGGCGATGAGCTTGTACTTGCGGTAGGCGCTGCAGCCGAGAAACCAGATCTGATCCTCCAATCGTCGATCGGTACCCGCGTCGGTCGCAGCTGCGGCCAGCGCAGCGTCGAACTCAGCCGAGCGCGTCGTACTGGTAGACCAGAGCCAGTGGCCGGCATATCCAGCCACGCGTCCGTGGTGCCTCCAACTACGTGTGGGCGGGCAAGCCCGTCAACTGGGCGTTCAAGTGCAGCGCGGCGGCCGACCGTCATCAACTGATCGTCACCAATTCCGTCTTCAAGAAGGTTGTGGAAGGCAACGACTACCTGACTAAACCGTGCTACGTCGCTGGCCACCAACATGGTGGGACGCTGAGCGCCCTGTGGGCGACGACGTGGGTCCAGGCGACTGGCGAGATGTGCTTACTTCGCAAGGACCCATGGTGCGCGGCAGCGGGCGAGGAAGCATGTGCGGCCATCCTGAAGGGCGAAGTCCGGCGTGACGTCCACTGGCGAACGCGGCTGGCCTACCGGCTTGGCTGAGCTTTCGATATCCGGTCCGATCACGATCTTGTCCAACTCGGTCGGGCTGGCCAGCCTGTCCTCTCTTTTGTGGTTGGTCCAGCAGATTTGCAACCAACAGGTCGTCGGTTCGCAAGAAGTGGGCGCTGCCGGACTCGAACCGACGACCTGCTGCTTGTAAGGCAGCTGCTCTAGCCAACTGAGCTAAGCGCCCGCATCGACACACTACGTCGCTGCCGCGTCGCCCCTACCGGCGACCCTCAGGCGCCCGAGGCGACGAGCAGGTCCAACAGCTCCGGTGTCGCCGCGGCCGCTAGGCGCCGACGGGAGCCGTCCCTGACGAAGAGCTCCGTGCCGTCGAGGTCCGCCAACACCGCACCCACCTCCTCGCAGATCAGCGCGCCGGCCAGGTAGTCCCAAGGGAAGAGGGTCGAGCCCCCCACCAGGAGGTACCCGTCCAGAACCCCCTCGGCCACGGCGCACAGCTCCAGCGAGGCCGCACCGAGCGCCCTGAACTGGGCCCATCCGGGGTGTCGTCCGGGGAAGCCCGAGATGCCCACCACCGCCTCGCCGAGCTCCTTGCACCCGGAGGGCTCGATCGCCAGCCCGTCTCGCCGAGCACCCCCGCCGCGAACGGCCTCGTAGCGAACGCCGGTGGCCTGATTCACCACCAGCCCCACCCGTGGCCCGTCGTCATCGAGCACGCAGATGCTCGTCGAGTAGATCGGCAGCCCCAGATGGGCGTTGGTGGACCCGTCGACCGGATCCAGCACGGCGAGAAGCCGGGCCGGCCCCCCGCTCAACCCGGACTCCTCCGAGAGCACGGCGAGGCCGGCCCGCCTGAGGACGCCCACCGCCGCTTCGTCGGCAGCCAGGTCGAGGCGGTACTGCCCGGGCCTGGTCCCGGCGGGTCCCCAGTCCTTCAGCTCGTTCAGGGCGAGCTTCACCGAGTCTGCTGCGTCGCTCAGCAGGGCCAGGAGGGTTTCGTCGTTCACCCGGTCGACCCTACCGCTCCGGGTCCACCCCGGATCCGGCCTCCGAGGGCACCGCTAGGCTGGCTTTCCTGTGGCAGCCATCGACGTCGCCGGGTACGTGGCCGACCTGAAAGACCACTCCGTGGACCACGGGTTTCACGTCCACGACGAACGCCACTTCGTGGAGACCTACTCGCTCCGCCAGGTGTGGGAGGTGGACCTGCACCCCGAAGAGGGTTGCGGGGGCCCGCTCGACCTCCATCTGGCGCTCGAGGTGGAGCCGCGGGTCCTCCTGTCCTTTGAGGACGCGGTGGTCGGTCTGGCCGACGACGAGGACCCGCCCGACGAATTCCACTTCCCCCTCAGCTTCACCTGGGCGCTCCCTCCGCTGCCCAATGGGCCGGACCTCCTGCGCCTGCACATCGACCTTGCAGGGATCGGCGGCATCGAGCTTCCGCTGGAGGTCTCGGCGATCGACTCGTTCGCCTCGGCGACCGACGGGCCCGAACGGCGCCTCAACATCGTCGCTCGCCATCCGGTCTCGCTGGCGCGCGTCCTGGCCGGGGAGGAGCTGCTCTGCGACGTCTTCGACCGCTGCCTGGCGGTGAGCCGGTTCCTCTTGGAGTCCGCGGACGGCTGGCTCGGCTGAGGTGCACCGGGGGTTGACGGCCGCGCCGGTGCTGGCGGTGCTGGCCCTCTCGGTGACCCTGAGCGGATGCGGCAGCCAGCACGACGGAGACGTCCTGGCCCGTCAGGCCTGTGCCCACGTCGAGCGCTCGCTCGAGCTGTACACCGGAGCGCAGAAGACGCAAAGCGCCGCCCAAGCACTCGCGAAGGTCGACCAGGCCTACCACGAGCTGCGAACAGCCTTGCCGCTGGCGGCCGCCGCGACCTCGGCCAACGGTCAGTGGATCGCACTCGAGACGACCATCTCCGAGAGCGCCCGGGTCGCCGAGGGCGACCTGCTCGGCGCCCTGCGCAAGGAGTGCGCCGTGGCCGAGAGCCGGCATCCCGACCGTCCCCCGCTCCCGACGATGGTACCGACAACTCCCTGAGCCGGTTCGCCTGCGGGCGAATTCTCGCGACTTCCCTTGCATGTTCTCCCCGGCTGTTCCATGTTCGCGGTCAGCGTTCGCGGTCAGCGTTCGCGGTCAGCGTTCGGGGTCAGCGTTCGGGTTTCGGGGAGAGGAGGGCGACGGCACCGTGGAGCAAGGCGAGCGGAACCGACCGTGCCAGGGCATCGCGGACCGGCCGGTGCTAGTCGGGGGCGTTCTCCGACCAGGTGGCCACTCCCTCGGATCGCAAGACGGTCTCGAGCCACCCCGTGCTGTCCGGCGCATCCATCCGGGTCCCCCAACCGGACAGGATCCGCTCGAGCTCTTCCCGGGTGGCGATGTGAGCCACGACCGCCACCGTCATCCCGTCCGTCGGCGCATCGTCCCCGGCGTTGACGTGAATGCCGCCGAAGGGGTCGGTCCACTCATGAGGGACCGGCTCACGCATCACGTACAGCTCGCCGGTGTCCTCAACCCAGTTGAGCTCGTAGCGGACACCGGCCTTGTCGCGCCATTCCGTCCCGAGCTCGATCTCGGCGGAACGGCGGCGCCGGTCATCGGCGTTGTAGAACTCCTCGATGTCCATCGCGGGGACCTTAGCGGTCCCTCGCCCGATCGTTCTGCCGAGGATCTCCGACCCTCACCGGGTGATCTGCCATCGGGATCCGACGCTCCCCCTTCCGGGGGGATCCCAGGTAGCCGGCCGATTCACCATGGTGGGAGGACCAGGGGGAGCCTTCCCGCGAAGCATCCTGCCATGACCCATCTGCGAATCAGACCGATCGACCAGCTGACGGCCGAATGGGAGGGGGTGAGCAGGGGCCCCGAGTCCCGGCGGGCGGTGGCTCTCCTGGGGGTTGCCGAACCGGCGATCGGCGCGCTCGGCGTGCACGACCTGGGCGAGCTGGTGTCGGCCCTGCGCCGGGCCAGCGGCGCTGCCGACCGGGTGGACGCGGCGCGAGTCGTCCAGGCGATGCTGCGCTCGCAGTCGGTGCACCCCCTCGTGCCGCGCACCATCCTGCAGGCCGTCGTCCCCGGGCTCGTGAGCGTCGCCCGCCGACTGGCGTGGGGTTCCGGTGGCGACTGGGACGACGGGGGCACGTTCTTCGCCGACCTGATCGCCACCACGTGGGAGATCATCGTGGCCTGGTCGGGGCAGGACCGCGACTACGCCGTGCTCGACCTCCTCTCTGCAGTGCGATGCCGCCTCCGCCGCCAACTCCTCCAGCAGCGCTCGGCTCAGGACCAACTCGAGCTCGGGCTCGATGCAGACGACGCCGTGCTCGGCCGACCGGGCCACGACACGAGCGACCTCGATCTGCTCGCGAGCACCATCGACGACCTCACCGGGCGCGGGTTGGACCGTTCGGATGCCGCCGTCCTCTACGGGACCCGGGTGCTCGGGCTCTCGATCTGCGAGCTCGCACAGCTCACCGGGCGAAGCCGGCGCCACCTCGCCCAGCGCCGCCAACGCGCCGAGCGCCAACTGTGCGCGTAGCCGTCGCGTGGCGTCGTTGATCCCGTGGACCGTGGGAGGCGAGCCCGCACGGTCGCGCGTCACGAGGACCCGGGCACACGCCGGGCCTCTCGGACCGGGGTCGGCGGTGCGATCCCCCATGGCTGGGCCGTCCTCGCGGTGGTGCTCGCGTTGATGGCCCTCGTCGCCGCCATCTCCGCGGCTCCGGGAGGAGGGGTTCAAACGGCTGGACGCCAGGGACGGACCGCGGCGGCCCGCGACCGGTCCCGTGGCGCGTCCCGGACCCCGGCGCCGGCGGCCGGCACCGGTCCGGCGGCGGCCACCGGCGGAGGGCCTGGTGCCGGGACGGGTTTCGAGTCCTCCCGATCCCCCGAGCTCTCCCCTGTGGCGAAGACCGCGGCCCAGGGCCTGCCGATCACCGCCTCGGCCCCGCCCTCGGCCGGATCGGCCGGGCTCCCGATCCCGACCGGGCCGGTTCCGTCGATCCCGACCGGAGTACCGGCACCCGTTGCCGCAGTCGGAACGTCGCCGGTGCCCCAACCGGCCACGCCGGCCACCCAGACCGATCCCGGCTACCTCCAATACCCGGACGACGTCTCCGCCCAGTACCAGTACCCGGCGAGCGGATCGGGGGTGACCGCAGCCGCCACCTGGGCGGGGACCGCGTCGTTGTCCCTCTCCGTCAGTTGTCCGGGCGTCCAGCAGAGCCGATCGGGACCGAGCGGGCTCCAGGTCGGGGTCACCGGGGGGACCGGGGAGTGCACCATCACCCTCGCCGAGCTGCAGCCGTTGCAGACGGCGGTGTCGTACTCCATGACGATCGGGCCGGGTGCCGCGTGAGCCGACGAGTGCACGGAGCCACGCCGCGGCGGAAGCTGGCCGACCTTGCCACCGGGTTGTCCGCTGCCGTCGTCATCTTCGTCGCCGTCCCTGCGGTGCTGTGGGTGGCGGTGGGCGCTCCGGCGCCGGGCCGCTGGGGCCGTCCGCACGACTCCTCGCCGTTCCTCTTCGATGTCCTCGGCGCGATCGCATGGATCGCCTGGCTCAACTGTTGCTGGCCGCTCCTGGGGTCGGTCGTCGAGCGGGTTCGACGAGGTGATACCGGAGCCGCCGAGGGGACGAGGGTGATCGATCGGCTTGCCGCCAGGATCGCCGCCGCCGTCCTGGTGATCGTTCCGTTGACCCTGGCCCTCGGCACCGAGGCAGGTGCCGCGAGCCCGGATCGGGGTCGGTCCGCCACCGCCGCCGTCGCGGCAGCGGTCGCTCCACGTGAGGGGACTGCGGCCCCTGCGACCGACGCCGGCGAACCTGCCCGGTACGTCGTCGAGCCCGACGACACGTTGTGGGGCATCGCCCAACTGATCTACG
>Ga0307373_10009230_pt1 | contig 14810 bp, 14 predicted proteins | sample OX2MG_FD_202534 | JGI IMG/M metagenome (GOLD analysis project Ga0307373, IMG submission 202534) | Soil microbial communities from Risofladan, Vaasa, Finland - OX-2 | ecosystem: Environmental > Terrestrial > Soil > Coastal area > Acid sulfate soil | place: Finland: Risofladan, Vaasa | collected... | reverse complement strand
CGCTTGCGGCAGCCGAGGCGGCGGTGATACTCGCGATCGTCGTCGTCGCTTACAGGATCCACGACGACGTCGACGTCAGCGAGCTGAAGAACCTGAAGGGGTAGACCACATGGAAGACAAGCTAATTCCCGGATTCTTAGTGGGAAGGGGTGAGGATTCGGCGGGCCTGAGACGCGGAGGGGGAGGGGCTTCGTCCTGACCACGATTCCACTCATCCTGCTGCAGGTCGTCCTCGTCCCGCTGCTGGCCGGCGTCGCCTCGTTCGCGCTCGGGGGCAGGGTGGGAAGGCGCGTGGGCTGGATAGCATTCGGCTCGCTCCTCTACGTCGCCTTGCTCCTGCTCGCTGTCGGTTCCGGCCTCTACGGCGGGGGAGCGGCCGTGACCGAGAGCTACGCCTGGGCGCCTGCGGCAGGGCTCAGCTTCGGGTTCCTCGCAGACGGCCTCAGCCTGCCCGTGGCCCTCGTCATGACCCTCGTCTGCGCGGCGACCGCCATCTACTCCATGCCCTACATGTGCCACAGGTTTAGCGACCTCTACGGGGACGAGAAGAAGCGGCAGTACGGGGTCTACTACCTCAACTTCCTCCTAGTGGTGACCGGGCTCCTCGGGGTCTCGCTCTCCACGAACCTCATCGAGCTCTACCTCTTCGTGGAGCTCATGCTGATACCGACGTTCTTCCTCCTCGGCCTCTTCGGGTACGTTCAGAAGGGGAGGGTCGCCATCATGTACTTTGTCTGGAACCAGCTGGGGGCCTTCATCTTCCTCGTCGGGATACTGGTCGCCTACTCTTCGACGGGGAGCTTCGACGTCTCCTCGCTCTCGACCCTCGGCAAGGGTGCCTCGCTGGCGTACTGGGTCTTCTTTCTCGTCATGCTCGGCTGGTTCGTCAAGATGGGCGTCTTCGGGGTGCACATGTGGCTCCCTACCGCGGAAGCCGAGCCCCCTTCCTCCTTCGCCCCGATAATGGCGGCGGTGGTGGGCGTGGGCAACTACGTGGTGGCGAGGCTCCTCGTCCAGAACATGCCGACGATCTTCCAGGCCTTCTCGGTGCCCTTCATGATAGTCGCACTCCTGACAATGATCTTCGGCGGGGCGATGACGCTGGTGCAGGACGACGTCAAGTACCTCTTCGCATGGTCGACGATGAGCCAGAACGCATACTCGCTCTTGGGGATCGGGAGCCTCACCGTCCTCGGGGTCTCCGGCGGGGTCTTCTACTTCCTCAGCCACATCCTCGGGAAGTGCATCCTCTTCTCGGTAGCGGGAATACTCCTCGTCAGGACAGGGACGCGAGACATCAAACAGATGGGGGGGCTCGCGAGCAAGATGCCCCTCACAGCCACGCTCTGCCTCATCGGAGGGCTCGTCCTCTCCGCCGTTCCGCCGACGAGCGGGTTCCAAGCGGAATGGATAATGTTCACCGGCATCTTCTTCCAGGGAGCTTACGGCGTCAACATCAACCTCCTGATAGCGATCCTAGGCATCGTCGCGACGGTCCTGACGGTCGCGTACACCTTCTGGCCAGTCAGGAGGATCTTCTTCGGGCCTCTCCCCGCCCATCTTCAGAGCGTCACGGAGGCGCCTCTCGCCATGACGATCCCGCTCTTCGCCCTCGCCGCGATTTCTCTACTCCTTGGGATCTATCCTGACTTGGTGACCAAGATGCTGGTCAACTTCGCCAACTCAGTGTCGGTGCTGAAGGGAGGCTTCTGATGGCAAGTTGGCGACAGCCTCTATCCCATCAATCTACCTTTGGCTGGTGATAATCTTCCCATTCGTGGGAGCCCTCCTTGCACCCCTACTCTCTAGGCTCGGGGGCAGGGTGAGGGACTACGCGGCGGTAGGATTCTCAGGCCTCTCCGCGCTCTTCGCTTCCCTCCTCCTCATCCCCGTCCTCCAGGGCGAGACGATCTCGGTCTACAACTCTGTCATCCCCACATCGGTCCCCTGGATCTCCGAGCTTGGCATCAACATGGGCGTCCTCTACGACCCTTTCACGATAATCATCGTCAACGTGGTCACGTCCATCGCCCTCCTGATCATGGTCTACAGCCTAGACTACATGAGAGGAGAGCATGGCCTCACGCGATACTGGTTCTTCATGAACTTCTTCCTGGGGAACATGCTCCTCATCGTCCTCTCGGACAACCTGCTCTCGCTCTTCATCGGCTGGGAGGGCGTCGGGCTCTGCAGCTACGCCCTCATAGGCTTCCACTACCACGACGAGACAGAAAACTGGGTGGGCACGCCCGGGCAGAAGGCCCTCGGCGAGGAGCAGGCCTACTCCCCGTCCCACGCCGGGATGAAGGCGTTCGTCATGACGAGGATAGGCGACATGGCCATGCTCATCGGGCTCTTCCTCGTCTTCATCTACGCGCACACCTTCAGCTTCCAGGCGCTCGCCGGCAGCAACTCGTGGGCGACCTCCCTCTCAAACGCCGGCCTGCTCGTCCCCGCGGCCCTCCTCCTATTCGGGGGCGCGATAGGCAAGTCGGCCCAGTTCCCGCTCCAGGAGTGGCTCCCCGACGCGATGTCCGGTCCTGCTCCCGTCTCCGCCCTCATCCACGCCGCGACGATGGTGAACGCAGGCGTGGTGCTGGTCGCGAGGATAGGCCCCATCTTCTACTTCGCGATGGAGGCGAACCCTGCCCTCATTCAGCCCTTCTTCATGACCGTCGCGTGGATAGGGGCGATCACGGCCTTCCTCATGGCCACCCAGGGGATGGTGGGGTTCGAGCTGAAGAAGATACTGGCGTACTCCACGGCCTCGCAGATAGGCTACATGATCATGGCGCTGGGGATAGCCGGCCTCTCTTCGAACTTCGCCCAGGGCCTTTCGGCCGGTCTCTTCCAGCTCATGAGCCACGCCATCTTCAAGGCGTGCCTCTTCATGGCGGCGGGGGTCCTAATCCACGTCACGAGTACCAAGTACGTGAACGGCATGGGAGGCCTCAAGGACAAGATGAGGCTGACCTTCGCGGTCTTCCTCATCGCGGCCGCCTCGCTCTCGGGCATACCGCCCTTCAGCGGGTTCTGGAGCAAGGACGCCGTCCTCGCGTCCGCGTGGAGCGCCGGGCAGTGGGGCCTCTTCGCTGTAGGCGCTGTGACGGCGGGGATCACCGCCTTCTACACCTTCAGGATGCTCGGCCTGATATTCTATGGTAAGGCCAGCGAGCAGCTAGGGGACCACCAGCCCCACGAGGTGGGGCCGCTGGGATGGGTCCCATATGCGATTTTGGGGGCGATGACCGTGGTCATCGGCGTCCTCGCGCCGTTCCTGAACATCGAGGGGGCGCTAGAGGAGGCGGCGACCACCTACATCCATGGCTTCTATCCAAGTGCCGCGCTGTCGAGCGTCCCGGCGGCCTTCTCATTCAACCTCGAGGCGGCGGCCATCGCCTTCGCCTTCGTCTTGGCAGGCCTGGGCGCCGCCTACATGCTCTACGTCGCGAGGCGCGTGGAACCGGGCAGCCTGGTCGGGCAGACGGGCGTCTTGCACGGCCTCCACAGCTTCCTCGAGAACCGGTGGTACCTCAACGCGATATACTACAGGGTCTTCGTCGACCCGACCATCTCTGCGTCCAGGTGGCTCCTCGACGGATTTGAGCTCCAGGGCCTCGAGCGCGTCAACTCCGGAACGGCGGCGCTTTGGGTCTACATCTCCCGCGCAGGCATCTGGATAGACGGCAACGTGATCGACCTGGCGGCCGCCGACGTCGCGATCGACGGCGAGTCTATCTCGAGGGCCCTCAGACGGATCCAGAACGGCGTCCTGGAGCGATACACGCTGATCTTCGCGATAGGCCTCGCGGTGATCCTCGTCCTGTTCATTTTCGCGACAGGAGTCCTGGGCTAGCCATGAGCTACGTCCTCTCGCTGCTCATCCTCGTGCCGCTCCTCGGGAGCGGCGTCACCTTCGCGCTCTCGAGCCTCGGGGGTGGAAGAAGGACCGCGCCGAACGTTGCCGCCGCGTTCGCCCTGGCGACGCTCCTCGTCGCGGGGTACGTCTTCTGGTCGGTCTACTCGCACACCCCGACGCTGGGGGCTTACGCCCTTACGGAGGACCACCCGTGGATCACCCTGCCTGGGTTCGGGGTCGACATCGCGCTGGGGCTGGACGGCCTGAGCGCCCCCCTCGTCCTCGTCTCCTCCATCGTGGGGGTACTCTCCATCCTGAGCTCGAGGACGCTGATAGACAAGAGGGAGCCCGCATACTACTCGCTCCTCCTCCTCGCGCTGGCCTCGGTGATGGGTGCCTTCACCTCCCTCAACCTCATCGTCTTCTACCTCTTCTGGGAGCTGACCCTCATCCCGATGTTCTTCCTGATCGGTGTCTGGGGCGGAGACAGAAGGAAGTACGCCGCCCTGAAGTTCATCATCTTCACGTTCGCGGGGAGCGCGGTGATGCTCCTCGGCTTCCTAGCACTCTACTTCGGGGTGTCGACCTCGACCTTCGACATCCCTAGCCTCGCAGGGAGGATCCCAGCCGGGCTCCAGTACCTCCCCCTCCTCGCGGTCTTCGTTGGCTGCGCCGTGGAGCTCCCCGTCTTCCCGTTCCACGGTTGGCAGCCCGACGCCTACGAGCAGGCTCCCGCGCCCGTAAACGCCCTGCTCTCAGGCATCCTACCCAAGTTCGCGGGATACGCCGTGATCAGGATAGCCCTCGGCCTCTTCCCGCAGGCGGCCTACCAGTACGCGTGGGCTTTCATCATCGTGGCCATCTTCTCGATGTTCTACGGCGCGGTGGTCGCCCTCCTCCAGAGCGACCTGAAGCGGATGTTCGCCTACACTAGCATCAGCCACATGGGCTTCGTGCTCCTCGGAGCCTTCGCGACCGTCCTCTCAGGCAACCCTCTGGGGATCGAGGGGGCCATCCTCCTGATGTTCACGCACGCCCTCGCCACGGGCTCGCTCTTCACCCTCTCGGGATTCGTTGAGAAGCAGTCCGGGACGAGGAAGATCCCCCTGCTAGGCGGGATGGGGCAGCGCGTCCCCCTCACGGCTGCGCTCCTCGCGGTCGCGAGCAGCGCAGCTATGGGCATACCCCCGTTCGCGAGCTTCCTCGCCGAGCTCCTGGTCATCTCCGGCGGGATCTCCGCCTACGCATCGACCGCGATCACCGTCCTCGTCCCGGTCATCACCGGGGGCTACTTCCTCTGGATGCTGAAACGGGTCGTCATCGACCCCGCACCACCTGCCACCGACACTGCGAGGCCGGCCGAAGACCTCTCGAGCGCGGACGCGACGGTGGTCGCGCTCTATCTCGTCCCGCTGGTCGTTCTCACGGCCTTCTCGTTCTTGATCCTCTCGCCCGCCGCGCCGGTCGCACAATGGACCGCCAACCTGATACACGGAGGCCTGCACGCCTGATGGCGGACTACATCATCTTCGCCGTCGTGGCGCTCTCCGCGGCTGCGCTTGGGGTGCCCTTCTTGCAGTATCGGGGCAGGCGCGGAAACCTCCCTGGCTACCTTCTCCTCGTCGCGCTCATTGCCGCCCTCGCCTCGGTCATCCTGAACGCGGCTACGGGGTCGACGAGCTCCGCCCCCTTCGGCACGCTCCTCGCCTCTGACTCCCTGGGGAACCTCTTCGCGATTCTGACCCTGTTTGTCACGCTCTTCGTGGCGGCGGCCTCCCTCACGCTCGTCCCCTCCGGCAGGTCGAGCAACACCCCATTCTACTATTCGCTGCTTTCGTTCGCAGCCCTCGGGATGCTCCTCATCTCGTACTCGGTCGACCTCCTCATGCTCTTCGTCGCCTGGGAGCTCATGAGCATCCCGACCTACGCTCTCGCCGGCTTCCAGAAGAGCAAGGAGGAGTCAAACGAGGCGGCCGTCAAGTATGCTGTCCTGGGCGCGCTCTCGTCCGCCATCATACTCTACGCCATCAGCCTCACCTACGGACTGACGGGGACGACCAACATCGGGGCGGCCGCGGCCTCGCTGGGTTCACAGCTCACCGACCCGGTCGCCGGGTTGGCCGTCCTCCTCTTCATCGTCGGCTTTGGCTTCAAGATGTCGATCGTGCCCTTCCACATGTGGGCGCCGGACGCCTACGAGGGAGCCCCCACGCCCATCGCCGCGCTCTTTGCGGCGGGGACGAAGAAGGCGGGCTTCGTAGCCGCGATCAGGGTCGTCCTCGCAATCTCCACGGTCTATTCCCTGACGCCCCAGGGCGGCCTGTTCACCATCCCGAACGTCCTCGCCGTGCTCGCCCTCGCGACGATGACTCTCGGGAACCTCGCCGCGCTCACCCAGAAGAGCATGACCCGCCTCCTCGCATACTCCAGCATCGCGCAGGCGGGCTACATACTCATCGGGTTCGTGGTCTACTCTTACGCGCAGGGGAACCCTCCCTTCGCCCAGCAGGCCGAGATAGGGATGACCGGGGCGCTCTTCCACATCATCAACCACTCGGTGATGAAGGGGGCGGCCTTCCTCGGTGCTGGCCTCGTCATACTCAAGCTAGGAAGCGGCAGCGTCGAGGCCTTCAACGGGCTGGGAAGGCGGATGCCCGTGACCGCGTTCGCGATGGCGATCTCGTTCCTCGCTCTCGCGGGCGTCCCGCCGCTGAGCGGCTTTTGGAGCAAGCTGCTCCTCTTCACCTCGGTCCTCAACACACCCTTCGCATGGCTCGCGGTCGGGGGCGTCCTGAACAGCGCGCTGAGCATGGGCTACTACGGGTGGGCTATCAAGCGCATGTACCTGGACGAGCCTGACGGTGAGACCACCCGCATCGAGGAGCCGACCTCGTTCGCGGTGTTGTTGGGGGTGCTCGTCGCCCTGATAATCGCCTTCGGCCTCTTCCCGGGGCCTGTGATATCGTTCGCGCGCGATGCCGTGCCCGCACTCGCGGGCCACTAGGCGACCTTAGAGGTCCCGCTTCACCGAAAAGTCCGTGAGCTCTCTCAGGAGCGAGGTCGCCTCGTTCTCGTCGAGGAGGGACAGCTTCTCCTTCGCCTTCTTCGCGTAGGAGTCGGTCATCGACTGCAGCCTGGCCAGGATTAACCTCTCCTCTCCCTTCCGCTTCAACGCGGCGGTGATCTTGTCCTCCGACCCCCAGTCGAGGATGTCGTCATGGATCTGGTAGGCGATGCCGAGATACCTGCCGTACTCGGTGAGCGCCTCCAGCTTCTCTTGCGACGCCCCGCCGACGAGCCCCCCCAGCCTTACCGCGGTCTCGAAGAGCGCCGCCGTCTTCTTGGAGATCACCTCCAGGTACTCGTCCCAGTCGAGCTTGTACACATCCGGGTCAATCGTCAATTCGGCGTATTCCCCTTCGCACATGTTCATCGCCGCGTTGCTGATGGTGGTCGCGACCCTCCTGTCAGGGTATCTCGCCGCGATCGCGAGTATCATCGCGAAGACGAAGTCGGCGGTGAGAAGCGAGGCGCTGTAGCCATACCTGACGTGGAACGCCGCCCTTCCCCGCCTCGAGGCCTCCTGGTCTATGATGTCGTCATGGATGATGGACTCTGCATGCAGAAGTTCGACGGCCACCGCTGCGTCGAGAACCTTGTCGTCGTCCGAGTGCCCGACAGCTTCTGCGGCGAGGAGAAGGACGAGCGGCCTGATGCGCTTCCCTCCATCGAGGGCGTACTTGAGAGGTCCATGGAAACGGGAGTCCGAGTACCTATTCAACTCGCTCTCGATGGCTCCATTGATCTTCTCGAGGTAGTCCGTCGTCTTGACCTCAATCCTGTCAAGGAATTCTAGATCTTTCTTGGCCAAAAGTGCGGAACCGATGGCCGTCAGCCCCGCGTGATATATATAATATTTTGCGGGCTCTCAAGGGCCTTGCTCAGGTTCCGGCTCCAGCAGCTCCACGTCCCCTCCCTTGACAGGTACTTCCTCCCACTCCCGAAGCTGACCGGCGCCCAGCTCGAACTGTTGTCGGCTCACCTGGAGGGACGGGGTTTCGGCGTCCGCCTTGGAGGCGGGCCGAGCAGGCGGATCGCGATGAAGGGAGCCCAACGCATCGCCATCGACGGGGCGCTGGGGCTGGCTGCCTCGGCGGCTGACATGCTGGATGCTCTCGCCCCAGCGATCCCTCCGCTGCTTTCGCTTCGAAAGGAGGCAACCGGCAAGGCAAGCGCGGACGCCGCAGCGCTGTACTTCTCCCTGAAGCGGTCTCGAGCCTCGACGGAGCTCCAGCTCTTCCCCCGGATGGAGTCCCTCAGGACATGGTCGTGCTTGAGGCGGGACGGGCTGTGTGGACTTACGCCGGACGAGGCTGCCGTCCTGAAGCATCTCTTGGGGGCTTCGGGACCTTCGCAGCTCGAGTGCGTCACAGCCAAGCCGAGACGGGGCTCGAGCGCTTTCCAGGTGGGCCGAAATCTCTACTACAAGTCCACGATCCCAGTCGCGGAGTTCCTGCATTCCCTGAGGACCATCGACTCGGGCGGTGCAGATTTTGCATCCTACCTGCCGAGGGACTCTGTCATCGCGATTCCGGGCGTGCGGGTCGACACGCGCGTGCCGCCGGCCGATTTGGGCGAATGGTGCTTTGTGGGGTAGCTCGGCAACGCGTGGGCTCAGAAACCTCTAATTGGTGCTCCCGGGAGCCACACGCTGGGCCCCGGTAGTATAGCCCGGTCAAACTGAAATTCAGTATCGAGAGTATGCTGGCCTTTCGAGTCGGCGACGCGGGATCGAATCCCGCCCGGGGCACCTATTCCCACAATGGCAAATCCCCGACTTTCTGGATACCCCGCCTTAAATGCGAAGGAAGAGCAGTACCGCATGACCCCGGACCTCATGCACGACTACGAGTACAACCTGAGGAACGCGCTCGCGAGGCTCGGCACCGACGCCAGGCTGAGGGCGCCTGACAGGAAGCTGATCCTGGCGTTCCTGAACCACCTCAAGGCCCAGAACGTCTCGACGTGCAGGCTGGCGAAGTACGTCAACATGCTCCACACCGCCTACGTTACGCTCCGGGTCCCCTGGCAGCGCGCAAAGAGAAAGGACATCGAGGACCTGATGGTGAAGCTGACCGACCACGAGATCATGAGCACGCGGACGAAGGAGGTGCGCCACTACTCGGCCGAGACGATGGCCGACTTCCACATGGTGGTGAAGAGGTTCCAGAAGTTCGTGAGGTACGGGGACACGGACAGGGACACCCCCTACCCCGACGAGGTCAGGTGACTCAGGAAGAGCGTGAAGGAGTCCGAGAGGCGGGCGCCGCTCTTCGTCACCGACCCGGAGGTCGAGGCCATGGTCAGGGCAGCGGACAAGCTACGGGACAAGGCGTTCATCGCGACGTACGGGGAGATGGGCGCGTGCCTATACAGCAGTAGTAGAAACGCAGCCCAGTAGGGGATCGGCAGATACAGGAAGAGAGCCTCTGCGGGATTCATCCCCGATTGGATATCCAGAAGCTCTTAACGCGGCACCCGGCTGTGTTGCGTATTCGGGAGATAGGTGTCTACGTTCTAAATGCGCTCATTTGATAGAATCCTTTGCGAATCGACAGGCGCAAAGACATGGTCACCAACTTGACCATCTTACTCGGTTACCGTAATCGTTGGGCTTGGTGGCGCAAGCAATTGTTTCTCACACTGTAAGTTGGCCGGTTGGGCTGGTAGTAACGAACACGGCAGGTAAGTCTTCGTAACGTACAAGGTGACTTTGTAGGTGTGGCCAGGAGGCACCTGACCGCCTATCAGGCAAGGGGTAAATCCGGTCTGCGTGACGTCACAGGTATATGTGATGACAGTAAGCCCACTGCTCGTAGTCACGTTCTGGCCAGTCACTGCGTCCCGAAAGTATGCAGTGACCGCTACTATCTCGAATGGAGGCGGACTACCGTAAATGCCGTCCGTTGCATTCCCTCTGATGATCAGCGTGGTATATCCATGCTCTATGGTCGTTGTATCATTATTGATGATTGTCGTAGTCGACATGGTCGTTGAGGTCGACGATGTGCCGTTCGAGAGTGCGAGCGTTGCGTTGATGAAGCAGATTCAGCGATCTCCGCACACCGTTGGGGCATTCGGCCCCCACACCAGCGGGTATTGAGCGGCTGACTGACTGAGACTGGAGTTACTGGAGACAAACGAGCTTTTGACCGTTGACTGAATGAAAGAGCTACTGATGGAGACTGACGACGAGCCGAAAGACGAACTCGAATTGACACTGTTGGAATTCGCGGGTAATGGGCCAGTCCCCTGTGATGAAATGAGAGCCGCGGCAATCACGATTAGCCCAACCGTAATAGCGCAAAGAACAAGGAAAAAGTGCCCTGCCGCAAGACCGATCCTCTTTCGGCCGACTTCAAACCTCATTACCGCTCGTGTGGTTTCTAGTGTGCAGAGTAATATAAACGGGACCGCAGATTCTGCAGTTATATCCTCCCGATACTGCAAAATAACGATGCGTGATGGACGCCAATCCGAACCAAAGGAGGTCACGCAGAAAGCTTGTTCTTGCGGTCGTGGTTGTTGCCGTGCTGGCAATCGGAAGCTTCGCAATCTATCTCGAGTATGGGCAGGCGAAGTGTCAACCCTTGACACCGCCGGGTTGTGGAGGCTTCGAAAATCCAATGATTCAACATGCGCAAGCAAGTGCGGCGGGGGCAGAGGATAACTGTCAATTCGAACGCATAAACGCCATCTCGTGGGAAACCGTGTGCAGCGTGTACGTCAACGGGGGAAATACTGGAACAATCAACCTGACCGTGACCAATCCTGGGAGTGGGGGTGGGGGTTCCTTGGTCGACTTCCAGGTGTATTCCTCCCTGCCAAACTACATCAACTTCACTGCAATCCCTACTTGCGCCTACACTTCTTCGACTCCCCCATTGAATGAGGCGGCTACTTGCAACCTCCCGTTCTCCTCGACACAAACCTTCCAGTTCGTCTTCACAGTCTCGCAGAGCTATGGCGCCTCTACTGACCGGGAGGACGCCAGCGTCACCCTACTGATGAATCTTTTATGTTGCTTCCCATAGCAAGCATGAACACCGCGAAAAAATGGAAACGGCGACTGCATGTCAACGTCATGTTGACATGTCGTCCTTCATGTTGACATGACGGCGTCCGAGGAAGCCAAATCGCCCCTGCGATGTTGACATTTCGCCCCGCCCTGATGTCAACGTCCTTTCCCAGATGTCAACGTGCCCCGACCCGCGTTAAATACCAAACGAGCCTCTGACGTCGTATTCTATCTTTCTCTCTGATTTCGGAAGGCATCTGACGTTTCGGCACTAGCGTGTGCCATCGAACACATCAGTTCGCCAGCCTCAGCGAGAGAAACGGAATGCACGATGACAGCTCGTCCGACTTATTAAAATGAAATTGAGCGCAATCTTTGGTTGACCGTTTTCCCCCGCTGAAAATTAACACAAAACTGGTCATGTCTGCGAATTATGCTACAAGCTGTCCTTTATCGAAGTCCTTAATAGCGCCATAGAGTCTTACCGTTAAAGTGGTATGAAGGTAAGTGTTTACGTTGACGACGAAGTCTGGGACAAGTTCAGGAGAGCGGTCGTACGGAGGTCAGGCGACCCAAGGACTCTCAGTTCGGAGGTCCAGAACCTGATTCAAGATTCGCTCGTCGAAGACAGTGTCGTCACAGGTTTTGAAAAGATGAAGATAGCGTCCAAGCCTTTGAGTTCGATGCAAATCGTGGTGGTCAAACCCTCAGTCGTGACGTCAGCAGAAACCACGCTCAGAGAGATGAGGGGAAGACGTCATGGCAAAGCTGTATCTCGACAGTAGCGTGATAGTCAAGCGTTACATCGCTGAGAAAGGCAGCGAATCAGTGGCCGAGATTTATCAAAAATCCGATACCAAAGAAATTGGCATCTGTTTCTCGATATGGAACCTCGGGGAGACTATAGGCGTAATCGACCAGTATCAGAGGAGAGGTTGGATCACCGAGGACCAGTTTACGAGCGCCATGGGTGGACTCGCAGGAGAGACCCTCAGGTTGATGAGAATAGAAGCTCTCGAATTATTGCCAGTCCACTCGTCCGAACTCTCGGAAACGTGGGATTTGATCAGAAAATATCATATCTATCAGGGAGACGCGGTCCAAATAGTCGCATGCGTTCGCTCCAAGGCTGACAAGCTGGTCTCCGCAGACAAGGCGTTGCTCGAGATAGCGAAAAAAGAGGGAATCGCCTCTGTCAACATAGAAAATGCAGGAGAAATGAGGGAGCTGTGACGGTGAAAGTGGAGAAACACGCTGCTGACTTGCCGCTGCGGAGGTTGGCATATTCCCTTGAATATTCTGGGGCTATACCTTTTTCGACTCATCGATCTCAGGTCAACGGTCTGTGTCTGAAATATCGACATCCGCCTGACTTGAGTTCCTCCACTCAACCGCCGGGTCTCCTTGGCGCATTTACACCCGAGCGGCATCAATTTGATTGGCATGGACCGAAAGGACCGTATCGAAAAGGCGTTAGAGCAACCCCCGGGGGCGGTTCTACCAGACTAGACTACGGGTCGTCTCGCCTCTTAGCATCATGCTCGCTCGGCGGGGATTCGAACCCCAAACATCGCAGGGCACTGGTACCGCCGGGGATTTTGCACCCGAAGATTGATATTCCCGCCCGGGGCACATCTTCAAAATAAGCTCGTTCTGGGCTCTATTTGTTTAGATGAGGCTGCAACAGGCTGAAAAGAGGGCATCATCATTCCCGGCCCCCCTAGGTCGCATGCATGCCAATTGCAGAGTGTTTGCCGAGATGAGCTCGTATGACAAAAAATTGCTGGCAGGACCCGTATCTGAAGAGTTCGAGTCCCAACGTGCACGCGTCGTTGCGGATTTGAGCTAGTTGGTGGCAACCGACTGAGGCAATCCTTTCCTGACAATGATCACATCCCCCTTTTGTATCCATATCACCTTCTCCTCCCTGTGAAGTGTGGATTTCAGTTTCAACGCTTTCCTTACATGCTTGGGAACGGCGGCCGTTCCGCCTCTACTCAGCATTGTTTTTCTGAAACTCGACTCGGGCGTTCCTTTGCTTACGACGACCTCATCTCCCTCTTGAAGCCATAGTAGTTTTTCCCTCTCTTGTGGTGTATATCTCAGCTTTAACACCTCCACTACTCGCTTAGGGACGGTTGTCCTTCCTCCGCTACTGAGAATCGTTATTCCGAGAGGAAGCTCGTCCGACAAGTCTGCCCGCGAACGCAAGTCGCACGTACTTAACCACAGCGCGCTGAATTGGTTTCGAGCCCAAGGCCCAGCAACAGACAATGGCACGTCGCCCGGCTCGAAGTTGAGCGACCCACCGACCTGGCTTTCGACTCCAGCGGCAACCTCTGGGTCGCGGATTACGGGAATGGCAGGGTTCTGCAGTTCACCGGCTCCGTTGCTACTGCCACCACCCCTGAGTTTCCGGCGCTAGCCGTCCCGATAATTTTTTACCGCGGTGCTGGCGGCTGCCATGCTTCCGTCAAAGCCCGCGAGAAGGTCCCAGCAGCCCGAATGATTGTTCTAGACAGGTATATTACTCGGCCGAGATGTCATAGACTTGGTCTCCGTGGAATTGCTGGATCCAAAGTCTTTGAGGATAACCGTGTTGAGTTTGCTGCTGGTCCTTCTCCTCGCCTTCGCGCCTCATGCCTTTGCGCTATCCAACGGGCAGGCGGCGAACCTCGTTCTAGGCCAGGCGAACTTCATATCAAACAACACCGTGGCGACTAAGACTGAGCTGGACCTCCCCAATGCTCTGGCTTTCGACTCCAGCGGCAACCTCTGGGTCGCGGACCAGAACAATAACAGAGTTCTTGAGTACAAGGCTCCGTTCTCCACCCATGAGGCCGCGAATCTGGTCATAGGCCAGTCGAGCTTCACAGGTAGTGCAGCAGCCACCAGTTCGATGGGGCTGAGCGGTCCTACTGGCGTCGCGTTGGACTCGGGTGGCAACCTCTGGGTCGTTGATATGGGCAACAGCAGAGTCCTCGAATACACGGCGCCGTTCTCCACTAGCGAGGCCGCCACCTTGGTCATCGGCCAGTCGAGCTTCACATCGAGCGACTTCGCGGACACCAATTCGACGGCGTTAAGCTATCCTACTGGCCTTGCGTTCGACCCGAGCGGCAACCTCTGGGTCTCGGACCAGAGTAATGACAGAGTCCTGGAGTACAAGACCCCATTCTCAACGCACGAAGCCGCAAGCCTCGTGATAGGCCAGACGGGCTTCGCAACCACCAGCTCGGGCGCGACCACTCAGACGAGTCTGAACGGTGTCAAGGCCCTCGCCTTCGACTCGAGCGGCAACCTCTGGGTCGCGGACTTCAGACAAAGCAGGGTCCTAGAATACACGACGCCGTTTTCCAACCACCAAGCCGCAAGCCTCGTGATAGGCCAGCCGAGCTTCACGTCGAGAGACTGCGCGTTCACACCTACCTGCGCGGCCTCTCCGACGAATCTGTTTGATCCTAATGCTGTCGCCTTCGACTCGAGCGGCAACCTCTGGGTCGCGGACGGGGATAACAACAGGGTCTTGGAATACGCGGCTCCGTTCTCCACCCACGAAGCGGCAAGCCTCGTGATAGGCCAGCCGAGCTTCACGGGCAATGCGGCAGCCACCAGTTCGGCGGGGCTGAGCGGTCCTGAAGGCCTCGCTTTCGACTCCGGCGGCAACCTCTGGGTCGCGGATTACGCAAATAGCCGGGTTCTGCAGTTTGGCGGCTCCGTTACTACCACCTCGACCACCCCCGAGTTTCCGGCGCTAGCCGTCCCGATAATCTTCACCGTGGTGCTGGCGGCTGCCATGCTTCTCTTGAGGCCCACGAGAAGGTTCCAGCAACTCTAAGATTCTCTCTGGTGCTTTCCAACGAGTTCGCAATT
>Ga0307373_10009226_pt1 | contig 14816 bp, 12 predicted proteins | sample OX2MG_FD_202534 | JGI IMG/M metagenome (GOLD analysis project Ga0307373, IMG submission 202534) | Soil microbial communities from Risofladan, Vaasa, Finland - OX-2 | ecosystem: Environmental > Terrestrial > Soil > Coastal area > Acid sulfate soil | place: Finland: Risofladan, Vaasa | collected... | reverse complement strand
TTCTCTCGTTTACTTATACGAGTAGAGGTTTCCCTAGAAGCTGAGAGGAATTGGAAAAGGAAGGGTGATGCTATGGAGGATGACAAAGAGAGATTGTTACAAGCGGTGCCTACCTCCCTCACAGTGTCGTTTGAGGAGCAAGTCACCGAACAACATACCATCCTATTCCAGGAAGATACCCTGACGGTGGTTTTTACCAATTATCAGGCCTTCTATGTAAGCATTCCATCAGTATGCGCAGCGCTCGGACTCAATGTAAAAGGACAAATTCAACGGATGAAGCGTACTCCACTGCTCACCGATGGCCTCCATTTCCTTTCACTCGAGACACGGGGAGGAGTTCAACGCGTGTATTGTCTCCATGTCGAATGGATCGATTACTGGCTGGGTAGTGTTCGCCTCAAGGGACTCCAGGTTCCGGCGACGAAAATTGAGGTGTATCGGCGAGAGCTTCCTGCTGCCGTCTATGATGTCTTTCATCGTGTCGGAAGTCTCAAAGGGCAACCCTGGCTCTCCAATTATTTGCAGCAGACGCCGGCTCCGTTTGAACTTGTTGAGCCTCCTGGAGAGGACCCACTCCTGGAGAAGAAACTCACTATGCTGGCGAATATCCCACCTCCCAATCTCACAGAGCGGTTCACCGTGACAGACAGCCAGGTAGATCGTTCAATGCGCGAAGCAACATTGGCACGAGAAGACCTGTGGGAGGCTGACGACTCCACACGGATCTTCTCCGCTTCAAACAACTTACAGATCTATCTTGGAACATTACAATCGCCGCTCGACCTTTCTGAAGCTCAGGAAAAAATTCGTCAGTTGGGCGGATCAACAGTGCTTACCGCTCGGGTGGTGATGGGACTGTGGAACCTCAGACGCAACGACAGCCACCTCGCCATTAACGGAAGCGCGGCCATCCACATCGACGAGATTTTTGCCTGGCGAGGATTCCAGAAACATGAGCGGTCCGCCTATCCAGGAGCCAGTCACCAACGCACAGATGGCTACCGCACAGAACAAAAACGCCAGGTGCTCAGAGACCTTTCCCTTCTCGCATCGTGCTGTGTTCGCGGACACTGCACTGTCAACATAAAGGGGCGGCGAAAGACCTTTTATATTAACGGTCCCTATCTGCGTTACTCTGTCGTTACTACACCCACTATATGGGGAGAACAAGAGATCGTTGGCTTTTTTCTCTCGCCGGGAGATTGGATCGCGACCTATGAAGCGCACGACCACGATTTTCTGATCGAAATCGACCGTCGCATCTTTCTTCTCAACCCGCAAAATGAACAACACGAATTGCGCCTGGCTCTGTATTTGGTAGAACTCTGGAGACAATTGGCAAAGCAGGGAAGTTACAGTCAACCTCTTACCATGATCGAGTTACTCACCGCCAGCATGATCCCCGTGGATAAGGTCAATGTGACACGGTTTGCCACTCGCATTGAAAATGCTCTTGAGGTACTCTGGAAACGTGGAATTCTCGGAGCTAGACCGGAACCCATTACCCCCATTGACAAAAACAAGACGCGTTGGGGAAATGATTGGCTCAATTCGCAGTGGATTCTTGTGCCTCCCATTGAAATTAGGGAACACTTGACTACTCGTCAAGCAAAGCAACTTCCACCTCCACAGCCTCATGTAAAAGGGCGTCAAACGCGTCTGCTCTAACACATAAGGAGATTGGAGATTCACACCTGCCGCCGGGGTCGGTTGAAATAGCCACCGGGGTCGGTTGAAATAGCCACCGGGGTCGGTTGAAAAAAGCCACCGGGGTCGGTTGAAATTTTACGCTCAAACATTCAAAATTAGCGTGAAAGAGGGGAGGATGTATGAAGCAATTTGCTCTTGTTCGCTCCCTAGCATTCAGGAGAGTTCTCTTGTAATATGTTTTGAAGGATATCAGCAGAGTCTCTGGCCAGGGCCCACTGTGTTGCCAATAGCGTTTACCGTCTTGTTCTTGGGAGCAGCAGTGGAAATGACCGAAAGATGTTATGTACCCAAGTCCCCTGAAGGGATGGGCTTGTAGTCCCTACCTGACCCGTCCTCCGGGAAAGGTCGTGTGGTGGCATAAACTAAAGGCATTAAGGCAAAAAGAAAGCCAGTCGCAGTATCGACGCTACCTAGCGTGCTCGCAAAGCCCACGTAGCGCCGAACTTAGAACTGGCAACGCATTCGCACAGAGACAACCAGTGTTGTCACAGTGCGAATGCCGCGAAGGGTGTGTAATCCGAGCGGATTACAGCAACATATATTCCGATAGATACAGTATAACACCGTCACATGAATGTCAAGGGACTGTAGTTCTACTGGTGTTGCCTCGGACATATGCACCCTCCATTTCGGTAGTCCTGTAGAGAGGAAGGGTTGCGCGTATGTCCATGCACGCATCACTCACAACGGAGGCGAACGCTGAACAGCCTCCAGAATCGGAGCCAGTCCCTATCGCCCACAACCCGGCGCTGCTGAGTGTTGACCAGGTGATCGCGCATCTGTTCCCTGCGCCAACAGTTGGACAGCTCTTTTATACACGCTTTCGTGAGCGAGCCTCCCGCGAGCAGACGATCCTGCCAGACGAACCAGCGGATACCGTGGCGATCTGCACGAAGAGCATTGCCACGCTTGCCAGGGAACTCCGGATCGGCCCCGATACCACGCAAAAATATGTCGTCATCTACCGAGCTTTAGGTCTGCTCAAGAAGCGCAAGATGATGGGCAAGCTGGCCTTTGCCATGTCTGCAGGAATCTACCATCCCCCAGATCTCCTAGAGGCCAACCTCACCCGTCTTCTTCAGAAGAGCCGTCCCAAGCTGCGCGAGATGACCAGCGACGTGCTGGCACGCTGCAAGGTCTCTGGCCTGATCTCGCAAGACTTCCAGGCAGCGGCAGCGCTCTTACAAGACCTGCTTCAACCACAACAAGGCGAAACCCGGCGCACACTAGAACAACGCCTCCTGCAAGCCGGGCAGGTTTTCAGCCAGGTGCTCAGTTCCATGCAGAATCTACCCAGAGCGCGCACGCGGGAAGACGCCGAGTGGTTTCATCTTCCTAGCGTTGCGCCCACCAAAGCCGTAGAATCTACCCACACAAAGCCATCAGGAAGACACGATGAACACCACATTGACGGAAAACCACCTCAATCAGTCCATCGGGGAGATTCTTTTGCTGCTCATGTCACGCAAGAATCTCTCCAAACTGCCATACAGGGTAGATTCGAGCAAGAGCCACCCGCGCAGAATCCCCCCAACTCGTTCCAACAGGGAGATTCTGCACAGCCTCGCACAGCACAAGAATCTACCCAAACCCTCACACAGGGTAGATTCGAGGAGAAGAAATCTGTTTCGCATCTCCCTCCATTGCCAAGCAGGGTAGATTCTTCTGCCGCCAGCCCTATCAAACGAGCCGCCGAATCTACCCAAACCCTCACACAGGGTAGATTCGAACAAAAGGCTCCCATGAGGAATCTCCCCAATCTGCCACATCGGGGAGATTCCGCTGCTGGCACTCCAGACACGTCTGCTGTCGAATCTACTCAACCTGCCACACCGGGGAGATTCAACCAGGAAGCTGCCGCCTCGAATCCACCCAACCTGGCAGCGCAGGTAGATTCCAGCACCCCCGTTAACGTTAACGTAATTACATTAATTAATACTATTACGTTAAACGTTAAGCCCGTCGCGGCCTTTTGCTGCAACGCATTGGGTGAACCGCTTTCCAAGCAGCCTATTTATCTCAAGCTCTTCCGCGACTGCGAACGCGATGCCCAGGCGATCAGCGCGGCCCTGCTCTTCACGCTCGTTCACCGACGAGATGGGACCATGCGCAATCCGGCCTCAGTCTTTCTTGCCCGGTGCCGGGACTACCACGCACAGGGCGTACCGGACGAGGTGGCCGCCCTCGTGAAGCAGTACGGGTCGCTGACCTACGCGCAACTGTTGGATGTCCTGAGCAAGCCGGCATCCTTCACGCCTCCCATGCGAGGTGCTCTCCCTTCCGCCAGGCCTGGGTATCCCCCAGCATATGTGACACCTGCGTCTCTCTCGCCGCTCCCGCGCTGGGGGACAATCCAGAGGTTCATCGGGGTTGAGGACGGTCGGCCGGGCATGCGCCGAGAGGAAGCGCTGCAGGTGATCAGGCTCGCGCAGGGGGATCGCCGCACGAAGATGTGCCACGTTGACCTGGAACCGCTTGCTGATGGCTCCTACGCGGTGCTGCTCGACAATACGATCACGGCGATCCCGCGACAGACTTACTTCTACTCGGTACAGGACTGGCAGGCGCGCACCTCTGCCATCCAAGATTGTTTTGAGCTCTTTGGAGTGGCGCGCACGGGGCGGCAGTGCTTGGCTGACGCGTTGAGAGCAAGGAGGGCGGCGAAATGACCCAAACGCCAAGAGCGATGGAACGGATGTTGCCGCAAAATATCGAGGCAGAGTGCGGCCTGCTGGGGAGCATCATCATTGATCCGGAGGCGCTTTCCCTGGTGGCTGACTTTCTGCGTGCCGAGGATTTCTATCGTGACGCGCACCGAAGCATCTATGAAGTCATGCTGCACCTCTATAACCAGCGCACGAGCGCCGATTTCATTACGATCTGTGACGCGCTGGAAAGCCAGGACAAGCTGGAGGAGGTAGGTGGAGCCAGCTACATCACCTCGCTGATCAACCAGGTGCCCACCTCGGGCAATGTGTTGTTTTATGCCAGGATCGTCGAGCGGACCGCGACCCTGCGCAATCTCATCCATGCTGCTGGACAGATCGCGGCTCTGGCCTATGATGCCGAGGACGATGCCACGCCCATTGTGGAGCGCGCCGAGCAACTCATCTTCGCCATCAGCCAGCGCTCTCTGAGCCTGGGGACCGATGCGAGCCTGGCCGAACTGCTGACCTCCTACATGGTCCGGTTGGATCAACTCTCACAACAACGAGGAAGCGTTGTGGGCGTCCCCACGGGCTTCGCCGACCTGGACCGCTTGACGGGTGGCCTGCGCGGTTCCGACCTGATTGTGCTGGCAGCCAGGCCTAGTATTGGAAAATGTCTCACGGCCAGTACCCTTATAGATGATCCTCAAACTGGTGAGCGAGTAACGATTGAGGAGTGTGTACGTCGTCGTTTGCCTACTGTGTACAGTGTTTCTAAAGAAGGGAAGGTGCGTCCTACTCCGATTGCGGATTGGGTAGATAGCGGAATACAGCAATGTTACCGGGTTCAGACACAAACAGGAAGAATGGTTGAGGTCACCGGACATCACCCATTTCTCACAGTTCATGGGTGGAAGCCATTACATGATTTACGGGTTGGGCAGTACATTGCGGTACCAACGAAAGTCGCATGCTTTGGCAATGACGAAAGTCTTCCCTTGGGGAAGATAAGGCTTTTGGCTTACTTTATTGCGGAGGGAGGGCTGACTCACAATCAGGCGAGATTCACAAACACTGATCCTGCGATAGTAGAAGACTTCAATGGGATTGTTGCGATTCACTTCCCTTCATGTACTCTTCGTCAGGCACGCATTACCTACACTGTTGCCCAGTCCAAGAAGTTATACACCCAACAACGAATTGCTATTCTGCCGAAAAACCCTGTAGTGGCATGGCTCGACGAACTGGGATTGATGGGCAAATTAGCGAAGGAGAAATTTCTCCCCTCCTGTGTGTGGAAGTGGAGCCGTCGCTATTTAGCTGAGTTTTTGCGAGTACTTATGAGTTGTGATGGAAGCATTTATGCCGCAGGTGGCCATCCCGTTATAGAGTTTTGTGTTGCTGCTCCACGACTTGCTGCTGACGTGCATCATGCGTTTGTGCGCTTCGGCATTGTGTCGAAGCTCTACAAAAAGGCCGCAACGTGCCAGGGAAAGGTGTTTGATGCTTGGCGTGTAGAGATCACCAATCCAGAAAGTATCAGGATCTATCAAGAGGAGATAGGATGGATAGGCGAGAAATGTGCTCGCTTTGCTGGGTATGAACGAAAGGTTCTGAAGGAAGACGGTGGGAATAAGGGCCATGCCCCGCAAGAGACGTGGCAACTGGTTCGTGCAGCGGCTCAGCGCGACGGATTATCGTGGATAGAGCTTGCGCGCAGGAGCGGAGAGACATCGAGACGAGGAAAATATGCTGGCTACAACCCTCACACGAATCGAAATATTCCTCGCTATCGTCTTGCTGAGTATGCGGAAGTGTTAGATGACCCTCATCTGCGATGGATCGCCAGCCCAGATGTCTACTGGGATGAAATTGTCTCTATCGAGGCAATAGGGGAGCACCAAGTCTATGACTTATCTGTACCCGATGGCGCAAACTTTGTGGCTCAAGATGTGTTTGTTCACAACACGTCGATGGCCCTGAGCCTGGCGTACAATGCGGCGTTACACTATGGGCAGCGCATTGGCATCTTCAGCCTGGAGATGAGCCAGCAGCAATTAACGGAGCGGCTCATGGCCATAGAGACCGGCATCAACCTGCAACGGTTGAGTACGGGCAATCTTGAAGATGACGAGTGGGAGAGGGTGGTGCTGGCGCAGAATACCCTCTCCGACGTACCCATTCGTGTTGATGGCACCTCTGTGCTCTCGCCGGTGCAGATGCGGAGCCGGGCCAGGCGCTGGGTGGTGGAGCATGATGGCCTGGATTTGATCATCGTGGACTACATGCAGTTGATGCAGCCTAGCGATACCGGCTCAAAGCGCAAGATGGAGAACCGGGTGCAGGTGATCGACGAGATCAGCCGCAATTTGAAGCTGCTCGCCCGTGAACTCAACATTCCCATCCTGGTGCTGGCGCAGTTATCCAGGGCGGTAGAGAGCCGCCTATCGAAGGTGCCGCAGCTTTCAGATCTCCGAGAAAGTGGCGGCATAGAGAATAACGCAGATATCGTGATGTTCATCTATCGGGATGAGGTCTATAACCCGACGACGGAGCGCCAGGGGATTGCTGATATTATTGTGGCCAAACATAGGAATGGGCCCACGGGAACGTTCTGCCTCGCGTTTGAAGCCCAGACGACCCGCTTCCGGAATCTCACGGATGAAGTCATTACCCCGATGACGGTAGAGCCAGAGGACGAGTGGGAAGTGGACCTGGAGGCAGACAATGACGAGGAGTAACTGGACAAATAGCTAACTTGTCCCCAGGCAGGAATAGACCGGATCGGACATCGGGCAAGATCATCCCCTCTCAAGCAAGAACACGCACGCGCATCCGTTTTTTCAGGCTCAAGTGTTGATGTAAGTTAGCCATTTGTCTCACCAAATAGCTGACCGTCTATGATGACGGTCAGTATAGACGAGACGCAACAAGCAAGCTGCGAGAGAGCAGAGACGCGGTATCGCAGGATCGCGGGTGACCCAAATAGGAAGTTATCTGTTTGTCTCACCAAATTAATAGCTGTCTATAGTGACGGTCACTATAGACAGCTATTAGACTATCTCACCAAATAGCTAACTTACTGGATGACACCCTGTTAGCTTGCATGCTAAATGGCGGTTTTTGGACGCTTTGTGGTGGAGTCCTCGTGCGTGCCAGGAATCGACCTGTATATGCTCTCCTATGGTACAATCTCACCCAGTAAAACTACAAGGAGAAACAGTAATGGCGATCCGTTTGCTTGATCTACAGCTGCTCTACGGCGTCGCCGGAGCGCAGAAGCACTTTGAGAACCTATGCGCCGACCTGATTCGTACGGAATGCTCTGATGCGAAAGGAGTGCGGTGTGAACCTGGCGATGGGGGGGTGGATGTATACGTCGGTGACTGGGCAGACCCGGAAGGAATCTCCGTCTTTCAGGTAAAATATTTCCCTATAAGTTTAGGCGCGAGCCAGAAGGATCAAGTGCGTCGGTCATTTCGCACCTGCATCGAGAACGGCAACTTTATCGTCAAGCGCTGGACACTGTGTCTGCCTGTCGACCTCAGCGAGGAGGAGACAGTCTGGTTTACCAATTGGAAAAACCGGCAGGCGACTGACTTCCTCGCCGCCAACCGGATCGACTGGTGGGGAGAAAGCGCATTACGCCAGTTACTGCTACAACCGAAAAACTCAGGCATCAAAGAAGCGTACTTCCACCAGGAGCACGTCGCCCAGATCCGTGAGATGTATCATATGCTGACTCATCTCCTCGAAGACTTCGTGACGCGCCCTGAAGAATCGGTTATGACCCTGGCCTTGCGGCAAGATGCCAAAGATGCAAATCTGCGCTACCGGGATGAAGTCTATGGGCCTCTCCATACTGAACTGAAACGCATCCGTGACGAGCTGGAGCGTGCGCATGGCCGGACGGGACCGTACCCACTACGAATTTTGTTGGGGGGCGAACCGTTGCCAGGCCACCTGCGGTACACTATGCCAGCATCATGGGGACCAACCTTTCTCCACTGGTATGCCTGTAAAGAAGCGTATCGTCTGTATGGGGCATTTACGCTTCCAGCCCGTGATCGGCTCAACGAGATCGAGGAGGCTATCACGGCATATCATGCCGCAGTCGAGGAGGCCCGCAAAGCTGCTGCCTCATTGCTGAGCGCTCACGTCGCTCAAGCCCTCGAAGCAGAGACTCAGCTCCCCGACTACCTTGAGTGGAAGCACACCTATAAAGATACTCCTACCCCGCCTCCATATCAATCCTTCCCCTGGTTTGAACTGCTCGAGCGTCTAACGTCGCCCGGTTCTTATTCCAGTGAGCAGATTGCCGTCGCTTGGCTGCGAAATCCGCTGCAGACCTTTGGTTGGCTCCTGGCTGGCCGACCTGATGAAGCTGGCCAGTGCGTTTCAGACGACTATGACCGCGGCGTAGCCATACCGAGATCACTACCCTTGTTTCAGCACACTCTCACACGGGCTATGCCAAAGCTCGAAGAGGCAACACAGTTTCAGCAAGCAAGGCGGGAGCAAGAGCGGTTGTATCGCCTTGTCGCCTCTCTGGAGACGGCTCTCCTGAATGTCCTAATCAACATCCAGCATGAGTATGAAGGAGGCTCACCTCAGATTTAGAAGAGGCCCGGCCGGGCATACGAATGCTGATACACGCCGTCAGAAAGCATCCCAAAACACCGCCAGAAAGCGTGCAAATGAACAGACACCCATATACACCCGCAATCAACGCCGAGCCTTCTCACCGTTCACACCAGCTTCTCTGTCCGGCTTCGTCTATACTGACCGTCATCATAGACGGTCAGCTATTTGGTGAGACAAACGGCTAACTTCTCTTGACGGTCGGTATCGACCCCCTGTATACTAACCAGGGGCGGTGGTGAGCCAGGACGCTCACGCGCTTCAGAAAGGATTTATGACGATGGCAGAAGAGACCTCTTCTCAGGAGCAAGCGCAGGCACCCTCGCGCGTCGAATATGTTGAAGAGTTGGCAGGCCCCGACGATTACTGGTTGTCGATCACCTCAGCGGCTCGTGTGGTCAGACGACAAGATATCACCATTCGTCGCTGGATTGCCAGCGGGATGCTGCCCCTGCGTGGCGATGCAGCCAAAGCCGGTCAGCCAGGCGCGCCCCGTCCTTCCGGTCTCAACAAGCGCACCAGGTACGTGCGCGCCAGCGACCTGGAGAAGCTTTCCCCGATTGTCGATCCCGGCGCGGTCATCATCGGAGAGGAGGGACGGCTCGACCTGCCCAGTATCCCCGCTGAACAGGCGGCGATCAAGGCCGCACACCAGCAGCTTCTGGGTGAGGTTGGCGACCTACGCCAGCAGGTGCAGACTCACACGCAGACGTTCCAGGCAGCCCTTGCAGAGCAGGCAACCGCATGGCAGCGCGACCTGGAGGCGTTCCGTACTTCGATCAGCACGCAGATCACCGAGATGGAGCGGGTAGCAGAAACGCAAGCTGGCCAGCTGACGTCGCTTGGGCATCTCATCACTGACTACCAGAGCCAGCTTGAGCGCGTCGGAGAAGCACAGCGACAGCAGTACGAGTCCTTCACGGCGCGCATCGATGACAGTCAGCGCCAGGTAGAGGTGCTCCGCAAAGAAGTGACCGAGAGTTTGGAACGACTCACCTCAACACACCAGCAGTCCCGCCAGGACTGGGAGCAGGCGATGGCTTTGCAGAACACGATGCTCGTCGATCTCCAACACGCGCTTGAGCGCGTGGAGTATCGGGAAGAGAAACTGGCACGCCAACAACACGAGGCCAATGAAGAGGCGGCACGAACGGCCACAGCCGTAACCAGGCGTCTGGAGCAGTTCGAGCAACGACTTGGGCAGATCGCGCAAGCAGCAGAACACACGGCACGAAGTAGCGCGCAAGCGTATCAGGAGCGAGCCGACGGGCAAGATCGACAGATGGAGGAGCTGCGCCGGTTGCTGCAACAAGAGGTCGAGGCGCGCCAGCAGCAAGCGAGACGCACGGCCACACACGCGCCAGGCACATCAGCTACAAAGCAGAAGGAAGACAGACGGTAACAGATGCTTCTTATAGCCATTGGCTCTCGCAGGAAGACAGAGCATATAATGAGTGCGAGCTGACTGTGGAGGAGTCGTACTGACAGTAAGAAGTGCTCTCTGCTACACACAACAGGCTCGCCGGAAGCAAGGAGGCGTCCCATGGACAAGGAAGAAGCTGAACGCCTGGCCAGGGCCATCCGCAAGGCCCCTGTGGATTGGATTCAGGTGAGTGGTGTGGAACAGAATCCCACCACGAACACGTATGAAGTGACGTGTGAGTACAAGCAACCGCAGAAGGGATTGTTCCATGCCAGGGAGTCTTGGACGACGCTTGTGATCAAAAGCCCCCGCCAGTGGATCGACTTCCTGACCCAACACGGGAGCGGCTTGGGACTGCCCTAACCACGCTGAGAACGAGTGCTTCATCGCGGTGCATCACATTGAGGCAACGGCGGCATACGCCGCCAGTGTACTCCCTGTGTCAAGCACATCAATTTGGTTATTTGGTTTTTGGACTGTCAGGCAGGGCTACGGAGCGGCTGGTGGAGTCGTGGATGCCGGAGGCAGCGTGGCGCGCAGCTCTTTGACCTGGCGACCCTCGGTGCCGAGCAGGCTGTCCAGGTGATCGATACGTTCAGCGAGGGTTGGGATCTCGTTATCGGGCTTATTCGCGCGGTCGAGATAGGCGAGTTGATGGACGAGCAGCTTGCGCAGCCGCCCGCCCTCATCGCACTGCCACGCGAAGCGGTCGCGGTCCAGCACCCGCTCTTGCTCCGCCGCTTGCCAGCGCCGCTCACAGGAGCGTGCCACGATGAGCGGGAGAGGCAGCAGCAGGGAGTACCAGGCCGACGTTCGCGCCAGTTCGGCCATGCGCAAGAGCCGTTCGACCCACGCGACCGGGCTGTTGTAGTCGTGCAGCAGCCGCGCGACGAGCGGCATCAAGACCACGACCTGCTCCGGTTTGTCGCCCAGATGCATCTTGCAGATCACCAGTTCCCGGCCTACCAGGTAGATTTCCCGCTCCGGATGGGCCAGCATATCGAGCTCGTCCTCCCCTTCGCCTGGCGCTCGGCGTGAGTAGAAGTAGAACATGCGCGGCGTCTTCAGGCGCGCGACTGGCGGCGGTGCGAAGCGGGCCAGTCCTTGCCGGTAATAGCTGTAGACCTGTTCGAGCAGCCTGCACAGGCGGCCATCCTGGTGCGCGCGCGAAAAGGTGCGCAGCTTCTCCGCCGTCTCGTGCCGTGCGCGCTGCCACAGCCTGATGTGTGCCAGCACGTAGAGGCCTACTGCGACCTCGATGCCGAGGGCAGACGGCGGCGGGGACCAGGAGAGCGGCGACAGTGTGGCAGGGGAGATGACCGGGGAGGGAATGGCGATCCAGGCCTGTTTGACGAAGAAGAGGATCGCCGCGGATACCGCCACCACCAGGAAGAGCACGATGGTGCATCCCCAGTCGAAACCTGCGTCTTTGCGTTGGACATATTGCCGGAGGATGGCGAACGCCAGACAACACAGGATCAGCAGGGTCGCAATGTCGAGCGGGAGACTGGCGTGCAGGATGACGTGGCCAAACTGGATGAGCCACCCGACCGGCGGCACGAGGAGCGCGCCGAAGAGTGCGCCCAGCACCAGCGCGAGCAGCAAGCCGGCCAGGTCAGCCAGGAGCAGCTCTACCAGGATGTCATGCGCGCCGGTCGAGCGTCGGAGGGCCTGTGGTGTGGTGAGTGGTCCTGCTGGGGTCTGTTGTTGCTGCATCTGCTCCTCCGTTTCTCTTGCGGCTACTCGGCCACGTTGCTCCAGTCGATCTGTGTGGACGGAGCCGGTGCAGGCGCAGGTGTCTCGGCTGTCTCGGCTTGCCGCTTTTTGGCCGATGGGCGGGCGGGTGGTGCAGGCCTGGCCGGGGCCTGGTGCTTGTCCGATGCCAGGAAGCTGTCAATCGTGACCTGCTCCAGCGGTGGTGGAGTCTCGCTTGGCGGCTCCGCTTGTTCGCGCGGCGCGGCTTTCGCGCCCGTCTTCGGCTTGGGCTTCGGTTTTACACGGGCCGCTGGCTCCTGTGGCGCGGCCTCTTGCGGGTGAGGTGCTGCGTCCTGCTTGGGCTTGGGCTGCTTCGGTGCCAGGTCGCGCGCGGTCAGGACGCGCTGCTGCTGCACATGCGTGCGCGGATCGATCTTTTCAAAGTACAGCGCCAGCACCGGGGCCAGCGGCAGCAGCAAGAGCGTGCGCGCGACGAGTGAGGGTTCGAGCAGCGGTGTGAGGGAGAGTTCGCCGGGCAGGTGGGCGCGCCAGAGTGCCTGGAGCGCGGCCGTCATATCTGGAAAGATCCAGACCTGCGCGCGACTCAGCGCCGCGACGAGCAAGACGAGCGTCACGAACACGTCTCCGCGCCGGGCCAGCGCCCCGATGCTTGCCCAGCGATCGCGCCAGGCCCACGACAAGCTGGCCCACAGCCACAGGGCGTAAGCGACAACAGGCAGCAGTGGCGAAAGGACGATGAGGAGACAGATGGGCAGCAGCAGCAGCGCGACGCGCTGCGGCGGCAGGTCGGCCCAGTGCCAGGCCTCGCGAGAGAGGTGCTGCTTGAGTGTGAGCAGCTGGGACTGGTTGGGTGGAGCGCTTAGCGACATGGCAGGTAATCCTCCAGCAGCAGGACGCGCAGACGCCGTCGTTGTTCGTGGGTGGCCAGGAACTGCTTGCGTGCGTCAGCCACGGCCTGTTTGATGGTCGGCGTGAGACAAAAATACCAGACATAATCGTGGTGGGCGACCAGGTCCGGCAGTATCTCAGAAAGCCGGTGGTCACTCTTTTGGTGGCATTCGACTTCTATCCCCAGGAGTTGCCCTGGCTGCATCTCGACGGTCTCCAGGATGGTGCCGTCTTTGGCGGTGATCGACCAGGTGCCGGCTTCTTTCAGGGAGAGGATGCCATCCGCTTTATGTGGCCGACGCACATCCCTTTGGCGTGGGGGCAGCGCGAGTTCAATGGCGCGTTCGCCCTTCCAGGTGTGCGGAGGCGCGCCTGCTCCTCGGCGGGCCAGCAGCAACCGGACCTGATTGATGAGATGGTTGTGTGAAATGAACTGGTCGTCGTGGCGCAGCCGATCTTCCAGGTCTTTGTAATTGTCCGGGAATGGGATTTCTGGCCAGTCCAGGCTGAGATAACGGAGGCCGAATGCGGTCGCGCGAAACCAGGGCGGCTGGTCGTCCCAGGGCTGGATGACTTCCAGGTATCCGCGGTCCGATAGCTTGCGCAGCAGTTTGGAGACGGCCATCTGGCGATGGCGCGAGTCGGCAGGCCACGCGCGCTTCGTGGGGGCGGTCGTATCGGCGAGTTGGGACGCGGGCGGTTCGGCGACCGCCGGGGTGTGTCCGGGGGCCAGGTACTCGCCGAGGCTATCCGCGCGCGCAAACGTTTGTTCCGCGGCGAAACGGATGATATCGCTATCGCGGACCCGGAATTGGACCGAGCCGGCATCGGTGCGGCGCTTCTGCTGGACGCGCCGCCGCTTTTTACGTAGGGACGTGGCGGGTTCTATTGCCATCTGCTCTCGCTGCTTTCTCTATCGTCTCAACTGGCTTCTCAGGCCGATGTGACGACGCTATGACGATACTCTACAAGGCTTTCCAGGTCGGGAATGCGGCCTACATCGGGCGACATTGGCCCCGATTCGGCCTAAATAACGAGGACCACTCGCGAATTGTCGCGAGAGAAAAGGGGTGTTGATGGGCTGGCGCGCCCAGGCCCCCAGGTCCCGGAAAGCGATGGAACAAGATCGTCAAAGCATCAGCGAGCGCTGGCAGAGGGTTGGCAAAGCACTGTCAAGCGGTAGACTCTCTCGTTGCAGGCTGCCCTGTTCGCGTCCCTCCCCAGGCGGGTGCGCATTCTGACTACTCTATAGTAATTACTGATTCTCTTTTGTCTGTTAGTTATCCGGCGGATAAGGTGTGTCTCTTGCTCGCCGGAGATCTCTACCACTGGATCACACTCCCCGCCATTAGGATACCATAAAACAACCAACCAGGCAACAGGTTCGGAAAAAAGAGCGAACTATGGCGACCCCTCAGAGTATCTCCACACTCAATGAACAGGACACAGACAAGGTAATTGCCCCTCTTTCAGGCCAACCAGATCATTCCTAATCGCCTGCCCCTCAACGGACACACTCATCTCTTTCCACTGCGCTGCCGACCTGGTCCCGCGCTGGCGAAGCGCCTGGCGCGATGTCCCGCGCGCGAAGCTGTGGTGTGAACCCTGGAGCGAAAACAGGCGAGACGACGGATGAGGGCTTTGAGGGTTGAGAGCCCGCTACTCGCAGCGCCACTCAACAAAGGGAAAGGAAAAGGGGTAGAGTTCGCCCGGCCGTTCTTGTGGGAGGTTGTGCCTCAGATATTCAACGAGCGGCATCACCGCTGGTGGAGCATGTTTGATTAATG
>Ga0307373_10009221_pt1 | contig 14818 bp, 8 predicted proteins | sample OX2MG_FD_202534 | JGI IMG/M metagenome (GOLD analysis project Ga0307373, IMG submission 202534) | Soil microbial communities from Risofladan, Vaasa, Finland - OX-2 | ecosystem: Environmental > Terrestrial > Soil > Coastal area > Acid sulfate soil | place: Finland: Risofladan, Vaasa | collected... | reverse complement strand
TCTGTCGATTGATCGACCGACCACTTCGTCCGTCTTTCCCGAAGGGCTTTCGAAACGAAGTCCAAGTCGTCGGCACGATCTTCAGCGCCGACCAGGAGAACCCGCACGACATTTTGGCGATCAACGCCGCCTCGGCCGCGTTGATGCTCTCGGGCATCCCCTTCGACGGACCCATTGGCGCCGTGCGACTCGCCTACACGACCGACGGGGAGTGGGTCGCGCATCCGACCTTCGCCGAGGGCGACGAGTCCGTCTTTGAACTCGTGGTCGCTGGGCGCGCGTTGAGCGACGACCTTGACACCGACGTCGCCATCATGATGGTGGAAGCCGGCGGTACCGAAGGATCGTTCGAGAAGTACGCCGACGGCGCGCCCAAGGTCTCCGAGGAGGTCCTGGCCGCTGGCCTCGAAGCCTCGAAGCTCTGGATCCGCGAAGCCATCAACTTGCAGCGCGAATTGGTGCGCAATTGGATCGCCGAGCGCGGCCCCATTGAGATGATGCCTTATGAAACAGTCTTGGACTACCAAGACGACGTCTTGGCGCGTGTCGAGGCGGTTGGAATGAGCGCCCTCAGCGAGGCCAACGCGCTGACGACCAAGGCCGCGCGTGCCGCGGCCCTCGACGCCGCGACGGCGTCGATTCAAGAGCAGCTCTCGAGTGAGTTCGAAGGTCGTTCGAGCGAGATCAAGGCCGCGGTCAAGTCGCTGACCAAGAAACTCGTGCGCCGGCGCGTCGTCGAAGAGGGCGTGCGTATCGACGGACGAACCACGACCGATCTGCGCGCGCTGTCGGCTGAAATCGACCTCTTTCCGATGACCCATGGTTCGGCGCTCTTCCAGCGCGGCGAGACCCAGGTCGTCAACGTCACCACGCTGGGCATGCCGCGCATGCGCCAGCAACTCGACACGATTACCCCTGACGAGTGGCGCCGCTACATGCACCACTACAACTTCCCGCCGTACTCGACGGGCGAGACCGGACGCGTGGGCATGCCCAAGCGTCGCGAGGTGGGCCACGGCATGTTGGCCGAGCGCGCCTTGATCCCCGTGCTACCGAGCGAGGAAGACTTCGCGTACACGCTGCGCGTCGTCTCTGACGTCATGCAGTCCAACGGTTCGACGTCGATGGCGTCGGTCTGTGGATCGACTCTCTCACTCATGGCCGCGGGCGTGCCGATCAAGGCGCCTGTCGCGGGCATCGCGATGGGCTTGATCTACGACGAAGGTAAGTACGTCACCCTGACTGACATCCTGGGCGCGGAAGACGCTTTTGGCGACATGGACTTTAAGGTCGCCGGGACGGCCGACGCCGTGACCGCTCTGCAACTCGACACCAAAATTGATGGGCTCCCGGCCGACGTTCTGGCCAAGGCGCTGCATCAGGCCAAGGAAGCGCGCCTGACGATTTTGAAGGTCATCACCGACACGATCGCGGCACCTCGCGACGAGGTCGCGGCGGTCGCTCCCAAGATCGTTTCGATTCAGATCCCGATCGACAAGATCGGCGAGGTCATTGGACCCAAGGGCAAGGTCATCAACACCCTTCAGCAAGAGACCGGCGCGGACATCGCGGTGGACGACGACGGCGTCGTGGGCACGGTCACGATCGGCGCCAAGGACGGTCGCGCGGTCGCCGAAGCGCGCCGTCGTATTGAGCTGATCCTCGACCCGCCGTCGGCCGACGTCGGCGCGGTCTACCAGGGACGTGTCGTCAGCATCGCGAAATTCGGCGCCTTCATCAATATCCTGCCGGGACGCGATGGACTGCTGCACATCTCAAAGCTCGCCCCGCTCAACGGCGGCAAGCGCATTGGCCAAGTCGAAGACGTGCTCGAACTTGGTCAGTCCCTCGAGGTGAAAGTAGACGACATCGATCCCCAGGGCAAGGTTTCGCTTTCGCTCGTGGGTGACTTCGAGGTCAGTGACGAAGAGCCGCACGAGCGCCGTGAGCCGCGCGAGCCGCGCGAACGCCGTGAGCCTCGCGAGGCACGCGAACCGCGCGCCGGCAATTCGCACACTCCGACTTCGAACGGATCATCGTTCGAAGCCGCGTTCGAGGCGGAACTCGCCGGTGAGATCGGCGACCTGGGACCTGGTGGTCCGTCGTTCACTGACGGTGACGGTGGCGGACGCCGCCCCTCGCGGCCACGTCGACGCTAATTCGGTGAGGGGGTCGTGCGGTCATTGCGGCTGCGCGGCCCCTTCGTCATCACTTACGTTGGATGATGGCTCGTGACCTCAGCGACTGAATCGACGCGCTCGGCGTGGTCCTGGCGATGGCGTTACTGGTCGCGCGGCGATCGACGGGCGTTCTGGTCGTTTCTGGCGGTGCCCACGATTCTCTTCGTGTTGCCGGCGCTGTTCAATCATCCGGCCATCGACGCCGACAATCTGATCCAGAATTTCCCTTTGCGCGTCTTGGTGGGGCGCCAACTCGACAGTGGCCATCTTCCCTTGCTCAACCCCTACGGCAACGCGGGCACGCCGTTGCTCGGGGGTATGAACGCGGGCGCCTTCTTCCCGCTCACGCTTCTTTTTGCGTTCGTGCCCGCCATCGGGGCGTGGATCATCAATTTGATCGCGGTGTACTTCGCCAGCGCCCTCGGGGTCTTCGCCCTCGGGCGGTGGCACGGCCTCTCTACGCGGGCTTCGGTCTTCGCGGCCTTTAGCTACACCTACTCCGGAGCCATGATCGGACAGGTCGTGCACCTCGGCGTGGTGCAGGGATTCGCGATGTTGCCGTGGGTGATGCTTCTCCTGGTCTCATTCGCGCGACGAATGCGCGACGACCTGCCCGTCGCTAGGCGTGCGCTAGTCCGCGCACTCTCACCGTGGTTGTTGAGCGCGACGGGCCTCTGGGCGCTGGTGTTTTTGACCGGCGAACCGCGCGCCATTGCCGAGGTGGAGCTGGTCTCGCTCGTCGTGCTCGCGGCGGTGTTCTTCTTTCGAAGTTCCTATCGATTGATGACTTGGCGCTCGCGCGGGTGGTACGCGGGCACGCTCGCGGTGAGCTTCGTCTGGGGCGTCGCGCTGGCGGCCATTCAGATACTTCCCGCGTGGTCCTTCATTCGTTTCTCCGAACGTACGGTCGTCACGTACAGCTTCTTCGGTGCCGGTTCCTTGGCGCCACGGTGGTCAATTCTCTTCGGACTTCCTGACGTCCTCGGTGGTAACGGCGCCCTCGGCACGTCGCCTTTCTTTGCGCACTACAACCTGCCCGAAGTCACCGGTTACGCCGGGGTACTCGCCTTGTGTGCGGGTGCCGCGTTCGTGGCGCAGCGCCGGCTTCGCGGCTGGGCGGAGCGTGATCGCGACTACGCGCTCTACGCGCTGGTCGTGGTCGTGGGTCTCTTCGCCACGTGGGGCAACTACACGGTGGTGGGTCACTTCTTTCGTGCGTTACCGCTCTTTGGCAGCACTCGTCTGCAAAGTCGCAACTCGGTGCTGGTCGATCTTGGGTTGTCGATGTTGCTCGGGTGGTGGATCGACCGCCTCGAACACCGGGCCGATCGTCGAGTTCGATTTGGGGCCATGGCGCCGGCGCTGGTAGTCGCGACCTTCGCGCTGGGCGTGATCGGCTGGGGACCCTGGCTCGTTCGCAAGCTCGGCGTCGCGTCGACTTCCAGCGCCCTCGCGACGGGTCTTAAGCCAGCGATGTTCGTCCATCTCGCGATCGCGCTCGGCGTCCTCGCGCTGTTGGCGCTGGCGGCGCGATTCAAAGACGTGGTGCGCCTTCTCGCGGTCGTGTTGATCCTGGACCTGGTCACGTTCTCCATGTTCAATGCCACCGGTCTCGTTGGCGGACCCGGCCCGACGGAGCCCTCCCACGCCCACGCCACGAGCGTGCTCTCGACCCAGGGGCGATTCGCGTTGGTGGATCCAACAAGTCAGCACACCAAACTATTTCGCCAGCTCGGTGAGCCCAACATGAACGTCTTCACCGGACTCGCCAGTGCGCAAGGTTACGGGGCGCTCGTGTCAAACTTCTACGACACCAACACCGGTAGCCACCCGCAAAGCGGGCTGAGCGCCTGCCACCTGGCGCAAGGTACCTTCACCCAACTTCGTTTGAAGTCGCTCGTGGTGGCGAGCTCTTTGTTGAAGAGTCGTAGCCCCAACCGAGCGCCACTCGGCTGCGCGCCGGTGCCGCGATTAAAGCGCGCCGCACGCTACTTCGGCCAGGAACTCCAGGTGGCGCGGATCTCGCTACGCGGTACCGCGAACGCCTCGGTCCCGGTCACTTCGAAACTTCGCCTGCTCAACGCCTCGGGAGTCGCTTTCGGGGCGACCTATGACGTGACGGGCCACGCCCCGGTCACGCTGCGACTTGCCTCGCCCCAGTGGGCGGGGGGCTTTGAAGTGGTGACGGCCCGTCGCACCCAACTTCGCGAAGCCGTGGTCACGACCTCGACGGGAGCGCGCTACTACCTCGACAGCGGTTTTGATATCGCGCTGTCTTCGAAGAAGTGGCACATGACCTCGACGATGCTCGACGTCCAAGTCTTTAAGGCGACCCACCTTCAAGCGCGCGCGTGGCTCCAGGCACCTCGCGGGGGCGGCGTTGTCACGTCGATAACGACGAGCCCCTGGGGTGACGCGTGGATGAAGGTGAAGACGACGCACGCGACGGTCCTCGAGCGGAGCGAGGCGTACCTCCCGGGCTGGCGGGCGACGGCGACGAACGCGACGACGGGCGCGGTCCTCGACCTCGCGGTCACGCGCGCGGGACTCATCCAGCGAGTCACCGTCCCCCGGGGAACCTGGAACCTTCACTTTCACTACCACGCTCCCTACATCGAGGCGGGACTCTTCGCGTCGTTGGGAGCCGCTGGCGCCTTCGCCGTGGCCCTGGCTTTCGCGTGGCGCCGACGTCGCTTGGATAAGGTGACCTCGTGAAAGTTCTCGCCATCGTGGGGGGCGCGGGACGCATGGGCCAAGCGCTCGCGCGTGGTCTGAGCGCCCGCGACGATTTCAAGGTGGCGGCCCTGGTCGACGCCCATGAACCAGCGGCGGTCTTCGGCGCGACGTACGTCGCGCGCGTCGATGACCTCGACGCGTCGAGCATCGATGTCGTGATTGATTTCTCTTCACCTGACGGAGTCGCCAGTTCGGCCAAGTGGTGCGCCGCCCATGGCGTCGCGCTCGTCGTGGGCACCACGGGCCTCAGCGACGAACACCGCGGCGCGCTCGAAACGGCTTCGAAGCGCGTCGGTGTTGTCGTCGCCGCGAACTTCGCGATCGGGGCGGTGTTGTCCGAGCGCTTCGCCGCGATGGCGGCACCTTACTTTGAACGTGTCGAGATCATCGAGCTTCATCACGATTCCAAGATTGACGCGCCCTCGGGCACTTCGATCGCGACTGCCGAAGCAGTCGCTCGGTCCCGTAGGGCCAAGGGACTCGGTGCACTCATTGATTCGACGAGGAGCCACACCTTCGAAGGCGCCCGAGGCGCTGACGTCGCCGACGGTGTCAAGGTTCATTCGGTTCGTTTGCCTGGATTAGTCGCGCACCAAGAAATTCTCTTTGGTTCGCGGGGAGAAGGTCTGACGATTCGTCACGACTCCTACGATCGCGAGAGCTTTCTAACGGGCGTCGCGATCGCGGTCTCGCACGTGGACGCCGCCAAGCCCGGTCTCTTGCTCGGCATTGGCTCATTGCTCTAGCAGCGACTCGCCACCTTGACTGGTAACTTCGTGGTATGAACCCTCCTCGTTTTGGACGAGTCGTCACGGCCATGGTGACCCCCTTTGACGACGCGGGATCGGTTGATTTCAACGTCGCGCGCGACCTCGCGCGCCATCTCGTCCACTCCGGAAGCGACGCACTGGTCGTGGCTGGCTCTACGGGCGAGGGATCGTCGCTCAGCGACGTCGAAAAGCTTGACCTCTTCGCGTGCGTGGCCGAGGCCGTCACCGAGCCCGTCATCGCCGGCTCCACGTTCGCCAACACCGACCAGTCCATCGCGCTGAGCGCCCAAGTCGCCGCGACCGGCGCGCAGGGCGTACTGGCCACGACGCCGGCCTACGCCCGACCAAGTCAGGCCGGAATCGCGGGACACCTGGGCGCCGTGGCCGAATCGACCTCGTTGCCAATCATGCTCTACGACATCCCTTCTCGCACGGGTCGAAAGATCCAGGCCGCGACCACCATCGCGTTGGCCGAGAAGTACGCGAACATCGTGGCCTTGAAGGACGCTTCGGCCGACCTGGCGAGCGCCGCGCACGTGAAAGCCGCGCTGGGCGACGACCTCGATCTCTACAGCGGTGACGACGCCTTGACCCTGGCATTCATGGCGTTGGGGGCAGCGGGCATCGTCTCGGTGGCGGCCCATTGGGCCGGACCCGAGTTCGCCGCGATGGTGCGCTACGCCGCAGCGGGCGACGGGGCAAAAGCGCAGTCGATCAACGAGGTGCTCGCGGCGAGTTGTGTGTTTGAGAGCAGCGAGACGCACCCCAATCCCATGCCCTCGAAGGCCATGATGCGACTGATGGGTTTGGCGGTGGGCGAGTGCCGCTTGCCGCACGCGCGCGGCGACGCGGCGCTTGACGCACGCGCGAGCGAAGTGCTGGCGCAGTTGCGGTCGACTCGTGGTTGAAGCCGTACGCGTCACTTTTCTCGGGGGTTTGGGCGAGATTGGACGCAACTGTCTCGCGATAGAACAAGACGGTCGCCTCGTCGTCGTCGACGCCGGACTCATGTTTCCCGAGCCCAATATGTACGGCGTTGACCTCATCCTGCCCGATTTTCGCTGGTTGATTGAGCGCCGCGACCGCATCGACGGCATTGTGTTGACCCACGGTCACGAAGACCACACCGGCGCGCTTCGTTACCTCGTCAAAGACGTCAACGTCCCGATCTACGGATCGCCCCTGACGGTGGGGTTCGCGCGCCACCGTTTGACCGAGGCCAAGGTGGCCAAGGACCTCACCTTCATTGAAGTCGCCGATGGTGAGCGCCGCCGCATTGGTCCCTTCGAGGTGGAATTCATCCCGGTCACGCACTCGGTGCCCAGCGCGCACGCGCTGGCCTTTCACACCAAGTTGGGCACCGTGGTGCACTCGGGTGACTTCAAATTGGACTCCACCCCGATCGATAATCGTCGCACCGACCTCACGCGCTTGGCCGCGCTCGGCGACGAGGGCGTCGCGCTCTTGTTGTGCGACTCCACGAACGCCGAGGAACCGGGCTTTACGCCGTCGGAGCGCACCGTAGGTGTCGCACTTCGACGACTGTTCCTGGAGCGGCCCGAACGGCGCATGGTGGTCGCTTGTTTCGCCAGTCACGTGCATCGCGTGCAACAGATCATGGACGTCGCGGTGTCCCAGGGTCGAAAGATCGCCTTGATGGGCCGCTCGATGGAGGCCAACGTCAAACTGGCGCGCAAACTTCACATATTGAGCGTCGATCCCGCCCACCTCATCGAGATCGAGCACATTCCTCGCTACAGTCCCGGTGAAGTGTGCGTCATCTGCACGGGCTCCCAGGGCGAGCCCCTCGCGGCGCTGTCGAAGCTTTCGCGCGGCGACGCCCGCAATTTCGCGGTGGGCCCCGACGACACGGTGATCTTGAGTTCGCATCCAATACCCGGCAACGAGTGGTCAGTGGGACGAGTCATCGACGACCTGCACCGAGCCGGCACCGAAGTTATCCACTCGGGCCACGAAATGGTGCACGCGTCAGGCCACGCCCGTCAGGGCGAACTGCGCACCTATCACCAGTTGCTGCGGCCCAGGAACTTCGTTCCGGTGCACGGCGAGTATCGCCACCTCGTGCACCACGCTGAACTCGCCGTGTCAATGGGCCTTAACTCCAAACACGTCCTAATTTGTGAAGACGGCGATCAGGTCGAACTCAGCGAACGCGGAATTCGCCGCGCCGGGCAAGTACCGGCCGGTTTTCACTACATCGACGGCAGCGCCGGCGATCTCGACGAGCGGCCCCTCGAGGAACGACGCATGTTGGCCGAATACGGAGTGGTCTTGATCGCCGCGGGCGTCGATCGGCGAAGTGGCGAGCTGGTCGATGGCGTCAACGTGAGCGCTCGAGGTTGGTTCGAGGGCGACGCCGACCGCGCGGTCCTGGCGACGCTGACCGACGCGGTGCGCGAAGCGCTCGCGGCGTCGTTGCGAGAAGGCGAAAGGAATCCCGAGGCCTTGAATAAGGTCGTCCAACGTGCCGCGGGACGTCTCCTCGGCCAGCGCTATCGGCGCCAGCCCGTGATCTTGCCCGCGGTGGTGGTCGCCTAGTCCTTTTGGGGTTCGCCGTGGTCGGCGTTGCGCCGGCCCACGCGCCAAAAGGACTTGTGACTGATGGCTTCGGGCGAAAGTCCCCGGTCGCGCAGCGCGGACTCGAGGACCCTCATCACGTGAAACTCGCCAAAGAGGTACGCGTGGCCCCGGTCGGGCGGAAAGGCGAACGTGGCCAGTCCGCTTAAGAGTCCGGCGGGGTCGTCAAGTTCTCGCCCGTCTCGGTTGACGAAGATTCCCGTCACGCCGAGCCCTTCGTCGAAGGGGGCGGTCAAGGCGTCGTCGGGGTGGTCGATCTCGACGATGAAGATCGCGCGACCGGGCACCTCAATGCTCTGCGCCATGCGATAGAAAGCGCCCAAGCCACTGGCGTCACCCACGAAGAGGTGCCAGTCGGCCAGGGGATCAAGGGGAATCTTGCCGCGAGGCCCCACGACGTCGACGGGCTCGCCCACGTGCGCGTCGAGCGCCCATTGAACGCCGGGACCTTCGTGATCGGTCGTGACCCACAGGACTAACTCGTCACTGACCTCGTCGACGTCGCGAACGCTGTAGCGCCGACGAATCGCGCGACCGTTCTCATCGAACAGTCGAATCATTACGTCGTTGCCCGCCACGCCTCCGAGCACCGTCGCGTCGCCGCGGAGGCGAACCTCGCGAACGCAACTCGAAAGCTCTTGGCTTGAGGTCACGTTCATAACCCGCGCCTCGGCTCCCAGTCGTTTCGCGAGATCAACGGACGTGGCGTCAGGGCTATTAGTCACCGGGCCAGCCTATAGAACAGGGTCGACTCAGGAGCCGAGCAGGGTCACCGTGGTCGCGTCGATGTCGGACTCGATGCGGTCGAGTTCGAATTTCAGTCGGGCGCTCTCGTCTCGCCTTCCGGCGTGGTGCTCACTCGCGGCGAGGGCCAGGGTGCCGCGCGCGGCCGCTACGGCGCGTAGCGCGTCGCGGCGTAGCCGGTGCCGACGCAAGACGTCATCGACCGTCGCGTCGCGTCGGTAGATCATCGACATGCGCCGCGCCTTGTCGATCTGTTGGAGAGGTCGTAGCGATGGCGCCCGGGACCACATCAAGTAGTCGATTCCAAGGACGATCACGGCGGCCAAGGCGGTGTCGATCACGCGCGGCAGGAAAAGACCCTGGTCGGGACGTAGGGCGCTGACGACCACGAAGACAATGGGCGTGAAGGCGATGACCGTGAGCGTGTGGCTGCGCCGGGCGGCCCACGGAACGGCGGCCGCCATGATGATGGAGAGTCCAATCAAGACAGCGACGGGATTGCCCAGGGCCGCCGCGGCGACGGCGATGAGTGTGCCCACCGCAGTGCCGATGGTTCGCGCGAAGGCCCGTCCCACGACACTGCCCAGATCGGGTCGAAAGATGAAGGCGACCGCGAGGGGGAGCCAAAAGGAGTGGGTGCCACCGCGAAACAGGGACAGGGCGGCGGCGATTTCGACGGCGAGCGTCAGCAACGTGGCGAAACGAACGCGGTCACTTCGTGGGAGAAGTTGGCGTTCGCTCACGAAGGGCGTGCGTTGGCGCAACGTCGACGCGTCGGGGGCGCGCAGCGCCGCGCGCCAGGCCGCCGAGATGTCGCCGGTGACTTCAACGTCGCGGCGCAGCTCGCGAATTCGCCGAGTGGCGTCAATGGCGTCACGTTCGGCGAGGCGCTTCGCGAGGTCTCGCAGAGCGGGAGCGATCGTGGCGTCGACTTTGATACCTCGTCCAACGACGAGCGAGACCACCTCGCCACACTGCAGCGCCACCACGAGACACTGGCGAAGGGCGAGCAGTTCGTCGTCGGGTTCGCCAGTGATCTCTTCGAGCGGACGCGAGTCATTGTCCGAGCCGATGACGTCCTGGGCGGCGTCGAGGGCCGCGACGGCCAAGGAGCGGACCTGCGTGAAATTTACTTGACCAATCGCGTCGAAGAGACTCGCCACGCTTCGAAATGCTTGCGCCAGGACGAGTCGCTGATTCGTTCGCGCGTTTCGTCGATCCATAATCAACGCAACCAGGTAGACCCAGAGCGCACCGACGCCGACCAAGATCGTCGCCGTCAATTGGTGACCAGCGAATCCAACACCACCGCCGACGACGGCCCCAATGACGAGATAGGAACCGGCCGAGGGAAAGTTTGAACCTTCAACGATTCCCGCCGCGAAGGCGGCGACGCCGTAGAGCACGAGAACGGCTCCTTTTTGGGGGAAGAGGGCCACGAAGCTCGTGCCCGCGCCAATGCCCACGACGGCGGCGAAGGCGATTGATAAGAGGCGAGCACCTCGTACGCGCCACTGATCAAGTCCGTCTTGCCCGATCGCCCAGAGCGCCCCCAAGGCGAGCACGGTGCTGTCCGTTCGTGCCGGTGACCAGAGCCCAATGAGTAGTAGCGAGGTCATACAAAACCCCGCGCGCAGCGAGAGGCGTGCTTCGGGGGAGCCGCGCGCTCGTGAACGCTTGGTCAAACGCTCACCACGACGCCGAGGCCGCCGAGGAGCCCGGGCGTGGGTCGCTCACGGCGATATCTTAGGCAAAGCGTCTCGGCGTCACCCTGCTTTCTGACTGGTGTGGCCGCGAAATTAGGTGTGGCGTCAGTAAGTTGGATGGTTGTGGCACGCGCACGACCTTCGAAAACTCCCGTCAAGAAGGCGGCGAAACGCGCATCACCACCCGCTCGCAAATCGCTGTGGCAGCGGCATGCGCGAGACCTCTGGATCGTCGTGCTCGTCGTGGTGGGACTTTTCGTCGCCCTGGCGGAGGGCCACGCCTTGGGACCACTGGGGCGCGCGATTTCGAGAGGACTGTCCCAACTCTTCGGCGTGGGTCGCTTCGCCCTCCCGGTGCTGCTGATTGGCCTCGGGGCGCTCTTTGTGGTCGTGAAGGTGGAGGTCGATCGCCCACGCATCGTTTGGAGCCTGACGCTTGGTCTTGTCGGGTTGAGCGGACTCGCGGACCTCAACGCCGGGCGACTCTCGTTGCACGCCACCACCGGCCAGCTCGCCCACGGTGGCGGATGGCTCGGCGTTTTGGTGGGTGGTTCGCTCGCCAAGGTGATTGGCGTCGCGGGTGCGGTGGTCGTGTTGTTGGCGTTGTTGGTCGTGATGGTCATGATCGCGACCTCGATCGGTCTTCACGCTTTAGCGAGTGGATCGATTCGCGCCACACGTTGGCTCCTTCGCAGCGTCGCGCGATGGTGGAGTTTGCGACCGATGCGTGACGTTGGCTACGACGAGGGGGAGGACGTCGAGGCGCTGAGACCGAGCGAGCCCCCTGCGCCGGAAGAAGTCGTTGCCGACAGCGGGCCCGAGAGCGATCCGCGTTACTTTGACGCGGTCGATTCTGATGAATCGACAGTTGACGAATACGTCGATGAGCCCGAGGACGAATGGTACGAGTCGTCCACGGAGCAGGCACTCGAAGCGGCTGCTGAATTGACGGTGCCCGAGTTCGCTCTCACGCCGAGCCACTGGGAGTTGCCGGCGCTCAGTTTGTTACTGCGCACCAAGGATCAGCGTCAAGACCGCACGGCGATTGAAGCGGCGGGGGCTGAATTGGTCGAGGCGCTCGGGGCCCACGGTGTCGAGACGGTACTGCTGGGCTTTACCGTCGGGCCGACCGTGACGCGTTATGAGCTGGAGCTCGGACCGGGCGTGAAAGTCTCTCGAGTGACCTCGCTCAATAAGGACATCGCCTACGCGATGGCCTCGCCCGACGTGCGCATCTTGGCGCCGATTCCCGGACGATCGGCCATCGGCGTCGAGGTGCCCAATCGCCAACGAACCCTGGTCGCCCTCGGTGACTTGTTGAGTTCCGAGGAGGCCACCGCGGCGTCGCATCCACTGGACGTGCCCATCGGACGTGATATTTCTGGCAAGACCGTCGTCGTCAATCTCGGAGAGATGCCCCACGTCTTGATCTCCGGCGCTACGGGCGCGGGCAAGAGTTCGTGCATCAACTCGCTGATCACTGCCTTGGTGATGCGCGACACTCCTGACCAGGTGCGCTTGTTGCTGGTGGACCCGAAGCGAGTCGAAATGGGGCACTACAACGATCTCCCTCACCTGCTCGCCCCCGTCGTGGTGGATCCCAAGAAGGCGGCCGGTGCACTGAACTGGGCGGTACGCGAGATGGAGCGTCGCTATGACCTCCTGGCCGAGTCGGGGGCGAGGGACCTCGCGAGCTATCAACAGATGCTCGCTCGCGGCGAGCTCGAGCCTCCGCTCAGTGACGCGGAGCTCGTGGCTGATGTGCTCGAACGCGCGGCGGGTGTGGCCAGTGACGTCGCGCCGCCTCCGGGACCCGAAACGTTGCCCTACATCGTGATCGTGGTCGACGAGCTCAACGACCTCATGATGGTCGCCGCTCGCGACGTTGAAGAGTCCGTCGTTCGCATCGCACAAATGGCCCGCGCGGTGGGCATTCACTTGGTACTCGCAACCCAACGTCCGAGCGTCGACGTGATCACCGGCGTCATCAAGGCAAATATTCCAAGTCGTATGGCCTTTGCGGTTTCGTCGCTCGCCGACAGTCGCGTCATCTTGGACCAGGCCGGAGCGGAACGACTCATCGGTAAGGGAGACATGTTGATGGTGACCGCGTCGAGCAACGTGGCTCGACGGCTCCAGTCGCCGTGGGTCTCGGAAGAAGAGGTGCGTCGCGTCGTCGAGGCGTGGCGGGCCCAGGGTGGGCGGCGCGAGAGCGTCGTGGCGCTCGACGTGCCGTTGAAGAACGCGGGACCAGGCGGTGGCGGGGGAGACGACGACGACGAGATCTTGCGCCAAGCGCGCGAACTGGTCATTCGTACCCAGTCCGGCTCGACCTCGATGCTCCAGCGCAAGCTTCGCGTCGGCTTCGCGCGCGCTGGGCGCATCATGGATCAACTCGAGAACGAGGGTGTCGTTGCCCCCGGCGACGGCTCTAAGGCTCGCAAGGTGTTGATGACCTTCGACGAGTACGACCAGCAGACGTCGCTCTAACTCGTGGCGACTAGGTCTGGACGTGCGCGACGTGGTTTAGCGACCCGCGGCGCCTCGATGTTGCTTGGCGCTGCGGTGGCCGGCGCCATCATGGTGTCGATGCAGCTGCCGCTGCTGCACCCTCGCTCGCAGGCCCGGGTCACGATGGCGCCGTGGCCCACGAGCGCCGCGCCAAAGCTCGCCTGGCCGAGCGTGGGCTCCGCGGCACTCGACATCCCGTCGTTAGGCGTGCTGCGAACGCACGCTGATCACGTGGTCCCCATTGCCAGCCTGACCAAGATGATGACGGCGTACGTGACGCTCCAGCACCTCCCCCTATCGATGAATGAGACCGGCACGTGCCTCTACGTGTCGAGTAGCGACCTCGAAACCTACGCCATCATGAAACAGTTAGACGAGTCGAGCGTGCCCGTGGTGGTGGGCGAACAGATTTGCGAGTATCAACTGCTCGAGGGACTCCTCGTGCATTCGGCGGGCAACTTCGCGGTCATGCTGGCCGATCTGGTGGCCGGGTCCCAAGATCAGTTCATTGCGTTGATGGACGATGAGGCCGCCAAGCTCGGTCTGACCCAGACGCACTACGCAGACGTGTCAGGCTTCTCAGCGTCGTCGGTGTCGAGTGCCCGAGACCAAGCGAAGCTGGCCGTGCTCTTGATGAAGTCGCCGCTGGTGCGTTCGATCGTGATCCAACCGAGCGTCGACCTCCCGGTCGGGGGCGTTCAGGGTTCCTTCACCCCGTACGTGGGCGTTGATCACGTCATCGGCGTGAAGTCAGGGCGTACTTCGGCCGCCGGAGGGTGCGACGTCCTCGCCATGACGTTCCAGGTCGGAACGAAGACGAGAGTCCTCTACGCCGTGATTCTCGGTGCCCGCGGCGGCGATCTGCTCGGCCCCGCCGGTGACGAAGCGTTGGCGCTCGCCAATACCGCCGTCGCGAATCAGATTCAACACGTCATTCCCCGAGGCACGGTCGTGGCCCGAATGGGTTGGGATCATCACGAGACCGCCGTCGTGACGGCACACGCGGTTCACCTCACGTGGTGGGCGGCCAAGGGCCAGCCGCGCCTAGTCGTTACGTGGCGCCACTTCACCAACGCCGTTCGTCGCGGTCAAGTAGTGGGGACCTTGCGAGTGGAAGGTACGACGAGTGCACGAGTCCCCCTCGTCGCGGCCCAGAGCGTCGCTCCCGCGACGCTCTGGCAACGCCTACGCTGAACGCCATGTTCGCACGCGTTCCGGCAAGTTCGGCCAATCTCGGCCCCGGGTTTGACGTTCTGGCCGTGGCGTTGTCTTTGTATCTCGAGGTCACGATCGAACCCGCGGCGTCTCTCGAGGTGACGAGCGAGGGTTGCGGCGCGGGAATGTTTGATGACGAGCGCCACCTCGGGGTGCAAGTGGCCCGCTCGATTCTTGGCAACTCGAACTTCAAGATTCACGTGAATTCAGAGATTCCCGTGTCGCGCGGATTGGGGTCATCCGCCGCGCTGGCCGTCGCCGCGGCCGCCGCCGCGGGCGCCGCGAATCCACTCGCGAAGGGAGTCGAAGTTGACGGGCACGCGGAAAACGCGGCCGCGTCGATGCTCGGCGGCCTCGT
>Ga0307373_10009220_pt1 | contig 14818 bp, 12 predicted proteins | sample OX2MG_FD_202534 | JGI IMG/M metagenome (GOLD analysis project Ga0307373, IMG submission 202534) | Soil microbial communities from Risofladan, Vaasa, Finland - OX-2 | ecosystem: Environmental > Terrestrial > Soil > Coastal area > Acid sulfate soil | place: Finland: Risofladan, Vaasa | collected... | reverse complement strand
CATCCGGTAGAAGTCCGGGTCGAAGTAGCGCTCCTTGCGAGCTCGGTCCGGGAACTCCATGGCGTAGGGCACCGGAAGTGCCGACCATCTCCGATCCACGATCGCCACGCGGGCCCCTTTCACAATTGGCGTGTGTTCTTCAGAGTGTATACTCACCGGTCGACCGGTCGGTACAAGTTTGCGCCGGTACCCCGGGAGCGCATGGTGTGCACGCCGGAGGCCACGATGCGCCCCCCGACGGGCCGATCGCCGCGGAGGCTCATGACATCCCCCGAACCCGCACAGGACCAGACCCCGGCCCGGCTGGCAGCGGATACCGACGTACTGGTCGTCGGCGCCGGGATCACCGGTATCTACCAGCTCTTTCGCGCCCTCGAAGCCGGCTTCTCGGCGCAGCTGCTCGAGGCGGGCCACGGCGTGGGCGGCACGTGGTACTGGAACCGCTATCCGGGGGCACGGTTCGACTCGGAGAGCTACACCTACGGCTACCTGTTCTCGAAGGAGCTCTTCGAGGAATGGGAGTGGCAGGAGCACTTCGCGCAACAGCCGGAGATCGAGCGGTACCTCAACCACGTGGTGGACCGCTTCGACCTTCGGCGCCACATGCGGTGTGGCGCCAGGGTCACCTCGGCCACCTACGCCGAGTCGTCCGGCAGGTGGGCTGTCGAGACCAGCGAAGGCACCGAGTACCGGGCGAGGTTCCTGGTCGCTGCGACAGGGATCCTCTCGGTGCCGTACTTCCCGGACCTGCCGGGGCGCCAGAGCTTTCGAGGCGAGTCGTACCACACGGGGATGTGGCCGGAGACGCCCGTCGACTTCGTCGGCAAGCGCGTCGCCGTCATCGGCACCGGGTCGAGCGGCGTACAGGTGATACCGGCCATCGCCGGCGAGGTCGCTTCCCTGACCGTGTACCAACGCACCGCCAACTGGTGCACGCCGCTCAACAACAGAGCGATCACGCCCGAGGAGCAGGCTCAACTCCGGGCCGGCTTCGAGACGATGTGCGAAACGCTGAACACGTCGCCGTCCGGGTTCCTCCACCCGGTGTGCGATCGCCAGGCCTTCGACGACTCGATCGCCGAGCGTTTGGCGTTCTTCGAGGCGATGTGGGACAGCCCCGGGTTCTCCAAGCTGACGAGCAATTACACCGACCTGACGGCGAATCACGCCGCCAATGCGCTGTGGTGCGAGTTCATCGCCGAAAAGATCCGCAGCATCGTCAGAAATCCCGAGACCGCCGAACGTCTGATCCCCAAGGACCATCTCTACGCCGAGAAGCGTCCGCCTTTCGTCACCGGCTACTACGAGGTGTACAACAGCCCGAACGTCTCACTGGTCGATCTCAAGCAGACCCCCATCGTGCGGGTCACCGAGCACGGGATCGAGACGACCGACGGAGCACGGGACTTCGACATCATCGTGTGGGGAACGGGCTTCGACTTCGGCACCGGCGCGCTGTCACGAATGGGGATCCGTGGTCGGCGCGGCCTGGCCCTCGAGGACCACTGGGCGGACGGTCCGAAGACCTTCCTCGGTGTCCAGAGCGCCGGCTTTCCGAATTTCTTCTTCCCCGGCGGGCCACACGCCGCAGCGGGGAACAACCCGCGGTACAACGGCGACCAGGTGGACTTCATCACCGGCACACTTGTCTCTCTGCGCGACCGCGGCTACGACACCATCGAAGTGGACCCGGCGGACGAGGAGCGGTGGACGAGCATGGTCGATACCGGCGCGGCTGCTTCCCCCTTCGGGGAGAGCAGCTACTTCTTCGGAAGCAATATCCCCGGGAAGCCCCGCCGGTACCTCCTGAACTCGGGCGGTCGGCCGAAGCTCTTCAAGGAGATCCGGAAGGTCGTCGACAACGACTACGAGGCGTTCAGACTCTCGCGATCGTCCGACCCGGCGGAAGCCACCGCATAACGGCCCTTCGACCCCGTGCCCGTCACGCGGCAGGGAGTCAGACGGTGGCGACCGGCGTCAGCGGCGATCCCACGATGCCCGGCAGGCGCAGGGGGGGAGCGGTGAGAAGGAACCGGCTCCGGTCGTGCTCGCGCAACCACGATGCCAATTCGTGCAGGTACCACATCTCGCCCAGGGGCACGCCGAGGCGGAACAGGCACAGGTGGTGGATCGGGAGGAACGAGTGTCGGCTCTCGTCGCGGTCCCCGCCAAGCAGGCCTTCGACCGCATAGTTGTCCGCTACCAGTGCGGAGATCTGTGAGTCGCTGATCCACTTCAGCAGCGAGTCGTCCCGGGCGTCGAGGTAGCTGCACAACCTGTGGATCTTCACGGGATCGGGGTCGCGGTTCCACTTGAGGACCTCGGTGGCGAACCCGGTGTGCAGCAGGAGCATGTCGCCGGGCCGGACGACGACGTTGTCAGCCGTCATGATCTCCTCGAGCGCCTTCAGGTCCACACCGCGCCAATCGTGTCCGAGGTGGTGGGCCAGGTCGATGAGGACTCCCCGTCCCTGCACGCCGTGGTAGGCCATGTGCTCGAGGCCGAGATGGTGGGCGAAGCAGCGGTGGCCCCCGCCGTCCCCCGCCGCGTCGGGCTTCGGTCCGACCAGGTCGATCCCGGCCTGGTACCCGTTGTAGTACACCGCCTCTTCGACCCCGTCCCCGTCGGCGTCGAACTCGGCGCCGACGTGGGCGAGCGAGTCCCACTGCGTCGAGTACTGCAGGGAGAGGGTCACCACGTCGTCCGCCCACACGTCCACGTACTTGGGATTCCCCCAGTTCTCCATCTGGCTCATCCGGACGTTGTAGAACGTGTCCGGATCGCCCCGCATGTCCTCGGTGGGGGCGAGGACCGGTGGGTGACGGCGTTGGTTGAGCGCCGTCCCGCCCGGATAGTCGAGGGGAAGGCTGAGGCAGAAGCTGATACCGGCCTCGACCTCCCGCACCCCCTCCAGGACCTTTTCGGGGGTGAGCAGGTTGATGCGGCCGAGTTCGTCGTCCTCGCCCCAGTCACCCCACGTCGAGCCGGATGGGCGTCGTTGCCACCGCTTCGTCACGGTCACTCCTCCTTCTGGTCGCGGCACCACGCGACCGGCTGTCGGCGTTGCCTGTACCGACCGGTTGGTCTACACTTCGCCGCAGGGTACCGCGTACGCGCCCGCCCGGTCGCCGAGATCTTGCGTCCCGCCGCAGGAAGGTCACAAGCATGGCAGAGAAGCAACTCGTCATATCCGCCGACGGGCACATCCTCGAGCCCACCGACCTCTTCGTCACCCGCCTGCCCAAGCACCTGCGGGACCGGGCGGTCTGGGAGGACGATTTCGAGATCGAGCCGCTCGTGGAGGGCGGCGCCCGGATCTTCCGGCGACTGCACACGCCCGGGTTCGAGGGCTGGACGATCTCGCGGTACCGTCAGACGAGCGGACGGATGCCCGAGGGCGACCCCGACATCATCGTCGAGGACCTCGGGCTCGACGGAGTCGACGTCGGGGTCATGCATCCCAACCTGTCGCTCTTCGGTCTCTACTCCGACGACCACGAGCTGTCCATGGCCCATGCCCGTGTGTACAACGACTACATCATCGAGCGGTTCACGCCGTACTTCTCGCGCCTGGCACCGACGGCCCCCATTCCGCTCACCGACGTCGACGATGCCGTGGCGGAGATCGAGCGGATCGCCGCCGGCGGCTTCCGCGCCGTCCTCCTGCCGGCAGTGCCACCCAAGCCCTACTACTCGCGGGACTTCGACCCTGTGTGGGCGGCAGCGCAAGCGAACGGCGTCCACGTCTTCATCCACACCCAGACCGGTGGAGTGAAGGTCAACGACCCGGAGTCCACCACGCTCAAGGTCGTCATGGAGTCCGCCGCACAGGTCAACCAGCCGATGACCGAGAAGTCGGCATCGAAGCGGATGATCACGCAGTCGATCTACAGCACGATCGTCCCCCAGCAGGTCATGTGCGAGCTGATCGGCGGTGGTGTTCCCGAGCGCTACCCCGACCTCCACTTCGCCCTGATCGAGTTCAACGCCCACTGGCTCGGCTCGCTGGTGGGCAGCATGGACAAATGCTGGGTCACCGGGATCGGCCAGGACCCAGACTGGTGGCTCGGCTACTGGGACGAAGCCCGGCCCGCGAACGAGCAGAACAGAATGGCGCAGCTCTTTCGGCTGAACGAGAAGTGGCCGTACCCGCTGATGCCCAGCGAGTACGTCAGGCGCCAGTTCCATGTCTCGTTCCAGGACGACCCCGTAGCGGTCGCCTGCCGCCATCTCACCGGGCTGTCGACGATCGTGTGGGGAAATGACTACCCCCACGCCGAAGGTACGTTCCGAGGTAGCCGGCAGCTCATGGAGAGGCTCTTCGCCGACGTGCCGGCGAACGAGCGGGCTGCCATGGTAGGCGGCACCCTTGGCGGCCTCCTCGGATTCAACGCCCCGGTGGCCGCAGCGGCGTCCCGGACCTAGGACGCGGCCGGCAGGCGCCACAGGACAACGACAGCAACTCGGCCCGGGAACGGCCACGATGCAATTCCGCAGCGGTTCCTGACCGACGGCACCGAAAGACGGTTGGTGTGGACAAGCACAGCTTCGAGGGACGGGTCGCGGTCGTCACCGGCGGCGGACGCGGCATCGGTCGATCCCATGCCCTCCTGCTTGCGGACCGAGGAGCCAGCGTTGTCGTGAACGACCTGGGCGGGTCGACGGACGGCGTCGGAGGGGACGCCGGAGTGGCATCCCGTGTCGCCACGGAGATCGCCGCCGCGGGTGGGTCGGCGATTGCCGACGACAGCGACGTGGCCACTGTTGCCGGCGGCAGCTCAGTCATCGATGCGGCCATCGATCAGTTCGGGCGCCTCGACATCCTGATCAACAACGCCGGCATCATCAGATGGGCCGGGCTTCCCGAGGCCGACGCCGAGAACCTCGCCAGTCACCTCGCCGTCCATGTGCTGGGCTCGTTCAACACCACGCGGGCGGCCTGGCCCCACATGGTCGAGCAGGGCTACGGCCGAATCGTCATGACCACCTCATCGGGGGTGTTCGGCCTGCCCGAGAACCTCTCGTACGCCACCGCCAAGGGCGGTGTGATCGGGCTCACCCGCAGCCTCAGCACAGCTGGCGCCCAATACGGCATCACGGCCAATCTCATCGCGCCCGCCGCCTTCACCCGGATGGCCGGCCAGCCGGCCGCCGAGTCGGACCCGACTGGCGGCGGTCCCGGCGCAGGGCAGATGTCGCCTGACCTCGTCGCACCGATGGTCGCCTTCCTCGCTCATGAGGACTGCCCGGTCAGCGGCGAGATCTACGCTGCCGGCTTCGGTCGATTCGCGCGCATCTTCATCGCCTCGACTGCGGGGTATGTCCACGAGACTCCGGATCCGACCATCGAGGACGTGGCCCGGAACTGGGCGACGATCAACAACGAGAGCGGCTACTACGTCCCTGCCGATCTCATGGCCTGGTCCGCCGCCTTCATGGCCCACCTGCGCCCGAGCGGTGGAGGGCCCGTTGCCGTCTGAGGACCCCGCCTCCCGCCGACCGGTCCGTTAGGGCCCGCCTTGGACCTCTCGCTCAGCGAATCGGAGCAGGACCTCGCCGACCTCTGTCGCGACTACGCGCAGCAGCAGATCGCCCGCCGTGCCCCCCTGGCGTGGGCCGAGGGGCGGTGCCCGACCGATCTGCTGCGCGAGATGGGCGAGCTCGGCCTGCTCGGCATGCTGGTCCCCGAGGAGTGGGGTGGCATCGGCATGTCGACGGTCGGCTTCGTCGCGGCGATGGAGCAGATCGGCCTGGCCGACCAGTCGGTGGCGGCAGCGTGGCAAGCGCATGTGACGATCGGCTCACTGCCACTGCTCCTGTTCGGCAACGACCTGCAACGAGAGCGTTGGCTGCGACCGCTGGCCGAGGGACGCGTGCTGGGCGCCTTCGGGCTCACCGAGCCCGAAGCGGGGTCCGACGCACGCGGCATCAGCACGAGGGCCGAGCCGCAGGACGGCGGCTGGCTAATCAACGGCCGAAAGGCGTTCATCTCCAATGCGGGGACGGACATGTCCTTCGGGGTCACGCTGCTGGCCCGCATCGCGCCGACCGATTCCGGAGTGCCCAGGTTCGGGAGCTTCGTCGTGGAGAAGGACACCGCCGGCTTCACCATGGGGCCGAAGATGCAGGGCATCGGATGGCGCGGTCTCGACACGCGTCAGCTCTACCTGGATGACGTCTGGGTTCCCGACGATCAGCTCATCGGCGACCCCGACCTGGGGCTCAGCCAGTTCTTGCGCACGCTCGAGGTCGGGCGCATCTCGGTCGCAGCGCTGTCGCTCAGCCTGACCCAGGCCGTGCTCGACCTGGCCATTGCGTATGCCCGCGAGCGGGTGCAGTTCGGGCAGCCCATCTCGAAGTTCCAGGCGGTGCAGTTCAAGCTGGCCGACATCGCCACCGAGCTCGAGGCGGCCCGCTGGCTCACCTACCGGGCCGCCTACCTACGCGACGTCGGCCACCCGTTCGTCAAGGAGGCGGCGATGGCCAAGCTCAAGGCCAGTCGGGTGGCGGCATGGGCGGCCTCGGAGGCGGTCCAGGTCCACGGTGGACTCGGGTACATGCTCGAGACGCCGGTGGCCCGCTTCTACTGTGACTCGAAGGTGCTCGAGATCGGTGAGGGCACCAACGAGATCCAGCACCTGGTCATCGCCCGGGCCTTGGGCTGCTGAGCTACTCGGCAGCGAGGCGTCGGATGGCGTCGGCGATGTCGTCGCGGTCGGGAAGCCACGCCCGTTCGAGGACGGGAGCGTAGGGAGGCGGAGTGGGCGCGGCCCCGATCCGCTCGATGGGTGCGTCGAGGTCCCAGAAGCCCTCGCGCACGACGGTGGCAGCGATCTCCGCGCCGATGCCGAACGGGACGACGGCCTCATGGGCAATGAGGAGCCGGCTCGTCTTGTGCACCGAGTCGAGGACCGACGCGATGTCGAGCGGGGCTACGGTCCGCAGGTCGATCACCTCGACGGAGATGCCCTGGTCGCCCACGAGCTCCGCGGCGGCCACGGCCTCGTGGACCATCCGTGAGATCGACACGACGGTCACGTCGGTTCCGGGACGCACGACTGCAGCCTTTCCGATGGGAAGCACGTAGTCGGGCGGTGGCTGCGGCCCCTTCATGCCGTACAGCAGCCTGTTCTCGATGAAGACCACCGGGTTGGGGTCCTGGACCGCGGCGCGGAGCAGGCCGTACGTGTCGGCGGGTGTAGAGGGCATGACCACGCTCAGGCCCGGGATGTGCGCCAGGAGCACTTCGAGGCTCTGTGAGTGCTGGCTCCCCGAGGAGCGTCCAGCGCCAAACTGGGTCCGCACTGTCAGTGCCATCTGGGCAGCCCCACCGGTCATGAACGGGAGCTTGGCCGCCTGGTTGAGCAGCTGGTCGAAGCAGACGCCGAGGAAGTCGAGATACATCATCTCGACCACGGGGCGCATCCCGGCCATCGCCGCACCCACGCCCAGGCCGATGATCGCCGTCTCGGAGATCGGGGTGTCCCGCACGCGGTCGCCGTAGTGATCGGCGAGCCCCCTCGTCAGTCCGAATACATTGCCGCCCGCGCCGACGTCGATGCCGGCCACGAAGACCCGGTCGTCTTCAGCCAGCTCAACTTCGAGTGCCGAGCGGATGGCGTCCATCGTGCGGAACACGGGTGCGTCCTTCCGGGGAGCCGGCGGCTCTTCGAGCACCGGCCTCGGACGCACGACGAATTCGGTCAACGTGGCAGGGTGCGGGATTGCGAGCCGACGGGCGGCTTCGACCGCCTGATCGAGCTCGTCGGAGACCGAGGATTCGAGCACCTTGATCTCGTCGTCTCCGACGCCGACTGCTCGAAGCCGACGCCCGTGTGCGAGCAGGGGGTCACGCGCCTCCCAGGCGCGCACTTCGTCGGGAGACCGGTAGCGCTGGGGATCGCCTTCGTAGTGACCGTGCCGGCGGTAGGTCGCCGCCTCGACGACGGCAGGACCGCGGCCGGCACGCGCCGCGAGGACCACGGCATCCATCACCGATGCCGTGGCGACGACGTCGTTGCCGTCGACCGCGACGTAACCGATGCCGTAGCCCGCAGCCCGTTGCTCGAGCGACGCTGCATGCTGGGTCGATGCCGGGGAGAACTCGGCATACCCGTTGTTCTCGCAGAAGAAGACCACCGGCAGCTCCCATACGGCGGCCAGGTTCATCGCCTCGTGGAACGCGCCCTGTGCTGAGGCGCCATCACCGAAGAAGGCCACCGCGACGCCGCCGTCAGCGCGGAGGTGGGACGCCGCCGCCGCTCCCACGGCGATCGGTAGGCCTGCCGCCACGATTCCGTTCGCGCCGAAGATCCCCAGCTTCGGGTCGGCGATGTGCATCGATCCCCCCCGGCCTCGGTTGGTGCCCCGGTCCTTGCCCATCAGCTCGGCGAACATGCCCAGCGGGTCCAGGCCCTTGGCCAGACAGTGGCCGTGGCCGCGGTGGGTGGAGGTGATGGCGTCCGTCGGCCGCAGTGGCCAGCAGGCTCCCACCGCCGCGGCCTCCTGTCCGGTCGAGAGGTGTACGAAACCGGGTACCTCACCGTCGCGATAGAGCGCGGCCACCCGTTCTTCGAAGCCTCGGATCAGCAGCATCCTCCGGTGCATCTCGATGAGGTCCGCCGCCGAGAACGCGGACGACGCGGGTCGGTCTGTGGTCACGAATCGTGTAGTATACCGGTCGGTCGGTACAATCAGGGAAGGCGATGATCGACGAAATCGAGATCCCCCAGTCGTTCCCCAGTCCGGGCGCGGTCTCGGGCAAGCGGGTGGTGGTCACGGGCGCCAGCCGGGGCCTCGGTGCCTTGCTCGCCCATGCGTTCTCGAGCGCCGGTGCGTCCGTTGCGCTCGTGGCGCGCACCGAGCGTGACCTGAAGGCGGTCGCCGCCACACTTCCGGGGCCGTCCCTGGTGCTCGGTGGTGACGTGACGGACGAGGACTTCAACGAGGCCGTGGCCGACGCCACGGTGACCGAATGGGGCGGCATCGATGCCTGGATCTGCAATGCGGGGATCTCGCCGATCGTGGCCGGACCCCTCCAGACCGACGCCGGGGTCTGGCGGCAGATCCTCGAGGTGAACCTCACCGGCACGTTCCTCGGGGCCCGTGCTGCGGCCCGGGTGATGGGCAGGGGTGGGCGATTGATCTTCACCGGCTCGGTCCTGGGGGAGCGGCCCCGCAAGGGACTGACCGCCTACAGCGCCTCCAAGGCCGGGCTGGTCGGCGTGGCCAAGGGCCTGGCGCTGGATCTTGCCCCAGCGGGCATCACCGTGAACGTCGTTGCGCCGGGCTGGTTCGACTCCCCGCTGGCCGACGGGTGGAAGAACGACCCCAAGCTCTCGGCCACCATCACCGGGCACACGGCGCAAGGGCGCTGGGGAGCCCCGGCTGACCTGGCCGGCGCCTACCAATTCCTGGTGTCCGACGCCTCCGCGTTCGTCACCGGAACCGTGCTCAGTGTCGACGGCGGATATTTGCTGGTATGACACCGCGGAGGCGGGTGGTGGCGATCACTGGGGCTGGTGGCGGGCTCGGCGCGGCCGTGTCGCACCAGCTGGCCGGCGAGCCTGGCACCGACCTCGTGCTGAGCGATGTCAGTGCACCGTCACTCGAGGCGACCGTCGCCGGCCTCCCCCCGACCGACGGGTCAGTCGAGACCGTGCTCGCCGACGTGAGCGACTTCGCCGAGGTCGAATCGGTGGTCACCCGGACGGTCGAGCGCTTCGGCCGCCTCGACGTGCTGATCAGCAACGCCGGCGTACTCTCCCCGAACGGTCGGATCCAGATCAACCTTCTCGGGGCCGTCAACGGGATCCGTGCCGCAGTGGCCGTCATGCGCCCACAACGGTCGGGCTCGATCGTGTTGACGGCGTCGGTCGCCGGTCTGACGGCATGGTCACATGCAGCTCCGTACTGTGCGACGAAGGCCGCGGTGATCCAGCTGGCAAAGGTCGCCGCGGTCGAATACGCACGTGACGGAATTCGCGTGAACTGTGTGTGCCCAGGAACGTTTCTGTCTGCGATCCATGACGATCTTCCACCCGAATCCCTTGACGCGGTGGCCGATCGTCATCCCCTCGGACTCGGATCAGCCGCCGACCTCGTGGGTGCGTACTCCTATCTGGCGGGCGACACGTCACGCTGGACGACCGGATCGGCGATGGTCGTCGACGGCGGGTACTCCGTGCCGTGATGCAGCTATTCGTGCACCCCGGCATCCGGGTTGGTGATGCCTCGCATGAAGATCTCAGCGAAGGGCTTCGCCACGTCGCGAGCCGACAGCCGTCCGCCCGACTTCAGCCAGAGGTACGTGTAGTTGTGCATCCCGAGCCAGGCCATGGTGGTCAGCCTCGGCTCCACATCACGGAACTCACCCGAGCTGACGCCCTCCCTGAGAACGGCCTCGACCCGCTGCTCGTACTTGCGGCGACGCTCGCGGAACTGTTCAGCGCGCTCCCCGGTGAGCGCCGGGAACTCGTGGAGGAAGACCCAGACGTGGTCCGGGTATCGGTGGATCACGTCGAGCAATTCGTCCCCGAGCATGGCCAGCTGCTGCGACGGGGAGCCGCCGGCCTCGGCGACGCGATCGGCACCGAGCATCACCTCGTCCATCACCCGGTCGTGGATCGCGGCGAGAAGCTCCTCCTTGGAGCCGATGTAGTGGTAGAGGGCGCCCTTGCCCAGATCGTTCGCGGCACAGAGCTCCATGATGCCGGTGGCGTGGTACCCGTGTCGGGCGAAGACGGGCGCTGAGGTATCGATGATCACCTGGCGGCGCGCTTGCCAGTTCGCCCTGCGTGGAGAGTCACCAGTCGCCTCAGGCCGTGCCATTGAGAGCGAGGTTAGCGGGCTGCCCGGCCAGGGGACCGCTTCTCGACGGGCTGAGTGCCTCGTCGGCGCCCGCCGAACCGGGCACCTCGTCCAGGGGCCAGATGCCGGCTCGCCATCGTGGTCGGCCCCGCCGGCATCGGCAGCCCCCTGTCGGGATCTGAATAGGCTGACCCGTGGTACGTGACGCTCACGGTGGGCGTATGGCAACACCGGTGTGCGAGCGGATGCGCGTCTCGGTGAGGTCGAGGGAGTGAGATCGCGGTCGTGATGACGACACACAACATGCAGCCGGACCTGAACTGGTTCGCCGTACTCGCTCACCACGCGACCCGTACGCCGGACAAGGCGATCACGGTATTCGAGGGTGAGACGACGACCTACGGGGAGATGGCCAGGCGCGTCACCGAATTGGCCGGTGGCCTGGCCGAACGTGGTATCGGTCATGGCGAGGTCGTGGCTCTTCTCTCGTACAACCGCCCCGAGTTTCTGGAGGCGGTCTTCGCCGCCAACTACCTCGGAGCGATCGCCATGCCGATCAACTGGCGGCTGGCCGCGCCCGAGGTACGGTACATACTCGAGCATTCCGGAGCGCGCGCTCTCCTCTGCGACGAGCCACTCGTCGATCTGGCCGACGAAGCAACGAAGGGCACCGAAGCGTCGCTCGTTCGTGCGTGCACTGCACCGGCCCCCGCGGACGGATGGGTGGCCCTCGCCGATCTGCGGGGCGACCCGAGCGCAGCATCGTATGTCCCAGCGGCAGCCGATGATGTCCACCGCTTGATGTACACGTCGGGCACCACGGGAAGGCCCAAGGGCGTCATGATCACCCACGCCAACCTGGCGTGGAAGAACCTCGCCCACATCATCGAGTTCGGCTTCACGAGCTCCGAGCTCGGACTGGCCTGCGGTCCCCTGTACCATGTCGGTGCGCTCGACCTCACCACCACTTCACTGATCGCCGCGGGAGCCACAACCATCATCCACCGTTCGTTCGAAGCGCCCGACGTGGTCGACGAGCTCGGGCGATCGCGAGTGACCACCGTGTGGCTGGCGCCCGCGATGGTCAACGCGATCATGGCATTGCCCGGCATCGAGCAGCGTGATCTGTCGTCGGTTCGCGTGGTCGTCAACGGTGGCGAGAAGATGCCGATCCCTCTCATCGAGCGGCTCCAGCTGACCTTCCCCTCGGCTTGGTTCGCAGACGCCTACGGTCTCACCGAAACAGTGTCCGGCGACACCTTTCTCGACCGGGGCAGCCTGGTGGACAAGCTCGGGAGCGTGGGGCGCCCATGCCTCTTCCTCGAGCTCGACATCTGGGACCAGGAGGGGTCGCCACTGCCCGCCGGCGAACGCGGAGAGATCGTCATGCGCGGCCCAAAGGTCTTCAAGGGCTATTGGCGGGACCCCGATGCCACGGTCGCCGCCTTCGCCGGTGGCTGGTTCCACACCGGGGACATCGGGGTCCGCGACGACGACGGCTATCTCTACATCGTGGATCGATTCAAGGACATGATCGTGTCGGGCGGTGAGAACATCGCCAGCTCGGAGATCGAGCGTGTGCTCTATGAGCACGATGAAGTGCTCGAGGCTGCCGTGGTGGGCTGTCCCGATGATCGGTGGGGTGAAGTCCCCGTGGCGTTCGTCGTCGTGCGTCAAGGCGCGACCGTGGAGGCCCACGAGCTTCTCGACCACTGCCGTGCACAGCTCGCTCGCTTCAAGGTCCCCAAAGCGGTCACGTTTCTCGATGCGCTGCCCCGCAATCCGTCCGGAAAGGTCCTCAAACGTGAGCTCCGTGGCGCACAGCCGGACAGGGCCCGCAAGGGGGAGCCTCATTGAGTTCACCCGGTTCGCCGGAACGGGTCCGACAGTTGGTGCTCGGAGCGCCTACTCCGCGCCGGTAAAGAGCTGATCGAGGACCTCGATGGCGTCGTTCGGGACTTCGACGGCAATGACGAGGCGCTCCGACCCGATCTCGACCGTGAACGAAAAGAACGGACAACAGGCCACTTCGCGCTGGGCAAGTCTGATGACGGAGCTGATTTCGGAGTCGGGGGCAATACTGAGTTCAAGTCGATTCGGCGAGACACGCTCCGAGCGGTCCACAACCGGGCGCAGCACCTCCTGCCACTCGCCGAGTTGCGACCGGGCGTCGCTCGGACCGAGCGCGCAGGAGATCGGTATCCTCACATCGGCGAGTGTAGGACCGAACATGATGTTTCCGCACACTGAGCGGCGAGAGCACGGTGGTCGATGTCGGTGACCGGTGGGTAGCGGCTCGACGCACCCACGGGCTCTTTGTCCCTCAGAAGGTTGACCCTGACCGCCACAGTGGGGTGCCCGGGCGGCACCCGTCCGGAGGGGCGGATCGGTCGACCATTTCCGACCTCTTGGCCGTCATGCACGCATGCAATCATCGATCAGGGGGCGGGTACTGTGGGCAGCCGTGGAGACCAACGCCGCCGAACGTGCGAGGTGGAACAACGATTGGTGGACGCAGGCTTGGCCGAAGCGGGAGGTTCTCAACACAGCGTCACACCCTTGCTCCTCGAGGCGCTGGAGCTTCGGCCGGGGGAGCGGGTGCTCGACGTGGGCTGCGGAGGAAGGGCGACGATCGCAGCGTCCCGACGGGTGCAGCCGGGCGGGAGCGTAGTCGGCGCCGACATCTCGGAGGCCCTTCTGGCACTGGCAAGAGAGAGAGCAACCGGCAGCCGCTGGGCCACATTCCAGTCGGCAGATCTGCAGGTCGATCGGGTCGACCGGGGCGGGTTCGACGTGGTGATGAGCCAGTTCGGGGTGATGTTCTTCGACGAGCTGGTGGTGGCCTTCACCAACATTGCCACCCACGTGCGCTCGGGGGGACGGATTGGCTTCGCCTGCTGGCAGGCGATGGACCGCAACCCGTGGTTCGTGGGTCCCGCGATCGCGCCGCTCGTCGCACCTGCCCCGCCACCAGCACCCGGCAAGAGCCCGACGGGTCCCTTCTCACTCGGAGACCCCGACCGCGTCGGCCAGATCTTGCGAGAAGCGGGCTTTGCCGGAATCCGGGTAGAACGCCACGCCCATGAGGTCGATGTGCCGGAGAGTGCTGTAGTCGACGACGCCCAACTCACCTTCATGGGGGTCGATGCGGACTCTCTGGACGATGCCCGGAAGGCGGTGGCACTCAGGATGGACGCGTTCGCGACCGACAACGCGATGCGCCGGTTCCCCCTGGCATTCCAAATCGTCACAGCTCGGCGCTAGCCGCCACAGACACCAAGAGCCACGATGCGCCCTCCGGTGGATGCCACTCTCCGTCACTGGTGACCTACCAGTCCGGATCCTGCGAAGTGCCCGCTCATCGCGCCACAGGGGTGGAGGACGCGCCGGTGACCGTGGCAATTGGTCATGTCCGGGGCGCTCACGTCCACAGGGGCAGCGGCGCGGTGTCCTGGACCGGCACCCGACCCGCGGGTCACACCTTGGACATTGCCGCCGCCACCCGGACTTCCCGGCAGCTGATCCAACTCGTCAGGGCGCCTGCGCCGGGACCTCCACCGGGAGCTGGATCGGCAGGTCGGCCGACGACTCGCCCACGCTGACGACGTACTTCCCGGCCACGACGGTGGGCTTCCCCCCGGCGTCGGAGGCGAAGCCCGACGCCGGCAGGGCAACTGTGGCACGGCTGGTCGATCCGGGCGCCAAGACGATCCTCGTGAAGCCGCGGAGCTGCTCCGGGGGCTCGCCGAGACTGGACGGATCGGACACATAGGCCTGGACGACGTCGGCTCCGGACCGGGCGCCGGTATTGGTGACGTCGACCTGTACGGCGTAGCCCCCCGTCGGCGACGGGGTGATCTTCGCGTCCGAGAGCGCGAACGTGGTGTAGTCGAGCCCGAAACCGAACGGGAAGAGCGGAGTGACGCCGTTGGCCTGATACCACCGGTAACCGATGTCGAGTCCCGTGTCGTAGGTCACGACCCCATCGATCCCCGGAAACCCGGCGACG
>Ga0307373_10009219_pt1 | contig 14818 bp, 11 predicted proteins | sample OX2MG_FD_202534 | JGI IMG/M metagenome (GOLD analysis project Ga0307373, IMG submission 202534) | Soil microbial communities from Risofladan, Vaasa, Finland - OX-2 | ecosystem: Environmental > Terrestrial > Soil > Coastal area > Acid sulfate soil | place: Finland: Risofladan, Vaasa | collected... | reverse complement strand
GAGCGTCAGGCGCGCTGCGCGTGAGTACCAAACCAAGAGGAACCTCACTCACCGGATATTGCCCCGGAGGCGAGCAATGTTTTTGCCATAAGGGGACTCTTTTGGACTACATCGTGATGATCCCTCGCGGCCCTATTCACGGTCTTCGGCGAATCGTCCTACGCAACGGGAAAATATAGAGAAAGGCGGGAAAGGCTGGCAGCAGGGCTACAAACCAAACCACGCAGCATGGAAAGACGCGCAGTGGATTGGTTCTTGGACAGGTTGCTTCCTTGACTGCTAGATTATATTGTTACAAAGTTGTTGCAACCGAACGCTACCTACTTCGTAGAACGTAGCGGCAGCTGTTTGATTCTGCAACGTTAGGCCCGTAGCTCAGTTGGTTAGAGCGCTACCTTGACACGGTAGAGGTCTGCGGTTCGAGTCCGCACGGGCCTACCATTCTTTTCAATACTTTAGAGAGTTTCCTTCGAAATCCCACAGAAACTTCACCTGTAATCGGCCGACTCCCGATCCGGAAGATGCGGCGACAAGAAACAATTTGGTTCAACACAACGTGCTGGGTATATAAGAGGGATCGTCCGAGAGGTCAAAATGGAAATCCCGATTTGGAGGAATCCGTGGATAACTTCCTACAGCTTGAGAACCGCAAGACTGGAGAAATCCTGAGGATGCGTCGAATGCGCGACTCGGAGGGCCAAACCATTTTGGCGCTCGACGGGTCGTTGCCACCGCGAGCGGACGGCCCGCCTCTGCACGTGCACTTTCATGAACGCGAGGAGGGCATAGTGAAAGCGGGGACACTCGGCGCTCAAGTCGGGAATGAGAAGATCATTGTAAAGACTGGGGGGACCGTAGTTCTTCCCGCTGGGATCGTTCATAAATGGTGGAACGCTGGAGACGATCTCTTGGAGTTCAGTGGCCGTACAATTCCAGCGGTTGACTTGGATCGCTTCCTCCAAGCGGTATTTGCGGTAGTCAACGCCAGCCCGTCCGATAGGCCGTCGATCTTCTACATAGCACACGTAGCGTGGCGGCACCGTCACACACAGGCGCTTGCGATGCCTCCGCGAGCTATTCAGCGTGTGATGTTTCCTCTCATTATTTTTGTTGGCCGCGTCCTGGGCAAATACCGTGGAGATAATTGGCCCGGTTCGCCTGCATCGTGCCCTGGTGCGCCGGAACAGTTATAGCGGTTCGAGTCCGCACGGCCCTACCATTCTTTTCAATGCTTTAGAACGTTTTCTCCGGAATCTGCGAGAAACTTCACCTGTAATTCTTCACCTGTAATCGGGCCATTCGGCTGCGACGGCGCTGATACGTCGTAAGAATCTTCTTATGTGCATCTGTCAAATCACGAGCGGGGTGCATAGGGCGTTTGTGAAGGGATGGCCCTCATGGGTCCGTCCGTATTTCGAATTACATTTGGATTTCCAACCTTCCGCCCCGATCTGTGTAATTTCATTACTAGCCGATCCTTGAGTTTGCAATACTGTGCTTGAGGGAATGCCGGGCGATTCGAGGAGTAGCGTGAAGAAAAAGAAGCAAGTGCAAGGTGCGAACAAGAGGGTTCTCGACGATCATAAGAAAATCGGAACCACTTTTGTTCCCCCAATGGTCCATCGGACTGGACCGTGGAAATTCACTAGCCGGTCTAGCCAAATCATGCCGGAGTTGGCTCGACGACGAAGACTGAGTCCTCTACTTCTTCCCCAACAATGACCCGAAGAGCCGTGCTCTGCTAATCGGACTCTGGAAGCGCCGCACAGAAGTGAAGCGGATTCTCGATGAACAAGTTACACGGCTCAAAGAGCAAGGAAGGTACGAAGAAATCAAAGCGAAAATTTGCCAGCATTATCCCCTTCGACCCTAAGTCCTTTAGATGAATTCAACGACAGGGGGCAACTCTGCAAAAGGCGGGAAGAGAGAGACGGCATGGGAATGCGTGATGCAGCGATTAGAAACTTAGACCGAGCAATGAGATCCGGGAAATGGCGACGACCTCGACCGCGGCGGAGCCGGGAAGAAACATATTTGATCAAGCGACTCGTGTGGCTCTGGTTCAACCATCGTGGACTAGGAAGAACGCGTGAGTCTATCCACAGTTTATCGCGAGCGCTCATGGTATCGCGGTCGTATATCCAAAAACTCGTGAGGGGTTTTAAGCGGGATCCCAGAGAAATGCAGGAATGGGACCAACGGCGCGGTCCAGCTCACCCTGCCCAATTGGCTCGGGCCCAGGAAGAAACGCGGCGGCAACGAGAGCGTGGGCTATTGCGTGGCAGTGGCAAACGATCGTCGAACTGTAAGGGGTGAGGTACTGATGGAAAGGTTCACATCCACCTGTCGAGACACCGGCCCTACCGGAGCGGTGCCCATCCCGGTGAATTCGCATTTAGCAATCAATTTCGCGAACTTCTCTTTGGCAGAGTGTAGATTCCTCGGTCCAGCCCGCGAATCAAGGTGGCCCCAGAGACTTGGAAGACATCGCATATGCGCAGGAGTGTGCTAACGGTGATTGGGCGGCCAGTCTCGATCTGCTGCCAATGCCTGGCTGAGAACCCAAAGGAAATCATGAGAACAATTCCGGGATTGGATCTGTTCCCACACAAGGCGGTGCTTACTAGCCGGGGCTCTTTCGTTCGGCAACAATAATCACCCGAATATTTTTTGCCTTCTGAACAACCCGCTGAATGAGGTCACCTCCGAACAAGCGACTCCACGAACTATGGTCGGAACGGCTAAGCAGAATCTGCGTAATTTGATTGCGGCGTGTAAAGTCCACGATTGTTTGCGCAGCATCATCCCCTTCCAGAATTCGCGCCTCGATGTGAAGATTCCTTGCGAAGTTCAAATGCTTCTCGACAGTTTCCTGATCTTGCTTCGGTAAGCGCCCACGATCCCGAGGCATTACAGAAACCGCAAAGCAATCAGCGCCGAGATAGTCAGCCATTCTTCGCCCTCGCCTGATCAGCATGGCCGTTGAGGAATCGGCAGTTACATAGATCAAGATCCTATCCATCGTTGTTCTTCGCGATGAAGGCGACGCAGCGGAATTTATTTGCTGAGGCAGGCGTTCTTCCCGGGTGCTGGCGATTTCCCGCAATTCAAGTTCGTGCGCGGCCTGGCGCATGGCGAGCTCCCGTAGTGCCGTGAGTGTCGATTCCTTGAAGAAATTCTCCATCGCCTGTTGCGCTTTTTCCGGAGCGTAGATATCTCCTCTTTTTAACCGGTTTAAGAGCGCTCCCGTCGTCGCGTCCACCATCACGACTTCCGCGGCACTTTTGACGAACCAATCCGGCACGGTTTCCCTAACGCGAACGCCGGTGATGCGGTAGATCTGATCGTTGAGACTTTCAAGATGCTGGATGTTCATATTGGTCAGAACGTCAATTCCGGCTTCCAGCAACACCTGAACATCCTCCCACCGCTTTGCGCGCTGCGAGCCAGGCACATTGGTGTGCGCCAATTCATCGACTAAACATGTGGCAGGGCGCCGCATCAAAATGGCGTCCGTATCCATCTCCTTAAACGTGCTTGCCCTATAGGTGATCGTGCGGGTGGGAATCATTTCCAAGCCGGCGGTCTTTGCGATCGTGTCTTTCCGCCCGTGCGGCTCAAAGTAGCCCACTACAATATCGTTGTCTTCCCGCTTGAGGTGCTGTGCTTCCTCTAACATGCGGTATGTTTTACCAACGCCGGCGGCATAACCGAGGAATACCTTCAGCTGGCCTCTTCGCCTAGACTGTGGTTCATTGCCGGGAACTCCGCTAATGGGGGTAGACGACGACATCAATTCCTTCCGCAGAGCGGATCAGACGCTTAATTGAGTTGCCCCAAAGCCGACGCCATCTTCCCTCACGCATGCTGTGTCCAACAAAGATTTGCGTGATGCCCTTCTGGCGCGCGAACTTTAGGATTGCATCTGTCACGTCTAGGCCAGTTAGGATCTCCACCTTAGCCCCGAGTTGACGTGCGTAGTCTAGGTTCTGTTGCAAGACGAGCCGATCCTGCTGCGAAAGAGCGGGTTGTTGCACATAGACTACATAAAATTCGCCTTGAAAGCGGTCTGCATTGCGCCGGCCGCTTTCCAGGATTTTAGCGGCATTGGATCGGGGCGTGACACAGACGAGGATACGCTCCTGTACGCCCCAGGATGAATCCATCCCGTGTGACCACAAGTAGCTCTCGAGTTGGCGATCGATTACCCCCGCCGCGACCAACAGTGCCAGTTCCCTGAGTCGAGAAAGTTTATGTTCCTCTGCAAGCAGAGCAGCCCGATCCCCCGGAGCTACCTGGCGCGAAAGAGTTTCTGTGGCAGGAGCATCTACGACGACGATTTCGTCCGCGCTTCTGTCCAAAAAGCCGCGCGGAATGGTGCACGAGACTCGCTTCCCGGTAATGCGTTCCACCTCGTCGCTCAGTTTTTCAAGGTATTGTAGATTGACTGTCCCAATGACTGAAATGCCAGCCGCAAGGAGCTGCTCCACGTCTTGCCAGCGATGGGCGTTTAGACAGTCTGAAGGATTTTCATAAGCAAGGCCGTCAATCAGAGCGACTTGTGGCTTCCGGCGCAATATCGCGGGGACATCTATGGCCTCGCCCTCGGGAGTCTTTAGGGTGGGGATAATCTCAAGCTTCGTTAATACAGCTTCAACTTCAGGAGGGTATTCCGGCTGAAGGGCACAAACCACAACGTCTTCCCCTCGTTCGCGGCGTCGACGGCCTTCGTCGAGCATCTGGAAGGACTTGCCCACTCCAGGAGCGTAGCCGAGGAAAACTTTCAATCGACCGCGCCGCTCCCGCCGTTCTTCCTGCTCGATTTGCGCAAGCAGTTGCTCGGGAGTGGGTCGTTGAGGTGAATCATTCATCTTTGTGAACCACGGTCTGCTGGAATCGCATAATGTCCAGCGGGAATGCTTGGCGAAAATCGATCATTCGAACCCATCACTCACCGCGGCACCTCCACAATGGACCAGACAGCCTCCACCAGTCCATATGTCCAGGCCGAAACCCGCAGACTTCCCCGAGTAGATATGAGACCCGGAACGATAGGATAAACCGGCGGCTGCGATTCTCGAGCGCGTAGCACACCCACCTCGCCGTCACTGCAAACAAACCAAATGAAGTGAGTCGATCCGTGTAGTCCCGTATGCTCCCCCATTCTGGCTGGTTTCACGTTGTCCATAGTTCTTCCGGACTCACAGAGTATAGGAACGCGCAAAGCAATTCTTCTATGGCTTGCGAGCGGTGATCATCCACCAATTTTCGTTCAAGGGATCATTTTGAATAAAGAGATCCCTCCGGCTGACGATCTCAAGCCCGGCATGACGAACATCACTTTCAACCTGCTCGGATGATACTTCATGATGCTCTGCTGCAGCCCACCTAGACCCTTGGTTGCCCGGAGGAGGTTCACGATCGACGACAACCAGCCGACCTCCGGAAACAAGTGCTTGGACCACCTGAATCAGAATCGTCCGGGAATTCGTCAATTCATGATACGTATTGGCAATGAGTACGGCATTCACGCTTTGTGTATGCAAGTGCGGATTATCAGGTTCGCCATGCACAATGCTGACGTTGTGTTGGCTTTTTTGGAAACTCCTGAGCCATAAGAATGCCAGTGGCAACCAGCGGATGTCCTCTGCCAAAACCCTGCCGCTCTTGCCGACTGGTCCGGAAAGTTTCAGTGTGAAATATCCCGAACCGCAACCCAAGTCGACAACTACATTTCCTGGCTTCAAGTCGAGTGCTTGGATGACATCCGAGGGACGCTGCCATTGGTCCCGATCAGCCTCGATGACGTTCAAACGCGACAGCGTATCAAGACCATCGTACGCAGCGTTGACCAGAAAAAGGGTGGCAATAGCGCACGTCAAGAATAGAGTAAGTTTGACGCGGTAGCTCAATCGCTTGACACGCACGCCGCATTGGAGAGTTCGAATCGCGGATCTCGCACAGCCAAGTTTTCTCCTTACTTCGAAATTGGATACTTTTGATCAAGTGCGATGTTCAACAAGAGCACATTGACACGCGGTTCACCGAGAAACCCCAGATCCGCTTCCTTCGTAGACTGCAGGATCAATTGCTTTACTTGATCCGAGGAGACGCCCCGCGCCTTTGCTACGCGAGCGGCCTGTATCTCGGCGTTTGCTGGGCTAATTTGAGGGTCCAGACCTGAGGCCGAGTCAGTCACGGCGTCCGCTGGAATCGGCATCTTTGCCGAAAACTGCAGCGGCGCCTTGCTATCATTGAACGCCTCGATCAGCTTTACGTCATCGAGATCACCACGCGAATTTTCGACCTGCTCAAGAGGCACCGATGATTCGTATGGGATGCCGTTTTCGACGCAGTAATGCACAATGCGAAGGTTGATGCCTTCAAAATCAACGACCTCTTTTTTCTTGTCATCCATTTTGATGGTTCCACGGAGGAGTTTGGCGCTCGTGGGGCCGAGGTTCGTGCCACCGCTGGAGGTCGCGTCGTAACCCTTGCCGGCCGCAGATGGACGTGGATGGAAATACTCAGGCTTGGCAAAGGACTGGCCGATCAGGCTTGAGCCGACAACTTTGCCCCCAACTGTAACCAGGCTGCCATTGGCCTGCTTTGGGAAAACAAGCTCAGATACGCCGGTCATCACTGCCGGGTACAGCAATCCGGTGAGAACCGTAAAAATCAGCGTCAAACGCAATCCGGGTCCCAGTTCTTTAAACATGCCCTACTCCTTGATCTAACAGGCTGCAAGTATAGTCCTCGCCCTTATGCCAAATGCAACGCCACGATAATCCTGTCGATCAACCAGATGCTGGGAAACGGCACGATGATTCCACCGAGACCGTAAATCAAGAGATTCCGGCTCAACATCTGGCCCGCACTGACTGGTTTGTATTGCACGCCACGAAGCGCCAGCGGAACCAAAGCGATGATGATTACCGCGTTGAAGATGACTGCCGCAAGGACGGCGCTTTGGGGCGAGTGCAGACCCATAATGTTCAGCTTATTCAACTCGGGATACATCGATGCAAACATCGCCGGGATGATCGCAAAGTATTTCGCAATGTCATTGGCAATCGAAAAAGTGGTCAATGAACCGCGGGTAATCAGTAATTGTTTTCCGATTGCAACGATCTCGATCAGTTTTGTCGGATTGCTGTCAAGATCCACCATATTGCCCGCTTCTTTCGCCGCCATAGTTCCGGTATTCATGGCAACGCCCACATCAGCCTGCGCCAGTGCCGGTGCATCGTTGGTGCCGTCACCCGTCATGGCCACAAGGCGCCCTTCGGCCTGCTCTTTTCGAATGTATTCCAGTTTGTCTTTCGGAGTCGCCTGCGCAAGGAAGTCATCCACGCCGGCTTCCTGCGCGATGGCAGCGGCGGTCAAGGGATTGTCTCCGGTAATCATCACCGAACGAATTCCCATGCTTCGCAGCGAGGCCAGCCGATCCCGCATCCCACCTTTAACAATGTCTTTGAGGTGAATCACCCCAAGAACTCTTGCCCCATCGGCCACGGCAAGGGGCGTGCCGCCATTTCTCGAAATGCGGTCGGAAGTCTCCGTAAGAGAGGCCGGCACCTTACCACCAGCCTCCCTAACGAACTGAGCGATGGCGTCTGTTGCGCCCTTTCGGAGCCTGCGGCCATCCATGTCAACACCGCTCATTCGGGTGTATGCGGAAAACGGAATGAACTGGGCGTTATGTTCTGCGACTTCACGGCCACGCAGGCTGTATTTTTCCTTGGCCAACACGACGATCGAGCGCCCCTCTGGCGTTTCATCGGCCAGGCTGGAGAGCTGTGCGGCATCCGCGAGTTCACTATTGCTCACGCCATCAACCGTTATGAATTCAACTGCCTGTCGATTGCCGAGGGTAATAGTTCCGGTCTTGTCGAGAAGCAGTGTGTTCACGTCACCTGAAGCTTCAACCGCTTTTCCGCTCATCGCCAGGACGTTGTGCTGCATCACACGATCCATGCCGGCGATGCCGATTGCGGAAAGCAATCCGCCGATCGTCGTCGGGATCAAACACACGAGCAAGGAGACAAGAACGGCAACGGTCGGGACAGTGCCGCTGCCGACCGCATGGATTGCGTATTTCGCATAGGGCGGCAGCGTTGCAACCGCCAGCAAGAAGATCAGAGTCAAGCCGGCGATCAAGATATTCAGTGCAATCTCATTTGGCGTCTTCTGGCGCACCGCTCCTTCGACAAGAGCGATCATGCGGTCGAGAAACGTCTCGCCGGGATTCGAGGTAATCCGGATAGTAATGTGATCCGACAATACCTTTGTGCCGCCAGTCACCGCGCTTCGGTCTCCGCCGGATTCCCGAATGACCGGAGCGCTCTCTCCCGTAATGACGGATTCATCGACAGTTGCGACGCCCTCGATAATTTCTCCGTCCCCCGGGATCAGGTAGCCAGCTTCGCAGAAAACGACATCTCCAGAGCGTAACTTCGATGCCTGCACCATTTCAAACGCGCCATTGGGCAAGACTTTTCGGGCCATCGTATCGGTCTTAGTCTTGCGCAGGGCATCGGCTTGAGCCTTGCCACGTGCTTCCGCCATCGCTTCCGCGAAATTGGCGAACAGGACGGTGAACCACAGCCACAACGCAATTTGAATCCCGAAAAGAAGATTGCCAGCCCCCGTAACCATGTCCTTAAGGATGTAAATCGTCGTTAAGGCGGCCCCCACTTCAACGACAAACATCACCGGGTTCTTTGCCACCTTCCTTGGGTGGAGCTTTACGAACGACTCTTTGATCGCGCGATTCACGATCTCCGGATCGAACAACGGCCGAGCTCGGACACCCCTCGAAATGAGCTCCGAGCCTTCCTGCTTGGCTTCCGGTTTGCTTTCCACCGGGAGAGCACTTTGGGTCGACATTTTCTAACTCCTCGTTCGCAATAATCTCCTCGTAGCGGGCTCGAATTGCTCGCGGGCTTCACGGGAAGTCCTCACCCGGTCAAGCGCACGGTCTTAAAACAATTTCCCATTGAGCATCTGCATGTGCTCAACAATCGGACCCAGGGAGAGCGCCGGGAAATAGGTGAGCGCACCTACAATGATGACGGTTCCGATCAACAGAATGACAAACAGCGAACCATTTGTTGGTAATGTGCCGCTGGTCACAGGTATCAAGTTTTTGGAAGCAAGACTGCCGGCGATTGCCAGAGCCGGGATGATGAAGAGAAATCTTCCAATCAGCATATCGAGGCCAATCGTCAGGTTATACCAGGGCGTATTAGCATTGAGTCCGGCAAAGGCACTGCCGTTATTTCCCGCACCGCTCGAATAGGCATACAGGATTTCAGAGAAACCGTGAGGGCCTCCATTATTTGTGTTCGCAATGGCCGGTCCTGGAGGGTTCCAATACCCAGTGGTCGCAAATGGTGCCACCGAGCTGAGCGCGGTAAACACAAGAATGCACAAAGAGGTCGCAAGGATCGCGATGATCGCCATCTTCACTTCTTTTTGCTCAATCTTCTTGCCCACATACTCGGGCGTGCGCCCGACCATCAAGCCTCCAATGAAGACGGCAACAACCGCGTAAATCAGCATGCTGTAGAGACCTGCGCCCACCCCCCCAAAAATCACTTCGTCGGTCTGTATATTGAACAGCGGAACGAGCCCGCCGATCGGCGTGAAGCTGTCATGTGTGCCAATGACGGCCCCGCAACTGGCATCCGTCGTAACCGTGGCAAACAGCGCTGTCATCGGATTGCCGAATCGCACCTCTTTTCCTTCCATGTTCCCGCCCGGCTGGCCTCTCGTATACACATGCTCGATACCCATTTTGGTCAACATGGGGTTTCCTGCTTGCTCGGCCCAATAGCAGATGAAAGCGCCGACAAGAAACATCAGAGCCATCGCCGCAAAGATCGCCCAGCCCTGGCGCGTATCGCCCACCATCTTGCCAAACTGATACGTGAGTCCAGCCCCAAGGGAAAAGATCAGCAGCATTTGGAGCAGATTGGCTAGAGGGGTCGGATTCTCGTATGGGTGTGCGGAGTTCGCGTTGAAATATCCGCCGCCATTCGTTCCCAACATTTTTATAGCTAACTGAGAAGCCAGTGGGCCTTGCTCAATCATTTGGGTCGCACCTTCCAAGGTCGTTACTGTGGCTGCCCCCTTGAAGTTTTGGATCGACCCTTGCCATACGAAAAAGAGCGTTGCCAAAATACAAATGGGAAGCAAGATGTAAAGCGTACAGCGAGTTACGTCGACCCAAAAATTCCCTATCGTCTTGGCAGTATGACGCGCAAATCCCCGAATTAGGGCAACGGCAACGGCAATGCCTACTGCAGCGGAAACAAAGTTCTGGACCGTCAGAGCTGTCATCTGTGTTAGGTAGCTCATGGTGGTGTCCGGAGAATAGGCCTGCCAGTTCGTATTGGTCGTAAAGCTGACTGCCGTATTGAACGCCAGATCCGGAGTCATCGCAGTGGCGTTTGACGGCGCCTGCGGCGTTGAAAAGTGCATCGGGTTCAGTGGGAGATGTCCCTGCAACCGCTGCAACGCGTACACGAAAATAAAACTGAATATGCTCAGCGAAATCAACGACGCCGAGTAACGTATCCACGATTGTTCCTCATCCTCGCGGACTCCGCCAAGACGGTAGATCAGTCGTTCAAGTGGACGGAAGATAGGATGAATGAATGTCCGCTCGCCCTCAAAAACCCGGTACATAAACGTACCAATGGGCTTCGTTATGATGACGACGAGGATAAAAAAAATCGCGACTTGGGCGATACCGAGTAGAGTCATCTCACCACCTCAAAATTTTTCCGGCCGAAGCAGGGCGTACATCAGATAAACGAACAAACACGCTGCGACGACTCCCGCAATCGCATATTCCACCGGCTCCTCCTAAAGGCGTTCAGACGCCTTGGCAAATCCCCACAGCAAAACAAAGAAGACAATCACAACAGCGATATAAAAAATATCCAGCATGATTTACCTCACCTCAGCTTCGAGCAACGACCGATAGTGGTCCCCGTGGGACCCAAAAAGATACATAAAACATTTCTCATACGTCTCCCTGATTAGTCACGTTTACTGACTCCCCAAGACTGGTTTGGCGCTGGTGACATACATCGTAATGGACCCGGAGCAGACAAAAGACGCGGCAATGATATTGACTTCCATGCTGAAAGCCGGAGCGGCGAGCCCGCGCAGTTGTGCTCTAGCGGAATCCACGAGCTCTGACACCATTGTGGAATATGGAGTTTCATCCACATAACCTGGCAAAATATCCTTTCCAAAAAGGATGACCGATAGCGGCGCCTTCAAGCTCCTTGCCAACAAAACTGCAGTTCGAAGCACTGCTAGAACATCCTCCAAATCTCCCAGTAGAGTGATACCCACTATGGCTGACGAAATTGGCGAATCGTCATTCACGTTGCGGGACACTATCCCTTCCAGCGATTGAGAAGCGGGCCGAGTTAGAGTTTTTGCCTTCATTGAAGATCCGACTTCGTTCCTGGCTTCAAGCCGACAAAAACAACACGATGCCCCTTGGATCGCAGAGCCTTTGCTACCCGCCGCTCTTCCGAAAACCACCAGTGTTTGCGGCCACCAATAACGACCAACGAATGTGGGCTTAGTACCTGCAAAAGTGTCTCGACCTGATCTCGGCACAGATATAAGTGAACATGTGGCTCGAAATCATCCAGCTCCAGATCAGAAACCAAATCGGATAGAAGTTTCTCTATGAAACCAACCGACACTGGCGGCTTATTGATAGGCAATGCATATGGCACAGCGATTGCCGCTCGTACTTGAATGCGGGCGCTGAGGTCCCGCGCCAATGATTCAGCTTTCTTCAAAGCAGCAACTGTGGTTTGGGGGCCAGTAAAGATCACGTTTATCTCAAGCCGTCCGGGTCCGAGACCTTCGGCCGTTTGCCAGATGCCGGGCGGCCGGGCTGGCTTTGTGATTGCGCTGTTGAGTTGAACTTTCAATGTGCCCACCCACTGCGGATTGTGCAGTAGCGGGAATAAACAGCGCATAAACAACTTCTAACAGGAAAATAAACCAGTTTAATGTGTCAAACGCATCACAGTGGTGAGGATCGCTGCGCGGCGGGACGTTCGAAACTCGGCCTATTATTGAGAAGGATGTTTCAGTGGGGAAGGTGAAAGCGGTAGCCCGCCCAAGCATCAGTAACCAGGAAGCGGGGCTTAGAAGGATCGGGTTCGATCTTCTTGCGTAGGCGGTTGACAAAGACCCTCAAATATTCCAATTCGTCTCCGTAGTCCGGGCCCCAAACAGCTTGCAGCAGCTCGCGATGAGCAATTGTCTTGTTAGACCGTATGAGGAAGTACGAAAGCAGATCGAACTCCTTCGCCGTGAGGCGGGAAGTGCGACCGCGCACGGTTACCTGCCGTGAGGGAAGATCGATTTCAACACCCTCCAGCGTGAGTTGTTGTAATGCTGCTTCATCGGGGCCCTGCGGTAGTCGTCGCAAAGTCGCTCGAATCCGTGCAAGCAGTTCGGGCATGCTAAAAGGCTTAGTAACGTAGTCATCGGCGCCGGCGTCGAGCGCTTCCACCTTGTCTCGCTCCGTGTTGTTAACGGTTAACATGATGATCGCAACATCCGAACGAGATCGGATCAGCTGGCAGGTCTCGATTCCTCCAGTTCCAGGCATGTTCATGTCCAATAACACCAGGTCATAAGGCTCCGAGCGCAGTCGATCCAAGGCTTCTTCTCCATTGCGTGAATCACTTACTTCATAGTGACGAGCTGTCAGAGTTGCCTTCATGGTTCGGCGAATCTGGGGGTCATCGTCCACCACGAGAATGCGGCCCCCGCTCATTCCGCGCCCCCCTCTGGTGCGACCGGCAAGGAAAAGGAAAATTCCGAACCTTTTTCCGGACTGCTCTTGACCCAGATTTCCCCTCCATGCGCGCGGATAATCTCACGGGCAATCGCAAGGCCCATGCCTGTACCTTTGAGGTGTTGCCCACTACTGCCACGATAGAACTTTTCAAAAATCCGGATTTGTTCGTCCTCACTAATGCCGGGTCCTTGATCGGCCACGTGAATGATCACACCTTTCTCACTGGCATCTGCGCTAATCAAAATAGGACTACGCGGTCGAGAGTACTTCACTGCGTTATCGATCAGATGCGCGATCATCAGCACTATTAACTCGGCGTCCACAAACACCGGAGGCAGATCATCCGCCTCCTGCAGTTTGACATTTCTGCCATCCGTTACAGACTTCGTTTGTCGAAGAGCAATGGAAAGCAGTGAGCTTGGAAAATGGATCCCGCGATTCAATTGAAATTTGCCACCCTCGATTCGAGCCAGCTGAATTGCTTCGGTGACCAGCCTGTCCAAACGGTCCACACCTTCATCCGCAATTGTGACCAATCCGCGCTGTTGCTGTGAAAGCGATTCCTCAGGATTCGAGAGCAGGTCTGTTGTCACGGCTTTAATTGACGTAAGTGGAGTCTTAAATTCATGAGCAATCGCGTCGAGAAGTGTAGATTTCAATTCCTCGCTCTGTCGGGCAACCTGTGCGCGGTTGACCTCGTCCTGGACACGTGCCTTTTCCAACCCCACAGCTACGAGGTTCAGGAGAGACTGTAGTGCTGCATCAGACAGAGAGGCATGGGTAAGCGCCAAACTACCAATAGGTTCTCCACCAAGGCGGATGGGCGTTATGAGAATTTCATCACCTTCTCGTAGCACGCTGGATTGGATTGCAGACTCCCGCAGCTTAGTATCAATAGCATCTATGTCGGAAAACGCTTCTGGGCCAGCCAAGTAGACTTCTCGGGTGTTCCGATCATACAGCGCTATTGCAGGGCACTCAAACGCATTGGCGATCTGGTGTGCGATCTGCTTCGCGGTGGGCTGCGCGGTATCGGTGAGCAGTATGGCGCGGCTCAGGGCATACAATCGCTCCATCTCGCGCCGCCGGTCCAGCGCATCTTTTCTCTGTTGTTTCAATCGATCCGAAAGTTGACTGGCGGTAAGAGCCGTAGCCAGAAAGGCAAACAGGGCCACCCAGTTTTTCGGGTCGGCAATGGTGAATGTCCCAATGGGTGGAAAGAAAAAGAAATTGAAGCACAACGTTGCAACAACGGAGGATACCGTAGCTTCTGTAAGTCCCCCTACCGTAGCAATCACGAGAATCGCAACTAGATAACAAAAACCTACCGATGTGGCATTCAAGTGAATCAGACGAAAAAACACAAACGTGATCGAGGCAACAAGACTCAAGGCAAGCAAAAGGCGCGTGGTTAAGCGTCCGGTCTTCTGCAGAATACCTTCCGAGCTGGAATGAATATTCGATTCGACAGAAGTGATCATTGGACAAGGATACCGCTTTTTGACACGAGGAAGTTTTTGTACCAGGCGCGTGAGAGAGTTTACATCACAGCCTCGGGCTTCGAAAGTAAGCGGCAGAGCAACGACATGATTGTCAAGCTTGGCGTAGGTAGAGATTAAAGGTTGCGCAGAGCCCAAGCAGTAGACGTGTGTTGAGCGAGGCGGTGGATTGACGTGTTGGCGAGGCCGGGTAGGGACTCCGCCGATGTCGCTGGAGGGTGCTCTGCTGCGAAAGTTCGTTGTAGAGGGGGCAGGAGAGGAGTACGATGGGCCAAAAATTGAGTCAAATCGGAAATCCCGGCTACGGAGATTCTCTATGGCCAATTCGGAACCAATGAAAACGGCTCTGCTAGCGCGGCTGCGCAGCAAACGGCGCGCGAGCGATGCTTCCATCGCGGCCACAAAGACAGCGAGGGTCCTGCTGCTCGTCATGGCTCTGGCCTTATTCGGTCTGGGATTGCGGGCTTCCGCC
>Ga0307373_10009217_pt1 | contig 14820 bp, 11 predicted proteins | sample OX2MG_FD_202534 | JGI IMG/M metagenome (GOLD analysis project Ga0307373, IMG submission 202534) | Soil microbial communities from Risofladan, Vaasa, Finland - OX-2 | ecosystem: Environmental > Terrestrial > Soil > Coastal area > Acid sulfate soil | place: Finland: Risofladan, Vaasa | collected... | reverse complement strand
ACCGTTCCCAACCATATGGCGATAACCGGCCGCGAGAATCCGTGGTGGTGGGATGTTCTGCAAAACGGACCGTCGAGCGCATACGCGGCACACTTCGACGTGGATTGGGAGCCGCCGGAGCGCCGCATTCACAATATTCTCCTGATGCCGGTGCTGGCGGACCAATACGGAGTCCTGCTCGCGGCTGGAAAGCTGCAGTTGGGCCGCGAAGGCGCCGACTTTATAGTCAGATTCGACAACCGCACGTTTCCGCTGGCGCCCCGGTCACTCAGATTTATCTTAACTGCGGCTGACAAGATCTATCCGTCGGATTCACTCGAATATCTCGCCGATGCGTTCGACGAGCTTCCGGCGGCGGCTTCGACCGATCGTGGCAGTATCACCCGGCGAAATCGCGATCGCCGGCTGATGGTGGCAACGCTCGCGAAGGCGATGCGAGAGGATCCCGTTGTCGCGACTGCGATCGATCGTGCGATCGAGCAAATAAATTCCGATCCGGCCCAATTGCATGAAGTATTGGAGGCGCAAAACTATCGGCTTGCGGATTGGCGGATGGCGGCGCGGGACTTGGGCTATCGGCGCTTCTTTGACATCGCGACCCTGGTCGGCCTGCGCATGGAAAATGTACAGGTCTTTGAAGCGACGCATGCGCTCACGCTGAAATGGGTGAGCGAAGGGCGTCTGTCGGGTCTGAGAATCGATCATATAGACGGCCTGCGTGATCCGCGCGGATATCTTGAGCGGTTGCGTGCCGCCGCACCGAATAGCTGGATCGTAGTGGAGAAGATCCTCGCGGATGACGAGCGTCTGCGCGAGTCGTGGCCAATTGACGGAACCTCGGGTTACGACTTTCTTAATGTCGTGGGGCGGCTGCTGGTTGATTCCGCGGGCGCGGAACCGTTGACCCGATTCTATCGAGAGTTCACCGGCGAGACCGCCGAGTTTCAGTCGCTGGTGCGGGCGAAAAAACAGCTAGCGATGCGCGGGTCGCTCGGCAGCGAGATCAACCGTCTGACCGCTAAATTCCTTGAGGTATGCGAGGCGGACATTCTTCATCGCGATCATTCGCGCCACGAAGTACACGAAGTGCTGCGCGCGACGCTAGCATGTATGGAGGCTTACCGGACTTATGCGCGCGAGCCGAATGAGGTTTCGCGCGAGGACGAGCGGGTGATCGCCAAGGCGATCGCATCCGCAAAGTCATATCGATCTGATCTCGACTCGCGCCTGTTCGACTTTCTCGAGCAGATTCTGTCGCTGCGCGTGGCCAATGACGCCGCCGTGGAACTGGCGATGCGCTTCCAGCAAATCTCGGCCGCGGTGATGGCGAAGGGTGTCGAGGACACCGCCTATTATAGTTTCAATCGGATGATCGCGCTCAACGATGTTGGCGGTAGTCCGGATGTGTTCGGAATTTCTCAGCAAGCGTTTTATCAATGGGCGCGCGAGATTCACAGGAAATGGCCGCGCACGATGCTGGCCACGTCCACGCATGACACCAAGCGCAGCGAGGACGCGCGGGCGCGCCTGTTCGTTCTTTCGGAAATCCCAGGACTGTGGTCGGACGCATGCCGCGAGTGGTCGGAAATCGGCCGGCAGTACCGCAGCGGCGAATTCCCGGATAGCAATTTGGAATATCATCTCTATCAGGTGATCGCTGGTGCGTGGCCGATTGAAAAAGATCGGATTATCAAGTACGCGGAAAAAGCGGCGCGCGAAGCGAAGGTTTATACCTCATGGACTGAACCAAATGCGGAGTACGAAGCCGGGGTCCGCAAATTCATCGACGGGATCTACGGCGATTCGCGGTTTCGCCGCGCGATCGAGGAATTCGTCGCAGGAATAATCGATCCCGGCCGCGTCAACTCGCTCGCACAGACGTTGATCAAGCTGACCGCGCCGGGGGTTCCCGATTTTTACCAGGGCTGCGAGCTGTGGGACCTTTCCCTGGTCGATCCGGACAATCGCCGCGCCGTGGATTTCGGCCGCCGCCGCGCATTGTTGAGCCAGATCCGGGACGCGACTCCGGCCCAGGTGATGGAGCGTGCCGACGAGGGTTTGCCCAAGTTGTGGCTGGTCAAACAGGGACTGGCGCTTCGCCGCAGCCATCCGGAATGGTTTGGCGCCGAGGCGGGCATTCAGCGTCTTCGAGTTCGGGGCAGCAGGGCGGATCACGCGCTTGCCTACATTCGCGCTGGATCGGTAATCGCAGTCGCCCCGCGTCTGACGGTGAAATTGGCCGGCGACTGGCGCAACACGGCGGTCGATCTGCCCGAAGGCGAGTGGCTAAATCATCTCACCCATGAGCGATTGGGCCGAGGATTGAACGGAGTGGCGGAGCTCTTGCGCCGCTTCCCGGTAGCGTTGCTATCGCGGGAGGTGACCGCCCAATGAATGCGCGCCGGCTATGGGCGCCGTTCGCGCACAGGGTCGAATTGATAACCGGCGGAAGTCGTGTGGCGATGGGTCAGGACGCAGGCGGTTGGTGGTCGGTGAAAGTTGAAGGCCGCCTCGCGCGTACTGACTATGCATTCAGTATCGATGGCGGCGAACCAATTCCCGATCCGCGTTCGTGTTTTCAGCCTGACGGCGTGATGGCATTTTCGCGTCCGATCAATCATTCGGAATTCCAATGGTCCGATGGCGGATGGCGCTCACCAGAACTCGGCTCATCGATAATATACGAATGCCACATCGGCACTTTTACAGCGGATGGAACCTTCGCCGCCGCGATTGATCGGCTTGAATATTTGAAGAGCCTGGGCATCACCTATCTCGAGTTGATGCCGGTCGCTGAGTTTCCCGGGGATCACGGGTGGGGCTACGACGGTGTGGATCTTTACGCGCCCCATCATGCGTATGGCGGCCCGGACGGGTTGAAGCGGCTCGTCGATGCGTGCCACCGAATTGGGCTCGGGGTTATTCTCGATGTGGTCTATAATCACTTCGGACCTTCCGGAAACTTTCTTCCGGCGCTCGGGCCCTACCTGACCGATCGCTATCGTACACCTTGGGGCAACGCGATTAATTTCGATGACGCGGGCAGCGTCGAAGTCCGACGCCTGGTCTGCGACAACGCCATCATGTGGCTGCGCGACTACCACGTCGATGGCCTGCGGCTGGACGCGGTACACGCTATCTTCGACATATCGGCGATTCACGTGCTCGAGCAGCTCGCGACGGAGGTTCGCGCACTCGAAGCCCGGATCGGCCGCGAATTCCTGGTAATTGCGGAAAGCGATCTCAACCAACCCCGGCTGGTTACTTCGTCAGAGGCTGGAGGCTACGGACTGGACGCCCAGTGGAGCGACGATTTTCACCACGCGCTTCACGCCTACCTTACTCGGGAGCGTTCCGGTTACTATGAGGACTTCGGATCGCTCGCCGATGTCGCCAAGGCGCTGGCAGGTTCGTACGTGTACGATGGCATCTATTCACGCCATCGGAAGCGCGTCCATGGCAGGCCGGCCGGAACGCTTCCGGCTGATCGCTTCATAGCATGTATTCAGAATCACGACCAAATAGGTAATCGCGCGGCGGGCGAACGGCTGGGACATCTCATTTCGGCCGACGGGTTGAAGATCGCGGCAGCGCTGCTTTTGACCTCGCCGTTCGTGCCGCTGCTCTTTCAAGGTGAAGAGTGGAACGCCTCGAGTCCGTTTCAGTACTTCACCGCCCACACCGATCCGGTTCTGGCGCAGGCGGTTCGTGACGGACGCCGGCGGGAATTCGCGCAGTCGATTGGCGAGGCCGCCGAGGTTCCTGATCCGCAGGCGGCGGAGACCTTCGCGCGATCAAAATTGAAATGGGAGGAGCGCGAGCATGGTGAACATGCCGAGATGCTCGCGTGGTATCGAAAGCTCATCAATTACCGTCGCAATCGCTTGCCTCTGGATCAGGTGAGCGTGGATTTCGACGAAGCTGCGCGATGGCTGCGGATGCGAAACGGCGCGATCGAAGTGGTATGCAATTTCGCCGAGTATGAGGTTTCGATTCCGATCGATCCGCGCGACCGCGCCATGCGGGTGGTGCTTGCGTCGAAGGAGCCGTTGAGCTTGTCGCCGGCAGAGATAGTTGTGCCGCCGCTTTCGATCGCCATTCTCGAGTAATTCGCCGCGCTGCACCGTTGTGCGGTGCTATTTTCCGGCCGCGAGCGAGTCGAAGTTACTACCAGAGACGAAGTGATCGAACCATCGCGGCCGCCGGCGCATCGAGGCGACGACATCCAGTACTCGGGCGGGCTCGCCCAGGTCGTTCCATTCAAGGTTATCCATCTTGAGTACGGCGAGATTCGGCGGGCATTGCGACAGGATTTGCTCGGAGAATCCTGTTGACCCGAGCCGAGCGTAGAGTCGCTCCGCCGCGGCCTGTTCGTCTCCTGAGGGCGCCATTTCGGCGCCAAAGGTGCAGAGCAATTCCGGCGTGTATTCCGCAAACATCGCGTGCAAGGTCGGCAGCGCCGCCACGATGATGAAGCTGTTCCACAGACATCCGCCGCGATAAAGCCGTATCGCGGTCTCCTGGTCGGGCTTCTCCCAAAACCGCCTCACGCAAAGGATGTCGGGACGCGTGAAAGAGATTCGCGCATCGGGTTCGAGCCATCCGTACGAGCGCTCCGGCGCCTTCGGAGTCGAGCCGAGCAGAACGCATAACTGCGGGAATTCATCGACGGCCTGGAAGGCCATTTCGATATGGCGGGCAAAGCGCTCGTTATCTCCGACAAAATGATCCGAGGGAAATACCGCGAGCGTTGCTTCGCGTCCTAGTTCGAGCAGGCGGCGCAAGCCAAATAAAATGGCGGGCGCGGTGCCGCGATTGCCGGGCTGCTCGACAACCTGGTGCGGCGCCATCGCGCGCAGAAGCGGCCGGTAGAATCGCTGATGCTCGCGATTGACGACCACCACTGTATGCTCGGGAGGGACCGCGCAGTCGGCGCGCAGCAGTGTTTCCTCGAGCATCGTGCGTTCGCCGAGGAGCGGACAAAATTGCTTGGGAACCTCCGCGCCGCAAATGAACTTGGTCAGGGAGCGCAGCCGCGTTCCCTCTCCGCCTGCGAGAACGATAGCAGCGCGACTATGCCGCGCGGAATTTTCTGGCTGTGACATCTCGGCGTATCCTGCCTTTCGGTTCAGGTTGCGTGCTCCAAAGCCATGAGCAAAGCGAATGCCATCTGGAGTTTTTTTTGCAGGGCGGCGCAGTGTGGAGCTTCAGGCACTTCGATTTTTCGCGCAAATGGCGCAAAAGATTCCAAATTCTGGCCGGTCGCTTCACGCATCGCCCAAAGCCTCACGGGCGTCGCGGTGGGAATCAGGGCAAAATCGTTCTGTAATTTCTTCATGCTTCCCGCAACTCGACTTGAGCTCTCTGAAACTGCGGCGTGTTTAAGAGCTCTTCCTGCGCGGCACCTTTGCGCCTTTTTTGCGGGCTTCCGAAAGTCCGATCGCGATCGCCTGTTTTCTGCTGGTGACCTTTTTGCCCGAACCTCCGAATTTGAGTTTGCCGCGTTTCATCTTGTGCATCGCGCTTTTCACGTTGCTGGATGCCTTGGGGCCGTATTTTTTCTTGGACGATTTCGTCGGCATAACCCTCTCCTCAATTCACATTGTTCGATCTGTCCGCAGCGGCCGTCAGACTAGTGGCCGGCTCCGCCTTCCGTTGATGAGTGAGACGATAAACAGGATCAGAAAAATGAAGAAAAGGACTCGTGCGATCTCGGCTGCCAATCCCGCGACCCCGAAGAATCCCAACGCGCCGGCGACCAGTGAAATCACCAGGAACACGAGTGTGTAGTAAAGCATGGCTCTGTACCTCCGCCGAAATAGGCAGCAAGCAATATGCCACTAACCGGTGGGTCGGCCCGCCCTCGTGCCATGTCTGCTTTCGCTTGCACCATGTGAACGCGTCCGACGGATGGAACCGGATTTTTCATGGCTCGGATCTGCCGGGTGACATATAAAGTATGTTGGGTCTCAGAGCCGAGATCACTGACACTATCGCACCCGCGAAATTATCCATTTTCATGCGAGTTGCATCGAATTCATCGCGCCGGAAGGTCCGCCCCTCAACGACCGCCGAGCGCTCGTACATCTGGAAGTTGTGGGGCCTGGTCGCCGCCGGCGCGAGCGCGCTTGGTCCCGGCCTGGTAACCGGCGCTGCCGATGACGACCCGAGCGGCATCGCGACTTATTCGCAGATCGGAGCCCAGTCCGGATTCACGATGTTATGGACTCTGGTGCTCACGTATCCGCTGATGGCGGCCATTCAGGAGGTAAGTGCGTGGATCGGCAGGGTCACAGGCGCGGGGCTGGCCCGGAACATGAAACTGCATTACCCAGTGTGGGTTTCGTACTCGGTGCTCACGCTTCTGCTGTTCGCGAATGTGATCAATCTGGCTGCCGACATCGGCGCGATGGCCGCCGCGCTATTCCTGATAGTCGGTGGGCCGTCGCTGTTGTATTCGGTGCTTTTTGGCGCGATCTGCCTGAGCGCGGAGGTCGTGGTTCCCTACTCGCGCTTCGCGCAGGTCCTGAAATGGACGACGCTGGTTTTGTTCGTATATGTGGCGACGGCGTTTGTGATCCGCATACCTCTGCGTGCGGTACTGATGGGAACGTTTGTTCCCTCGATCACACTTTCCGGCGGCTACCTGACGGCTCTGACCGCGGTATTGGGTACTACGATCAGTCCCTACCTGTTCTTCTGGCAGGCATCGCAGGAAGTGCAGGAGCAGAAGGCCGCGCCTGCCGAGAAACCTCTGAAGCGGGCGCCGGAACAGGGACCGGCGCAGCTACATAAGATGCGCGCGGATACCTATTTGGGAATGGCATTTTCGAATATAGTTGCGTTCTTCATCGTACTGGATACCGGGGCGCTACTGCATACTCATGGAATCACCGATATTCAGACCGCGGCGCAGGCTGCTTCGGCATTGCGTCCGCTTGCTGGAGATTTTGCTTTTTTGTTGTTCAGCATCGGAATAATCGGCACCGGATTGCTTGCGATTCCGGTCCTTTCCGGATCCCTAGGATATGCGATGGCGGAGATTCGCGGCTGGCCGACCGGGCTCGATCGATCTTTGCCAAAGGCGCGCAGGTTCTACGCCGCTATCGCCGCGGTTACGGTACTGGGGGTTGGCCTGAACTTTACGCCGATTAATCCAATCAAAGCGCTTTACTGGAGCGCGGTCATAAATGGTCTGTCAGCAGGACCAATCATGATTGTCATGATGCTGATGACGACAAACCGAAAAGTGACCGGTGGCGTCCGACTTCCGAAACCGCAGTGGGTTGTCGGATGGATTTCGACCGGGGTGATGCTGGCGGTTGCCGCAGCGATGATCGTCGGGGTAGCGGTCGGATAGAGGGATTTCCAACCTGACGCGCCGGCGTCGCAATGACTCGCCGCATCTGCTCTTATAGCGCGCTCGGAGGATTCCTTTGGGCGCGCAATCGGAGATGGCCGATATCGTTGTAATAGGAGGCGGGCCCGCGGGGCTAACCGCCGCGCACGAGGCGGCGGCGCACGGCGCCTCGTCGATAGTGCTCGAACGGCTGGACCGCGTGGGCGGTCTTGCCCGCACCGTCGAGCGCGACGGCAGCCGCTGGGACATGGGACCGCATCGCTTTTTCACCCGGAATCAGGAAGTCAAGGATCTCTTCACCGGCATCCTCGAGGCGGACGCGGTCCGGGTGCCACGGCTCACTCGAATACTTTACGACAATAGTTATTTCAATTACCCCCTCACTCCAATCAATGCGATTACCGGAGTCGGCGTACTTTCCGGAGTCTCGATCCTGACCAGCTATATGCGCGCGCGGATGCGCCGGCTTTACGGCACGGTTGATATAGATACATTCGAAGATTGGACCGTGGACAAATTCGGCCGGCGCCTGTACGAGACGTTTTTCAAAACCTATACCGAGAAGGTGTGGGGAATACCGTGCGCGCAAATCGGAGCGGATTGGGCCTCGCAGCGGATCAAGGGCTTGAGCCTCGCCTCGGCGCTCGGAAACGCGGTGTTCAAGCCGCGCGACAATCGAATAAAAAGCCTGACCGACGAATTCATGTATCCCCGGCTGGGAACTGGACAGCTATACGAAAAAATGGCGACAGGCCTTCGCGCCGCAGGCAGTCGCGTATTAACCGGCAGCTCGGTCGAGGCTATAGTGCGCGAGGGAATGGGAGTTCGTTCGCTGATCGTCGTTGACGCGGCGGGCGCTCGCGAGGAAATTGCCGGACGATTCTTTCTTTCGAGCACGCCGCTGACCGAGATGATCGCTATGATGCGGCCCGCCGCGCCGGACGCGGTGCTCGAGGCGTGCCGAAGGCTGCGTTACCGGCATCATATCGGCGTGAATCTGCTGGTGAGTGGCAATCCCTTTCCCGACAACTGGATTTATGTTCATTCGAACGATGTGACGATGGCGCGGATTAGCAACTACTCAAACTTTTCGAAAGCGATGAGCGGCCGCGAAGGGTTTTCGCCGCTGACGATCGAGTACTTCGCGTTTCCCGGCGACAGCACCTGGAACGCGCGGGATTCGGAATTGATCGAGCGCGCGATTCGTGAGATGGAACTCAAACGGATTGTCCGCCGCGCTGACGTTGCCGGCGCGTTCGTGGTCCGCAACGAGAATGCATACCCGGTCATCGAGCGCGGCTGTGATAGTCAGGTAAGCGTCATCAAGGCGTGGCTCGATCAGTTCCGGAACCTGCTGCCGATCGGGCGTTCAGGAATGTTCAAATACAACAACCAGGACCATGCGATGGCGACTGGAATGCTTGCGGCGCGCACTGCGCTGGGAATTCGGCGTTACGATCCATGGCTGGTAAATATCGACGGCGAATATCACGAAAGCGGCCCCGCCGCATGAGCTACCCGAGCAAAGATCTATGTCCGTGAGTGGCGCGACGGTCTAGACCTTCGTTCGAGTTGGATGCAGGAATAGGCAGGTTTGTTTGGCGAGATGGTTCAGAAAGGCGCTCCTTATCTCAGTTCTTGGAATTTTTGCTGAAACTGCCAAATCGGTCCGCCAGCAAGAGATCGAGGGCTTCGCTGCTGATCCTCCAATTGTCACCAACCTTGAACCCTGGAACATCTCCCTGTTTTACGAGCCGGTAGAGGGTGGTGCGATGCACCCGCAATATTTCCGCGACCTCGGCGACCGTGTAGGTCGTTCCGAAACTTGTTAGTCGGCTGTGTCCGGGCGATCGGGGTCGAGTCCGATGCACGCGCGGTGATCTAGTCACTTGCTCGCACCGAGACGCAAACGACGCGCCGTCCGCGCCGAACCAAGATGATGGATAATCGTATCCTGCGGTATGAGCACAGACCCGGTGACGGAGTCTGGCGGATTGGCGGTCGGCACAAACTCGATCATCGACGTTACCCCCGGAAGCGTGGACGGTTAGTCTCTGATGGTTTGGATACACTAGTGGCGTCATGCGTGGGGAATTCGAGCCAGCGCAAAGGTATCCGGGGTCGTCCATAACCCCGGATCTTCGCGCTATGGCTCTAGAGCGCCGCTATTTACCGGTGCACTTCAGATCCACTCCCTGCGGATTTCCGATTGCGTTGTCTTCGATCGACAGCATGCCCGTCACCGTATCCGCGCTCGCCGGAGTGCACGTCAAGGCGATCCTGCAGTGCGATTTAGCGATCAGCGTCGCGGGGCAGTCGTCGGTGACACCGAAGATATTGGTAGCTGCCGCCGGGCTATCGATCAGCACGGATATGCCTGGATGTTTTCGGTTGCCTTTAGGATTTTTGATCGTGACGAACTTTGGCTTGCTGGTCGTGCCGACCTTGACCTTGCCAAAGTTCAGCTTATGCGGTCCGACCGACAGTTTAACCGGCACGGGAGTCGGCGTCACGGTCGGAGTTGGCGTTCCAGTCGCAGTTGCGGTGGCCGTCGGAGTAGCAGTTCGTGATGCTGTCGAGGTTGCGGTCGCGGTCTGTGTCGCAGTCGCGGTTGGCGTTCCAGTTCGAGTTGCGGTAGGTGTCGAGGTTGCAGTTGCAGTCCCTGTCGAAGTTGCAGTCGGAGTCGAAGTCGCGGTTGCGGTCGCAGTCCGTGTTGAAGTTGCCGTCGGCGTCGCGGTTGCGGTCGCTGTTGTGGTAGTGGTCGGCGTCGCGGTTGGCGTGGGCGTTGGAGTCGCGGCGGTGCTCAAGCTGAACGCTCCGCGTCCATGAGTACCGATAAAGATCACATTGTTCTGATTCTGCTCGATATCATAGACCTGAACCGCGGGAAGGTCGCCTTGATTGAACGCACTCCAGTCTGCGCCGCCATCGGTGCTCTGAAAGATTCCGATTGCGGTGGCCGCATAGAGCGTATTCCCGGTCGAATCAGTGTGATCAACCAGAAGGCGCATGACCGGGACATCAGGAAGCGGCGAAGCTCCGTTGGCGCCGTCAGCCTCGGTCCAGGTAGTACCGAAGTTAGTTGTTTTGAAGATATGGCCGACGTTAGTGTCGGCGGTGAAACCCGATAGACTGAGATAAGCAGTCTGCGGATGAAACGGATCGACGGCGATACCCGTCGCTTGGGTTGAAGTCGCGTCGGTTCCGATGGGGAATGCTTTGACGATATTCGGCGTTACGTCAGTCCAGCCCGCGGTTTTCCCGGGTTCGGTAGAGGCGCAGGTTGCTCCGTCGGGACAATTCGCTTCGATCGTATTACTGACGGCGAACGCCACTGTGCCAGTTACGTTGCTCATCGCAACCGCCCAGGCTCGGGTCTGATCGCCGGGTACAAACTCAATATCCTCGAGCGCGCAACTCGAATCAGTGCAGTCAACTCCTCCATCGACGGATCCGAAGCCCGTAAGGTCCTCTGTGGTCTGCGGCATCCAGGTGACCATTCCGTCGGTGGACACATAAATCGCGTGAGCGCCGAAGAAGACGCGCTTTGCCGTCGTCGGGTCAACCGCCAACGGTGGGTAGAAAACGGCTCCCCCTGTGTCGCCATTAGTTGACATGGCGCTTGCGAGATTGCTTGACGGACCAATCGAAGACCAGGTGTTCCCGCCGTCGGCTGACGTTGAAATCTGCGGGAACACCGGATCACCGGTTGAAAAATCATGATATGCAAACAGCGGATTGGAGGGATCGAACAGAGCGAAACCACCGTCGTCAATCTCAGTGGAGGGCGCGAGCCACGAACTGATTGAGCCCTGATAGATTTGAGTGCCTTCGTCCTGGAAACCAGCGATTAGTTCGTTGTTGTTGGTCGGATGAGGTCCGATGCCCTGGATGTTTGCTCCATTGATGGTCTTATTGAGTGAGGTGAATGTCGCAACTCCGCCGCTGATTCCCGCGATCGAGAATGTGTAGGTGCCGCCATCGTCGCCCAGGTAAACGGTATCGTTATCACCCGCCGCGCTGAGCGCGTGCTGGTCGGCAAACGCTCCTCCAGCCGTGGGCGAGACGAGGTATGACCAGGTGCTTCCAGAATTTGTCGATTCGTAGATACCTACTCCGCCAAAAAACACCGTAGCGGGATTTGTCGGAGATACCAGCAATGCCTGGTCGTAAAAAGATTGCGCGTCGTTGCTGGAACCAGAGCCATCAAGATTCTGGCCAAAGGAGTTGACGGACGGAATGGTTTCCTGAGACCACGATTGTCCTCCGTCAGTCGATTTGTAAAAGCCGGTGTATGCGATGCCGTCCGTCGCGCCGAGCATCGCGTATACCGTGCCGCACTGCGCGGTTTTGCCCTTGCAGTCCAGCGGCGCACCGGACGTGGCCGGTCCCACGGCCAGCGTCTCGCGTCCCATCTGGCCCTGCGCGGTACTGGGGAAGGTAGCAGCGGTGAATGTGGTGCCTCCGTCAGTCGAGACGTAGATATCTTCACCGTCGATCGCGGCGTACACGCGGTTCGGATCGAGAGGGTCGATCTGCACATCATCCGCCGGGCACGGAACTCCCGAAATACCATTGTAGAAGCAATTGTCGAACGTACTGGCCGAGTACTGCGACCACGAAGTTCCGCCGTTGGTCGAGCGCCACAAACCCAGTTGTGAAACATTGCTTTCGGCGTCAACCGCATCGGCGCGATTCGCACCGAAGCCAAGTGTCGCCGCGGCGAATATAGTCGGTCCGTGGACCGCAAGCCGCGTGAACGCGAGATGCTCGAAGCCGGCGCTGGAGGAAACGGAACTCCAGCTCGCGCCCAGATTGGTGGATTTGAAGATTCCTTGTCCGTAGGCGCTGTCGGAACTGCCGTTACCTTCGCCAGTGGCAACGTAGATCGTGGTCGGATTCGTCGTCGCGTCCAGCGCGATGGCGCCGATCGTCAAGGTCGTCTGCGAATCAAAGATTGGCACGAAGGTGAGACCGCCGTCGGAACTCAGCCACACGCCACCGGCGGCTTCACCCACGATAATGTCGCCCGTTCTGGGATCGACCGCGTTCGCTGATGATCTCCCGGTTACCGTGTGGGGACTGCCGACGTTTGTTCCCGTGACATTGGTCGCGAGATTCATCGGCAGAGGACCGAGCGGCGTCCATTGCGGGACAAAGACCGACAGCGACGACGCCCCAGGTCTGCGCGCTGCAGGCATCGCCATCATCTGTGCGGTGGCATTGGCGATCGCTTGATCTGGAACGCCAAATCCGAAGCCAAGCCGGTTACTGAGAAACTGTTCGCGCGTCCTGCGCTGACTCGACGTCATCGCTGAGGGATGGGAAGCGCCCGATGCATTCGCATCCGTCGGGATGCGCTGCAAACCGGTCAACGACAGTGCGACCGCCGCCGCTGCCATTGTCCAACCTATAATCTGTGATGGCTTCATGGATGGCTCCTGCTTTTCCGAAACACTTCGGCGCCCGGCTAGCGTGCGGCGTGAGCATCGAGACTCTGCGCTATCCCCTGATTTGGCGGCGCTGTGTCGGCAACCCTGTGATCACCAGCGGCGATTTCCTCCTGAACCACGGACTGCAGGGTCTGATAATCGACTGCGCCACTGACGAAGCGGCCGTTGATAAAGAAGGCCGGCGTGCCGGTGATTCCAAGCTCGGTGCCTTCAGCGAGCGTCCGACGAACGCTCGGTGAATCGGCACCCGAATCCAGACACTTATCGAAACGGGAACTATCCAGTTTAAGTGTGCCGGCGTCGGCCTTTAATTGAGGAACCGCGAGTCCGGTCGGATCGGATGAATAGAGAACGTCATGGAATGCCCAATATTTGCCCTGATCTCCCGCGCACCGCGCCGCCTCGGCGGCTTTCTCCGCGGCCGGATGCATCGGCAAAGGAAAATCTTTGAACGCAATCCGGACTTTTCCGGGATAGTCTTTGAGCAACCGGCTGAGCGAGGGCTCCATTTGCCGGCAATAGGGACATTGATAGTCAGCGTATTCAATAACCAGAACCGGCGCGGTTTCCGGTCCGCGCACCGGAGCGTCGCCCAAAGCCACAACCGCGCTGGGCGGTAGCAGGGTAATCTGGATGGTATCCTGTGCGCGCAAAGATTTGAGGTATTCTGCGCGCAGTTTCTGTTCGCGCAGATGACGGATGTGGTCGCGGATCTTGTCGCGAACTTCGGAATAAGGTTTGTCGGTCTCGACGCCTTCGTAGTACACTCGCAGTGCGTCGTCGCTGGGGTCCTTGACCTTGCTATCCACATGGCGTTTCAGAAGCTCGGTCTGTGTTATCCCTTCCTTCTTTGCCTGTTGCTGAAGTACTTCTTCGTCGATTTGCCGATTGAGCGCCTCGCGCTGAGCGAGGTAGTAGCGATAGCCGGCATCGAGCAGCGGTCCGGTCTGCTTCGCTTCTAACTCATTAAGCGTGATCTTTTTTCCATCGACGATAGCCACAACCTGTGAAGGGTCGTCCGGAAGCGCCGGCCGCGCCACACCGAAGGCCGAAGTAATAAGCCCCGCCATCAACAGCGGCAATACTGCATTAAGTGCTTTCACGGCTTACCTCCCGATCGATTGCATTCAATGGCCCTGACCGCCCTTGCCGCTTGCGCGGCAAGGGCGGGTTCGTTCACATACTCACAACTACCCGTGATGACTGTGCGGGCCGGAAGGATAGTCGTCGCCGGAGCCGCAGCTGCAGCTGCCTGCGCCGCTGCCATTCGTATGGAATCCAGCACAGACACTGACCAGAGTGGCCTCGTCCGTCGCATCCAACGGAGCATCCTTGAATGCCTGGCCCGAAATGGTTTCGTTCTCCGAGACTTCCTCCCAGTGAGTTGACCAGGCGCGCAGCGCCGGGGTCGGGGTGAGAGGTAACGCGGCGTCACAACCATAGGTCCCTTGGTTCGGTAGTGAGGACACTACTTTGATCAACCCGGCTGGAATGTTGTAACCGCTGTCCGCCTTACCTGAGAGCGGGTTGGCGGTCAGGTCCTTCGCCGTGGAGAGCGTCCGCAGTCCTTCGGTCGTGACTGGGCAGCCGCAGCATTCCTGTTCTTCCTCGGCGTCGTCGAAGACATAGATCATCGCGCAGAGGACAGGATTCGATGTCGGATTGACGATACGTACGATTCCGTCGCCGTCTCCGCCAACTTCGTCGCCGCCTGCTCCGCTCGCGCTGGTTTGCTCAGCGGTGGCCACATCAAAGTAGGTGACCTTGAAGACATCGGTCGCGACTGCGGCGCCGCCTCCGGCTCCCGGCCGCCGCAACGTCCCTGCGTTAGCCACACCGAAACCCACCGGGCCCTGAACGATGAAAATGGCGAGTCCGAATACCAGCGCCGCCGCCACCGCTATTGCGTTTCTTGAAATATGCATCTTCATTTTGATCCTCCGATTCGATTGATTAGTTTCCTGATTCCCCGATATTCAGGATTGCCAATCATCAGCTCTTGTGTGC
>Ga0307373_10009216_pt1 | contig 14820 bp, 15 predicted proteins | sample OX2MG_FD_202534 | JGI IMG/M metagenome (GOLD analysis project Ga0307373, IMG submission 202534) | Soil microbial communities from Risofladan, Vaasa, Finland - OX-2 | ecosystem: Environmental > Terrestrial > Soil > Coastal area > Acid sulfate soil | place: Finland: Risofladan, Vaasa | collected... | reverse complement strand
GGCGAGTTTTTGCCGCAGGGCGTGGAAGGCACGGTGGGTGGCCCAGTCCTCGAGGCGCTGGCGGCGGCGCAGCAGGCGGTAGCGCATGCACTGATGGAGATGGCGGGCCGAGGCAGACAGTTCACGTTCCCAATCGGCGCGGGGGCGGATGGCCAGCTCCGCCGCCGCGGTAGGCGTGGGGGCGCGCAAATCGGCGACGAAGTCGGCGATGGTGAAATCGGTTTCGTGGCCGACGCCGGAGATGAGCGGCATGGGCAGGCGCGCGATGGCGCGGGCCACGGCCTCCTCGTTGAAGGGCCACAAGTCCTCGAGCGAGCCACCGCCGCGGGCCAGTATCACCACGTCAACCCAGCCCGGCGTTCCCGGTGACTGGGCAGCGAAGTAGTCGAGCGCGGCGCAGATTTCGCCGGCGGCGGCCTCGCCCTGCACCGCGACCGGGTAGAGGCGCACGGCCAGCCCGGGGAAGCGGCGCGTGAGGGTGTGGACGATGTCGGCGACGGCGGCGCCGTGGGCCGAGGTGACCACGCCGATACGGCGCGGCAGCAGTGGCAGCGGGCGCTTGCGCTCGGGGAGGAACAAGCCCTCGCCGGCGAGCTTGTCTTTCAATTGCTCGAAGGCGAGTTGAAGGCCGCCGCGGCCCATGGGCTCGACGTGCTCGACGTAGCACTGCAGCTCGCCCCGGGCTTCGTACACGCTCAACCGTCCGCGGACGATGACCTGCAAGCCGTCGTGGAGTTTGAACTTCAGGTAGCGGGCTTGGGCAGCGAACATCGCGGCGCGGAGCTGGGCGTGGCCGTCCTTGAGGGTGAAGTAGCAGTGGCGGGAGGCGGCTTGGTGGAAGTTCGAGACCTCGCCCTCGATCCAGACGTCGAAGAACTCCCGCTCCAGGCCGTCCTTCAGTTTGGCCAGCACCGCCGACACCGTCCACACGCGGCGCGGCTGCGGGAACGCGAAGCTGGCCTGTTCGGAGGGATCACCCATGCAGGCATGGTATCAATAGTGAAGTGAGCCTGCCTTTCCCGTATCCCGGCCGGATGTATGCCGTTGGTGGACGCAGGCTGCACGTCGATGTCCATGCCACTCCCGTAGGTGTGGCCGCGCCCACGGTAGTGCCGACCGTAGTGTTGGAGGCGGCGCTGGGGGCCTCGTCGCTGGGCTGGATGTTTGTCGAGCGGCAGGTGCGGACGTTCGCGCCCACGTTGGCCTATGACCGCGCTGGATTGGGGTGGAGCGCGCCGGGACCGCGGCAGCAGACCCTGCCGGAGGCGGTGGCGGAGTTGGACGGTGTGCTGCGACAGGCGGTGCCGTCCGGCCCCTTGGTCCTGGTGGGGCACTCTTATGGGGCGTTGATCGTTCGCTATTACGCGGCGCGGCACCCGGCGCGGGTGGCGGGGCTGGTGCTGGTGGATCCGCCGGGGCTGGAGGAGTGGGCGCATCCGGACACCGCGCACGTGGCCAAGCTGGCAACCGGCATCCGCCTGGCGCGGCGGGGCGGCTGGGCGGCAAGGTGCGGGGCGGCACGATTCGTTGCGTGGCTGATCGGGATTGGGGCCTTGGAGCTGGCGGCGCGGTGCGCGGTGGTGGTCAGCGGCGGCAAGCTCAGAGAGCCGAGCGACTTCAACTTCACCCCCGCCATCCTCTTGCCGCCTGACGCCAAGCCCATCCTGCGCTGGTTCTGGACGCGGCCCTGCTTTTACGACGCGCTGATCAGCCAGATGGAGGCGCTGCCGGAGGCGGCGCGGCTGGTGGCGCAGGCGCCGCCCTTGACGGAGTTGCCGCTGGCCGTGCTCTCGGCCGCCGATACGCCGCCGGCGCAGGCCGCCGAGCATGAAGGCGCCGCCCGCCAATCCCGCCGTGGCCAATATCTGACCGCCCGCGCCAGCGGCCATTGGATCCCGATCGAGGAGCCCGAGACGGTCATTGCGGCCGTGCGCTCGGTGGTGGCGCAGGCGGTGGGAATGCAGTATGATCTTGGCAAGTCAGCTTTATGATCACCCCGAGTCTCAACTGTTGTTGTCGCTGCTGTCGTCCGGCGTGTATGCGCGGCGCCGGTGCCTGCTCGGTTTGACCTGTTTCGCTGTCTCCCGCCTTTAGTAGTTTCCCGACAGAGCGTTCAGATCCGAGAGGCTGCCGCCGCCGATTCTGATCGACCCGGTGAAGTATTACTTTGAGCCCTATGCCCCAGCCGCCTGTAGTTGAAACCCCCGTTCAGCGGCACGAACGCATTAAGCGTGAGCAAAATCCGTGGGAGGAGTTGCCGCGGCTGTTCACCGCGTTTCGCAGCGGCATCGGCGCGATCAGCCCGGTCGACATTGGCACCCGTTTGCGCTGGTGGGGCCTGTCCACGCAGGGGGACGGCGCCGGGGCGTTTGGCGGGGCCGTGCCCTATTTCATGATGCGGGTGCGCATCCCCAATGGGCGGCTGACCGCCGCGCAGCTCTCCACCGTGGCCGGCATCTCGCGGCGCTGGGGGCGTGGGCTCGCCGATGTCACCGTGCGCCAGAATATCCAGTTGCACTGGATCGACTCCGAAAACATCCCCGACATCTTTCACACACTCTGGGACGCGGGCCTGACCACGCAAGCGGCCTGCGGCGACGATCCCCGCAACCTTACCGGTTGCCCGCTGGCGGGATTGGATCCTACCGAGTACGTGGACGCCAGCCCGCTGACCACCGCCGCCAACGCGATGTTGCTCGCGGGCAGCGACTTCTATAACCTGCCGCGCAAGTTCAAGGTGTGCATTGCCGGCTGCCGGCAATGGTGCCCCAACCCGGAGATCAACGACGTGGCGTTTACCGCCTTTCCGCGCGCCGCGGGCGACGAGGGGCCGGTTTGGTTCGGCTTGCGGGTCGGCGGCGGGTTGTCGAACACGCCGTTTTTGGCGGTGCCGATGCCGGTGAGAGTGGCCTGGGAGGAAGTGGTGCCGGTGACGCGCGCCGTCGCTGAGCTGTTCCGCGAAAGCCAGGAGTTGCGGCAGAACCGCGGCCACGCACGCTTGAAGTTTCTCTTCATCCGGCATCATTGGACGGCGGAGAAGTTTCTGGCGGAGACCGAGCTCCGGTTGGGCTTCAGGCTGCGTCGTTCCGAGCCAGACCCACCGCCGCCGCCGGTGTTCCGCGACCATGTGGGCGTGCACCCGCAGAAGCAGGCGGGGACGTACTACGTGGGCCTGAGCGTGTTGCGCGGCCGGGTCAATGCCGATCAACTGGAAGCCGTGGCCGAGGCGGCGGCGCGTTGGGGCGGTGGGGAAGTCCGGACCACGGCGCAGCAGGGCATGGTCATTCCACATGTTCCGGGAGCCAACGTCGAGGCGCTGGTCGCCTATTTGGGGCGGCATGGATTTCCGGCGGATGCCAGCCCCTTCCGGCGCGGGGTCATGAGTTGCACCGGCAGGGAGTTCTGCAAGCTGGCGGTGGTGGAGACCAAGGCGTTTGCCGGCACCTTGGTGGCCGAGTTGGAGCGGCGGTTGCCGGATTTCCCGCTGCCGATCAACATCAACTTGAATGGCTGCCCCAACTCCTGCGGCCAGCACTGGACCGCCGATGTCGGGCTGCAGGGCTCGCGGGTGAAGACACCCGAGGGTACCGCCGATGGCTTTGATGTCTATCTGGGTGGGAGCTTGGGCGCGGGGGCGCGGCTGTCGAAGAAAACCCTGGGGCGGGTGCTGGCCACCGAACTGCCCGACCGGCTGGAGTCGCTGTTCCGGCATTTTCAAGCGCAACGGCTGGACGGCGAGATTTTCCGCGACTTTGTCGAGCGTCAAGGCACGGCCACGCTGGAAAAAGTGCTGGGTACGCTGCCGGCGGCGGAGATGCCCATCCGCGGGCACGATGACTTTGTGCCGGTGGGTGAGGTCGAATGATTGGCGCGGGCCCCAGCGCGGCTTTGCCGCGCGCCCCGCTTATGCTCACGCAGGCTCGGGGGCCCCTGCGCCCCAAGCCTGCGCTGCGCCGGACGGGCGCGGGTCCCAGGGCGGCTTTGCCATGCGGGCAGGTCTACCTGGTGGGCGCGGGGCCGGGGGATCCGGAGTTGATCACGCTCAAGGGGAAGCGCGTGCTGGCGCAGGCCGACGCCGTGCTCTACGACGAGCTGGCGAACCCGGCGCTGCTGGAGTGGGTGCCAGCGCAGGCCGAACGCTGCTATGTGGGCAAACGCGCCCGCCATCATGCGCTGCCACAAGCCGAAATTGCCGCCTGGATGATCGAGCGCGCCCAGCGCGGGCTGTGCGTGGTGCGGCTCAAGGGCGGCGATCCGCTCATCTTCGGCCGGGGCGGGGAAGAGCTCGAGGCGCTGGCGCGGGCGGGCGTGGACTGGGAGGTGGTGCCGGGGGTGAGTGCCGGCACGGGCGTGGCTTCGGCAGCCGGAATTCCGCTGACGCACCGGGGCGTGTCCTCAGGCGTGCGGTTTTTGGCCGGACACACCGGGCTGGCGGCGGCGGCACTGAATCCCAACGGCGAGACGCTGGTGGTTTTCATGGGGCTGGAGCGGCTGGCGGAGAGCGCCGCCGCCCTGGTCGCGCGGGGCTGGCCCCGCACCACCCCCGTCAGCGTGATTGAACGCGGGACGCTGCCGGGCGAACGCATAATCACGGCTACGCTGGCCGGCATCGCCGCCAAAGTGCGGCGGGCCGCGATGCAATCGCCGGCGTTGGTGATCGTGGGCGCGGTGGCGGGGCTGCCGGCGCGCTGGCGGCGGAGCACGGCGCGGAGTTCGCCGCCGCGGAAGAGCACGCTGCCAGGGCTGATTCTGATGGCGCATGGCTCGCCGTTGCCGGGCTGGCAGACGGGCGTGGATCAACTGGCGCGTTCGCTGGCCGCGCCCGGACAGTTTAGCCGCGCCGCCTATCTGCCCCCGGTGCGCCCCAGCTTGAGCGAGGTGGTGCGGGCCGCCGCCGCGGCGGGCGTGCGGCGGCTGGCGGTGGTGCCGTATTTTTTGGCGCCGGGTCTGCACGTCACCCACGACCTGCCGGAGTTGGTCGCGGCGGAGCGCCGGCGGTATCCCAGAATCGAGATGACGCTGGCGCCGTGTCTGGAGGGCCATCCGGCGCTGCGCACCGCGGTGCTGGCGCGAGCGGGTGAGGCTGCGTTAAGCTGGAGCGATGAGGCCAAAATCGGCGGCAAACTTGGCAGACTTGGCACACTGGGCCGCGGCGGGCGTTCTGCTGGCGGCGTTGACACTTCTCGCCGGGGCGCAACAAGCTCCCCAAAAATCCGAAAAAAATCCGGTTAGCTCGGTCCGGGTCACCGTCCTGGTCAAAGACACGACCGGGGCGCCGGTGCCGGGCGCGGGGGTGGTGCTCAAACAGGCGTCGATCGACACCGGCCGCATGTCGAAGGATCCCTTCCAGGTCGAGCTGCATACCGACAGCAAGGGCAACGTGACCGTGCAGGGCTTCGCCCCGGGCGTGGTCCTGGTACAGGTGATCGCCCATGGCTTTCAGACCTATGGGCAGGCGTTTATCATGGAGCATGCCGACGAAACGGTCCACGTCAAGCTCGACCCGCCGCGGCGGCAAATCAGCATCTATAAATAGCGCGGGCACCCGGCTTCCCTCTCCCCGCTGTAACAGCGCGGGGAGGGTTCGCCGCCCGCTTAGCGCCCAGCGCGTCGCGGGGACCCCATTTGCCCCGCTCCTGCGCCGGGCGCAGTCTCCCGAGGCGGTGATCGCGCGCCGGGCGTTGCTTTGGGATCTCCATCTGCTGGCGCATGCGCTGGCGCGGCCTCCGGAGACGGTGGCGAAGCAGGTCATGGTGCTATGGAAGGCGCCGCGGCGCTCCCGCCAGTGGGCGGAGGCGCTATTGCTGGCGGCGCGCGATGCCTATCCCGAGACGGGCGTAGAATGAGGGCGGGCGCTGTGATCGTTGTTCCGGTCGTTGCATCGGTCGTTCCATGGCCACGTTTCAATGTCCGTTCTGCCAGTCGGCTATTCCGGGCGTAGGGCCAGCGGCGCACGCGTTCGTGTTTAACGTGGCGGTGCGGCAGGTGGTGGACGAGGCGCGCACGCTGCGGGCCGGCGATGTCCTGGTGGTGGTGGACTCGACCGTGCACCCGGAGGATCACTCCATTCACCGTTGCGACGATCCCGGGGGGCGGCAGGTGGTGACGTGGTTCCAACACCACGCCACGGAAGCCTACTCAGCCATTAACTCGGCGATCCGGCGTAGCTTGGACGCCCGGCCGGACGCCATCGTACCCGCGTCCCGGACCAAATAAAACCTGCCCGGCGAGTGGATGCAGCTTGGAGATGTCACGAGCAGAGCGGGCGCCCGCCGCCGCCAGTCGAAGCCCGCCCACAAGCGACCATCGGGAGCGACCCAACGAAAAGTGGCGAACCACCCGGCGAGCCGGTGCGTGGGCTGGCCGTTCTCGACCGCGAACTGGTCGTTGACCCGCACATCCTGGAAGCCGCGGGCGTACTGGACCGGGTGGGCATAGGTGACCGTCGTTGCCGGTGGCCACGGCGGTATGGAGGTCGATGCCCCCCTGGCTCGGTGACCAGCTAAACTGGGGGGTGATCCGCAAACATCAACGGCCCGCCACCAAGCCCGCGGCCGCTCACAAAGCGGCCCGCGCCGACAAGCCGGAGATGACGCTCGATCGCGTCTTGTCGCGCGCGGGCGTGGCCTCGCGCACGGTGGCGGCGGGGCTCATTACCGCCGGTCGGGTCACGATCGATGGCCGGACGTGCCGTGATCCGCAGACGTGGGTGACGCCGGAGCGGCAGCAGGTGGCGCTGGATGGGCATGCCCTGCAACGCCCCCAGCCGTTATATTTGGCGCTGCACAAGCCGGTGGGCTTCATCACCAGCCACGGCGATCCGGACGGGCGCAAGACCATCTACGATCTGTTGGGCGATCAAGCTCCCTGGGTTTTCCCGGTGGGGCGGCTGGACCGGGACACCAGCGGCCTGCTGTTGCTGACCAATGACAGCCTTTTCGCCGAGCGTATCGCCAACCCCGAGCTGCACGTGGGCAAGGTGTACCGGGTCAAGGTGCAGCCGCCGCTGCGCGAGAGCCAACTGGAGCGCTTGCGCCAAGGACTCGAGATCGGCCGCGAGGAGCGCACCGCGCCCGCCACCGTCACCTGGCTGCGCGCCAACGAACGCTACTGCTGGATCGAGTTGGAGATTCACGAAGGCAAAAACCGCCAGATCCGCCGCATGATTGCCGCCCTCGGCCATGAGGTCATGCAACTGGTGCGCATCCGTATTGGCAGATTGGAGTTGGGCTCGCTACCGCCGGGGGCAGTGCGGAGGGTGCGCCCGGCCGAGGTCGTGTGATCCACAGGTTTGTGAAAAAGCCTGTGCAAAACCCTGCGTACAACCGGCGAAACCGCTGACCTGCTCTGGCGTTGCTGCACATTGCACTTGGATGGGGCGGTACACTTGTAGTGGATCAATCCACCGAAGGAGAACGTCAACATGGCTTTTGAACTTCCACCGCTGCCGTACGCGCACAATGCCTTGGAACCCGTCATCGACGAGGCGACGATGCACCTGCATCATGAGAAGCATCACGCCGGCTACGTCACTAATCTGAACGCCGCGCTCAAAGACCACGCCGATCTGGCGGCGTTGTCACTCGATGACCTGCTGCGCGCGGTGCAGACCAAGGTGCCGGAGGCGATCCGCACGGCGGTGCGCAACAACGCCGGTGGGCACTCGAACCACAGCATGTTCTGGAAGATCATGAAGCCCGCGGGCGGCGGAGCGCCGTCGGGGGCGCTGGCCCAGGATATCGACAAGACGTTCGGTAGCCTGGACAATTTCAAGGCCAAGTTCAATGACGCCGGCCTGAAGCGGTTCGGCTCCGGATGGGCGTGGCTGGTGCTGAAGAAGGGTCAGCTCGAGGTGATCTCGACCGCCAATCAGGACAGCCCGATCATGGATGGCCTGTACCCGGTGATGGGCAACGACGTATGGGAGCACGCCTATTACCTGAAGTACCAGAACCGCCGCGGCGACTACCTCACCGCCTGGTGGAACGCGGTGAACTGGGACGAGGTCGGACGCCGCTACGCTGAGGGGAAGAAGGCGTAGGAAGTTGCTAGTTGCTAGTCGCTAGTTGCTGGTAAAACCAGCGACGCGCCGGCGGTGAGGATCCGCGCGCGGTGAAGCGCCGGCGGTCAGAATCGGTGCGCGGTGCAGGAGCGGGGCGCAGGGGCCCCGCGACGCGCCGAGCGCAAAAACGGGCGGCGAAGCGCCGGCGGTCAGGATCCGCGCGCGGTGCGGGAGCGGGGCGCAGGGGCCCCCGCGACGCGCCGGGCGCAAAAGCGGGCGGCGAAGCCGGGTGCCCGCGCCAATTACGTTCGCCCGCGCCTATAATAATTCCCGTGCAACTCGTAGCTGGCATCGACCTTGGCGGCACCGCCATCAACTATACCCTGCTCGCCGTTAATGGAAACGAGAGTGGGAACTTCCTGATAGCGGGCTTATTCGAACACCCGGCGCGCTCGATCGAGGGTCCGGAGATCTGCCTGGGGCAGATCTCCGAGGGCCTGAAACTGGCGGCGGAGCACGCCGGGGTGAAGCTCACCGACATCGTCGCGGCGGGCTTGGACACGCCCGGACCGGCGAGCGCCGCCGGGGTGTTCAGCCGCGAGGGCGGGACCAACTTTAAACACGCGGCGTGGGCCGGGTACGATATCCGCGCTGGCCTGGAGCAGCGGCTGGGCATTCCCGTCGCCTACCTGAACGATGGCAACGCGGCGGCGCTGTGGGGGCACGCGTCGTTGTTCGGTCCTTCCGGCAGGGAGACCTCGATCTCGGCCATCGTGGGCACGGGGCTGGGCGGGGGCGTCATCGTCGACGGCAACGTGGTTAAGGGCCGGCTGGGGTTTGGCGGCGAGTTGGGGCACGTGTACATCGCCTACTGCGCCATTCCGGAGATCGAAGGCATGCAGCCGCGGTGCAACTGCGGACGCGTGGGCGATCTGGAATCGCTGTGCTCGCTGACCGCCATCCAGAACAATCTATTGCCGCATTTTCTGGCGCGGGATCCCGGTCATCCGCTGAACGAACTGGCGCGGGCGGGGCAGATGAACAAGGCCGCCAAGCAGGTGCGCGGTTTGGCGGAGCAGGGCGACCGGCTGTGCCGGGACGTGTTCCGGGTGCAGGCGAAGGCGCTGGGCCTGTTCTTCGACGCCATGGTCAACACCTTCGATCCCGATGCGCTGATCGTCGGTGGCGGCGCCATCGAGACGGGGCCGGAGTTTCAGCGCTGGTTTGTGAACGAGATCCACGCCGGCATGCCCACCCAGCGCACCGAGCAGGCCGGCATTCCCCTGCACCTCATGCCCCACGGCGACACGGCGGGGGCGCGCGGGGCGGCGATTGAAGCGCAAAAAATGCTGGCCGCGCGTTAGGCCGCGGCCGGCGAGCGCGTCTGCGAGGGCTTCAGTTAGGGTTTCAGCGACGCCAGGTAGGCGACGACATCGACGATCTGCGTATCGGTGAGGTTCTTCACCGGCGCCTTCATCAGCTCAGCCCAGCCGCCGCTGCGGGCGCCGGTCTGGAAGTCGATGATCTGGCGCGCCATCTGGCTGGGCGAACGGCCGGCGATGTGGGGGACGTTGCCGATGCCGTGCAGGTCCTGGCCGTGGCAGATGGTGCAGGCGATGGTGACCGGCTGGCCGCTGGCGTCGCGGCCGGTGGTGACGAGGCGCTGGCCGCGGGCCAGACTGCCGGGCGGCACATAGGCGATGAAGCCGGAGGTGGTGTCGCGCAGCTCGGTGCGCGCCTGATCAACGGAGACCTCGATGACGCGGTCCCCGATGGGCTCGGTGCCGCCGTTGGGCACGGCCACCATCATGGCCCCCTCGGGGCGGGTGACGGGCACGGTCGCGGCTTCCTTGACCTGGATCCAGTTGTCGGGGAGCTGGAGGGTGGAGAAGTAGGCGGCGGCCTGCTGCATTTCGTCCGGGGTGAGGCCCTTGGCCACGCGAATCATGAAGCTGACCGAGCCCATGCGGGGCGAGGAGCTGTGGCGGGAGCCATCGCGGAAGTCGTTGAGCTCGTCGAGGATGTACTCCTTGGACAGGCCGGCAACGCTCTCGTTCTCGGGACGTCCGGCGCCGGTGGGGAGGTGGCAGTAGCCGCAGGCGGCGACGCCGTTGGCGCGGTCGCCATGGGCGACGACGTCCGGCATGGGCGGATGGGAGTTGGGAAACCAGTCGGGAACGCTATACAGGTTGGCGATGTAGGCCTTGGAGTAGCCCGCGCTGCTGCCGGGCACGTGCTCCTTGGGGCCGGTATCGGCGGCGGCGTTGCCGGCGTTCCCTCCGGGGGCGCCCGGTCCGCGGCGTGCGCCACGGAAAGCGCCACGCCCGCCACGGCCTCCGGGCCCTCCAGGGCCTCCAGGTCCGCGCCGGCCGGTGGCGGGGGCGACGGGATAGGCCCACACGGGCAGCGTGCGCGCCGGCGCCGCGTCAGGCGTCTGCGCGCCGGCCGCGCCAGCGGCGAACAGGAGCGCCGCACTCGCGGCGGCGCTCAAGGCAAAATTGGTCCAGCAGCGGCGAATATCCATTGAGGACGCCCTTCCTGGCCGGGGAGTCACTCCCTGGCGGTTCACCGCGGATAGTACCACATCCCTACGATGCTTTCGTCGGCGCCGGGCGGCCGGATCCGCCTGAGGCCGGCGGTGGAATATATTGTTGGGTCCGGCATATGGAAATCGTCCAGATCGTGATGGACAACGCGCTCCTGCACGCCGCCAATCAGGCCGCGCGCCGAACGAAATCCAAAAGCCGGCTGGGGCGGCGGGTGGCGCACCTGGGCCCAGAGCGCATGGATGCCGTCTGCGCCGCGCTGGGCTTCGCGCTGGGATGCGGGTCGCAGCGCCCGTGACCGTGTCCAGTGGGGGTTGAGCCGGTATACTGCGCTGGAGGACCTCGGCATGACGCGAACTGTGCATCGGCTCACTCTGGCGGTTCTGTTTTCGTTTCTGGCGCTCCCACTCGCCGCGCAGCACATGGTTGCATTCGGCCCGTCGGGCACGGCGGAGGCGGCCCAAGGCTACCTCGCCCTGCCCAGCACCCCCGGCAAACATCCCGCCGTGATCGTCATCCAGGAGTGGTGGGGCTTGAATCCCTGGCTCAAGCAGCAGGCCGACACGCTGGCGGCCCAGGGCTACGTGGCGCTCGCCCCCGATCTCTACCACGGCAAGGTGGCGACGACGCCGCAGCAGGCCATGGCGCTGACACGCGCCTTCGACCGCACCCAGGGGCTCGACGAGCTCAATGCCGCCTACACCTACCTGCACGGCCGCAAGGACGTGGAAGCGAACCGCATCGGGGCGCTGGGCTGGTGTTTTGGCGGCGGCCTGACCTGGAGTTTGGCGGCCATGCAGCCCGGTCTGCGCGGCGTGGCCATCTTTTATGGCCCTTTGCCCGCGGCCCCGGACCGCCCCGCCTACACTGCCAAGCTCCGCGTTCCGGTGTTGGGCAGCTTCGGCGGCGCCGACACAAGCATCCCGGCCGCCGGCGTGCAGCAGTTCGCCGCCGCGCTGCAGTCCGCCGGCCGCAGCGTGGATATCAAGATCTATCCCGGCATGCCCCACGCCTTTGCCCACGTCACCACTCCCGCAGGCAAGGCCGCCTACGCCGACGCCTGGGCCCGCACCCTGCGCTTCCTTCACCAGCGATTGGCGGATTAACAGTGGCGCGCCCGCGCGATAATGTTGGAATGCGAAGGATCGTGGGGTGGTTGACCGCGGCGGGCGTGTTGGCGCTGGTACTGGGTTGTTGGGCATGGCAGGAGCGCGGCAACGCCTCGATGGCTCATGGGGTGGCGCAAGAGTATGACATCGACTACGCCATGGCCGACGCGCCACTGGTCACCACCCCCAGTCCATTCCTGGTGGCCATGCTGCAGCGCGCCCACACCGTGGCCGGCACCGCCCGCACCGCGCTCGATATCGGCAGTGGCAGTGGCCGTAACACGCTTTACCTCGCCCGCCGCGGCTACGACGTCACCGCCGTGGATCTGTCGAAAGTGGGCCTCGACCTCACCGCCGAGCAGGCGCACGCGGGACGGTTGGCGGTGCACACCGTCCGCGAGGACATCAACAACTTCGACTTCGGCGAGCGCCGCTGGGATGTGATCCTGCTGATCGACTTCCCGTTTCCCTACAAGGCGCTGTTGCCCAAGATCGCCGCTGGCCTCAAGCCCGGCGGCATGGCGATCGTGCAGGACGTCTCCATCCACCAGCCCGGCACGGTGTCGCCCGATGGCAAGCTCGATTACACCTTCATGGACCGGCGCGATCTGGACGCTCCCTTTGCGGGCTTCTCCGTCCTGCACGACGAGGAAGCCGACGAGCCCACGGTGTGGGGCGTGCGCGCGGTGATGGTCCGCTTTGCGGCCCGCAAGCCTCTGGCCGGCCCGGCTACGCCGTAGAAGGTGAGCCACGCAATTGCCACCGTAGAATCTGACCGACATTGGTTCGGGCGGTGAGCGCGGGTGCGATTCGGGGCATGGGTCTGCCGTAGCGGCCCGGCGGCGGCGGCTAATAGGCGAGGACGGCTTGCTGTTCGAGCTGGGTCAAATCGATGCGCACCGCTTGCAACGTCTGAGGATCCTGTTGCCCGTCCCAGGCGGCGGTTTGATGGGAGTAGTACGCCACCAGGTTGGCGCGCAGCGCCTCGTCGGTGCCGGAGAAGTGGCCGGCGGCGAGGCGGGCGAGCCACTCGGCGTAGGTGGAGTCGGTGAGGAGGTATTCGCCCAGGCGCGCAGGCTTACCGTCGTCCAGATCGAGGTTGGGCAACCGCAGCGAGTCCGTCCGCACCTCCTCCAGAAAACCGCGGTACTGGTTGAAGCTGGCGTTGATGCTCTGGATGTACAAGTTCTCGGTGGCGGCGGATGGTGCGTTAAACGCCAGCGCCCGCAGCGGCCCGACCTTGGGGAGCAAGCGCACCAGGAAGGCCAGCAGCCGCGTCCGCCATCCAGCACGCTGGAACTCTCCGCCCCAGTCCTTTTCGTAGTCGGCGCGCGAGATCCGGAAGAGAAATTTCTTTCGGGAGAAGGTCGGGTCTTCGCGCAGGAGGTCTTTCTTGTGGACTTCCAGCGCCACTTGAGTCATCTCCGGGATGACTTGGCTCACGCTCCAGCGGAACGTTCCGAACGCCAAATCCTCGTTGGGCAGGACCTGGCGCAGCGGCAGGCCATAGACCACGGGAAACACCCGCTCCAGCAATGGCTTGGAGACTTGGAATCCGATGTCTTCGTGGTACTGCTGCGGCGCGTAGCGATGGAGCGCCACCTGCTCCATGTCGAAGCCGAACTCCGTTTTCAAGTGGGCAACCTTGTCATCGTCGTAGGTGACGAATTTTCCGTAGCGGCGCCGCAGCTTGGGGTAGTCGATCGACACCGCCTGGTTCACCGCGCCGGGATGCCCAATCGAATCGCCGGCGTAGTGGGAGAGCGCCCCCAGGGCAAAGGCGTATTCGTCGGCGTTCTCGCTTTGGCGAATCATTTCCATGACGAAGTCGCCGCTGCGTACGTAGTGGACGAGATTGCTGAAGAAAGCGCTTCCGAACGGGTAGTAGCCCAGGTCAGCAATGACGGCTCCGCCATAGGCATAGGCGTGGGCTTCTTGTAACTGCGCGGCGGTCAGGCCGGGATAGCGGGCGACCAGCAACGGCTGAATCTGTCCCAGCCATAGTAAATCCACCAACTGCTCGTGCGTAAGTACCGAATAGCCGAAGGCCGGGCGGGCGCACAGAAGGATCGCCACCAGCAGCAGGGACCAGCGATTCCAGCCGCAGACTGACCGAGCCACCCGGGCCGCGGAGTTGTGGGCAAATACCGTGGCTTCATCTTAACCGACCTCGACCTGGAAAGCGAAGCGGGACGCGCGCCGGGTCCCATGGGGCGGTGCTCAGGCCGGCGGTGTCACTGTACAAAATCGAACAGCACCGCCGCCCGCGCTTCCGCGATAATGCGGGTGCTGGGGAGGACCGCCATGGCAACGAGGGGACAGGGGTTGAAGGCAAGAGTGCAGCGCGCGATGGGTTACGCCGGTCTTAGCGCCTCGTGAACAAGCTGCTCGGAACCGTGCTCTGCGTCATCGGCGTTATCGGCCTGATCTGGGGAGGCTTTGCCTACCACACACAGCAGACTGTCTTCTCCATCGGCTCGCTCCACGCGACCCACGAAGTGACGCACAACGTGTTGCTGCCTCCCGTCGTGGGCGCGCTGGCGCTGATCGTCGGTGTCGTCCTGTTGGCGGCCGGCCGCGGAAAGAGTGCCTAATTATGTTGATCCTCCTCATTATCCTCATCCTGCTCTTCGGTACCGGCGGAGGCTACTACGGCCACACCCGCTGGGGCCGCAACGGCGGCTTTGGCGTCGGCCTTGGCACTATCCTGGTCATCATCCTCATCGTTTATCTGCTCGGCGGCATTCACTAATAGCCGCATCCGCCGCTCGGCGATCTCGCCGAGCAGGGTGCTGAGCTTGCTGCCGACGCGGCGGAGGTGTGCCCGTGGCCAGTCGAGGCAGCTTTGGAATCGCCACGAGCAGAGCGGGGCGGCGGGACAACGAGCGGCAGTGCCGCTTCGCGCCCCGCCAGTCGAAGCCCGCCCACAAGCGAGTGATGCTCACAGTGCGAGCATCAGGGAGCGACCCAGCGAAAAGTGGCGAGCCACCCCCACTCGGCGCTGGGCTACCTGGCGCCCGCCGAATTCGCCGCGCAGCTTGCCTGCGGCTCCGCTACGCTCCGCCTCCGGAAACCTGCGCATCAACCGCAACCGACTCTCAAATCACCTGGTACATAAAACGGGGTTCGGTCAGTGCTAAGGCATGGCCCTCAGCCGCTATCG
>Ga0307373_10009214_pt1 | contig 14826 bp, 11 predicted proteins | sample OX2MG_FD_202534 | JGI IMG/M metagenome (GOLD analysis project Ga0307373, IMG submission 202534) | Soil microbial communities from Risofladan, Vaasa, Finland - OX-2 | ecosystem: Environmental > Terrestrial > Soil > Coastal area > Acid sulfate soil | place: Finland: Risofladan, Vaasa | collected... | reverse complement strand
CTCCGGGCGGGCGCCTGCTCGCGGCCCCTGCGGGCAGCTCAAGGTGCCGGCACGCCCCGGACCGGTCGTCAACCGGGGTCGCCCGCGCCGCGGTCAGCCCTTCGGCTCCCGACGCGCGGCCTCGATGATAGCCGCGAGCTCGTCGACGGTCTCGTCGAGGTCGTCGTTCACGACGATCGCGTCCGCGATCCGCCGACCGCGCTCGAGCTCGAGCTCGCCGAGCTCGACCCGGCGCCCGACGTGGTCCTCGGAGTCGCCGCGACCGCGCAGGCGACGCTCCTGGTCCTCGCGCGACGGCGGGAGGAGCAGCACGCACACGACCGGGCTGCACCGCTCGAGCACCTGTTCGGCGCCTTGGACGTCGATCTCGAGCACCACGTCGTGCCCCGGCGGGGCGTCCGGGTACGGCGTGCCGTAGTACTCCCCGAGCACCGTCGCCCACTCGAGGAAGCCGCCCGCCTTCGCGTGCTCGAGGAACGCGTCCTTCGTGACGAAGGTGTACGCGCCCTCGTCCTCGCCGGGCCTCCGGGCTCTCGTGGTCCACGACCGCGAGAGCCAGAGGAGCGGGTCCCGCTCGACGAGGCGCCGGATGACCGTCCCCTTCCCGGCCCCACCGGGGCCGGACACGACGAGGATCAGGGTCGTTCGACGGCCTCGAGCAGCGAGTCGCGCTGCTTGGCGCCGAGTCCCTGGAGGCGGCGGGTCTCGCTGATGCCGACCTGCTCCATGAGCCGGCGGGCCTTGACCTTGCCCGTTCCGGGCAGGGACTCGAGCACGGCGAGGACCTTCATCTTGCCGACGATGTCGTCCTTGTCAGCCTTGCCGAGCAGCTCGGCAAGGGTGACTCGACCCGCCTTCAGGTGGTCCTTGAGCTCGGCTCGTTCCTTGCGCGCCTTCGCGGCCTTCTCGAGGGCGGCCTTGCGCTGGTCTGGGGTGAGGCTGGGAGGTTGAGGCATGAGCCGGTACGATAGCGCGGCAGCTCACGGTGTACCACGGTCCCCGCGTCACGGGCGCGCAGCCGGACGCGGTCCGCGGGCCGGCGCGGCCCCGACGCCGGACGGACCGGAGGGCGTCGGCCTCAGACGACCGTGCGGTCGACCGACGCGAAGTGGCACGCGACCGGGTGCCCGACGTCGCGCGGATCGAGGCGCGGCTCCTCGCGGGCGCAGACGTCCTGCGCCTTCCAGCACCTCGTGCGAAAGCGGCAGCCGCTCGGCGGCGCCGCAGGGCTCGGGACGTCGCCGGGCAGCACGATGCGGCGCCGGGCGCGCTCGGCCCTCGGGTCCGGCAGCGGAACCGCGGACAGGAGCGCCTGGGTGTAGGGGTGCGCCGGCTGCTCGTAGATCTCGCGTCGCGTGCCCGTCTCGACGATCTTTCCGAGGTACATGACCGCGACGCGGTCCGATATGTGCCGCACGACCGAGAGGTCGTGCGCGACGAACAGGTACGCGAGCCCCAGCTCGTCCTGGATCTCCTCGAGAAGGTTCACGACACCCGCCTGGATCGACACGTCGAGGGCGGAGACGGGCTCGTCGAGCACGATGAGCCGGGGCTCGAGGACGAGCGCGCGAGCGATGCCGATCCGCTGGCGCTGGCCGCCGGAGAACTCGTTTGGGTAGCGACCCGCGTGCGCGGGGGAGAGGCCGACGAGCCGGAGGACCTCGGCGACCCGGGCGTTGCCCGTGTCTCGCCGCCACACGCCGTGCACCCGCAGCGGCTCCGCGATCGTCTCGCCAACGGGCATCTTCGGGTCGAGCGACGCGTACGGGTCCTGGAACACGACCTGGAGGTGGCGACGCACGTCGCGCATCTCGCCCGCGGCGAGCTCGGTGAGCTCGCGTCCCTCGAATCGCACCGAGCCCGCGGTCGGCGCGAGGAGCTGGAGCACCGAGCGCGCGGTCGTCGACTTGCCGCAGCCGGACTCGCCGACGAGCCCGAGGGTCTCCCCCGCCGTGATGTCGAACGAGATGCCGCAGACCGCGTGGACCTCGCCGACGGTCCGGCGGAGCACGCGACCGCCGCGGATCGGAAAGTGCTTGACGAGGTCGCGCACGCGAAGCACCGGCTCGCGCGCGACGACGCCCGCGGCCGGCTGCGACTCGCCGGGTGCGGGGCCGCGCGGCGCGGGCGGCACGGGCGGCGCGCCGCCCGAGGTCGCACCTCGCCCGGCAGCGCTCATCGTGCGCCACCCGGGTCGGGCGCACCGGTCCCGGACGCGCCGTCGACGGGGGTCGCGGCCGCGCCTCCCACCGGCTCCCCGCCGATCGCGTCCGGCGGCTCGAGGTCCGCGGAGGTCGCGGCGAACAGCGGGGTCGTGCGCACGAGCACCTCCTCGGCGAAGTGGCAGGCGGCCGCGTGGACCCCGGCCGCGCCGTCGCGTGCGCTCCCGAGCGCGACGAGGGGGGGCTCCTGCTCGTCGCAGACCGGCGCCCGGAGCGGGCAGCGCGGTGCGAACGGGCAGCCCGGGCCCGTCCCGACCATCGACGGCGGCGAGCCCGGGATCGGCCGGAGCCGCTCGGTGCCGTCCGTGTCGACACGCGGGATCGACCCGAGCAGACCGAGCGTGTACGGCATGGCGGGCTCGTAGAAGATCTCGTCGACCGTTCCGACCTCGACCGGGCGCCCCGCGTACATCACGAGCACGCGGTCCGCGAGGCCCGCGATGACCCCGAGGTCGTGCGTGATGAGCAGGAGCGCCGCGTGCGTCTCGGTGAGGGCCGTCTTCAGGGACTCGAGCACCTGGGCCTGCACGGTGACGTCGAGCGCCGTCGTCGGCTCGTCCGCGAGGATGACCTCGGGGTCGTTGGCGATCGCGATCGCGATCACGACGCGCTGGCGCATGCCTCCCGAGAACTCGTGCGGGTAGCTCGCGGCGCGCTCCTCCGGGTTCGGGATGCCGACGCGGCGCAGCAGCTCGACCGCGGCGGCCGCCGCGGCTTCCTTCGAGACGTCCTGGTGGGCGCGGACGGCCTCCGCGATCTGCCACCCGACCGAGTACACCGGGTTCAGCGAGGTCATCGGGTCCTGGAAGATCATCGAGATCCCCTTGCCTCGAACGCCCATGAGCTGCTTCTCCTTGCGCCCCAGCAGCTCACCGCCGCGGAACCGGACCGAGCCGCGCGTGCGCGCGGAGCGCGGGAGCAGACCCATCGCGGCCATCGCGGTCACCGACTTGCCCGAGCCCGACTCGCCCACGATCCCGAGAACCTCGCCCGCGCTGAGCGTGAGGTCGACGCCCCGCACGGCGTGGACGACGCCGCCCGAGGTCGCGAAGTCGACCTCGAGGTGGTCGAAGACGAGGAGCGGCTCGGTGGTCACGCGCGCACCCGCGACCGTCGCGGGTCGAACGCCTCGCGCAGCCCGTCGCCGATGAAGTTGATGCACAAGATGAGCACAATGATGAAGGCGGCGGGGAAGACGAACAGCCACCAGAACGTCGTCGCGTCGCCCTCGCCGGACGCGACGAGCGTCCCGAGCGAGATGTTCGGCGGCTGGATCCCGAGCCCGAGGAACGACAGCGTCGACTCGAGGATGATCGCGTTCGCGACCGTGAGCGTCGCGTTCACGATGATCGGGCCGATCGCGTTCGGCAGCAGGTGCCGCACGATGATCCTGCGGTTCGACGCGCCGATCGCGCGTGCGGCCTCGACGAAGTCGCGTTCTCGAAGCGAGAGGAAGTCGGCGCGCACGAGCCGGGCGACGTAGGTCCACGCGAGGAAGCCGATGATCATCGCGACCCAGAACCAGCTCCCCGACTGCTTGCTCGCGAGGTTCGCGAGAACTGCGAGCACCGCGAGGAGCGGGACGGCGAGGATGAAGTCCGTGAAGCGCATGAGGATCGGGTCGACCCAGCCGCGGAAGTAGCCCGCGAGCGCGCCGATCGTCGTGCCGATCAACGTCGTGACCGCGGCGACGAGGAGCGCGACCTGGATGTCCTCCTTCGTCCCCTGCATGACCTGCGCGAACACGTCGTGGCCGATCGGGTCGACGCCGAACGGGTGCTGCCACGTCGGGCCGCCGGAGGTGAAGGTCGCGATCTGGTCCGTGAGGGTGAGGTAGTTGTAGTGCCACGCGAAGCCCGCGACGACCGAGCCGATGCCGAGCACGGCGAAGACCCCGAGCGAGATCATCGCCCGGGGCTGGCGGACGAAGCGCCCGAGGACGATCTGCCACTGGCGCCTCGCGTCGCCCGCCATGCCGTGCTCGTCGCCGAGCGGGTGCGTCTCGCCTCCCGCAACCGGAAGGCGGGACCTCCGCAGCCGGCGGCCCGCCGCGACCGACGCGCCGGAGCGGGCCCCGCGCCCGCGCACGGGCGCGCCCGTGCCCCCGCCCGCCGGGCGCTCAGCCATAGCGGATGCGCGGGTCGAGCACGCCGTAGAGGATGTCGGCGAGAAGGTTGAACGCGACCACGAAGAAGGCCGTGACGAGCAGGTAGGCCTGGACGACGTTGAAGTCCAGGTTGGACACTCCCGCGAGGAACCACACGCCGACGCCCTGCCACGAGAAGACGGACTCGACGAGGATCGCGCCGCCGAGGATGGCCGCGAAGTCGAGGGCGATGACCGTCGTCACCGGGATGAGCGCGTTGCGAAGCGTGTGCCGGATCAGCACGCGCCGCGGTCGCAGCCCCTTCGCGCGCGCGAGGCGCACGTAGTCGCTGTCGAGCACCTCGAGCATCGAGGAACGCTGGTAGATCGCCCACGACGGGTAGCTCACGAGGATGAGCGTGAGCACGGGCAGCACGAAGTGGCCGGCGTAGTTGGGCAGTCGCTGGACGAAGCCGCCGGTGAGGTTCGGGCTCTCCTGACCGATCGTGTAGAGGACCGTGCGGCCGACCGCGTTGTTGATCGGGATCGCGACGAACTCTTTCAAGATGAGCCCGAGGACGAACACCGGGATGGAGATGAACAGGAAGTTCGTGACCGTCGCCGCGCTGTCGAAGGCCCGGCCGCGGCGGATCGCGGACAGCACCCCGACCGTGATCGCGACGACGATCGCGACGATCGTCGCGATGATCACCATCTGGAAGGTCACGAACAGGTGCGACCAGAGCTGCGGTGCGACGGGCTGGCCCTGGATCGTCGAGCCGAAGTTGCCGTGGACCGCGTTGCTGATCCAGATCCAGTAGCGCTGGGGAATCGGGTCGTTCAGGTGGAGCAGCGCGCGCCGGGCCGCGTACGTCGACGCCGGCGTGTGCGGGTTGAGCCGGAGCGTCGCGAGCGGGTCGCCGGAGTTGGCGACCATGACGAACACGAGCATGCTCGAGAGCACGAGGATGAGCACGCTCGCCGCCACGCGACGCAGGATGTACGCGAGCATCGAGGCACCTTACAAGGCGTCGGGAACGGCGGGGGTGCGAGCGTCACGCCCGCTCCCCCGCCGCTCGACTCGCCCGGCCGGGGACCTCGACCACCCACCGCCGGTCACCCGGCGGCAGGCGGTCGGAGGCCTACCCGGGCGGTCAGGCCGCGGTCCGCCAGTCGAAGAGGTTCCACGTGACGCCGACCGACGACGGGTTCGGCAGGACGTTGTGGAGCTTGTTCGTCCACGCGAAGTACTGCGGCTTCTGGTAGAGCGGCAGCGTCACCATGTTCTTCCAGAGGAGCGCGTCCGCCTTGTTGTAGTCCGCGATCTCCGCCGCCGGGTGCGTCGCGGTGGAGCCCGCCTGCATGAGCTCGGTCACGCTCGCGTTCGCGAAGTGGTTCCAGTTCGACCCGCACTGCGAGCCGAGGGTGTAGCTGCAATAGATGCTCTGGTTCCCCGAGAGGAACGGCGTCGACACCCACGCGAACTCGCCGATGTCGAACTGCCCGGAGGGAAGGTCGGTCCCGAAGAACGTCGCCGCGTCCTTGAACACGGGGATGATCTTGATCCCGATCTGCTGCATCTGGGCCTGGAAGAGCTGGACGGTCTCGGCCCGGACCGGGTTGCCGGACGTCGTCTCGATGTTGAGCGTGAAGTCCTGGCCGGCTTCGGGCCCGAACGTCGGGTGGAAGTAGCCGTCCGATCCCATCTTGAACCCGGAGCTCGACAGCAGCGACTTCGCCTTCGCGACGTTCACGGTGTCGTACGCGGCGCCGTTGTTCACGTAGCCGGGCTGGTTCGGCATGAGCATCCGGTTGCCGAGCGGGACGGTCTTCGGTGCGATCGCGCCGACCGTGTCGGCGATGATCTGCTTGCGGTTCGTCCCGTAGGCGATCGCCTTGCGCACGTCGAGGTGGGCGAGGTACGGGTTTGCCTCGTTGAAGTCGAAGTGCTCGAACTCGAGGCCCGGGACGACCTGGTGGACCGTGCCGGGGATCTTGTTGGCCTGGGCAACCAGCGACTGGCTCACCGACGCCGGGTTGATGACCTGGAGCTCACCGTTCTGGAGGCCGGTCGGCTCCGAGTCGTCCGTGCTCACCCACGTGAACGTGACGGTCTTCAGGCCCGGTGCCTTCCCCCAGTACTTCGGGTTGGCCTTGAGGACGAGGAACTGGTTGGTCTTGTAGCTCGCGATCGTGTACCAGCTGCCGGAGATCGCGTTCTTGTAGCTGTTGAACCCGGTGTTCCAACCGACCTTCTCCGCGATGTGCGCGGGGACCATCGGTCCGAACAGGCTCTTCCAGTCGGCGAACGGCGTGGAGAACTTCACCGTCACGGTCTTGCCGCCGTTGCTTCCGGTGATCGAGCTGATCTGGTTGTACCCGGCGCTCGACGCGACGTCGTACGGCTTGCCGCCCTTGTCCGTGTACTTCTTGAGGCCGCTCTGCGCGTGCCAGTTGTAGATGAAGTCCGCGGCCGTGATCGGCACGCCGTCGGACCACGTCGCCTTCGGGTTGATCTTGTAGACGATCGTCTGCGGCGACGTGCTCGTCTGGGTCGCGCTGTCGAGCAGCTGGCTGTTCATCACGAGGTTGAGCTTGTTCGTCGTGAGGAAGGTCTCGGGCCAGACGTTGTTGATGATCTGGGCGAGGTCGAAGTTGTTGTCCGCCGAGGTGAGGACGTTGAACCCGGCGATCTGCTCGTCGAGCGCGACGCTCACGGACTTGCCCGAGCTCGCGTGCGCCACGGGCTTCGACGCCCCGGCGGTCGTCGCGGCGAGCCCGCCGATCATCGACCCTGCAGCCACGATCGACGCGCCCGCGTAGAACAGGGCGTGCCGTCTGCGGAACCGTGCCATGTCTTCCTCCTTGCCTCGTCCGCGTCCCCCTGGAGCCGAAGAACGTCTCCCGGGGCCTGCGGTGGATCCCATGGCGCCATGGCGATCCGCTCGTCGGATTACGGCTGTCGTCGTCCGATCGTCATCTAACGTACATACGAGCGCCTGGCGCAACGATACCCGTCCGACATCACTACGTCACGCGATCGTGCATTAGGGGTCGGTGATCCTCACGTGACGTGGTCGCGAAGCGTCGCTGCGAGGCGGGCCGCGGCCCGTTCGGGGTCGTCGGCACGGGTCACCGAGCGGCCGACGACGAGCAGGTCGGCGCCCGCCGCGACCGCCTCCTCGGGCGTCGCGACCCGCGCCTGGTCGTGCACCGGAGCGCCGCGCGGGCGCGTGCCGGGCACGACCCTGAGCAGGCCGGGCGCGGCCGCGCGCACGACCGGGAGGTCGGCCGCCGCGCAGACGATCCCGGCGCAACCGGACGCGCTCGCGAGCGCCGCACGCTCCGCGAGCAGCTGGGCCGGTGCGTCGCGCGTGCTCGTGAGCACCGTGACCCCGAGCGCGGCGGGTGCCGCGCGACCGACCTCGGCGGCTCCGGCGGCCAGGCCGGCGACACCCGCGGCGAGCATCGCCTCGCCGCCGCTCGTGTGGAACGTGACGTAGCGCGCGCCGCAGCGGCCGAGGACCCGCGCCGCGCGCCCGACGGTCTCGGGGATGTCGTGGAGCTTCAGGTCGAGGAAGACCTCGAACCCGTCCTCGGACAGCGCCCGGACCGCCTCGGAGCCCGCCGCGGCGAAGAGCTCGAGCCCGACCTTCGCGACCGCGAACCACGGCGCGAGCCTCCGGGCGAGCGACCGCGCGTCACCGAGGTCGTCGAGGTCGAGCGCGAGCGCGAGGTGCGAGCGCGAGCGGTCGCCGACGGGCGCGGCGCCGAGGTCAGCGCCCGTCACCGCGACCGTCCTCGCGACGGTCGTCGCGGTGCGCCGCGGACACGAGCTCCGCGACCGCGCGCACGTCGCGCTCCTCGCACCAGTTCCCGAGGTCGTCGAGGACCCGCGCCGCGGCCCTCGGGTCCGCGAAGCTCGCGGTGCCGACCTGAACCGCGCTCGCGCCCGCGAGCAGGAGCTCCACGGCGCTCGGCGCGTCGCAGACGCCGCCCACGCCGACGATCGCCGCGTCGGGGAGCGCCGCGCGCACGTCGTAGACCGCGCGCACCGCGACCGGGTGGATCGCGCGCCCCGAGAGGCCGCCGCGCACCGCGCCGAGGGCCGGCTCGCGGCGCTCGACGTCGATCGAGAGCCCGAGCACGGTGTTCACGAGCGTGAGCGCCTCGGCCCCCGCGCCGAGCGCGGCCGACGCGATCTCGGCGATCTCCGGGACGTTCGGCGAGAGCTTCGCCCAGCGCGGCCGGTCGCAGGGCTCGCACGCGCGCACCGCTGCCGCCGTCGCGGCCGCGGAGTGGGCGAACATCGTGCTGCGGTCCTCGAGGTTCGGACAGGACACGTTCACCTCGACGGCCACGACACACTCGGGCGCCGCCGCGAGTGCCTCCGCTGCGCGGGCGAACTCCTCGACCGTGCGGCCCCAAATGCTCGCGACGACCGTCGCGCCCGCCGCCTCGAGCTCCGGCAGATCGCGCTCGAGCCACGCCGCGACGCCCGGTCCCTGAAGGCCGACGCTGTTCAGCATCCCCGCCGCCACCGGAACGACGCGCGGCGCGCGATTTCCGGGCCATGCGGTCGCCGCGAGCGATTTCACGACGACCGCGCCGAGACTCGCGAGGTCGAAGTAGGCACCGAGCTCGGCGCCGTGGCCGGACGTCCCCGCGGCGGTCATCACGGGGTTCTTCAGCTCCACCGAGCCGACGCGCGTGCGCAGGTCGCGGGCGGTGTTCACGCCCGCCGGCCGCTCACCCACCGGCGCCGTCGCCGCGGGCGGCGGCGTGGTGCTCCTGGAGGCTCATGACGCTCAGCCCGAGACGTCGCCAGTCCGCGATCCCGGCGGCCGCCGCGCGCGCCGCGGCGACCGTCGTGACCATCGCGACGCCGTGCGCGGACGCGGCCCTCCGGATGTGGGCGCCGTCCGCACGCGGCCCGCGGCCGCGGGGCGTGTTCACGACGAGCTGGATCCGCCCGCCGGCGATCAGCGCGACCGCGTCCGCCGCGCCGCCGGCTGCCGCCCCGGCGTCCGGACCCGACGCGGTGAGCTTCGCGACGACCGTCTCGACGGGCACCCCCGCGCGCTCGAGGTGGGCGGCGGTGCCCTCGGTCGCCGCGATCGTGAAGCCGAGCTCGGCGAACGCGCGGGCCGCGAGCACGCCCGCGTCCTTGTCCCGGTCCGCGAGCGACAGGAACACGCCGCCGGTGTCCGGGAGCGGGCTCCCCGCCGCGATCTGGCTCTTCGCGAACGCGAGGCCGAACGTCGTCGCGACGCCCATGACCTCGCCCGTCGAGCGCATCTCGGGGCCGAGCAGCGCGTCCACGTCGGGGAAGCGGTCGAAGGGCAGCACGGCCTCCTTCACGCTCACGTGCGGGGGGCGCGGCACCCCGCCGGCGGGGAGCATGCCCTCGTCGCGCAACTCGGAGAGCGTCGCCCCGGCGATGACGCGCGCCGCGATCTTCGCGAGCGGCACACCGGTCGCCTTCGCGACGAACGGCACGGTGCGGCTGGCCCTCGGATTGGCCTCGATGACGAAGACCTGGCCGTTCTTCACCGCGTACTGGACGTTGATCGGACCGCGCACCTCGAGCGCGGCCGCGATTTCGCGCGTGTAGCCCTCGAGCACCGCGACCGTCGCGTCGTCGAGCGTCGGCGGGGGGATGACGCAGGCGGAGTCCCCCGAGTGCACGCCGGCCTCCTCGACGTGCTCCATCACCCCACCGACGAGCACCTCGCCGGTGGCGTCGCGCACGGCGTCGACGTCTACCTCGACCGCGTCCTCGAGGAAGCGGTCGACGAGCACGGGTCGCTCGGCCGACAGCCCGCCCTCGCGTCCGAGCGAGCCCGATCCAGCGAGCGCCGCCATCGCGCCCTCGAGCCCCTCGTCGTCGTAGACGATCTCCATCGCGCGGCCCCCGAGCACGTAGCTCGGGCGCACGAGCGCCGGGTAGCCGATGCGGCCGACGACCGCCCGCGCCTCGGCGAGGCTGCGCGCGACACCGCCCGCGGGCTGGGGGATCTCGAGCCGGGCGCACAGCGCGGACCACTGCTCGCGATCCTCCGCCAGGTCGATCGACGCGGGGCTCGTGCCGAGCACGAGCGCGGCGGGCAGGCGGTCCGCGAGCTTCAACGGGGTCTGGCCCCCGAGCGACACGACCACGCCGACGACGCCCCCCGCTCCGGCGCGCTGCTCCGCGGCGATGACCGCGAGCACGTCCTCCTCCGTGATCGGCTCGAAGTAGAGGCGGTCGGAGGTGTCGTAGTCGGTCGAGACCGTCTCGGGGTTGCAGTTCACCATGACGGTCTCGAAGCCCGCGTCGCGAAGCGCCATCGACGCGTGCACGCAGCAGTAGTCGAACTCGATCCCCTGGCCGATCCGGTTCGGACCCGATCCGAGGATGACGACCCGCGGGCGCGCGGCCGGGCGCACCTCATCCTCGTCCTCGTAGGTCGAGAAGTAGTACGGGGTCTCCGCGGCGAACTCGGCCGCGCACGTGTCGACGGTCTTGAACGTCGGCACGACGCCGCACGCGAGGCGCGCCGCCCGGGCGGCGTCCTCCTCGACGCCGAGACGCCAGGCGACCTGCGCGTCCGAGAAGCCGAGGCGCTTCAGCCGGCGCCAGTGCGCCCGGGAGAGCGACGCCAGCGCGTCGGGACCGGTGCCGAGGTCCTCGAGCGCCGCACGCGCCTCGACGATCTCGGCGATCCGGTCGAGGAACCACGGGTCGATGCCGGTGGCGGACGCGACGTCCTCGACCGAGTGGCCCCGGCGGAGAAGCGCCTCGACCTCGAACGGTCGCTGCGGCGTCGCGACCGCGGCGCGCGCCATGAGCTCCGGCGACCCGACGCCGTCGAGCAGGCGCTCCGCGGGATCGCAGTTCAACCCGAACCTGCCGTGCTCGAGACCGCGCAGCGCCTTCTGGAACGACTCGGGGAACGTGCGGCCGATGGCCATGACCTCGCCGACGGACTGCATGCGCGTCCCGAGCCGGTCGGGAGCGCCCGGGAGCTTCTCGAAGGCCCAGCGGGGGACCTTCGTGACGACGTAGTCGATCGTCGGCTCGAAGCTCGCCGGTGTCGCCTTCGTGATGTCGTTCGTGATCTCGTCGAGCGTGTAGCCGACCGCGAGCCTCGCCGCGATCTTCGCGATCGGGAAGCCGGTCGCCTTCGACGCGAGCGCGGAGGAGCGCGAGACGCGGGGGTTCATCTCGATGACGAGCCGCTCTCCGGTCGCGGGGTCGACCGCGAACTGGATGTTCGACCCGCCGGTCTCGACGCCGACGCGCCGGATGCACTGGAACGCCGCGTCGCGCATCTCCTGGTACTCGACGTCGGAGAGCGTCTGGGCGGGCGCGACCGTGATCGAGTCGCCCGTGTGGACGCCCATCGGGTCGAAGTTCTCGATCGAGCAGACGACGACGCAGTTGTCCGCACGGTCGCGCATGACCTCTAGCTCGTACTCCTTCCAACCCGCGATCGAGCGCTCGACGAGGATCTCGGTGATCGGGCTCGCGGCGAGGCCGGCGCTCGCGAGCGAGCGCAGCGCCTCCCGGTCGGGCGCGATGCCCGTGCCGGCGCCGCCGAGGATGAACGACGGCCGCACCATGATCGGGTACCCGATCCGGTCGCCGACCTCGAGCGCCTCGTCGAGGTCGTGGGCGAAGCCGGAGTCCGGCACCGCGAGGCCGATCCCGGTCATCGCCGTCTTGAAGCGCTCCCGGTTCTCCGCCGTCTCGATCGCGTCGACGTTCGCGCCGATGAGCTCGACCCCGTAGCGCTCGAGGACCCCGTCCGCGTGGAGGGCCATCGCGAGGTTCAACGCGGTCTGGCCGCCCATCGTCGCGAGCAGCGCGTCCGGGCGCTCGCGCTCGACGATCGCCGCGAGGACCTCGGGCGAGAGCGGCTCGACGTAGGTCCGGTCGGCGAGCCCGGGGTCGGTCATTATCGTCGCGGGGTTCGAGTTCGCGAGAACGACGCGATAGCCCTCCTCGCGAAGGACCCGGCACGCCTGGGTGCCCGAGTAGTCGAACTCGCACGCCTGGCCGATCACGATCGGTCCCGACCCGACGACGAGGATCGTCGAGATGTCCTCGCGGCGGGGCATCAGCGCGCGACCGCCCTGGCGGCGCGCCCACGCGGCACGCGGCCGGGGAACGCTCGTGCGGCGACGTTCGCGATGCCTCGCGCGGTGCGGGGCGCGGTCATCGGCAGGTCTCCATCAGACGGCGGAACTCCTCGAACAGGTAGCGGGCGTCGTGCGGCCCGGGCGCGGCCTCCGGGTGGTACTGGACCGAGAACGCCGGGACCTCCCGGCACGCGATGCCCTCGATCACCCCGTCGTTCAGGTTCACGTGCGTCACGTCCGCCCCGGCGAGCGAGCCCTCGGCGACCGCGTAGCCGTGGTTCTGGCTCGTGATCTCGACCGCACCGGTCGCGACGCGCCGCACCGGGTGGTTGGCCCCGTGGTGGCCGAACGGGAGCTTGTAGGTCGTCGCGCCGAGCGCCGCGGCGAGGAGCTGGTGGCCGAGGCAGATCCCGAAGATCGGCACGGTCCCGAGCAGGCCGCCGATCGTGCCGACGAGGTGGGAGAGCGCCGCGGGGTCACCGGGTCCGTTCGACAGGAACACGCCGTCGGGCCGGCGGGCGAGCACGTCCGCCGCGGGAGTCGTCGCGGGGACGACCTCGATCGTCGAGTATGCGGCGAGCCTGCGCAGGATCGTCGCCTTCATCCCGTAGTCGTACGCGACGACGCGCAACGGCCCGCCGGCGACCTCGTACGCGTGCTCGGTCGTGACCTCGCCGACGAGGTCCGCGCCGACGGTCCCCGGCTCGCGGCGCGCGGCGGCGAGCAGCTCCTGCTCGGGCGCGGTCCCGAGCGCGCAGCTCATCGCGCCCGCCTCGCGCACGTGCCGGGTCAGTCGACGCGTGTCCACGCCGGTCAGGCCACCGATCCCGTGGCCCGTGAGGAACGACTCGAGGTCGCCGGTCGCTCGCCAGCTGCTCGGGCGCGTCGCGAGGTCCCGGACGACGATCGCGCGGCAGTGCGGCCGGCGCGCCTCCTCGTCCGCCGGCGTCACCCCGTAGTTGCCGATGTGCGGGTAGGTGAAGGCGACGACCTGGCCCGCGTACGAGGGGTCGGTGACGATCTCCTCGTAGCCGGAGAGCGCGGTGTTGAACACGAGCTCGCCGGTCGCGACCGACGGCGCGTCCCCGGCGAGCGCGCCGAACGCCTCGCCACGGAACACCGTTCCGTCCGCGAGGACGAGCAGCGCGTCCGGCCGCGTGCCGGCCGCCGCGGCGCTCATCGCTGCGCCGACCCGTCGACGACGACCGTCTCGCCCGCGACCACCGTGTGGCGCACGCGCCCGACGAGCTCTCTACCGGCGAACGGCGTGTTCGCGCTGCGCGACGCCCCGTTCGAAGCGTCGACCGTCCAGCGCGCGGACAGGTCGAACACGCAGAGGTGCGCGAGCGCCCCCGGCACGACCGGCCCGCCGTGCCCGCCGCGCGGGCGCTCCCACCCCGCGGCGCCGCCGGCCGGCGCGTCGAGGCCCGCGATCCGGGAGGGACGCCAGGAGAGCGCCGCGAGCAGCTCGCCGACGTGCGCGCGGCGCGCCGGCGGGCCCGCGAGCCAGCCCGGAGCCGCGATCGCGCCCGCGGTGCCGGGCTCGCGGGCGCCCGGCTCGGCGCCCAGGCAGAGCGCGCCGTACGCGACCGAGAGCGCCGTCTCGAGACCGATCATCCCCGGCGGCGCGACGTCGAGCGGGTCGTCCTTCGAATCCTGCGGGTGGGGCGCGTGGTCCGTCGCCACCGCGTCGATGGTCCCGTCGAGCATGCCGGCGCGGACCGCGGCGACGTCGGCGGCGGTGCGCAGCGGCGGGTTCACCTTGTACACGGGGTCGTACCCTTCGAGCTCGGCGTCGGTGAGGCTGAGGTGGTGCGGCGTCGCTTCGGCGGTGACCGGCAGGCCGGCCGCGCGTGCCGCGCGCAGCATCGCGACCGAGCCCTCGCTCGACAGGTGGAGGAAGTGCATGCGCGCGCCGGTGAGCCGCACGAGCGCGAGGTCACGGGCGAGCATCGCCTCCTCGGCGGCCGCCGGCTGGCCGGGCACGCCGAGCAGGCTCGACCACGCGCCCTCGTGCATGTAGCCGCCGGCGGCGAGCTGCTCGTCCTCGCAGTGCTGCGCGAGCACGACGCCGAGCGGACCCGCGTACTCGAGCGCGCGCCGCATCACGCCGGCGTGCTGCACGCCGCGCCCGTCGTCGGTGAACAGCCGGACCCCGAGGGCGGCCATCTCGCCGAGCGGGGCGAGCCGCTCGCCCGCACGCCCGACGGTGATCGCGCCCGCGACCGCGACGTCGACGCACGCGCCGGCCGCGAGCGAGCGGACCGTGCGCACGGCGGCGGCGCTGTCGACCGGGGGATCCGTGTTGGGCATCGCGACGACCGCGGTGAAGCCGCCGAGCGCGGCCGCGCGCGCCCCGCTCTCCACGGTCTCGGCGCCCTCGCCGCCCGGCTCG
>Ga0307373_10009210_pt1 | contig 14827 bp, 9 predicted proteins | sample OX2MG_FD_202534 | JGI IMG/M metagenome (GOLD analysis project Ga0307373, IMG submission 202534) | Soil microbial communities from Risofladan, Vaasa, Finland - OX-2 | ecosystem: Environmental > Terrestrial > Soil > Coastal area > Acid sulfate soil | place: Finland: Risofladan, Vaasa | collected... | reverse complement strand
CCCCCGGGCGCTTGCCGCGGCGGTCTGCGGAGTCGTTCATGAGCACCTGCCGCCAAAGGACTCGCGGGAGATCCTGGCAGCGGAGCGGGGGCAGCAGATGGACCTCTTCGCCCCGTGGCGCTGAGAGGTCACGTTAAATGCGTCGGGACCCTGGAGGCGAGGGCCATCCCCATCCGGCGTGTTCGCGCGCGCAAGGCCGGTCTGAACGGTTTCTGGGGCAACCTGGGCGTGGGACATCCCATCGGCCTGAGAAGTCTGGCCTTCGATCCGGCGCAGCATTTCCGAAGGATTGAAACTCGAAATTTGCCGGAGCCCTCATTCGTCCACACAGCATTCAGTTCGCTGTGGTGAATCTAAAGAGTCAAGCTGCACCGCGGCCCAGCCAACACGGACCGGGGAAGTTGAGGAGTCTGGAGGCCGTCCTCCGGGCGCGCCTCAAGACCATGCTTCGCAGGGACCGCGAAGGGCTCAAGCCGATGTTCCACGGCAAATAGGGAGTGCGCTGCCAGCCTGACCCAGGCTGGCGCAGGGTGACGATGCCGTCCACACCAGAGACCAGAGAATCCGGACTCTCAGCCAAGCCGCTCGCGTGGTGGCTGGCCATTCTGCTGGGAGTGTCCCTGACCATCAACTTTATTGACCGGATGGTTCTCTCCACCATTGCCCCCACCCTCTTCATCCAGTTGCACCTGACGGCGACCGAATATTCCTACATCGTTTTCGCCTTCATGCTGGGCATGACTCTCGGCCAGATTCCGGCGGGAATTTACATCGACCGGGTGGGCGTCCGGCTCGGCTTATCCAGCATTTTTGCGGGTTGGTCGTTCAGCAACATGGCGCAATCGCTGGCCGAAACGGTGGTAAGCTTCAGCGGGCTGCGCTTCCTGATGGGTTTCTTTGAATGCGGCAATTACTCGGCAGGCGTCAAGACCATCGGTGAAATCTTTCCGGCCGACAAGCGGGCCTTTGCCCTGGGCATCTTCGATAGCGGCAGCCTGGTAGGTTCGGTCATCGCCCCGCCGCTGGTGGTTTATATTGCGGGCCACTTCGGCTGGCGCCATGCCTTTTTACTTCCCAGCCTTGCAGGCCTTCTCTGGATTCCCTTGTGGCTGAAGAGCACCCGCTCCGCGCAGCAGATTCGGATATCGAGACCCACCGAGGCGGGCAGCAAAGACGTTACGGTTTCCCGTTTGTTGCGGCTGCGCCAGACCTGGGGTGTAATTGTGATGCGCGCGCTGGCCGGCCCGCTGTCCCAGTTTTATTGGTATTGGCTTCCGCTCTACCTGGTGCGCGGCCGTGGCTTGAAGATGGAGACGATGGCAGGACTGGCCAGCCTCTCTTACCTGGTGGGCGGATTCGGGCAGCTCGGGGCAGGTTACTTTTCCGGTTTTATGATTCGCAGCGGCTGGAGCGTGGACCGGGCGCGGAAAACCACTTTCACGCTGGGGGCGGTACTGGCTGCCGTCTGCACGCTTTTCGCGCCGATGGTTCAAAGCTCATTCGGCGCCGCGCTTGTGGTAGGGGTGGGCATTTTTGGCGTGAACGCCATGGCCAACCACGTCATTGCGGTCATTACAGACGTCTTTCCCGACCACACGCTCGCCCGCATCACCGGATTGACCGGCGTGGGCGAGGGAGTGATTAACATGGCCATGACCCTGCTGGCCGGGATCGTGATCGACCGGTTCTCCTGGTTTCCAGTTTTTGCCGCTGCGTCGATGATCCCCCTGGGAAGCCTGGCGGGCCTTTATTTCCTGGTCCGCAAATGTTTGCCCGTCACGACCGCGGAAATCCTCAGTCACTAATGATCTTTGGCCATCGTCGCGAGGGCCCGGCCGCCACTCTGAGCCACTTCCTTTCCTCCCGGCTGAGCAGATCAGGCCTCAAGTTTCAGCAACCGGGCGGCCGTTCCTCCATAAACCATGTCGAAGACCTTCTGGTCCAACCCCAGCGGTTCCAGCATGCGATCGTGAAACAGTTTGGAGGGCTCCAGTTCTTCCACACGAAGGATATCCGTCCCGAAGACCACCTTGCTCCAGGCGTCGGGCCAGAAGAAATGGTAGCGGTAGAAATCCGGACCTTTGTTAACCCGCCATCCTCCCCACCACGCCCCCGTGAGATCAACATAGAAGTTCGGGTGCATACGGGCGAGCATGGAAGCCTCTTCGTACCACGGCACCCCCAGGTGGGCGGCCACGATGTTCATTCCGGGAAAGGAACGCGCCACCGCGTCCAGCCGGATGGGCCGCATCTTGGAGGAGGAGACCCGCTGCTCCCGGTCCGCCGGGGTGCGCATCACAATTCCCGTGTGGAACAAAACCGGCAAGCCATGGTGCTCGATGCGCTCGTAATACCGGAAGAAGGAGGGATCGTCATAGGGAGCGGTGGGATTCGTGGTCTTGATCCCCCGGAAACCCTGGCTCACGCATTCATCGACCAGTTCGGGAGGGTCAATCCCCAGGCGGACCAACCCCAGGCCAATGATCCGGTCGGGATGGAGTTCGAAGGACTCCCGCACCTCGCGATTCGAAACATGGCCAAAATTTTCGCCCGCCGAGCACAGACAGATGCGATCAATGCCCAGGCGAGGCAGTTCCTCCAGGAGTTTGGGCAAAAAACCTTCCTGGCGCGGATAATGAGCGTGGAAATCAATAACCAATTCGGTTACCTCGTGCGGACTTCGCCGCGTGTGGGATGATACCTTTGGCTACTTTACGACGATTGCCGGGGGGCGCGCAACGGGTCTATTGCCAACACGAATCATCCGCGGCGCTACTTCGGATTCCCTCACCCCCAGACCTGGGAGGAAATGATCGGCCGCGCGGTCGCCTCGACCGTATGAATAACGCAATCGGGATGGCCCTGAAGAAAAGTTGAAGGGTAATCAGTTGTCTGGTCGCCCAGGCAGGTAATCCGAAAGACCGCGCGATGCCTCTCCCCGCCTGCCAGAAACATGCGAATGTGGCGGGATCGAAGGATGTCGCGCATTCCCAGCGTCACGGCCATCGGCGGAACCGACGCGCTGCTGCCTCCCGCACAGTTGATGCTTTGCACCACGATTGAATCGTCTCCCAGCACAACCACCCGTGTCTTGGACTCGCGCATTTCCTGCGGAGTAATTCGATACCAGCGCGAAATCGGCGGCTCGTTAAAAGCGACGTGGCCGTGATAGCCGATGCCACCGTAACACGTATCGATCCCGCCCACCGCCTGGATGCGCTCGCTGATTTCGTCAGGCCGGAAGGGACTGGGAAAGACCACACGGTCGGCCGCGAACCCCAGCGCCGGGTCCAGTTTCTCGAAAACCTGATGCCGCATGAAACCTTCGAAACTGAAGGGGTGATCGAGCGGCAGCGGCCGTCCCTGCCAATCGAGAAATTCATCCATCATGAAGATGTGGACCTGGCTCCAGCAGATTCGTTCCTGATGGGAGATTTCGAGCAGCCGGAAGTACTGTTTGACGGGGCCGACGGGAAGGATCCATCGCGTGGGTTTTCCCTGCTCATTGTTGGCGCGAATTTCGTCGGCCATCGACCGGGCCATGTATTCCATCATGTTGGCAACGTCAGGAAAGAGACGTATCCCAACACCGGAAAGCTTGTTGAGTTGGTCCACTGGCAGTTCAAGTATTTCTTCGAGAGTCATCAATGACCTTCTTCCGGAACGCTGGCTCCTCACCACGTTCCCTCAACGCGCGCAAGCGATCCATCGCTTTGCCACGGAGTGTAAAATCGCGCAGCCCCAAGTCCCATCCAATCGCAGCGGTCAACTCGTCGCGGATGGACGATCACTCGCAGCCCACTGGGTTGGCCTCAATGGGCGGGGCAGAATGTCCTCCCGCTTGTTTCCGCCGAAAAGAACGTTCACGCCTGAAACAGAAGCCGGTCAATGCGCCGGCTGAGATCGCGGAGGTACGCTTCATCGCCGCTTTTCAGCTCGCAGATCACCGGGCCCGTATAACCGGTGTCAATCAGTGCCTGGCGAACCGCCGGCCACATCACCTCGCCGTCTCCCAGGTCCACCCACTCGTAGCAACTGTTCGTGACCTTGAAGTCTTTCAGGTGCACCCGGGCAATGCGCTTGTCCAGCGTGTGAATCCAGTCCTGCGGGTAACCAGAAAAGACCACGTTGCCCACATCGAACCAACACTTGACCCACGGGCTGTGGAACTCATCGATGTAGCGGGCCATCTCCAGCGGGCTGAGCAGGAACTTGTTCCAGACCTCTTCGATGGCGATCGTTACCTTCACTTCTTCCGCCACGGGCAGCAGCTTGCGGATCTGCTTCTGGGAGCGCTCCCAGGCCTCCCGGTAGCTGGTCTCCGGATTGACCACGGCCGGCACCACCAGCACCGCCTCCGCTCCCCACATCTTCGCGGTGCGCAGAGTGCCCTGAACGCTTTTGACGCTCTCCGCCACCACCGAGGAATCGGACGACGAGAGGGGATACTTCCAGAGCCTCGGATTCATCGTGGAGTCGATCCGAATGCCGGCCGCGTCGGCCGCCTTCTTGATCACTTCAGCCTCGTGCGGGTCCGGCGGAGTCGGCACCTGCACGACCTGGAATCCCGTATCCCGCGCCAGCTTGAAGCGGTCGGGCACGCTCATCTGGTTTCCCAGCATGCTGTAGACCACCCCTTTGTCGAGCGCCAGTTTCCCGCTGCCCTGACCAGCCGCCGTTTTCAATGAGATCGGCAGCGCGCCGAGCGCCGCCGTCCCCGCAACCGTCAGCTTCAGAAAGTCCCGCCGTGATGTTTCGCTGCTCATCGGTTTCCCCTTCCTGCCAGGACTCAGGCAAACTGGTTGATATCGATCTCATCATTCCAGTGTTCGCCCGAGGTGGCGATGGCTTCATAACCGACATCTTCGCCCGTATAGGCTGCGTGGCGCGCCATCATGCAGCTCAGCGCCGACTCCACACCCTGCTCCACCTGGTTGTGGAACTGGTTGTTCAGAATGCTGTCCACGAAGGACATCTTCTTCATCGGGTCTGCCTGCGACAGGTTGCCATGAAAAGCTCCGCTGTGGGAGAACTGCTCACTTCCCGCCTGGGCAGCGCCCTCACCGTATTTCCAGGCATTCTCGCCATAGATGGCGACCGGCCCATTGTAGTGCGTTTCCGAAACGCCCTTGGTGCCGAAGAACCGCCATCCCACATCCCACCAGCCCTTGTTGAATTTGGTCGAACTGAACGTCATGCTCACGCCGTTGGGGTATTGGTAAACCACGCTGTAGTTGGTGTAACAGTTGCCGCGATCAGGACGATACTTGTTGCTGCCCGAGGCTGCCGCCTTGATCGGATGCGCCTGTAGAATCCAGTTGCACATGTCGATCACGTGGATGTTCTGCTCCACAATAATGTCGCCTGAAAGGATGCGGTCGTGGACCCAGTTGCGGATTCTCCGCTCGTCCATCGAGGCGCCCGGCCACTGTGACCGCTTGGCGTAGGTTGCAAAGTAGTGCCCGGTCCCCGACACGATGGTGCCCAGCGCGCCTTCGTGAATCCGCTTGACCTGCTCCACGTAAGGCGGAGCGCTGCGAAGCTGGAAGCCGATTTCCAGGCTCAAGCGTCTCTGCGCCCGCCGCCCGGAATCCAGCACCGAAATGCAGCCCTGCGGGTCCACTGCCACCGGCTTCTCGCAATAAACGTGCTTGCCCGCCGTTACAACTTCCGCCAGGTGCTGCGGATGAAAATACGCCGGCGTGGTAATGATAATCACGTCCACGTCTTTTGAGTTCGCGATCTCCTGATAAGCCTTCGGCCCCCGGAACATCAGCGAGCGCTCGATCGGCGCAATGCCTTTCGCCGCCTGAAACTTGTCATAGGTCGCCTTCGCCAGATCCAGCTTGTCCTGGAACAGGTCGCCCAACGCCACCAGGCGCGCCTTGCCTGTATTGACGAGGGTGGTCGCGTCCGCGTGTCCGCGGTTCCCGCAGCCCAGCAATCCGACCCGCAGCGCTGAATTCGCCGCCGTCCCTCGCACCAACTGCGGCGCCATGATCATGAAGCCAGCCGCGGCCGCCGCTGTACCCATAAATTCCCTTCGTCCCACCTTCTTGCCGGAATCTTCGCTCAATATCTTATCCTCCTTTGATTAGTCCGCTTCTTCATCAGCCGCGCCGACCTCGCCTCAGGACTCGATCAGCTTCTTCAGATAATCCCGCTCCCGCTTCACATCCTCCATCTGCTTTGATCCTGAGATCTCGCGCTCGATCGTGATCGGGCCCTGATAGTTCAGTTCCTTCAGCTTGGCGATGATCTTCGGGAAATCCACCTTGCCGTGCGGGATCGCCACTTCCTTCCCCAGGTTATGCGGATCGGTCGGATACAGGCCGTCCTTGGCATGCGTGTTCTTCACATAAGGGCCCAGAATGTCCAGAGCATCCAGCGGGTTGGCCTTCCCATACAGAATCAGGTTGGCGGTGTCCAGGTTCACGCCCTGGTTGTCCAGGCCAATATCCTTCATCGCCCGCAGCAGGGTGATGGGCGTCTCCGTCCCCGTCTCATAAAGGAAGTCCTGCCCGTTCCGCTTGCAGTAGCCAGCCACATCCTTCATCGTTGCCACAAACTCCCAGTAGAGATGCTCGCTCGGGTCCTCGGGAACAAAGCCCGCGTGGCACCGAATGGCAGGAATGTTGAGCTTTTTAGCCTGATCGGAGAACTTTTTCAGATGCTCGACCCGCTGCGCACGGTACGGGCGCGGAACCAGCCCCAGCGTCAGAGGCCCGTCGTAAAAGTTGTAGCGGTCGGGGCCCGGCCCGCTCGTTCCCGCGGCCGTCACCACAATCTTGTACTTATCCAGCGCCGCCCGCAGCCGCTCGACCATATCGTCGGTCAACTCCCCGGCGCCTATCTGGCAGGTGTGCATCTCCAGGCTGTGCACCCTGGCCATCGCCGCTTCCGGGTCGTTTCGGATAGGGGTCATGATTCCCAGCGCCATCGGCTCGTATCCGCGCGCCGCCGCGGGCATGGGCGCGGGCGCCGCAAAAGCTCCGGGCGTTGGCAGGCCACTGGCTGCAGCTAACGCCTGGTTCGCTCCGCCCATCCCGGCGGCCGCCAGGGCCGCCGCGGTTGACAGCTTCAGAAAATCCCTTCGATTATTCTTCGTCATCTCCCTGTCCTTTATCCTTAGAAGTCGCCGCTCCTTAAAAGCGGTCCTTAATGCTCAACGGAAGCGGGCCCGAGTCTATACCGTCTCAGCCCCCTCGGGCGGGAAAACTTTCAGGCGCGGAGAACCCGGAGCAGGGTTATCGCCTCGCACAGGTTTCGTCCCCGTTCAAGACAACCCCGGGAAGCTCATATCGTGCAGCCGGTCCATCGCCGGCGACGTGGCCCGCCGGTTAAATGAACTCTCCCCGCGCCCGAACCCTTACATTTCCCCAGTCTCCTTTCCCAGTTCATACATGCGGGTCATCAGCTGCTTGGTCAGACCGGCATACTTCGAGTCTCCGTAAAGGTTATGCCGCTCGCCGGGATCGGTCTCGAGATCATAAAGCTCGTACTGCTTCGGGTCCTGTTCCCAATATTCCATGAGCTTATAGCGGTCCGTACGGATGCCACGATTCTTGGGCACCATATTGGGCCCTGGGTATTCGTAAAAGGCGTAAAACCAGTCCTTGCGCCAGGGTGGATTCGGGTCCTTCCCTTCAAGCAGGGGCACCAGGCTGCGTCCCTGCATGGCGGAAGGAACGTCCACGCCGGCAAGTTCGAGAATGGTCGGAGCCGCATCCAGGTTCAGCACCATCCGGTCATTCAGCGTTCCGGCCTTAATGCGCTCCGGGTACCGGACGAGCAGAGGAATCCGGATCGAAGGCTCGTGCATCAGACGCTTGTCCATAAAGTGCCATTCGCCCAGGAAGTACCCGTGGTCGGCCGTGACCATGATGACGGTATTGTCCAGCTCACCCGATTGCTCCAGCACCTTCAGGATGCGCCCGATGTTCTCGTCAAAACCAACGGTGGACGCGTAATGCTGCTTCTGAAGCGCTTCCAGCGTGGCGACGCCGGTCGAGTCCGTCCCCACCTTGTTGTCACAATTCGCGAAGGCGCGGGGTTTGCCGGGATAACCCTTCAGATCTTCATTGAAGGTATCCGGCACAGGAAATTTTGTCCCGTCGTCATAGAGCAGGGCCAGGTGACGCGGGGGGATGAAGGGTTCATGGGGAGACTTCAGCCAAAGGGAAGCATAAAACGGCTTCTGATGCCGTCCCTCAAGCCACCCCGCGAAGCCCTGAGTAATGATGTCATCAGTGTAGCCCTCGATAACTTGGTCGCGGCCGATCTTGCCGTCGACTCCCTCTGCAATCGGCGCGTTAACATAGGGCTTTTGCATCTGGTAGCCAAGATAGTAGTCCCAGTAGTAATTCCGCAAAGCACCCCGGACGTGCGACTTGCCACAAAACGCCACTTCGTAACCCTCCTTATGCAGCAGTTCGGGAAAGATCGGCACGTCGGAGGCGATGGAACGGGATTTGTTATCGATGACACCGTTGCGGCGCGAATATTGGCCCGAAAGAAGGACCCCGCGGCTGGGAGCACAAAGGGCGTTCGTCACGAAGGCATTTTGAAAGCGGATCCCTTCGTTAGCGATGCGGTCCATATTCGGGGTTTTGATGTTGGGATTCCCGGCCACACTCATCTCACCCGGCTGGATGCCATCACCCATGATATGGATGATATTCGGGCGTCGCGGAGTGGGCCGGGGTCCGGGAATGGCAGCGGCGGCCTGCGCCGTCAGGGCCACACCGCCCAGCGCGCCGGCCCCCATCTTCAACACGTCCCGTCGGGAAACTTTCGCTTCGGGCTTCTTGCCGCTATGCGTTTCGTCGTTTGATTGATTCATACAAGTATGACCTCACAGAAGGGATATTGGCCAAATCGGGGTTCGTCATTGACCTGACCATGTTCAGCACTGATTCAGATGGGAAAGTCTTGCACAAGGCTGCCGCCTCAGGGCGTTCCAACCAGCAAACACGGAGAATACGCAACATCGTGATCCCGCCTCATCCGTCTGCCCCAACAGCGAATTACTTCCGCGTTGGTTCATCGTAGTTCGTATACGACCCTGGAATCAGGAAGATTCCTTCGCCCTGATGCGTGAGGAAAATCGTGCGCAGCCGGTAGAAAAGCGGCGCCAGGCCTCGCGCGCTATCGGCAAATCCACCCCCGCGAGCGACCTTCCAGGCCTCTTGACGGATCCGCACATCGGCGATCGTATAATCCAGGGACGCCTGGAGTTTGGAAATCAGCAGCTTGACGTCGGGGTCTCCAGCCGCTTCCTGGTCAGCCTGGTCGAGCAGCTTCCGGGCCCCTTCCAGCCGCTCCAGCCCCGGCTGGATCTCGTCCGCATTCTGCATGACCGAGCCGGGAATGCTGCAGACCTTCGGCGTCGTCTCTTCAAGGACCTGGAAATAGGTTTCCATCGGCGCCGACGCCGGACCAAAGCGCTTCTGCACGTAATCGCGAAGGGCCTGCGAAAAATCGAGGTTAGCATCCATCGTGGCCCGCGCAAGAAAATAATGGTTGGTCTCGTAAGTAAACCAGTTGGCGGGCTCCGAATAGATTCCCATGCCGCTGACGCCCAGCGACTTATAATAGTGCGTTTCCTCCGTGATCAGTTTGGGAATGTCAATCGGGAGCGACCGCCAGGAGTACTTGTGGTAGTAGGTATAGATCAGGATGTCGCCCTTGAAGACGTCCCGCTTAAGCCATTCGCGGAGCGGGTCCATATATTTCTTGTTGAGGGGGCTCTGCGGGTCCCAGATGGGCTCCTCGTAAGTCCGGCCGATGGGACAGAAGTCCATAATAGTATTGTCTTCAAACTGGACATTCTTCGGTGGAAACAGGTAATTCTGATAGGCGAGGAACTCCACCTTCATGTGAGGGAAATCCGCTTTCACCATCCTGGCCACGGCGTTCACGACCAGCGCATGCCGGTCCGTGGGACTTCCAAGTCTTTCGGATTCCGGGCTCTGGCTCCACTGGGCGCCGTCGGGCGGCCACAGATCGAAAATATCGATTTCGGGATGGGCGTGAAGATAGGCCTTCACGTTGTTCAAAAATTCATGCATCGCCTGGGGATTCGCCGTCTCGAAAACATCCCGCGTGGCTTCTGACCGCTTGCCGTTGATCATCGCAAACCAGTCGGGGTGCTGTCTGAAGTAAGTCTCCTGCGGAAGGAAATTCTGATATCCGTGGCCTCCGACCTCAATCAGCAGATCTCTTTTCTTCAGTTCCGGAACGAGGACCGCACGCCAGTTGTCCCATTTCGTGTGCCCTCTGCCCTGATAATTCAACGGGCATTGAAGAACGTTGATGCCGACCTTCGGCATCCAATCAATGATCTGGATCAGGCTCTTGACGGTGTGCGTTCGTCCCTCTTCGATGTCCAGCCTTCGGTACTTCATGCTGGGCGTAACGGTCCGGTCGAGTTCCGGAATCCTGAGGGAATCAACTTTAGGGATCACTTCTCCCGTGGCACTGCCATAAAAATCGAAGTTCGGAGCGAACCACCGGCAGCCCAACTCCCTCAAAAACGCGTAAACGCTGAAAAGGGTTGCGCGATCATTGACCCCTGCGAGCAGGATTTTTCCCGGCTTCACCTGATAGACAAAGCCGTCAAACCCAAGTTTATGGCTGTCAATAAGACCTGCCGGCATCATCCGTGCTCCGACCAGGATAACCTTCCCGCCGGCTTCGCCCCGGGCAATGGGGAATGTTGCGCCCGTCATGCGGTTCAGGTACCGTTGCAGTTCCTGGGCCGCGAATTGCTCCGTATCAGAGGCCGCCTTGCTGAGAACAATCTGGTAATCTGTCTTGCCGTCTTGCGCCAGAATGAGAGATCTCGTCTGGGCAGTTGCACCTGCACTGCATAAGAATCCAAAACATACAACCAGGGCTCCGATCAATTTGAAACTTGCAATCCTCACATGCCCTCCCCTTGCGGACTCAAGATCGAGGCCGGACTCCAGCGGACTTTTGCCAAACATACCGATCCCTCTGAAACTTTGTTGATCCAACTGTAGGGTTGGAGCGGCTGAATCGACGCAAGGCTGCAAATCGGAACCTGTTCCGCAGCCTTGCGTCTCCCTGAGTCCTCGCTGTACGCTTCGCTCATCGTTCGTTGCACCTGCGCTAAGCGTCCCGACACCATGCTCCTATTGGACCGCACCCTTCGGGTGGGGCTCAATCTGGCGCTGGGGATAACGAACCATCGCAGGCGGAGGGATGTACGGCTGATAGAACTGGTACATCGTCCGTGCCGGCTCCGGCAGTTTCTTGGGAAGTGGAATCACCAGAGTTGAGTTTGGGGTCTGGTTGAAATCAAAGCAATCCAGCATGGGGTCGGCGTGCGCGTCCCGTTCGGTCATCGACGGAAGCCCCCAGCGCATCTCGATAAACTTCAACATCGACGTGAAGTCGTAGGTGAAGTGCGAGATAAAATCCGCCTTCGCGTAGGGCGAAATAATCAGGGTCGGAACCCTGGGCCCATATCCCATGGCATCGACGATGGGCGGCGGCACGTGATCGTAAAAACCTCCGTAATCGTCCCAGGTCAGAAAGACCACGCTGTCCTTCCAGTACGGGCTCTGCATCAGCGCGTTCACAATATTTGTTACGTACCACATTCCGCGCGCCGCCGGTCCCAGCGTCTCCGGCGGATGCTCGCTGTCCTCAAAGGTCGGAACAATCCAGGACACCGCCGGAAGCGTTCCGGCATGGAGATCCTGGAAGTATTCCTTCAAATCCACCAGGTTCTTCATCTGCTCCGGGTTTTCGCGAACGGCCTTGAAGCCCGGCAGCGGGTTCCAGAGTGAAAAGGTTTTCGGCGCGCCGAACCATAACGCCGGCCCGATGCCATAGGGCCGCGTCTTGCTATAGGGCTGGGGACCGGAGGGCATCGGCTGGGTTTCAACATAATACTTCCAGGATACGTGTTGGCTCGAAAGCGACTTGACGATGGAGGCGAAGCTGAACCCTCCTTCTTCCCCCAGCGTCTCCTCAATGTCCTTGATGCTGCCCAGTCCGCTGATCAGTCCGCCGGATTGCGCCGCGACGGAATAAAGGTGGTTGGTCAGGCTCTCGCCCATTTCGGAGGAGAAGAAGCGATCGCAAAGCGTATAGTGCCGGGCATAATCCCAGTAGTTCGGAATGTCCCGCTCATCGAGATAGCCCATCGTGAGCGGCGTTCCCTCCGCCCAGACAAACCCATCCATCCGGCCGGCGTCCCAGGCAGAATGCTCGTCATTCCACCCATGATGCAAATCGTAGATGGGCTGCCCCTTGGACAGGTGAAACGGCTTCACGCACTGCTTGCTGCCCGGCAGGACGGGAATACAGGTCGAGGACGGAGGCCCGTCGGCTCCCGGATACGTCCCGAAGTAGGTGTCAAAGCTTCGGTTCTCCTGAATGATCCAGATGACGTGTTTGATTTTTTCCAGACCAGGAGGAGAAGCCTCAGCCGGCATCGCCTTCCCGGAAGCCGCCACGGCGTTCTTGTGGCGGGGAATCCGTTGCGCCTTCAACTGAAGCGTGCTACCGAAAAGAAATAAAGCGATTGCCACGGAAACTAGAATGGAATTCACAGGGTTTCGTGTCCCTTGCATTGAGCGCTCCTCCTGCTGCTGGTATGATGGAACAGTTCTGGTCCCGCCTTGTTCAGAACATCAATTTCAGAGCAAACTGGATCACGCGCGGATCACCCGCGCCCAGGATCTTTCCGAAATTTCTGTTCGTCAGGGTGTTGACCGGGCTACCGAAATTGGCATGATTGAAGAAGTTGAAGGCCTCAAATCGAAACTGGGATCGAAGCCGCTCGGTGATACCGAACTCCTTGAAGACGCCCATGTCAACGCCCCACGCACCGGGTCCCCGGAGGCTGTTTCGGCCGGTTGTTCCGAAGGTGCCCAATTGATTTTGAACGTAGGCCGCCGTATTAAACCACTCCAGTAACTGGTTGACCCCAGAAGGCCGGCTGGAATTGGCGCTGATCTGGTCCGCGTTGTCGTTTGTACCCGAATTGGTTGTGGGCCCGCTAAGCGAGTTATCTTTCCCGCTGTTGATGGAGAAAGGCCCGCCCGACCGCGCGGTAATGATGCCCGTCATCTGCCAGCCGTTGAAGATGCCGTCAGCAACGCCGTGGAGAGCTCCCAGCCGGGGCAGGTTGTAAAGGAGCGAAACATTGGCTGCGTTCGTGTAATCGAAATCGCACGGGCCATAATCCGCGTTCGGATTCAGCTTATTCCGCACACTGACGCCCCCGATCGTTCCGGAGTTATTGTCCATGCATTTTGAGTAAACGTAGTTTCCGATGATCATCAGCCCGTGCTCGGTCCGTCTCTTCACCTGGACCTGGAGGCTGTTGTAGTTCGAAAACACAAAGTCGGTAACACCCTGGAGAGCGCCGATTCCGGCATAAGGACGCCGGGAATCAACGTTACCTTCTGTGGCTCCAATAGCGTAAATCGCCGGATTGAATTCCGTTGAACTCATGCCCTTGACCGTGTGACTGCCGATATACGCAAGCGAGAGCCCCAACTTGGGAGTCAGCGCGTGCTCCAAGGTCAGATTCCATTCCTGCGCGTAGCTCGTTGCTGTCTTCGGGCTCAGCGCCGAGGTTACGACGGGACTGGCGAACTGGTAGGTCTTGAGATCACTGGTCGTCGGCGCCGTCCAGGGGAAGGGATCGCCTCCGGCAAAATTCGCGTACGGGTCCCCAAAACTGGACGGAACGCTAATATTGGCGGTCAGTCCCCGGAAAGCTGCTGTGTTGCCTGAAAACCGTTGAATGTTTAATGGAACGGGCCTGTAGAAAATCCCATAGGCGCCCCGGAGGACACTCTTGCCATTCCCGAACACGTCGTAGGCGAATCCCACGCGGGGGGCAATATTATTGTAGTCGGCCGGAAAGATCGAGGCCCGCAATCCGGGATCGCCGGAGAAAACCAGGCCTGCCGGTGCAAAGGGCGCAACAACGGATTGCACTCCTCCCTCAAATCCGATCTGAGGAGCAACGTGGTCAATGGGAGGCAGCCAGGGTACCCAACGGACACCCAGGTTCAGAGTCAGTCGCGGCGCAACCTTCCAGTCATCCTGGATCCACGGCTGCCACAGGGTTTCCGTCGTATCCTGAGGCGTCACTCCGTGCTGGGTGAAGAAGAACGGCAACCCCAGGAGGTAATCCGCAAACGCGTCTCCCGAATTCGGGACCGATGACAACGCCGTCGCAGACGCTTGAAAGGTCCACGAACCCACGCCTCGCGAGTCATCGACCGAATACTCATGTTGACGCAGAACATCCATCCCAAATTGGACCATATGCTTTCCATGCATCCAGGTAAATCGGCCCCGATACTGGTAGGTATCAGGTTTAAATATAATCGGAGTGCCACTACTTAGATTGGTATATCCACTAATATTAACCAGCAGGTGAGGGGGGACTCCCGTGGTGGCCAGGGGCACACTAGCGCCCAAATCCTGCATCGTTGTCGGAAAGACGCCGGCCCGCGTTCGGGGGACACGCGTATATCCAAACGATCCTGTAAACAGCAAGCTGGGACCAAAAGTGTGAGTATCCGATACCAGGATGTTTTGATTGTGGTAAGTGTCCGTGCCGTAAATGTTGGGCACGTTACTGGTCTGCTCCTCAAAAAAGTACTTGTCGTAGAAATACCGCACGGTGAAGTGGTCCTTGGAGGTCAGGTTGTCATCAAACCTCACCATGAACTGGTCGTCGTTCTGATTGTCATTGGGGCTGTACACAAGGCTCCCATCCGGCTGGGAGGGGAGGGGGATATACGACATGAGTTTCACCGCCAAGGGATCAAAG
>Ga0307373_10009209_pt1 | contig 14827 bp, 13 predicted proteins | sample OX2MG_FD_202534 | JGI IMG/M metagenome (GOLD analysis project Ga0307373, IMG submission 202534) | Soil microbial communities from Risofladan, Vaasa, Finland - OX-2 | ecosystem: Environmental > Terrestrial > Soil > Coastal area > Acid sulfate soil | place: Finland: Risofladan, Vaasa | collected... | reverse complement strand
ATCTGGAATACCGACAGATCGATATAGGTCAGCCGGCGCCCGGCCAGGTATTGGCCGCCGCTCTTTTGCAGCACGCGCTCGAAATAGCCGAGGAATTTCGGCACGCGATAACGCCAGAAATCCTGGGTCCGCCGCTTTGCCGCCGGTCGCTGCTCTTCGTAGTAGAGCCAAGACGTGATCGGATGATGGGTGTCGTGAATCTCGACCACCAGATCGGTGATGGTGAGTTGCAATTGATGAATCCAGAGCCGCGCCGCCTCGTCGCGCGGCGCAAGCCGCAAGTGCGGCCCGAGATGGAAAAGGATGTTGGCAGTCTGCGCGACGACGAGCTTGCCGGCTTTCAGGAACGGCGGCGCGAAGGGCGGCCGCGCCGCGCGCCGGTCTTCCATGATTTTCATCATCGCCGCTTCGCCGCCCTTGCGGCGCGCGACGTCGACATAATCGGCGCCGGATTCCTCGAGCGCGAGTCTGACGAATTCGCCACGGCCCTGAACCGTCGGCCAGTAATAAAACAGATAGCGCATGGATCACCTCCCGCGGGCGCGGGAGGTTAGCCGCCTAAGCGGGCGCGGTCACGTCCGCGTCGCCACCCACGTTCCGGTGCAATATCCGCTTGAGGTGCGGCCGCGCCAGCGCCCGCCGCCGCGCGTTGCGCCCATCCGTCCGTAAGCCACCGCATGGGCGCCGCCGCCGGAAACACGCGCATAAGTGTCACCGCCCGATCCGACGTAACCGGCGAGATCTATGCCAAGGCTGCCATAGGTAATGACGCCGTTGACGATCTGACCGCTGAAACGGTAGGCCGCGTCGCATGGTCCGGTGCGAGTAAAAACGACCATACTCCAGGTGCCGTCATATCTGCCGGCCGCGTGCGCGCAGGTAACCTGGCTCTGCGCCGCCGCTGCAAGCGTCGAAGCAAGCAGAATCGCCCCGGCCTTATTGTGGATCATGTTTGCCCGTGACTTTGCGGCGCCGGCATGCCTCAACGCAATGAAATCAATGCGTCCTATCGCCGTCAGTCTCAAAGAAACACGCACACTGTTTCACGACCTGCGCAGGCGTGTCCAGCGCCCCGCTTCAGTCCCACAGGCGTTCCTTCCCTAATTACCTCTCAACGACCGCCGGTTTAATTCCCGGTCGTACCCGACCGCGTCGCAGCCCAGGTGCCGGCGCAGCGGCCGTTCGGCCCTTGCCCGCTCCAGGTGCCGCCGCCTTGGGTTACGGTCATATGCCCGTGCGCTTCGCCATGGGCATCACTAGCGGTAACCTGCACGTTGGTTGCGCCGCTCGCCTCGACCCGCCCGTTCACCTGGATCATGCTGTAGGCGTAGGAGATTTCGCCATTCACGATTTGGCCGCTGAAGCGGTAGGACGCGTCACATGGCCCACTCGACGTATAGACGACGACGCTCCACTGACCGTCGAATTTGGTGCCGGCGCGCCCATCGGTCGCCGACGCCAAAACGGACACGGTTAATGTTGCGGCAAGAAGAACGGCTCCAGCAACGCTGCGCATCATGACTGCCCCCTAAAGCTTTGCGGCGTTAGACAGTGACGTCCGCTACCTCATGCACCGTTGTATTGGACGTCGGTCACCTTCTCCAGCCAATCGATGTGCTTGCCGTCGAGCGCTTCGTGGATAGCGACGTGCACCATCGTGGTTGACGGACCGGCGCCGTGCCAATGCTTCTCATTCGGTGCAAACCAGACGACGTCACCGGCACGCACATCGCGCACCTTCCCGTCCCATGTCTGCACGCGCCCGGCGCCGGAAACGATATAGAGCGTCTGGCCGAGCGGATGGGTGTGCCAGTTGGTACGCGCGCCAGGCTCGAAGCGCACAGTGGTGGCGCGCACCCGTGCCGGCGCTGGCGCTTCGATAATCGGATCCTGCAAAACCGTGCCGGTGAACCACTCGGGTTTCCCGCGGCCCGTCGGCGCCGAACCGCAAACATGGATGTCCATTTGGCTGTTCCTTCTGGTTTTAGCCCGTTCAATTCGGCCGGTAATATAATCGAAATCCGCAAGCGCTACGCTCCTGTCGTGGGGCGGGCGCCGCAACAAGGCCCCAGTCCGTAGTGGGTATCCGGGGTAGTGGGTATAATGACGGGCGTGGCGTAAGGCGGGGGCAGGCGTGCGGCTTAAGCGGATAATTGTGGTTCGGCTCGTTGCCGTCGCTGCGCTGGGTTTGGCCCTTGGCGCCTGCTCAAAATGCGACGTGCCCGATTTTTGGCACCACGATACGCCGGCAACCCCGCAATCCTGCCACGACGGCCCGGCGGTGAAATAACCCGCCGCTCACGCGGCCAGCGTTTCCTTCACCGCGGCGACCAGCTGCTTGAGTGTGAATGGCTTCGGCAGAAATGCGTACTGACTGTGTTCCGGCAGATTTTTCTGGAATGCGTCCTCGGCATAGCCGGACACGAAAATGATCTTCAGACCCGGATTGCGAACCCGCAATTCGCGCGCGAGCGTGGGCCCGTCCATTTCCGGCATGACCACGTCCGACACGACGAGATCGACCGGCTTATCGGATTTCTCCAGCACCTCGATCGCCTCGACCCCGTTGCCCGCCTCGAGCACCGTATAGCCGCGCGAGGCAAGTCCCCGTGCGTTGAGCGCGCGCAGCCCCTCTTCGTCTTCCACCAGGAGAATAATGCCTTCGCCGGTCAGGTCGGCGCCGACAGCGGCGGCCGCGCGTTTGACCTGATCGGTTGCAGCGATCATCCCGGAGATCACCGGCACTTCCAATTCACCTTCCGCCATTTCCTGCGCGGTGGCGACGTGGCGGGGCAGGAAGATGCGGAAGGTCGAACCTTCATGCAGCACCGATTCGACGTACACGAAACCGCCGGTCTGTTTGATGATGCCGTAAACCGTGGACAAGCCGAGGCCGGTGCCCTTGCCGACCTCTTTGGTTGAGAAGAACGGGTCGAAAATCTTGTCGCGGATCGCCTCCGGAATGCCGGCGCCAGTGTCGACGAGCTCAACCAGCGCATAATCGGCCGCCGGCATGCCTTTGGCGTGGTAGCGCTCACACTCTTTCGCCAGCACATTGGTCGTCCGCAGCGTCAGTTTTCCGCCTTCGGGCATGGCGTCGCGCGCGTTCACCACCAGGTTCACGATCACCTGCTCGAACTGTGAGATGTCGACCTTGACCGGCCACAAATCGCGGCCGTGGACCACGTCGAGCACGACTTTCTCACCGATCAGGCGGCGCAGCAGCATGGTCAGATCGTTCAAGACCTCGCCGAGGTCGAGCACCTGCGGACGCATCGTCTGCTTGCGCGAGAAAGCCAGCAGGTGCCGAACCAGGCTCGCCGCCCGATTGGCGTTTTGCTTGATCTGCATGATGTCGCTGAACGATGGATCGGTCGGTTTGTGCGCGTTGAGCAGAAAATCCGCCGCCATGATGATGGCGGACAGCACATTGTTGAAATCGTGGGCGATGCCGCCGGCAAGCTGGCCGACCATTTCCATCTTCTGCTGCTGGTTGAGCTTGGTTTCAAGCTCGCGCTGTGCGGTGGTCTCAAGCGCATAGACGATGGCCGCTTCCTGGTCGCGCTCCTCCTCGACGGCGGTGACGTAAAAGCGGCCAAACCGTTCGCCGTCGCCGGCGAGCGCGGCGTCGACCGGCGCGATGTCGCCCCGCCCGCGCGCCGCCTGGGCGATGGCGGCTTCCAGCGCGCCGCGGTCGCGTTCGGCGACGGCAAGGCCGATCGACCGGTTGCCGCTCTCGGCGCTGAGCGCATTATGAAACAGCCGCGCAAACAGCGGATTGGTGCGGATAACGCCACCGTCCCGGTCGACGGTGGCGATCGCCATCGGCGTGTTGTGGAAGAAACGCAGGAAGCGGACTTCCGCAGCGCGCTGCGGATCGACCTCATAGTCGCGGGCGCGATTGATGACGAGGGTGCGCGAAGCGCCCGGTGCGCCGTCGGCACCGAAGGCGAGCTTGTGGTAAAGCCGCACCGGCAGCGTGCCGCCGCTGCGGGTCTTCAAGTCCAGGTCGAGAACTTCGGTCTTGAGTTCACCCGGCGCGGCGCGCAGCGTGGTCAGTAACGCGGCGCCGTCGCCGGCGACGAGGTCGGTCAGCTTCAAACCACCCGATCCGACCTGGGCGAGATCCTGGTCGAGCCAGTTGGCCAGCGTCGCGTTCAGATAGATCACGTCGCCTTTGTCATTGACGGAAAAGAAGCCGGCCGGCGCGTGATCGAGATAGTCGACAGCGTGCTGTAATTCCTGAAAAACGTTTTCCTGCCGCTCGCGCTCGCGCGTCACGTCGGACAATGACCAGGCCGTGAGTTGGCGCGCGGCTCGGCTTTCGCCGAGCGGCCGCACGCGCAGGCGCAACCAGCGGGTTGGCCGGTTTTTGGTCGCTGCAACCCGCACTTCCTCCTGCAGGCGCTTTCCCTCGCGCGCCGCTTTCAGCAGCCGATAGATCGCTTCCGACGCTTCGGCGTCGCCGATAAACACGCGTTCGACCGGCCGCATGTCGTTTGCATCGACGGCGTCGATCAAATCGAGATAAGCGGTGTTGGCATAGATGACGCGCCCGTCGGCATCGGTCACCAAGACGGCGTCGAATGCATCATCGACCAGCGTTTTGATCAGCGGGTTGGCGGCTTCCGTGTTCGATAGCCGCAAGATGCCGGAGGCGAGCGCGAACAGCGAGAAGACGCCGACGGTGGCGAGCACCGCGAGAAAGATCAGGATATACGGCTCGGCATTGCCGCGGCGAAGCAGCATAAAGATCGTCGCAGCGGCAACCAGTATGCCGGCGACCGCGAGCACCAGCACGATGCTGCCCGCGCCGGCGGAGGCGGCGCTGCGGTCGACGGCCCGGCGTGCGGGAGCGGCGGGCTTTTCGGTGATGCCGTGTGTCGTCATCCCTGCCTTAACGTCGTTGCCGGCCCGCCCTCAGTGCCTCTTGGCCGCCCGCCGCGCAAGAGGTTTTGCGCCGCATTTCACAGTGGCCGCGGCCCGGGCACCAACCGGCGCAGGCGCATGATGTACCCGATGATTTCGGCGACGGCGCGGTAATGTTCGGGCGGAATCTCCTGGTCGATTTCTACTGTGCCGTGCAGCGCCCGCGCCAGCGGCGGGTTCTCGATCACCGGAATGTCGTGCGCCTCGGCGATCTCGCGGATTTTGCGGGCGATCAGGTCGACGCCCTTGGCGACGCAGATCGGTGCGTTCATGCCGCGCTCGTATCTGAGCGCGACCGCGAAATGGGTCGGGTTGGCGATCACCACCGAGGCCTTCGGCACCGCCGCCATGATCCGCTTGCGCATGCGGTTATGGCGCAACTGCCGGAGCTTGCCTTTGACCGCGGGATCGCCCTCGCTCTGGCGGTATTCCTCTTTCATCTCCCGCAGCGACATTTTCTGCCGCTCGAACCACTGCCGGTACTGGAACAGATAATCGGCTGCGGCGACGACCGCGAGAATCGCGACCACGGCGCCGAGCATCCGCATCATGAGCGACCGGGTGAACGGCAGAATGGTGATCGGGTCGGTGGCGACAAGGCCGCGCAAGAGATACCGCTGCGGCCACAGCAGTGCGCCGATGACCGCGCCGAACAGGCACAGCTTGACCAAACCCTTGGCGAAGTTGGCGAGCGCCTGCCGTGAGAACAGCCGCGCGGCACCGGCCGCCGGCGAAATTCGCGACAATTGCGGCTTGATCGGCTCAGCCGAGAACACCAACCGGTGCTGGATGAAATTGCCGGTAAAGGCTGAAACCGTGAGCAGGACGAGCGGAATGCCGAACGCCCTGGCAATATCGACGGCAATTGTCCTGGCCAATTCAACCAGCGCCGGTCCGTCGGTATGGATTTCGTAGGACTGGGCCAGCAAAGCGCGAAAGATCGATTGCAGGCTCGATGCCATCGGCGCCGCGAACACCATGATCACCAGCGTACCGCCGGCGAACAGGAACCAGGTATTGACCTCGACGCTTTTGACGACGTCGCCGCGGCGGATCGCTTCTTCCAGCCGCTTAGGGGATGGGTCTTGTGTATGTTCACTGTCGTCGCGTTCTTCGGCCACCGTCCCCGCCTAGCCGCCGCTCGGAACAAGCGCATGCAGCACACCGCCCGCATAATCGAGGAACAACCCCATCATCGCGCCGAGCACCAGAATCAGCAGCAGAAACCCGAGCAGGATCGACAACGGCAACGCCACGAAAAACACCTGCATTTGCGGCATTAGCCGTGAAAGCACGCCGAGCCCGATGTTGAACAGGAGCCCAAACGCCAGAAACGGCGCCGAGAGCTGGATACCAATACGGAACGCGCCGGAAACCGTTTTGGTGATCAGCGCGGCGGTGTCGCCGGATAGCGGCACCTCGCCTGGCTTGAACAAGTTGTAGCTGTCGTTGAGCGCGGCAATGACCAAGTGATGCATATTGGTGGCGAAGAACAGCGTAATGCCGAGCAGCGTCAGGAAATTGCCGATAATCGCGCCCTGCTCGCCCTGCGTCGGATCGACCGCGGTGACAAAGCCGAGGCCGAGCTGGGCGGCGATCACCGAGCCGGCGACTTCAAGCGCCGAAATCGTCAGCCGCGCGGTAACGCCGAGCACGGCGCCGACCAAAATCTCCTCGATCAGCATCACCAGATCCGGCCCGAGCGCGCCGGTATCGATGTGATAAGCGTTGCGATGCAGCGGCAGCAGCAGGCCGGTCATGATCAGCGCGAAGGTCAGCCGCATGCGCGCCGAGATGTTTTGCTCGCCGAGCCCGGGCAGCAACATCAGCATGGTGCCGGTGCGCGCGAATACCAGCATGAAAGCGGCGCCAAGCGCCGGCAAAAAGGACAGGTCGATATGCACGCCGCCAACCCGCTTTAGCCGTTGGTGATATGCGAGGCGATCCGCAAGAAATTCGAATACAGCGCATCGGCCATAAACGGCAATGCCACCAGCAGCGCGAGGAAGATCGCGAGAATCTTCGGCACAAACACCAGGGTGCTTTCCTGGATTTGCGTGAGCGCTTGCAGGAGCGACACCGCCACGCCGACGACCAATCCGACCAGCATGAGCGGGGCGGAAACCAATAAAAGCGTCACGATTGCATCGCGCGCCACATCCATCACTTCCGGTCCGGTCATCGTACCCCCTGCACGCTCATTCCGCCGCAACGGCTCATATCGGCATCTTGAGGATGTCTTCGTAAGCCGCGATCACGCGGTCGCGCACGGAGACGAGCGCCTGCACCGCGGTTTCGCTTTCCGCCACCGCGGTGACCACGTCGACCATGTTGGCCTTGCCGACCGCCACCGCCTGCGCCTGCGCATCCGAGTTGCGTCCGGCGGTGGTGACCGCGGACATCACATCCTTGAGGACCGAACCAAAGTTGAGCCCGCCCTCCGGCGACTTGGCGTCACCGCCGAGATTGGCAGCTTGGTCGCCCAAGCGCGACAGCGCGGCATAAGCATTGGCGGCGACAGCCGGTAGCGCCATGATTCACCTTCAGGTCTTGAGGATGTCGAGCGTGCGCTGAAGCATGCGACGCGTCGCGGTGATAACGTTGATATTGGCCTCGTATGACCGCTGCGCGTCGCGAAAGTCGCTCATCTCCACCAGCGGATTCACATTTGGATATTTGACGTCGCCTTTGGCATTGGCCATCGGGTTGTCGGGTTCGTGACGGATGCGGAAATCCGAACCGTCGGAGGCGACTCGGCCGACCTCGACCATGTTTGCGTTGAGCTCGCGATCAAGGACGGAGTGAAACGTCACGACGCGCCGCCGGTACGGATCGCCGCCGGGAGAGGTCGCGGTGGAATCGGCATTGGCGACATTCTCGGAGATAATTCGCATGCGGCCGGACTGCGCCCGCATTCCGCTGGCGGCGATCGCAATCGATTTGATGAAATCCATCATCGGCCGTCTCCGCTGGCGCCAGACTAAACTTTTCCGAAAGCGGTTTTGATCATCGACAGGCTGTGCGAGTAGACCGAGGCGGCTGCATCGTAGTCCATCTGGTTGCCGGCGAGTTTGAGCATTTCATCCTCGTGGCTGACCGTGTTGCCGCGCGGCCGCGCCTCGTAATGAGGATCGTTACTTTCGGCGAATTGCGAGCTGTCGCCGACGGCGATGTGCGCGGGATTAGTCGTCGCAAGCGTGACCGACGCCGATTGCAACATGCGTTCAAAATTCGGTGGCGCCAGGTCGCGGGCGCGATAGCCGGGCGTATCGGCATTGGCGACATTTTCGGCAAGCACGCGCTGGCGCTGCTGGTGCCATTGCATGCGGGTGCGAAGCATTGAGAGGATCGGAATATCGGAAATCGGCATCGGGCTACCCTTCCGCGCTGGGCAGACTTTGCCGGGGGTATGGTTAATGACGGGTTAAGCCCGATCTGGACCCGCTTTTGCCATTAAACCGCCGTTTACCATAGAAATGCTGCGAGCTTGGGGATTGGGCCGTAAATCGCCCACAGACTTTAATTGTTTGTTAGTATTCGCGGCGGCAAATGTTACCGGCGCCGTTAACCATTGGGAATCCAGCGGGCCGGCGGCGTCGAAGGGAGTAAGGTGAAATGTTCGATTTGTTCGGCGCAGAAATGCCACTCGCCGTGCGTTTCTTTTTGGCATTCCTCATCGTTTTGGGATTGATCGGCGCGGCCGCTTGGGCGGTGCGACGGTTCGGCAGCAGCCGGATCGGCGGCACGGCGCGCGGACGCCTGCCGCGGCTCGCGATCATCGACTACGCGAGCGTCGATGCGCGGCGCCGGCTTATTCTCGTGCGGCGCGACAACGTCGAGCATCTGGTGATGATCGGCGGACCAACCGACGTCGTCGTCGAATCCAATATCGTGCGAGCGGTTGCCGCCACGCGCGACATCCCGGCGGCGCGGCCGCCGGCCGGCAGCGAAATTTTGCCGCGCGCGATTGCTTTGCCGGAAGCCGGCAATGGTTCGTGGCCGCTGCAACCCGAGCCTTTGGCACCATTCCCGCCGCCCCGCCGCGGCCGGGTCGAATCGATTCCGGACGAGGTGGCGCCCACGCCGGCACCGTCGTTCGAAATACCGCGGCCACAGCGCGAAGCGCTCACCGCCATCGCCGAAGACATCGCCGCGATGCCGACGTTTCCGCCGCGTTCCCGGCCATCGCGGCCGGCCGAACCGCGCCCAGCGGCGACATCGCCGCACACCGAAACCGTCAGCGCGGCCGATCAGAGTCTCGCGGAAATGGCACAGCGGCTCGAAGCGGCGTTGCGCAAACCGAAAACGCCGGACAAGCCGGCTGAGTTGCATGAGGCGGCGACCGCGGACGAGCCTGCGGCGAAAACCGATGTACCCGTGACACCGCCTGCCCCGCCACCGCGACCCGCGCGGCCCGCCGATGCGAAACCCGCGCGCGTCGAGACCAAGGCGAAGGAAGGCAAGCTTTACGACACCCTCGAACAGGAGATGGCGAGTTTGTTAGGGCGTCCGCCAGGAAAAACTGGATAAATGAAATTTCCTTGGGGCCGCCGCGTCCGTCTTGCGACGGTGGCGGCCTCAGCAGCGGTTCTCATGTTGTCGGCGACGCCGCTCGCCGCTCAGGACATCAGCATCAATCTCGGCCAGGGGGCCGCCGGCGGCGGGCTCAACGAGCGGATCATTCAATTGATCGCGCTGTTGACCGTGCTGTCGCTGGCGCCATCAATCCTGGTGATGATGACGTCGTTCACGCGGATCGTTGTGGTGCTGTCGCTGTTACGCACCGCTCTCGGCACCGCGACCTCGCCACCGAACTCGGTGGTGATCTCGCTCGCACTGTTCCTCACCGCCTTCGTCATGGGCCCGGTGCTCACGCGCGCCTACGACGTCGGCGTCAAACCGCTTATCGCCAACGAGATTAACGTCAATCAGGCGTTCGATCGCGCCTCGGTTCCGCTGCGCGGCTTCATGGAGAAGAACGTCCGCGAGAAGGACTTGCAATTGTTCATCAACATGTCGGGTGAGAAACCGCAAAAGCCGGAAGACCTGTCGATGCGCGTGCTGATCCCGGCATTCATGATCTCCGAACTCAAGCGCGCTTTCGAGATCGGCTTTCTCCTGTTCCTTCCCTTCCTGATCATCGACCTTGTGGTGGCGTCTGTCCTCATGTCCATGGGCATGATGATGTTGCCGCCTGTCGTCGTGTCATTGCCATTCAAGCTGATTTTCTTCGTGCTGGTGGACGGCTGGACGCTCGTCGCCGGCTCGCTGATCCAAAGTTACGGGACGTAGCCTTCCGCCTTTGGGAACTCCGCGATGCGTGCGGCGTTAATAGCCGACACCCATTTACGGGAGGACCTTCATGGGATTCGGACGCGGGTTATTGCTTTGGATGTTGGGAATTCCGCTGCCAATTATCATTATTCTGGCGATTTTCATGCACCACTAATTAGGCCGACGGTTTACGATGAAGCAGGAATGCCCGCGCCCAGTGCGGGCATTCTTGTGTCGGGGATTAGCGTTGCGCTGTGCGGCCTGACGCGCGGGCGGGCGGTGTCGGCGGCGGTATCGCGGCGGGCATGGCCGGCCGGGTCGCCGGTGCAGTAGGCGCAACCGTCGAAATCGCTGCGCTTTCCCCCGGCCCAGCGGGCGGCAAAGGGCTCGCTTCCGGATAGCGCGCTTTCATGTCGCGCAAAAACCCTTCCAGCGTGTCGACCGACGCCGCGAGATGGGCGATGTTGCGGAATTCCGATCCGCTGGTGCCGAGCGGAGCCGAGGCAACCTCGAAAGCGCGTGCGTCCGGCGTCTGCGCCATCTTGGCCGCGTATTTCTCGCGGAAGCGGCTTAGTCCCAAAGCGTCCTCGCCAAGCGCGTATCCGACGGTCGCGCGCAAGATGTCGGCGCGTTCCAGCTCATTCAAAGGCTGCCATTCTTTCCAGCGATCTGCGTAGTAAAGCTCGATCTGCTCTGCGGCTTTCGCCCACCGCCGCGCCGCCCACAAGATGTCCGAACGCAGGCGTATCGTCTCGCGCCCCTGCTTGCTGGCGATGACCTCGAGCGCGAGATCGTAGCGGCCGAGATCGGAGAGCGCGCGCGCCTCCAACAAAATGCGCTGGTCGCGCAGTTCATTGGCGAGGTCGGCGGTGCGACTCGAGCGTAGCGTCGCCAGCGCCCGATCGGCCTTGCGGTTCATCAGATAAATCACCGCCAACCGCGTCGCCACCTGTGCGCGTGCAGCGCCTTGCAGACGGTGGTCGACCTGGTACTGCAACAGTTCCGCGGCCTGATCGAGCAGATCGACGGAGACCAGCCGATCGGCCAGACGCCGAATCATTTCATCGCCACGGCGGCCAATCGGCGTAAGTTCGCGAAAATCATAGAATAAGGCCAGCGCATCCACGGCCGGAAGCGCGTCGCCTTTGTCACCAAGGAAGAGTTGTTCGAAAGTCGCGGCCGCCTGGTCCTGGATACGCCGGGTCATGTCGGAATTCGGACGTGCCGCGATCGCGCTTCGCATCACATAAAATGAATCGCGGTAGCGGTTCTCCTCGGTATAAAGCCGCGCCAGAATTTCCAGCGCTTCGATTTCCGTGTCGTCGCCGCGCCAGACGGTGGTGAGCGTTTCAAGGCTGGAAATGGCTTCCGGCCGCTTGATATCGCCAAGCGCATAGCGCAACGCCGTCTCGCGCAACTTGCCCTGCGCCGCCGCCGGGCGGTCCCAGGAATCCGCCGCATTCTGATATTCGGAAAGCGCGTCCTCGGTTCGGTTCATCCCTTCGGCGAGCCGACCGATCAGTACGGACATCGCCGGCTGCATCTCGTGTGGAATGCCGATGGTCTCGAGGTCGTTGAGATTGTCGGCGGCGCCGGCGAAATCTTTGACTTCGATGGCGGCGTGCATCTCGTATTTCAGTACGATGCGCTGCAACTCGATCGGCAGCGTGGCGACCGCCGCTTCGACGCGCTTGAAGTTGTCGCGCGCCTGCCCCCACTTGCCCTGACCGGCAAAGGCGAGCGCGCGCCACAGCGGGGCGTCGTGCTGGTCGCCGATCTCCGGGCCGGAAAGATCCTTCAGCGCATCAGTGGGCCTATCCATCATAACTTCGGCGACGGCGCGTAGCACATTGGCCGAAAGATCTTCCGCCGCCGGATGCTGCTCAGTCAGCGCTACGTCGAGCACGCCCTTGGCTTCCGAATACATATCGCGCGCAAGGTAGAAGCGCGCGAGGTCGAGCCGGGGCAACAGCCGTTTGCGGGCCGGTGCGGCGGCCGCATCGGCGATCAGCTTGGACTGACGCTCGTTGAAGGTCGCGTGCCGGTCAAAACCCCATAGCTGCGCATCGAACATCACCGGATGAAGCGCGGTGCCGCGCTGAGCGCTTTGCAACGAACTCGAAAGCGTCAGCCCACCGGGACGGCTGATGACGACCTTGTCGGGAGCGGTGTCGATGACGACATCATCGGCAATCGGCTCGATCGCGATGCCCTGGCTGGAGGCAAGCGCGTGGAATTCGATGAAGTCTTGTTCGTTAATGAGGCCGCGTGCGGGCGCAAATCCGGTCACCACCAGCAGATCGTCGCCCGCTTCCGGATCGTGCAGCCGATGCACGCGTTGCGGATCGTCGAATGGAATCGCCACGCTCGCGCGATTGGGTCCGACCATATTGCGGGCGATATCGAGCGCGTGGATCGGATCGGCAATTGTATCGCCGATGGTGACGGTCCAACCCTGCCCTTCCGGCGCGATGCTCGATAGATGCGGATGATCGAGCCGGATACGCACGACATCGGCGCCGCTGTCGTGGCTGAGCCGGGCGGCGCGAATGGTGCGGCTGGATTCGCCGTCAAGCGCAGAGAGGTCGATAGCGGAAGTCGAATCGAACACGATCCATAACGTGTCGGCCCGGTTGAAAACCGCGGCCGCGGTCGGCTTCATAAACGGAAACGACAATTTTAGATTGGCGCCCTGCCGGGTCATTTCGACGGCGAGGCCTTTGTCGGATTTGCCGCCATCGGCGGCGCGTTGCTCCGGCGGCCCGGCTTTTGCCGCCGCAGCGGGTGCCGGCCTGGTCACGGCGGACGCCGGCGGCGGAGCAACGGCGCCGCCTTGATCTTGCGGCGCGGGTTCGGCTTCTGCCGCCGCAACGGGTGCCGGCTTGTTCACGGCGGACGCCGGCGACGGAACAACGGCGCCTTGATCTTGCGGCGCGGGTTCGGCTTTTGCCCCAGCGGCGGGTTCGCGCTTGGTCGCGGCGGGCGACGGCGACGGAACAACGGCGCCTTGATCCTGCGGCGCGGGTTCGGCTTTTGCCGCATCCGACATCGGGGGATTTGCTTTCGCCGGATTCGAAGCGGCCGGATTTGGTTTCGCCAGCGGCGATACCGCCGGCACAGGAGCCGCCGCGGCGATTGCAGGCACCGGCGTCCCAACCGGTTTGTCCGTCGCGGCCGGTTGTGTCGGCATTTCGGTTGCGTCCGCTGGCGGACCGTTTTCGCTCTCGGGCGGGAGCTTAGGGAAAGCGGCGCTCTGCCGGGCCGCTTTGGCGCGTTGATCGGCTTTGTCTTCGGCAGCATCGACTACGTCAACGACGTACGCCTTACCGTCGCGGAAGGTGCGCAGATCGACCTTGCTGAGAAAGCCGAAATGCACGCGCGACGAATCCTGCTCGAGCTCGGTGTTGATCGCAGCGACCGTCGGCGGCAAAGCAGCTATCGCGTCGGTGAGATCGAAAACGATCGGCGTGTCGAACGACAAGGTCAGCCGGTCTTTGGCGCGATCCACGGCGACCGTCGTCTGGTCCGGGATATCGAACACATAGCGGGTGAAAGTCGGCTGGCTTGCCACCCGCACGGTCACCGCTTGCGGCTTCTTCGGTTCGACGGTTTGCCGCGCCAGCCGTTCGAGTCGATCCGCTTCTTTCGCGCGCCTGATGAGTTCGGCGATGACGTCCTGCGGCAGGCCGGGCGGATCGCCAACCCAGCCTTCCGGCAACAGGTCGACGAAATACTTTTCGCCGGCGACAACGGAATTGACCTTTACCTTGCGGGCAAGCGCAAGCCTGATGGATTTGCCGTCGGGATCGCGCCGCGCCGCGCTGACATAGTCCGGCGCCTGCGCCGGAATGCGGTCGACCGGTATCATGACCGGCTTGCCGAAGCTGACGATCAGAACATTGCCGGTCGTATGGACGCTGGCATCGACATCATCGCTGAAGGTGAAAACGAACCGACCGTAGCCGCCGCTGGTGTCGATCTTGATCGAGGCCCGGACGGCGTCGTTTTGCGCCAGTGCCGGCGTGACGATTCCGGCGGCGAGCGCGCACAGGCCGAATGCGGCAAGCAAATTTCGGATGGTGCGACCGCACGCCATTATTACAAACCCAACGCCAACAACAGTGAGACGGCGGAACACGCCGGCAATCGCTCCCAACGGAGGCTTAAGCATAAGACCGGCGCTTTAACGCCCGCTTAACGGCTTTTCCAATGATTCCAGAAGGTTATGTGCCACGCTTCGCCCCCAGAAGGGCGAAATTGGCCGGCCGTTTCACAGCTTTAGGCCCTGGCCGCCGCCTGGCTCGAAATAGGATACAAACCTTCCCATGCTGACCGCCTACCCTTCCCGCGGCGCCGGTACATCGTCGCTGAAAGACGCCGCCTGGGTCGACCTGATCGATCCGAGCGCAACCGAAAGCGCCGCATTCGAGCAAGCGTTCGGATTGCCGGTGCCGAGCAAGGACGCCCTGGTCGAGATCGAGGCGACCAGCCGGCTGCGCACCGATCACGACGCACTCTATATGACGACGCCATTGATCCTGGCGTCGGAAAACGGGTCCTGGATCGTGACGCCGACCGGCTTCGTGCTGGCAAAGAACATTGTCGCAACCGTGCGGTTCGATAA
>Ga0307373_10009208_pt1 | contig 14828 bp, 12 predicted proteins | sample OX2MG_FD_202534 | JGI IMG/M metagenome (GOLD analysis project Ga0307373, IMG submission 202534) | Soil microbial communities from Risofladan, Vaasa, Finland - OX-2 | ecosystem: Environmental > Terrestrial > Soil > Coastal area > Acid sulfate soil | place: Finland: Risofladan, Vaasa | collected... | reverse complement strand
CTTTATCGTGCTCGCGCTGGCGCTTGCGGCCGTCTTCCACCCGAGCCTGGCCATCGTGATCGGGGTGATCACCTTCTTCTCCTGGGCCGGCATCTCGCGCATCGTCCGCGGCCAGACGCTGTCCCTGAAGGAGAAGGAATACATCGAGGCCGCCCGGTCGATCGGCGCCGGGCCCTGGCGGATCATGTTCATCGACATCCTGCCCAACCTGCTCGGCCCCGTCCTCGTCCTCGCCACCCTCTACATCCCCACCGCGGTCACATTCGAGGCCACCCTGTCCTTCCTCGGCATCGGCATCCCGGAGCCGGCGCCAAGCTGGGGGAATATTCTCGGCGAAGCACAGACCTTCTACCAGGTCGCCTGGTGGTACGTCGTGTTCCCGGCCGCCGCCCTGCTGATCACCACCCTGGCCTTCAACCTCCTCGGCGACGGCATCCGCGACGCCATGGACCCCCGCACCGAGCGCATCTTCGCCGGCAGCAAGGCGGCCAGGAAACAGCGCGGCAAGCGCCGAGGGGCGGCCGACGCCGACCTGGGTGCCGGCCTCGCCGTCCCAGCGGGCGGGGAGGGCTGACCGATGGGCATGGCAAGCTTCCTGATCCGCCGGATCCTGACCGGCATCCTCGTGCTGTGGGTCGTCGCGACGGGAACGTTCTTCCTTTTCTTCACCGCCGTGCCAGAGCAGGCGGTCGCCCGCAACCTGGCGGGCCGGGCCGCCACGCCACAGGTCATCGCCGAGGTGACCAGGTATTACGGGCTGGACAAGCCGATCACCGCTCAGTACTGGCATTTCCTGACCGGGCTGCTGCAGGGCAACCTCGGGAAGTCGTACTTCCTCCAGGAACCGGTCACGACGGTCATCAAGCAGGACCTGCCGCCGACCATCTCGGTCGTCATCGGCGGCGTGGTGCTCTGGCTGATCGCCGGGATCTCGGTCGGCATCCTGTCCGCCACCAGGGCGCGCAGCTTCTTCGACCGCTTCGCCACGGTCGGCGTGCTGGCCGGGATCTCCGCGCCGACCTTCGTGGTCGGCGAACTGCTGATCATCTTCGTCTTCGTGCAGCTCAATGATCACGGTGTCAGCTTCATCCAGACCGGCTACTCGGGCATCACCTCGGATCCCGTCGCCTGGCTGGGACACATGATCCTGCCCTGGATTACCCTGGCTATCGTCCAGGCCGCCGTCTACACCAGGCTGTCCAGGGGCTCACTACTCGACACGATGGGCGAGGACTACATCAGGACCGCCCGGTCGAAGGGCATCTCCGAGCGGCGCGTGCTGTACCGGCACGCGGTCCGCTCCGCGCTCACCCCGGTCGTCTCCCAGCTCGGCATCGACATCGGCGCCCTGCTCGGCGGCGTTCTCGTGGTCGAGGTGGTCTTCGGCCTGCAGGGCCTCGGCCAGGAGACGATCACCTCGATCAACCAGGGCGACCAGCCGGTGGTGATCGGCTTCGTCATCCTCGCCTCGGTCTTCGTCGTGGTGGCCAACCTGCTCGTCGACATTTCCTACGCCGCTCTCGACCCGCGGGTGCGGATCACCTAAGGGCGGCCGCCGCCGCCCCGGCCAGCCGCTGCCGCAGCGCGGCCTGGCCGGTGCGGTCGGTCCGCACCTCCACCAGGCTGACGCCCGCCCCTGGTGCCCCGGCCGCCGCCAGGACGTCCGGCAGGTCTCCCGCACGCTCGATCCGCCGGCAGGGCAAGCCGGCCGCGGCAGCGAGCTCGGCGATCCCGGTCCCGTGCGGGGTGCCGAAGACCCGCTCGAACGGGCCAGGGAACGCGGCCTGCTCCAGGGTCGAGAAGATCCCGCCGCCGTCGTTGTTGACCACGATCACGCACAGGTCAGGACGAGGCTCGCCGGGCCCGATCAGCAGGCCGGGCGCGTCGTGCAGCAGGGCCAGGTCACCCAGCAGCGCGACCGCCGCGCCGCCGCCGGACGCCTGATGCGCGAGCGCGGCGCCGATCGCCGACGAGACCAGGCCGTCGATGCCGCTGGCTCCCCGGCTGGCCAGGATCCGCAGCCCGGACCGCGGTGTCAGCTGCTGGTCGATGTCCCTGATCGGCAGGCTGGACGCGGCCCACAGCAGGGCGCCGTCGGGCAGCGCCGCCGCCAGGTCCCTGGCCAGCCTGGGCTCGCTCAGCCGCTCGTCGGCGTCCAGGACGGCATCGACGGCGGCCCGCACCGCGCTGTCGGCCTGCCGCCAGCGGGTGAGCCAGCCCCCGGTGGTCGCCTGGTCCCGGCGGCTGCCGGGCGCGAGCCGCACCTGCGCCACCACGTCGGTCGCGGTTCGCGCCGGGTCGGACCAGCGGCCTGTTCCCTGGGCGATCACCGCGTGCCGGGCCGTCCCGGCCTCCCTGAGCAGGGCAAGCTGGCCGCGGGACAGCCCGGGCCGTCCCGCCGAGACGATCACGTCGGGCCGGTGAGCCGCCGTGAATCCGGCGTCGGCGAGCAGGTACTGATAGGCCGACAGCGCGCACCGGCCGCGCCTGGCATTCGACGACGGCTCGGCCAGAACCGGCCAGCCCGCCTCCTCGGCCAGGTCGAGCAGGGGTCCCGGGTCGTAGTCGCCGTCGCCGCAGACGACCAGCCCGCGCTCGGCACGCGGCAGCTCGGCGCTCGGCGCGAACCTGGTCCACGGCGCACCGCCCGGCCGGCCGCCGAGCCGGTCCGGCCAGCCGGCCTCCGGCTCCGCAAGGTCACCCGCTGCCGCGGGCACCTCCTCCGGAACCGCGTCGGGCACGAGCGGCTCGCGCAGCGCGAGGTTCAGGTGCACGGGCCCGGGCACGCCCCCGGCGGACCCCGAGGCCAGCCCCCAGGAGCGGCAGGCCGCGCTGCGCCAGTACCCGGCCTGCCCGGCGCGCGCCTCGGGAACGCCCACCTCGCAGAACCAGCGCACCGCCGGCCCGTACAGCCGGAGCTGGTCGATCGTCTGGTTAGCGCCGGTGCCGCGAAGCTCGGGCGGCCGGTCGGCGGTCAGCACGATCAGCGGGACGCCGGACTCGTCCGCCTCGATGACGGCCGCATGAAAGTGCGCGGCCGCGGTACCCGAGGTGCAGACGACGGCTACCGGCCGACGCTCGGCCTTCGCCAGGCCGAGCGCGCAGAACGCCGCGCTCCGCTCGTCGATCCGCACGCTCAGCCGCAGGTCACCCGCCTGCGCGCGACGGTGGAACTCCATCGCGAGAGGTGCGCTTCGCGATCCGGGAGCGAGCACCACCTCGCGGAGGCCGCACCGGATCAGCTCGTCGACGAGCACCGTGGCCAGCGCCGTTGCCGGATTCATGGGGCGGCCGGATCCTGGCGGCGGGGCCGGGTCACGCCAGGAACTCCGCGGCGGCCAGCGCCCGCTCACGCCAGGGCGCCGGATCACATTCCCAGGCCGCGAGCCGTTGAAAATCAACCTCACCAGCGCGCAGCGGCAGCATCCCGCCGGCCGGCACGAGCGGGCGATCGGTCACGTCGCCGGTGAGCAGATTCATCGTCGCCAGCCCGCAGTCGTAGTCCAGTTCGGGCAGCGCGGCGGCGAGCGCGGCGCCAGCGGCCAGGCCGACCGAGGACTCGATCGCGCTCGACACCACCACCGGCAGCCCGCATCCTGCGGCCACCCGCAGCGCCGGGCGAACCCCGCCGAGCGGCGCGACTTTGAGTACCACGATGTCCGCGGCTCCGGCGACCCGCACGGCGAGGGGGTCAGCGGCCTTGCGGATGGACTCGTCGGCGGCGAGCGGGACGTCGACGAGCAGGCGCAGCCTGGCTAGCTCGTCCAGCGTGGCGCACGGCTGCTCGGCGTACTCCAGGCCGAATCCGGCCAGGCTGCCCAGGATGCGCGCGGCCTGCCCGACATCCCAGCCGCCGTTGGCGTCCACCCTGATCCGCCCGGCCGGGCCGAGCGCGTCCCGCACCGCGGCGACCCGCTCGATGTCGTCGCGCTCGCCCTGCCCCGGCTCAGCTACCTTCACCTTCGCCGTCCGGCAGCCCGATCGGGCGGCAATGTCGTGCGCGACCGCCGGGCCGACAGCGGGCACCGTGACGTTCACCCCGACCGCGTCCCTGACGGGCGCGGGCCAGCCGATCGTCGCCGACTCGATCGCGCTGGCCAGCCAGCGGGAGCTCTCCGCCGGGCCGTACTCGGCGAACGGCGAGAACTCGCCCCAGCCAGCGGGACCGTGCAGGAGCGCGCCCTCTCGCACGGTGATACCGCGGAACCGGTTCCGCATCGGGATCGCGAACGCCCGCAGCGTCGGCAGCAGCCCGGCCAGAAGCTCGCGCTGGCCACCCTGGACCTGGGTCACGGCCGGCGCGGGAACCTGGAGAAGTCGGGAGCACGCCGGTTCACGTAGGCGTCCCGGCCTTCCTGAGCTTCCTCGCTCATGTAATAGAGCAGCGTCGCGTCGCCGGCGAACTGCTGCAGGCCGGCCGCGCCATCGGTGTAGGCGTTCAGCGCCCCCTTGAGCATCCGCAGCGCGAGCGGTGACTTGTCCAGCAGCTCGCGGGCCCACGAGACGGTCTCCGCCTCCAGGTCGGCCAGCGGCACGACCGCGTTCACCAGGCCCATCGCCAGCGCGTCGGCCGCGCTGTACTGCCTGCACAGGTACCAGATCTCGCGCGCCTTCTTCAGCCCCACGGTGGCGGCGAGCAGCGAGGAACCGTATCCGCCGTCGAACGAGCCGACCTTCGGGCCGGTCTGGCCGAAGACCGCGTTGTCGGCCGCGATCGTCAGGTCGCAGCAGACGTGCAGCACATGGCCGCCGCCGATCGCGTATCCGGCCACCATCGCGATCACCGGCTTCGGCGTCCGGCGGATCTGCACCTGGAGGTCGAGCACATTCAGCCTGCCGACGCCATGGTCGTCGACGTAGCCGTCGTCGCCGCGGATCCGCTGGTCGCCGCCCGAGCAGAACGCCTTGTCGCCAGCGCCGGTCAGGATGATCACGCCGATGCCCGGATCGTCCCTTGCGACGTTGAACGCCTGCTGGAGCTCGAAGAGCGTGGTCGGCCTGAACGCGTTGCGCACCTCGGGCCGGTTAATCGTGATCTTCGCGATACCCTCGGACGTCTCGTAGAGGATGTCGGTGTACTCCTGACCTGGAGCCGGTCCTGACGACTGCCAGTCGATCACTTCTCCCCCTCGCTTCGGGTACCAGAATCCGCCGATTAACCTTACGTCCGTGACTTCCCGTCCGCTGCACGCGGTCCTGCTGCCGCCGCAGGCGGCCGGGCCGCAGCTGCTCGAAGCCCTGGCCGCGGCGATCGACGGCAGCGGGCCAGCTATCCTGCCGCTCGATCCGGCCCTGCCGCGAGCCAGGATCGACGAGCTGATCGCGGCATTTGCCCCTACTACCCTTGAAACTGCCCAGGATTCACAACGGCTCTCCCGCGCCAGTCGCGGCGGGCTGGCCGGCCCCGGCGTGCCGGAGGAGGTGGCCGTAGTCCTTGCTACCTCAGGTTCCACAGGCATACCGAAGGGCGCCGAGCTGACCGGCGCCGCGCTGGTCGCCTCCGCGCGCGCGTCGCTCGCCAGGCTCGGCGCCGCACCGGGCGAGCGGTGGCTCTGCTGCCTGCCGACGCACCACATCTCAGGCCTCGGGGTGCTCGTCCGCTCGCTGCTGGCTGGCTCTGTGCCGGTGCTGCGGGACCGTGTCGACGCCGGAGTGGTGGCCAGGGACGCCAGTGATACGGCCCGGTGCAGCTATGTCTCGCTGGTACCGACTCAGCTGCGCAGGCTGCTCGACGCCGGGGCACCGCTGGCCGGGTTCCGCGCCATCCTGCTCGGCGGCGCGGCGATCCCGCGCGGGATGCTGGCCGAGGCGGCGGCGGCCGGAGCGAGGGTGGTCACCACCTACGGGATGACGGAGACCTGCGGCGGCTGCGTGTACGACGGGATACCCCTCGACGGAGTCCGGGTTGCCAGCGGTGCCGACGGCAGGATCAGGATCAGCGGCCCGGTGCTGTTCTCCGGGTACCGGCTGGCTCCCGAGCTGACCCGCACCGCGCTGCAGGACGGCTGGTTCGTCACCTCCGATCTCGGCGAGCTCACCGAGGCCGGCCGGCTGGTGGTGCGCGGCCGGGCCGACGACGTGATCATCTCCGGCGGGGAGAAGATCGTCGCCGGCGAGGTCGAGCAGGTGCTGCGGGGCTGCCCGCAGGTACGCGACGCGGTGGTCGTCGGAGCGCCCGACCCTGACTGGGGCGAGCGGGTGACGGTGATGATCGTCGCGGCCGACGATGCCGCTCCGCCCAGCCTGGACGACCTGAGGGCGTATGTGCGGGACAGGCTGCCGCGCTATGCGGCCCCGCAGGCGATGGTGGTCGTCGGCGAGCTGCCGATGCTGACGTCCGGCAAACCGGATAGGCAGCTGATTAGGGATATGGCCGCCGGGCGGGCCAGCTGAGACGGGGGCGGGCCAGCCGAACCGAGGGCCCGCGGGCGTGAGATCTGGCCAGGTGGCGGGGCGATGCCGACTGAGGCGCGGCGCACGGCAGCAGGGCGCGAGTGAGCAGCGCAGGAAGGGGACACTCCGGCACGCTCGCGCTGCGCGGGAAACAAAAATGCCCGTCGCGCGTTATACGTAGCGCCCGCACTGCACAATACCAAGTGCTGCGTCCCTTGGGTACTGCTGATTGCGGGCGATGCGATCTGCCTAAGCGATGCGCACCCGAACGGAGGTGTCTGATGCCAAGGTCTGCCAGCGCCCTTACTGAGCGCCGTGATGACGAGGCCGCGACGAACCACGTCGACGACCTGGTCCAGCGCGGTCGCCGACAGGGATACCTGATGCTTCCTGAGCTGCGGAACGCTTTCGAGGAAGCGAACGTTACCCCTGCGGAGGCCCGCTCGATCCTGCGCGAGCTCTCCGATGAAGGCGTTCAGCTCGGCAACGAGGCGAGCGGCCCTTCCGCCGAAGCGACCACAAGCTCGGCCGACCCAGGAATTTCTGAAGTGGAGCCCGCCGAAGTGACTCATGCCGAGCCGGAACTTGCCGAGATCGAGGTCGGCGGCCCGGATCTTGCCCTGGCAGAACTCGACGACGCCGAGCTGCTCGAAGCTGACCTCGACGAGGCCGAGCCGCAGGACAGCCGCCGCGCCGGTGCCAGCCAGGCTCCCGGCCGCAAGGCGCGCCGCGGCGCGGCGGCCACGGAACTCGCGGCGACTGCCGTTGCCGCCGACGACGATGCTGCCGCGGAAGTCGACCTTGATGACCAGACCTCGGTCATGGGCGACTCGGTGCATACGTACCTGAAGTCGATCGGCCGCACGGGCCTGCTCACCGCCGAGCAGGAGGTCGACCTGGCCAAGCGGATCGAGGCCGGCCTGTTCGCGGAGCACAAGCTGGAGACCGAGACCGGGCTTAAGGCCGATGTCCGCGCGGACCTCGAGGCCGTGGCCGCCGACGGCCGCCGGGCCAAGGCGCACATGCTCGAGGCCAACCTGCGGCTTGTCGTGTCCGTGGCCAAGAAGTACAGCGACCGGGGCCTGTCCCTGCTCGACGTGGTGCAGGAAGGCAACCTGGGTCTGATCAGGGCCGTCGAGAAGTTCGACTACTCCAAGGGCTACAAGTTCTCCACGTACGCCATGTGGTGGATCCGCCAGGCGATCCAGCGTGGCTTCGCCGACTCGGCGCGGACGATCCGGCTTCCCGTGCACGTGCTCGAGATGCTGAGCAAGCTGAGCCGAGTCGAGCGTGACATGCACCAGCGGCTCGGCCGGGAGCCGACGCCCGAGGAACTGGCCGTCGAGCTCGACCGCACGCCGGACCAGATTGAGGAGCTGCTCCGCACCAGCAGGCAGCCGATCAGCCTGGACTCCACGATCGGTGAGGACGGCGAGACGTCGATCGGCGACCTGATCGAGGATGTCGACGCGCCCGAGGCTTCCGAGCTGGTCGACCGTCAGCTGATGGCCGACCAGCTGCGGCACGCGCTCGACGCGCTGACGCCGCGCGAGGCCACGATCATGGCCATGCGGTTCGGTCTGTACGACGGCAACCCGCACACGCTGGACGAGATCGGCAAGGCCCTCGGCCTGACCAGGGAGCGGATCAGGCAGCTGGAGAAGCAGTCGCTGTCCAAGCTGCGGCACCCGAGCCGGGCGCAGCCGCTGCTTGAGTACGCGGTCTGAGCCGGCCCCAAGCGGAGCCGGCCCGGCCTCCCGCCGGGCCGGCTCTTTCCGTGCCCGCTCTTAGCTGCCCGACCAGACGGCCCTGATGTCCGCCGCCTCGGACGCGGCCTGGGTGAAGCCTGCCCTGGCCGCCTCGGGGCGGTGGGCGGGGTCGAGCACGTTCCGGCCGATCGCCGCCACGGCGGCCTTGTCCGGCTTGATCACGGTGACCTGGGCTCCCTGCTCGCCAAGCCTGCGGACCTGGCTGGCCACGCTCTCCAGGTTGCCGAAGCCCTGAACCAGCGGCGCGATCACGACGATCCGCTCGCATCCGGCCGCGAGGTCGGCGTTGGCCGCCGAGCGCATGCCGCCGTCGATGTAACGCCGGCCGTCGATGGTCACCGGCGGCCAGGTCCCGGGAACCGCGCAGCTCGCGCCGACCGCGTCGACCAGCCGGACGCCGCTCGCCGAATCGAAGATGGCGAATCTGCCCGTCGCCGCGTCCACCGCGGTGATCTTCAGCTGGCCGGCCGGCCATTCGAAGGTCGGCAGCCGGGACTCGATCACGCGCCGCCGTACGTCCGCGGCCCCGGACCGCACGTCGACGCCGACGACCGAGCCGGCCGAGGTGCCGATCACGACATCGGCGTCGGCGAGGTCGAGACCCTGCTCGGCTAGCCCGGCGAGGATCCCGATCTCCCAGGCGATTCCGGTGACTCCCCCGCCGCCTAGCACCAGAGCTTTTGCCACCATACGCCGTTTATATCCTCTCCATTACGACCCGTGCGGGTCTTTGGCTATCTGCCGCATAGTCTCATCGCATAGCCGATCACTCAGAGTGCCCGCCCACCCAGCGCCAGGAAAGCCAGCGTCCGGAAACCGGACATCCCAGCTCCCGGCCGTGGCTCGGCCCGTGCGGGACGGCGTCCTGCTCGGCGTGGCCGTCGGGCGCGACGCTGGCGACCGCAGCGGGCTGTTACGCGCTGAAGCTGGCCGGGCTGACCGTACCCGAGCGCCTGCTCGGCAACGCCTGGCTGCGGCGGTTCGCCGAGCTTGTTCCCGTCGCTCTGCTGGCTGCCCTGGTCGCGGTCCAGGCCGGCGCGAAGGGGTCCGCGCTGGTGCTCGATCCCGCCCGGCTCGCGGGGCTGGCGGCGGCGGTCCTCGCGCTGCTGCTCCGGGCCCCGTTCCTGGTCGTGATCATCGTCGCGGCCGGGACAGCGGCCGTGCTGCGGCTGGCCGGCATCGGGTAATCGCCTGCCCGCGACGGCGGGTCTGGCCACCGCGGTCCCGGCCGACCGGGTAGATTGCGCCGGTGGATGTCGACGTCGAGGTGCTGAACGAAGTCACAAGCGAGGCGGTCGAGGCCTTCGACCGGCTGCTGCCTCAGCTCTCTGCCAGCGCGCCGCCGCTTGACGCCGACGCGCTGACGGCCATCGTCTCCGCCGCGGCCAGCACGGTTCTCATCGCCCGTGCGGGCGGCGAGATCGTCGGGACCCTCACGCTGGTCATGTTCCCCATCCCGACCGGGACCAGGGCCTGGATCGAGGACGTGGTCGTCGACGAAGCCGCCCGCGGCAGGCAATTCGGCGGCAAGCGGGTCGGCGAGGCGCTCACCATCGAGGCGATCAAGATTGCCAGGCAGGCGGGCGCCAGGACCGTCGACCTGACCACCAGGCCGTCGCGGGTGGCGGCGGGCAGGCTCTACGAGCGGCTGGGCTTCGAGCAGCGCGACTCGCGCCTGTACCGGTACCCGCTCTCCTGAGCACCCCGCCCCTGGCTCAGTTGCAGAACCGCCAGGTGGCGGATCAGCTCAGCTCGGCGACGGCCTCAAGCAGGCGGTCGACATCTGACTCGTCGTTGTAGTGCACGAGGCCGGCCCGGACGGCGCTCCCGGCGTCCCTGATGCCGAGCACTCCGGTTAGCTCCCACGCGTAGTTGTGGCCGTTCCAGACGTTGATCCGGCGGCTGGCCAGGTGCTCGGCGACCTGCTGCGGCGGGTGACCGGCCACGGTGAAGTACGCGGTCGCCGTCCGCCTGGCCGCCTTGCCGTACGTCGTGACGTGCCGCATCCCGTCCAGGCCGCCGAGCAGGACCCCGAAGAGCCGCTGCTCGTGCTGCTCGGCCGCGGCCATCGAGGCGAGAATCCGCTCCCGCCTGCTGCCCGCAGCCGCGTCGTCCAGTCCGGCCAGGTGGTCGACCGCCGCCGTCACCCCGGCCAGGTCGGCGAACGGGGGCGTGCCGAGCTCGAACCGCTCGGGCACCGTGTCAGGAGAGGGGACCAGCTTGTCCGGCCGCAGCGACTCGAGCAGGGCAGGGCTCGCGATGACCGCTCCGATGTGCGGCCCGGACCACTTGTAGGCGCTCGTCGCGTAGAAGTCGGCGCCCAGCGCCCGGACGTCCACCGGGCCGTGCGGCGTCGCGTGCACGCCGTCGACGTAGCTCAGCGCACCAGCGGTCCTGGCCAGCTCGGTGATCGCGGGAAGGTCTGGCCTGGTGCCGATCACGTTGCTCGCCGCGGTGACCGCGACCAGCCTGGTGCGGTCCGTCAGCAGGCCCGCGTACTGATCGGCCGGAAGTTCCCCGGTGGCGGTGTCTACTCCGGCCCAGCGCACCACGGCGCCGGCCCTGGCCGCGGCCTGGACCCAGGGCCTGACGTTCGCGTCGTGGTCGAGCCTGGACACGATCACCTCGTCCCCCGCCTGCCAGGTATCGGCGAGGGCGGCGGCCATCCGGTAGGTGAGGGTCGTCATGTTCGGGCCGAGCACCACGCCGGCCGGCGCACCGCCGACCAGGTCCGCCACTGCCTGCCGGACGTTGTCGGTGATCGCGACTGCCCGTGCGCTGGCCGGGAACGCCCCGCCCGCGTTGCCGAGACCTGCCTGGTAGGCACCGCTGATCGCGCTGATGACCGCGGACGGCACCTGCGTTCCTGCCGCTCCGTCTAGGTAGGCGTAGCCGTCGGCCAGCGCCGGATAGTCGTGCCGGACCCTGGTCACGTCGAATGGCATGTGCGATCAGCCCCTTTCGTTCCTGCTGGCCATCATCGCAGTGCGACGGCCGCACCCCGCACCTGGCTAGCCGCACCCCGCACCTGGCTAGCCGGACCCCGCACCCGGCTAGTCGGGCAGGCGGCCGGACGAGCGCAGGACCGCCAGCCACGGATCCTCGTCCGAGCGCAGCGGCAGCTGCGGGATGCCGGCCAGCCACGCCGCGAGCACTGCCTCCGGATCGGCGGGCCGGTAGCTGATGCCGAGCGCGCTGGCCAGGTCCCACGCGTGCACGTGCCATTCCACGCAGGCAACTCCGGCCATTCCGGCGACGGAGACAACCCGGCCGCGGTAGCTGTGGTGCGGCAGCCGCAGCAGCGGGCCGAGCCTGGCCGCGTAGCGGGTCGCCGACCGGGCGAAAGCGGCGATGTGCTCTTCCGGCGGTACCTCGGGCAGGGCAGCTAGCTCCGCGGCATTCTGCCTGGCCAGCTTCCTCGCGATGGACTGCGGATGAGCGCCAGTGGCCATCAGCCTGGACAGGCGGCTGACCGGCGCGTCGTCCAGGTACTCGTGGTAGTCGTCGGCCACGCACCGCAGGTGCCCGGCGAGATCGGCGGCCCGCCATTCCGGGCAGGTCGTGGGCGCGTTCCAGGTAGCGTGGGTGAACTGCGCCGCGATCCCGATAATCGCGCGAATGCCGTCGTAATAGGCCGCGGGCGCTGCGGTCTCGGCCAGAACGGGAGCGGCCGGCGGCACAGGCCTGTCCCAGGAATCACCAAGTTCCATGGGTACCTCCCTGACCACGCCTCGGCCCCCGGACCAAAATCGACGCGCTTCGCCAGATTGCCAGAAACACCGCTTCCTACGCCACCCGTGCGCGACCGGAAAACAAAGTGACAGTGAACGCATCGCGCGTTAGCATCCGGCGGTGGCTACTACGGATGCGCAGACCTCGGACGGCATCCAGCTGGAAAAAACCGCACCTTCCGCCACAGCAGCCCCGTCACCAGCGCAGACTCCGCGCCAGGCGCTCTGGCGGGTCAGGGAGTACCTGCGCCCTTACTACGGCCAGATCCTCGTCATGCTCCTCGCGGCCCTGCTCGGGTCCGGCACCGAGATCGTCATCCCGCTGCTCACGAAGGCAGCGATCGACGGCCCGCTCGCCGCATCGTCGAGTCACCCGGCCGGCTCGCACGGCTACGGCCTGCTCATCCCGATCGGCGTGGCCGCCATCGCGCTCGGCATTGCCGAGGTCGTGCTGAACCTGATCAGGCGGTGGGCCCAGTCGACAGCGGTGGCCGGCCTCGAGCAGTCGATGCGGGACGACATCTACCAGCACCTGCAGCGGCTGGAGCCGGAGTTCCACGACGCGTGGCAGTCCGGCCAGCTGCTCTCCAGGGCGACCACCGACCTGTCGGCCATCAGGCGGTTCGTCGGCTTCGGCATCGTCTTCATGATCACGAGCCTGGCCAGCTTCGCCGTCATCGTCGTGCTGCTGATCAGGCTCAACCTGCTGCTCGGACTGCTGACCGCCGCGGTGTTCGCGCCGGTGACGGCGCTCTGCATGCGGTTCGAGCGGCGCTACGGGGTGCTCTCCCGCCGGGTTCAGGACCAGCAGGACGACCTGGCCACCTACGTGGAAGAGGCGGCGGGCGGCATCCGCGTGCTCAAGGCGCTCGGCCGCCGCGAGCATGCCGCCGCCACCCACTCCAGGCTCGCGCAGACCGTCTACGAGACTCAGGTCAGCAAGGCGGGCCTGCGCGGCGCGTTCTGGGCCAGCCTCGACCTGGTGCCGAACGTAGCGATCGCTGCGATCCTGCTGATCGGCGCGCTCGCCGTCAGCAGGGGCGGGCTGACCATCGGCGGCCTCGTCGCGTTCGTCGCGCTGGTGCTGCAGCTCGTCTGGCCGATCGAGGCGATGGGTTACATCCTCGCCCTTGGCCAGGAAGGGGCGACAGCCGCGCAGCGCGTCTACGAGATCCTCGACACGGCGCCGACGATCGCCAGCCCCGCGCCCCGGGCAGCCGTGACGGCTCCCGTGGTGCCGCAGCCGCGGCGGCCTGGCCAGGAGTCCGGAAGGCTTGTCCTCGACCACGTCGAGTTCAGCTACCCGGGAGCTGCGAGCCCGGTCCTGCGGGACGTCTGCCTCGAGCTGTCCCCCGGCGAGACCGTCGCGCTGGTCGGCGGAACCGGCTCGGGCAAGACCACGCTGCTGTACCTGATCGCCAGGCTCGCCGACGCGACCGGCGGATTGATCACGCTCGACGGTACGGACATCACCCAGCTGCCGCTCACCACGCTGCGCACGCTCGTCGCCTGCGCGTTCGAGGACCCGGCGCTCTTCTCGGTCAGCGTCAGGGAGAACGTGGCCCTAGGCGTGCCCGACGCCTCCGACGAGTCGATCCGGGCGGCGCTGGCCGCCGCGCAGGCCGACTTCGTCGACGACCTGCCCTGGGGTCTGGACACCAGGATCGGCGAGCAGGGGATGTCACTCTCCGGCGGGCAACGGCAGCGGATCGCGCTCGCGCGGGCGATCCTGGCCGGGCCGTCCGTGCTGCTGCTGGACGACCCGCTGTCCGCGCTCGACGTGCACACCGAAGCCAAGGTCACGGCCGCGCTCGGCCAGGTGCTCGCCAGCTCGACCGCGCTGGTGGTCGCTCACCGCCCGTCGACGGTCGCGCTGGCCGACCGGGTGGCGGTACTGGACCACGGCGAGATCACCGCCGTCGGCAGCCACCATGAGCTGCTCGAGAGCAACAGCCGTTACCAGTTCCTGATGAGCACGGACGCCGAGACCGGGGCCATGCGATGAGCCAGCCAGCGACCCAGTCGTGGCGCGGCATCGGCACCGAGGAGGCCGACGAGGTCACCAAGGGCCTGTCACTGCTGCTCCGCCGCCGCAGCCGCGCGCTCCTCGCCGACCTGCTCAGGCCGCACCGCCGGATGGTCGTCATGATCGGCCTGCTCATCCTGGCCGCCAACCTCGCCGGGCTGGCCGGGCCCTGGCTGATCGGAATCGGCGTGGACCGGGTGCCCGCGCTGACCAGGACCCGCGACGCGGTGCCGATCATCGTCGTGGTCGCCGAGTTCTGCCTCGCGATCGGCGTCCAGGCGACGGCGACAGCGACGTTCATCTCGATGCTCGGCAAGATGGGCGGTCAGGTGGTGCGCGAGCTGCGCGCCCGGGTCTTCGATCACTTCCAGTGGCTGTCCGTCGCCTTCCACGAGCGCTACACGTCGGGCAAAGTGATCTCCCGCCAGGTCTCCGACATGGACGCCCTGTCCGAGCTCTTCGACGAGGGCCTGGACTCGCTGCTGAACGCCGGGTTCTCGCTGCTCTTCGTCGGCACCGGGATGCTGCTGCTCGACTGGCCGCTCGCCCTCGCGGTGATGGCCGGCTTCATCCCGCTGGCCTGGCTCAGCGCCTGGTTCCAGCGTGAGTCCGCGGTGGCCTACCGGCGAACCAGGGAGACCATCGCGCTGGTTATTGTTCAGTTCGTCGAGACCTTCAACGGAATCCGAGCGGTCCAGGCTTTCCGCAGGGAGCCGCGGAACGACGAGATCTTCGGCGAGCTCAATCAGGGCTACGCGGACGCGTCGCTGAAGTCCATGCGGCTGGTCGCGCTGTACTTCCCCGGCGTCACGCTGATCGGCAATCTGGCCGTCGGCGCGGTCCTGCTCTACGGCGGCGTGCGGGTCATCGACCATGCCATGCCGGTCGGCGTGCTCGTCACGTTCCTGC